>Ga0213866_10000003_pt1 | contig 385009 bp, 275 predicted proteins | sample PICome_11_FD_160079 | JGI IMG/M metagenome (GOLD analysis project Ga0213866, IMG submission 160079) | Coastal seawater microbial communities near Pivers Island, North Carolina, United States - PICO284 | ecosystem: Environmental > Aquatic > Marine > Coastal | place: USA: North Carolina... | reverse complement strand
TAAGATTAATCTTATCGCTAATAAGTTGCTCCTCAGCAGAGCTTATGTCCTCTTCAGATTAATGCTGATAAATTATAAAATATTTTTGACAAAATCACCAACTATTTTTGACCACATTACCTTTTTTGCTAAATGCTAAATGCTAAATGCTATTGACTACAATTTCCCGCTATTACTTCTTGTGGTCACGGAATGAGAACATGTTTAACAAAATATATTCTCAATAATAAATTTTTGATTTACAACTAATTAAACTTAGAATAAATTTAGAAACCTAAACCACTTTTCGTTGTGTCGATTGAATGATTGTTGCCAATAAAATCACTAATAAACAACCAAATAAATTTAACCATAAATACGGCATTAAGTTAATATACCAAACAATGACGACGATCACTTGCGTAATAAGTGCTGCGGTAAAAACTGCATTTCCTTTTACTTTCTTGAAGAAGAACGCCAACAAGAAAATTCCAAGTACATTTCCATAAAAAATTGAGCCGATAATATTAACTAATTGAATTAAATTCTCTGCCAAACTTGCAAAACAAGCAATAATTATCGCTAAGATTCCCCAACCGAGCGTAAACAATTTAGTCGCTTTTACATAATGCGCATCGTCTTCTCCTTTAACAACATGTGTCACGCCTTCACGATTTCGTTTATACAAATCAATAGAAGTAATTGTTGCTAATGCGTTGATTTCAGAAGCCGTAGAAGACATGGCTGCTGACAAAATCACGGCTAATAGCAAACCAATCAAGCCGCTTGGTAAATATTCTAAAATGAACGAAATAAACATATAATCACGATCATTCGTCTCGCTATCTTTAGCGGATTCTTTATACCATGTTTTTAATTCCGCTTTTTTCTCTTTGTAAGCTTCACTATTTGTATCTGCTTCAAGCGCAGTGAGTTCCTGCGATAATTTATCATATTCTTTAGCATATTCAGGATCAATCGCACGTTTGATTAAATACTTTGATTCGGCACGATAGGTCTTTTCAATACTATCCAATCGCAATAATTGTTGTTTATCCGTATCATTATATAATGTTGCCAATTGCAAACTCACGGTTTTTTTCTGATCAAATAAAGCTGTTTGTTTGTCTTGTAATATTTTATATTCAGCACTATATTCAGAAGCCAATACTTTTTCCGTAGAGGTATCAATAAAATTTAAGGGAGCTGGTGTAAATTGATAAAATACAAACACCATGATTCCAACTAATAAAATGAAAAACTGCATCGGAACTTTTAACAATCCGTTAAACATCATTCCCCAACGCATTTCTTTGACTGATTTTCCTGATAAATAGCGTTGTACTTGACTTTGATCGGTTCCGAAATAGGAGAGTGCCAAGAAACTTCCACCAATAATTCCTGTCCAAATGGTGTATCTATTTTCCAAATCAAAAGAAAAATCGAGTACATTCATTCTTCCGCTTGCACCAGCAATATCTAAGGCTTTGATAAATCCGACTTCTTTTGGAATTAAGTCTAATGTAATAAAAAACGCCGCAAACATTCCTGCAAAAATGACAAACATTTGTTGTTTTTGCGTCACACTTACCGCTTTCGTTCCACCTGAAACGGTATAAATAATAACCAATACACCAATAATGATGTTGAGCGTTACTAAATTCCAACCCAACACAACCGATAAGATAATAGCGGGCGCAAAAATGGTAATTCCTGCGGCTAAGCCACGTTGAATTAAAAATAAAATAGCCGTTAAACTTCGCGTTTTTAAATCAAAACGATTTTCTAAAAATTCGTACGCTGTATAGACTTTAAGTCTGTGATACAGAGGAATAAACACCATGCAAATAATAACCATGGCAATCGGAACTCCAAAATAGAATTGCACAAATCCCATTCCGTCACTATACGCTTGTCCTGTAGTTGATAAGAAGGTGATGGCGCTGGCTTGTGTTGCCATGACAGACAATCCAATCGTCCACCATTTAGAAGTATTTCCGCCTTTAATATAATCTTCTGCGCTTTTCCTTCCGCGCGTTTTCCAAGTTCCATAACCAACAATGGCGGCTAATGTTCCTATCAATACAATCCAGTCTAGTTCTTTCATGAAGTAAGGTTAGTTATGAGAAAATATTCATAAGTATATAAAAGAAAATAATGAACGCCAAATTGGCTAACAAAATAACGGTATACATTTTTTTCCAGACAAATTTTTCTGTATTCATGGATTAATTTTTTAATTGCGGTTGTGTTACAATTTGTGTTTTTCCAACAGAAATCATATTAGTGAAAAGTTTGTAAGCTCCAGGAACGCCCGCTGGCAATTCGCGGAAAAAACTCAATCCTGTATAGATATAATTTCCTTTTCCGTATTTGGCGACTAACAAACTTCCATTTTTTGCCGTTTCTCCTTTGTCGTGCATAGAAAGTATAGGCGTAAATTCAGGCGCCCAATCGTCTGGAAAGTACAATCCGCGTTCTTGTACCCAACCGTCAAAATCTTTCGCTTCTATTTTATTTGGAAAGTTGACAATAGAATGATTTTTCGCAATGACTTCCACAGTGGCAGTTTCGTCCGTAACACGATCTCTTGATAAAGTCAGTTTGTAAGGTGCTAATTCGTTTGCGTCTACTTTTATGCCACGATTTGTATTGTATTGCACAATGACGTTTCCACCATTTTTGACATAATCTAAGATATATTTTTGTTTAAATTTTAACTCGTCAACTGTATTATATGCTCTAATTCCTACGACCACAGCGTCAAATTTTTCAAGTGTTGTTGCATCAATTGTAGAAGGATCAATAATTGTAACATTGTAACCAATTTGTTCTAAACTTTCAGGAATAGCGTCTCCTGCACCTTGAATGTAGCCAATATATTGACCACTTTTTTGAATGTTTAATCGGACTACTTTTGTTTCAGAAGGTAATAAAACCGATTGTTTCGGAATGTGATCGTATTCAATTTCACTTAACGCTTGCGTGTATTTTTGATCACCAATAAACACTTCAGGAGTCAAAACTCCTTCACTTTGTGTTGCTGGCGGAATCACCGTAAACATCAGCGTAACTTCATCACCTTTTTGTGCAATAATTACTTTTTGTTTATCAGGATAGACTTTCCAACTGTATGGATGTTTGATAGAAATATATCCATCAATATTGTCTTTCCCAGCTTTTACCGTTACTGGAATTTCTTTGGCTTCTTCCGAAGAAAAAATAAGTACTTTGTCTTTAAAATCGGCAGTGACGGCAGGCAAAATTTCAAAAGGTTGATACAATTCGCCTTTATCTGGTTTTGAATAACGATAGATAACAGGTTTTGTCATCGTAATGGATTTTCCTTCAATTTCCAGATGGAATTGTAAATTAGCAGGTCTTGGAGTTTCTGGCAATCCGCGTAATTGCTGATCGGCAACATTGTACATGCCTAACGTTCCTTTTTCAAATAACCAATAGGGCGCAGAATACTTGTCAGTGGCTAAATTGATCGTTAGTTGAAAATCTTCTTTTACATTTGGTGAAAGTAACAATGATTTTTCAGTTGTTTTTTGATCGCTTGTAGCCGTAATTGATATCAGTTTGATGTTTGCATTACTTCTGTTTAGCGCTTCAATATTTACGGTAACGTCTGCTCTTGGTGTTGCGTTTGGCATTGCCGCAGAAGCTTCTAAGTACAATCCGGCGCAAGCCTGAATAATTTCTTCAATTTCACCTAGTTTAATAGCTTTCCAATGTTCGTCTTCTAACTGTTGAATCATTCCGTAAGCTTCTAATAATTTTGGTAAGTGCGAAGCTGGATTTACAAAATCGAAGTTATTTTCAATTGAAGTTAAGATGTTTCCGATGGCTTTTCCACCTTTCACACGATTCCAAGTCGTATCAATTCCTGAAAAAATATTGTTTTTATCTGTTGGAAAATCACCTTTTAAAAACTCTACATATTCTTGTTGTGAACCACGCGTTGTCAATCGTCCAAAACCTTGACATAAATGTTGACTGCTCGCCATGGAAGCCAATTCATTGTTAGATAAGCCTTTAAGTGGATAATACACGCCAATATCAAAGTTCAACATCTTACTTTTATCGGCTTGCTCAAATTTTTCTTCACTTCCATAAAACCACCAAGACGTATTGAAAAATAAGCGTGTGGGTTTCCAAATACTGTATGTTTCTAATTGTGATGTATACGCCGATTTATCACTAGCCAAATCGAATGCTTCCATACTCAACATGGCAGAAGTCGTATGATGTCCGTGTGTTCTTCCTGGTGTTCTGTGATCAAATCGATTGATAATGACATCGGGTTTAAATTTCCGAATTGCCCAAACTACATCGCTGAGAACTTCATCTTTATTCCAAATGGCTAAAGTTTCATCAGGATGTTTTGAATAGCCAAAATCATTCGCGCGTGTGAATAGTTGTTGTCCGCCGTCAATTGCACGAGCTGCTAATAATTCTTGTGTACGAATGACGCCTAATTGTTCACGAATTTCGGGACCAATTAAATTTTGTCCGCCATCGCCACGTGTAAGTGATAAATAGGCAGTTCGTGCTTTTACCTTATTAGATAAATAGGCGATAAGTCGTGTATTTTCATCATCAGGATGCGCCGCAATATATAAGGCAGAACCCAAAAAGTTGAGTTTTTGTACTTTTTCGTAAATTTCATTGGAGGAAAGTTTAGCTGGTTTTTGTGCCGTACTTGTGAACGTAAACGCGCAAACAACTAAAATAAACAGGATGTATTTTCTCATTGGGAACTATTTGGTTCAGTAAAATCAAAAATAGGAAAGTTGTACTAGAGAAATTGAGTTTTTAACGTTCTTTAACGTTCGTTTTGGTTTATTGATGAAGTAATACCATTTTCACTTTAAAATTACCCACAAAAACTTGGGCTTTTTCCTTTATTCTTCAAAATAAAATTTAACCGTAGCTATGGCTATGCTTGTATTTTCTTTTTTGCCTAAAGAAAAAATAACTGCCTTTTTATTGAGTAATTTTGAAGCAAAACTGGTATAATTAAAATAGTGATCGTTTTTCAAGCATTATATTTCTTTGTGAAATTTCATAAAAAAAGCGAACCGAAGTTCGCTTACGTATTGTGAATTTTGTTTTGTTAGCAACAAAGTGTCTGACGATTGCTTTCACAACCTGCTACCCAATAACAGACTGTTGGTCTTTCTTCAGAGTAGCATTGTCTGTTGTTAGAACCGCCTCCGCGGATAAATCCGGAAGTTTCTAAGTTAGAAATAGACTTTTTATTCAGGTGTAAATTTTTAAAATTTCTTTTTTTCATGGGTATTTTTTTTAGATTATTTTAATTTTAAGTTACTCAATAATAAGAGGTTACTGAGGAGCTTCGCAATCTACCCAATAACAAGAACCTTCAGAAGCACCACAATTCACCTGTGTTTGACAGTTAGCAGTATTATTTCCGCCACCGCCGCCATTGTAAGGACAATAGCAATCGCTCATATATAAAGGATCATTAGACGGACAATCTTGCCAATAGCAAGAACCATTTTCAGATTCATATCCACCTTTTACAGCAGCTATTTCTAAGTTTGAAATGGAATTTTTGTTCAGTTTTAATACTTTTAAATTTCTTTTTTTCATGAGTTTTAATTTAAATGATTAGTAACACGCGTAACATTGTCCGTTATACCACTGAATTCCCCAGCCAAAACAACGCTCTTGTGACCAGTTAATTGGGTCTCCGCCAGTTCCGCCACAAAGTTTAGCACCGCGTCCACCATTGACATTTTTTTGAGCATCTTTACTCAATACTTTTGTTCCGTTAAGATTTGAAATGTTTTTTAACATGATTACATTTTTTTGGTTACGATCTAAAAATAATAAAAACACACTTTGTTTCGTTACGGGAATACCGTACTTATTCCTTTTGGCATCTTATTAATTTGTGTAGAAGTCCTAAATAATTTCCGTAATTTTGAAAAGACAGTTTTAATCCACAATTATATTTATGAATATACTTAAAAAGAGTGCTTTCGTGCTGATAACTTGTTTACTAGTAAGTTGCGAAAACCCAAAAGAAGAAATGAAAAAAATCATCACATATGCCAATGATACACATTCGTATGCAAAACCAAATGAAGCAGTTGCCAAACATTTACAACTTGATGTTGAAGTTCATTTTGATCAAAAAATCATCACAGGAACGGCTACCTACACAATCGAAAGTAGCAATGCTTCCGAAATTGTATTTGATGCAAAAAATATTGACATTCAAAAAACAACGGTTGATGGAAAAGAAGTGAATTTTACGCTTGGCGCGAATGATGCCGTATTGGGACAATCCTTGTCTATTCCGATAAAAAAAGATTCAAAAAAAGTCGCGATAACTTACAAAACGACCGACAAAACAGAAGCGTTACAGTTTTTAAATCCACAGCAAACGGCTGATAAAGAATATCCGTTTTTACTCACACAAGGACAAGCAATTTTAACCAGAACTTGGATTCCAATTCAAGATAGTCCACAAATTCGACTAACCTATTCGGCAAATGTAAAAGTGCCAAAAGAGTTATTGGCAATCATGAGTGCGGAAAATCCAAAAGAGAAAAACGAAAACGGTCAGTATCATTTTGAAATGAAACAACCGATTTCACCATATTTAATAGCTTTAGCCGTTGGCGATTTAGTCTACAAAGAAATCAGTCCGCGAACTGGTGTGTATGCCGAAAAATCAATGATAGACAAAGTACATTACGAATTTGCAGACATGGAAAAAATGGTCAAAGCGGCAGAAGATTTATACGGAGCCTATGCTTGGGAACAATTTGATGTAGTTGTCTTACCACCAAGTTTCCCGTTTGGCGGCATGGAAAATCCACGCTTAACGTTTGCGACACCAACGGTTATTGCGGGCGATCGTAGTTTAACGAGTTTGGTAGCGCACGAATTGGCACATTCGTGGTCTGGAAACTTAGTCACAAATGCAACTTGGAATGATTTCTGGTTGAATGAAGGTTTTACGGTATATTTTGAAATGCGCATCATGGAAGCTTTGTATGGAAAAGAATATGCGGATATGTTGGCATCAATTGGGCGACAAGATTTAGTAGATGAAATTAAAAATTTGAGAGATCAGCCTGAAGCAACACATTTAAAATTAAATCTAGAAGGTAAAAATCCTGATGATGGCATGAATAGCATTGCGTACGACAAAGGCTATTTGTTTTTAAGAACGTTAGAGGAAACCGTAGGACGTGATAAAATGGACGCTTTTTTAAAGGAATATTTTAACAAACATGCGTTTTCTACCATGACAACAGAAAAATTCGTTAAATATCTAAATGAAGAGTTATTGTCAAAAAACGCCATTGATTTCAATGTAGATACGTGGGTTTACAAAGCTGGAGTTCCTGGGAATGCGGCAAAAATTAAATCAAACAAATTTAAAGAAGTTGATGATGTACTAGCCGATTGGCAATACAAAACAATTTCTGCCAAAGAAGTATGCGAAAAAGATTGGAATATTCAGCAAAAAATACATTTTATCAGAAATATTCCCGAAAAATTATACGATGGATTGTTTGAAAAATTGGATGCAGCGTGTGACTTTTCAAATGCGACCAATTCATACATTGCGATGGTTTGGTTTGAACAAGCAATTCGTCATGATTATCATGGAAATAATGTAGATGCACAAATTGAAAACTTTTTGATGACCGTTGGTCGTCGTTGGTATGTTTCTACTTTGTATAAAGCTTTCAAGGAAAATGATAAATTGGAAGAAGCAAAACGTATCTACGAAAAAGCGCGCCCAAATTATCATTCGGTTACGGTGAATACAATTGATGAAATGTTAGGTGTCACATTTTAAAATTAAGACAAAAAAGAAAGGATAAAATAAGGGCATATTTTATCCTTTTTTTCTAAAATGAGATAATATCTAAGCCAAGTAGGTTAAGCGTGGAATATGACTTAAAGTATGACTTACATATAGTAGTAAATAATTTATCAGATTATTAATTTAAATATCGTAAAATTTTAGGGTTTTCAATTACGGTTTTACCGTATAACAACTATATGTTTGCTATTGAATAGGTTTTCTTTTTGTAAGATTTACAAACCTAGTTCGTTGCGTAAAATGCTGTCTTTTACACTGTTTTTAGACCAATAGGCTGTTTTTAACTGCTTGATTCTCGTTGCTTTAGTTGTTAATGTTTTGGCATTACTTCCGTAGCCGTTTGTAGTACTTTCGGTCCAGCCTAAAATATCATACGGAAAGCTAGTATTGAAATTTATAGTCAGTTTTCTGTTCAATTTTGGATATTCTAATGTGTATGTTGAGGTGGTTTCGGTTGTCATCATGGTGGCAATAACTTCATAAGTTCTTAGTGGAATATGCTTCATGCGCAAAAACTCAAACGGAGGAATAATTTCTTGTGTTCCTGTTGGTAATTGTGTCGGATCTATTCTCAGTTTTATCCACAATTCATCTTCTAAAATTGCTTTTTCTAGGGTAAATTCTTGATCCGATTCACTTTCAAAATAGGAGTACGATTGCACTTCAAAAGCATCTCTATTATTTAATTGTGTAAAAATATGTCCACACCATTCTTGCATAGAAGCCGAAATTTTTATCGCATGTTCATTATTCGCTACCGGATAAAAAGTACTCGTCATAGTGCTGTACGGATAAATTCCTGTGTAGAATTTTTTAGTCGCGTTTAACTTTAAAACAGGAATAGTATTTGCACGTTGTTGATCTGCTTTTACTTGTTTTTCAGGATTAAAATCTTCAGTAACATATATCAATACAGATTTTCCTTTGTGAATTTCGCCATAACGCGCTTGTTCCAATTCGTAGGAAGTGATTTCTGCATTTCCTGCATACCAATATTTATTAAATGCTTCCGAAGTTGGTTGCGCTGGATTTGAAGTTGTAGTTGCTGTGGGAGTTTTGGCGGTATCATTCTTAACATTAGAACACGCTATAATAGTTCCTGCAATGATAAGTCCTGCCAAAAAAAGGTGTCGTGAGATCGATTTCATCGTTTTTGTATAAAGATATTTAAAAACGACGATAACACAATGCGGTTTAACAATGAACTCATCTTGACTTTTTCTATTCCCTAAAAAATGATACAAATCCGTTCATATTTTGTTACTTTTCTTAGTCATATCGCTGCTATGACTTTCAAAAAGTGCCGCATCTGAACATATTTCTACTCATTTTCGGTCAAAGTGTTAAAAAAGTTTCAATGTTTTTGTTTTCAATCGCGATCGGACGATGAATCCAATAATCAGTAGTAAAATAAATGCGATGATGCAGATAAAATTATTGGGAGAGTCTTTTTCTAGCAGAATAGGAGTAACGTCACCATGCAATACAAATCCTGCCCAATAGAATGGCATTTGGAAATTGGCATCATCGGTATTTTTTAAATATTTAATTTTAGCATTGCGAAGTGCCGTAGTTTTGCTTTCTCCTTTTTTGAGATTTTGGTAGAAATCAACCATGATTCCTTGTGTTACTTTATCCGGAACTTCCCATAAACTCGCTAAAGTAGATGGAACGCCAGCCATTGTAAATGCTCTGTTGAGCGAAACGATGCCTTGAGATTTATCGAGAGAAATTTTTCCAGTATTGCAAGCGCTTAAAACTGCCAAATCTGCGTTTAAATGCAAACCATACAATTCTTCAATGTACATTTTGGAATCAACATCGTTTTCGTTGAAAAGCAAATGACTCAACTCTGGTGTTTCATTGTTTATATTGGCGTGCATTGCTAAGTGAATAATTTTAGCTTTGGGCGAATGCTTGATGAAATTGTCTTTTGTAGCCAATATGGATTCAAAAAGTTTGCTTGGAAAAATTGAAGCGAGCATTTTAGATTCACGTTCGGCACCAAATAAACGGTAATTGTCATCACGGAGCGTTACTTCTTCTGTATTCAGCACTTCTGATTCGTATGTTGGTGTAAATACAATAATGTCATCATTTTTCTTCGTTTGATTGTCGTATGTTACATGATTTACAAATACTAAATGCGTCGCATAATTGATGGTCGCTTCTTGTATTAAATACTGTTGGTTAGACGTAATTAAGGTTTCAAAAGGAATGTAATGCAAGATATCATCAGGAATGATGGTATATGTCGTGAATGAATTTTTCTCAAAAGGTAATAGTTTAATATACAATGAATTCGCTAACAATTTGTTTTCTTGCTGATTGCTAATACTATTGTAGTACTGTGTAACTTCTGCTATTACTTTTTCAGATTGTTCAATTTCATAAAAGTCAATTGTGTTTTTCGTGATTTTAAATACAAACAATTCATGGTCAATTTTTTTGTACCGAACAATTACGGTTGAAGGATGCATGGAAGCTTGCACCGTTTTAATGTCAAACTTTTCATAAGCAAAGCTTGCAATGCTTGGAAATTCTCGTTTTAGCACAGCTAATTGTTGTTCGAGTTGTTGCGTGTATTCAAAAATTGCAGTGGTATCTTTTCGTTGTTTGGCAGCAACCAACGCTTTTCGGAGCGATTGTTCTTTTTGAAGTATGGAATCAGAAATACTGGCAACATTCAACAATCTATTTTGATGAAATTGTTTCCAAATCAACCTGTTTTCAATCATTTCCATAGTATTTAGCAAGTCTTTCAAGTTGAAATTTTGATAGCCAAAACCTAGTTTTTTTAATCGTAAAATTCCACCAACAGCCGTTTGGTAATAGTTGGTCAACTTATCATTGAAGATTTCTTCGCGATAGCAATTTTCAAATTGAACCAATCCTAACTTATACATGTTTGCAGCAAGTGCCAATACCGTTGGATCTTTCGGGTATTTTTTTACAATAATATCCGCCATTTCTACCAACAAACCAGTTTCATTCAAAATATTACTCGGTTTGAAGTTGGAATAATCATTTTTCAAGACTGTTTCGCCTTTGTGAATTGCTACTATTGATTTTTGCAATGATAGAATGGCTGCTTCTTTATCATTTAACGCTAAATGAATATTTGCTTTTTCAGCTTCAAAAAAGGAGAGACGTCCATCATTTTTTGGCAACTTTTTCAACAAAGAATTTAGTAAGCTTAATGCTTTGTCATATTTCTTTTCAAGTTTGTAAGCTTTTATTTTGTTGAATTGAAATTGCGGATAATGTACTTCGTAAAATTCACGCGGAACGGTTTGTAAAGCCTTGTCCAACGCTGTATGTGCACTTTTAAAATCTTGAGTAGTTTGTGTTTCTTTTCGTAAATAAAAATCACCAAGCATATTTAAGGAAACTGCATACATTCTGGCTTCCACAGGATTTAAGGCTTTTTTTCGACGGAAATTTGCAATGGTTTGAATGCGTTCTTTAGCAAGTAAAATATCGGATGCTGTCAACAATTTCTTTTGATTGATAATTTCTACTGCTTTGTAGGCAAATAAGATTCTTTTATCAGCTTCCTGGTTGTTTTTTGGAATTTCCTGTTGGTGCGTTTGGTATATTTTTTCTGCTTTAGCTAAGTAGTTGTTCGCTTCTTCTATAAAACCTAAATAGCTTGCATTACCAGCAATATCAGCATAGATGGATAGTAAATAATCGTAGTTGGGTTTTTCTAAAGTTTCCATCAACAAAGCCGCTTTTTTTTGACTTTCATAAACTTTTGTATAATTCCCTAATTCAGATTCAGAAAAAGCGCGTTCATAATACAAAGTTGCTTTGTAATGTAATCCAGCATCTGATGTTGGACAAAATGCAATGGCGATGTTGTAGGATTCAATAGAAGTTTCAAAACGTTGTAAGTAGTATTCAGAAGCGCCTTTGTAAAAGTACAGTTGAGCGGTTGATAAACTATCCAATTGTGAATTATCTGAATTTAAAAGTGCAATAGCTTTTTGAGTCAATTCAAATGATTGTGTGTAAGCTGCTTCATTATAAGAAGTTTCCGCAGCTTTCAGTACGGAAAGAGCCGTTTCTTGCGCATGCAAAACTTGTAGCACAGAAAACATAAATGAAATAAAAATACAATGTATAATTTTTTTCATTGGACGAGTTATTTTAGGGAATCTCAACTAAAGTTACACAATGTTTCATTAATAAGTAAGATTTAATCTGTGAGATTACACAATTGGTGTATGAATAGCACAAAATGATATATGAACGGTAAATGAATCGTATGTAATTGATTCATAACCGTCCATATAGATAACAACTCGAAACGTAAAAAACCGACTTGTTAATTTTTAATAAAAGGAATTGTGTTGTAATTTTTTAGTTTGATAAAATAATAACCGCTTTGTAAATTGGATACGTCAATGGTTTTATTTGTAATTTGTAATTGACCATTTTGAATTGTTCTTCCCGAAAGATCATAGATCGTAAATGGCGTGTTTTGCGGCAATCCTACAAATGAAATCTTACCCGTTGTTGGATTTGGATATATTTGAACTTCTTCTTTTGCTATTTCTTGTACCGTCAACGTATTTGGAAGTTCATCACAACCAGCGTAGGTATTGGAATTTCTTGATTCTGCATCAAAATCAGTCATTACTGAGGGAAGCGAGCTTACTGCCAAATCTGCATCTCCATTAGAAGTGCCTGTTAAATGTAAATCCGTTTCGGAAACGAAAAAAACGTTTTTTGAAATGGAATTCATATCCAGACCAGAAGTGGTTTGCCAGTCGGTTAGCGTAGTAAGTCGTGTAGCATTCCATTGTCCAATTTGCGTATTCATTCCTGAGCTAAACAGTATATTGGAATCTGAAATTACATTGCTATTTCCAGCATTATCTTGAAGTACTAGACATAAACCATTACCGGGCAAATTCACCCGAGTATTCGCTCTGGTATTGATAATGATATTGTTTTTTATGTTTACATCAGAAATTTCAATTTGGCGAATACCATTTGAAGTAAAAGAAGAATCTTCCGTTCCACTAATTAAAATAGTATTATGATATACATTTACAGTAATTGGAGTACTATTGGTTCCATCTAAAGAAATACCATTGATACGACTCGGAAAAGGAGTATTTAGTGAAATCATATTATTGGTAATGTTTGCAACGACATTTGTTCCTATGCCATTATGATTAAATCGAATACCCATAATACTTTGCGGATTGCTGGTTCCAAACAAATCATATATTTTGTTGGAATTCATAGTAATCGTATTTAAACCTTCACAATGAATTCCAAAAACTCCCACATCCGAATATATTTCATTGCCTTCAATCAAAGTATTATCTCCAGATTCTATATAAATTCCCGTTTCAGAAAATCCATATATTTTATTATTTCTAAAAATATTATTTTGATTGGTAATATTGTATGAATGAATACCGTGTTTTGGATAATTTGTACCTGCGGGTCTGTTAAAAATTTCGCAGTTTTCAACCAAATTATTAGAATTGTTGGAAGCTGCAAAAATAACAGAACCACTAGTCGTATAACGACACGATATTTTAAGATTTTTTAGTTGGTTATTAGTAGCGCCATTGGAAAATATAAATACAGTGCGCGTCCATCCTACAAAAGTAAGATATACGCCAGTTCCATTTATGCTGCCATCAATAATCACATTATCAACACCATTAAACCTAAATACATCACTACCTGCATTTGAAAGAATCGTTTTGTTAACGGTATTGTTGCTATTAATTGTCAGTGTATAATTTGAGTTTGAAGGAAATTCTGTCCATTGATCCAAACTGATTGTTGCCAACTCCGTAAGATCAGAAATTACAAGTACGGTAAGGTTTCCGTCTAATCCATTGTCGTTAATTGCTTTAAAAAGTCCTGTGCTACTGGTAAAATTTGGATAATCTCCACCAGTTCCAACAGTTACAGTTCCGTTAAGAGGTTGCCCAATTAGCTGAATACTCATCACTAAAATGGCAAATTGTAAAATTTTTTTCATTCCTAAAATTAAATTGATTTATAAGCGTTTGTGTCAATCTTTACATTTGTATTGGTATCAATTTTGATGACTTTTATAGAACCACTTTCGCTTTGTGTATCAAACCATAATTCCATCACAAAACCATCAAACGGACCGTTTTGTTTCATCCCAAGAATGGGTACATATTTTCCTTTAATTGGGAAGTCGTTAGTTACCCAAGCACGAATTTTTCCACCATCATTTTCATACATATATTCATCACAAGTATAACCCAGCACCGTTTTTGTTTTGCCAGTTTTTACCAAATCACTTTTTTGAGGAATTTTATCGGAATAATCCATCTGTTCTAGTTGGTCTTTGTTCATTTCTTTCTTCATTTTCATGCCTGGCATATCCATGTAAACGACACTTGAAGTTGGTGTTAAAACCGTGTATACTTGCCCATTTTCTTCATTATTTTGATCTGCTAACTTCATACAAACCACCTCCAGGTTTTTACTATCAAACAAAAAATCGAGTTGTGCTTTGTCATTTCCCTTGGTTTCCATTTCAAGCGTAATGCTTTGATTAAACGTGTACGAATTTGTGGTTTTTGTTGTGTTTTCAGACTTTTTGGTAGTTCCTAAAACTTTATCGAGCAAGTTATCTGCCGCTTTTTCAGCTTCATCAGTAGCTTTTTGCTCTACTTTTTCTTCGACTTTGTTTTCGACTTTGTTTTGAATTCGCTTTAAAAATTGCGCATTGCTAACTTGTACTTTGAAAATGAAGCACATACAAGTACTGAGTTTAAAAAATGTTTTCATGATTATTACGTTTCGTTTCCTCTTTATATCTTTACCATCAAAAAGGTTAACACACTTTTTTATTTTTTTTTGTTAACCTTTTGTTTCGATCACACACTGAATGGAAAAGCAACACTTAGATTTACAAACTCGCCTTCGCAATAATGATAAAAAAGCGCTGGAAGAAGTGTATGCAACCTATAAAAACGCTTTTGTAAATTATGGATTGCAATTCAAGTTGGACACGGAAGATTTGATAGATATTTACCAAGATAGCGTCATTGCCATGTATCAGAACTTTACAACCAAACAAACACAACTGGAAAAAAGTAGTTTAAAAACCTATTTATTCAGCATTGGAAAACATAAAATTTACAATCGTTTAAAAGAGCGAAAACAATTTGTAGGAACCGTTGTAACCGAAGATGAATATGAAGAAATTACATTGGAAGAAAAGGTTTTATCTGAACAACAACAACAGTTGCGGAAGTTTTTTGGACGTTTAGGCGAAAGCTGTCAAGAGATTTTAAAACTATATTATTATCGTGGTTTTAGTGTAAAAGAAATTGTATCGCATACCAATTACAAAGATGAAAACACTGTGAAGAGTCACAAATCGAGGTGTTTAAAAAAATTAAAAGCACTGATACATACAAATTGATGGAAAACGAACACTTAATTCAAAAATATCATTCAGGCAATTTGAGCGATGCTGAACAACAACAGTTTGATGATTTGCTTAAAACGAATCCTGAATTTGCAACCGCTGTGGCTGAATATGAAAATATGCATGCTGCCATTGCTTCACATGAAAAAGCTGCGTTAAAGTCACAATTGCAACAGTTTGAAGCCACACAAAACACCACAAAACCTGCCAAAAACTACAAACGTTTGGCAATCGCAATTGCTGTGATCTTATTTTTTGGTTTGATTGGAAATTATTTCATTCAGCAAGCTAACATCCATGAAACGTTGTATGTTGCTTATTTTGAGCCGTATCCAAACGCTTTAGAACCAGTCACACGTGGACAAAACTCAACCTCATTGATTTCCAATGCAATGAAAGCTTATGAAGATGGAAATTACGAAAAAACGATTGAGACATTGGATATAATTCAGGCAGGATTAGACAATCCAAGCACAGAAATTTCATTTTACAAAGCGATGAGTTTCCTAAATTTAGGAGAAGAAAATCAAGCTTTAGCCATTCTGCGTGAAATCAAACATCGTGAAACCAAATTTACCCCACAAATTTATTGGTATGGCGCGTTGATTCATATCAAACTAAAAGAAAACGAAAAAGCTTTGAAAGCGTTGGAATATTTGGACGAAATTCAAACAACCTACAAAACAAAAGAGCGCGAAGTATTGAAAGCGAAGTTACGTTGACGATTTTTACTTAGCGTCAGTTCGAGTAACAAATCTGTGATTTGTTGTATCGAGAACAGCTTGAGTTTATCCAATCAAAACAATATAAAATACAACATTAAAAATTAGCAAATTTTAGTAGTTTGGAAGTAAACTTTTCAGTTTTTTTTCATCATCATCATAAAAAAAATTAATTTTATAAGTTTCTTTGATTGGTTTTCCGTGCCATTTTACAATATCAAATTGTAATTCACACAAGTTTTTTCGAATCAACCGATTGCATTTTGCTTGACTAAAATTATACCAAAAATTATCCCAATTTGAGTCAAAAATAGGGACGAGTTTTACTTTGGTAACTTTTCCTTTTTTGCCAATAGTAACAAAATATGCATCATCGCAATGATATTTAGATAATACTTCCCAATTTAGTTTTTCCAGTGATTCAAAAAGAATTTCAGGAACTTTTTTCTGGTCAATTCTGGGAATTCCGTTTACAACCTGAATATAATTTTCGAAAACGTAACGTTTTTTGAAATTTCCTTTTCTAAAATATAAAATTTCTTCTTTTAAATAACTTTTTTCTAAAACTCCGTCCCATCTTAGTGTTTTGTCTTTTGGGATGATTAAAAAGGAAGAAAACCAAGTTGCTTTTACGCTACCATTTTCAAAATTTGGAAATACTAATTTTAGGATATCTTTACTATGTTTTGCATTTTTAATATCCGTTAAGTAAAGTTGATTGTCTCTGAATTCCCATATAGCTTGAAATCCTCTCCATAAATTTGTTGAAGTATATGTGCCATTTTCAAACTTTGAAATTGAGTTAATCAATTTGTCGTATTTTTCTTTTGGAATTCCTTCAATTGGTAATTTATACAAATAAACAGTATCGTTGCCAATTTTAAGCAAATCAGGTAATTGTGGACTTGTCGCAAAGACCAGATTTGAAGTTGTAATCAATAAAAAGACAAGTAATAATTTCATTTTAATTATATGTTAATGAATTGTTTTTCAAATAACTTCTCGAAACAATTTTCTATCGAAAACTACTCGAAGTTAGGCTGATGATTTTAGGTTTTTGAATTATTTAATCTTTGAATCATTCAATTATTTAGTCAAAACAACATTTCAATCTCCGAAAGCATTTTATACACCAAATGCGTTGGCAAACCTACAACATTTGTGTATGAACCTTCAATACGGGAAATTTTTGTATTGCCAATCCATTCCTGAATTCCGTAGGCACCTGCTTTATCAAACGGTTTAAAATTGTTGATGTAGTAGTGAATTTCTTCCGAAGAAATGTGCTCAAAATACACTTTTGTGGTCTCATTTACGACTTTTTGTGAAGTTGCGGTCGTAAAACAAACCGAGGTTATGACTTCATGACTTTTTCCGCTCATGGCAGCAATCATGTCAAATGCTTCTTGTGCGTCTTGTGGTTTTGCTAATGAGACACCTTCATGCCAAACCACTGTATCCGAAGTGACTAAAACGTCGTTTGCTTTCAATTCGTCCTTAAAAACGGATGCTTTTAAGATGGCTAAATAATCCGAAATTTCATGATGTTGTAACTGTTCTGGATAGACTTCTTCCACCGATTTCAATCGGATTTCGAATTTGAGTCCTAAATCTTTAAAAAATTGTTGCCTTCTGGGCGAACCAGATGCTAAAATGAGATGATATTTTTGAGAAAGTGTGTCTAACATAGTTTACAGTAAAAAAGTGAATGTTTCAATCGGATCAAAATAATAAAAAACAACGGTCGATAAAATTCCAAATAACATAATGAGTTTCAATAACAAAGACAACATTTTGTATTCACGTTTGGTATCCGCTTGCCATATTTTTAGGATGAAATAGAGTAGTGGTAAAAGTATGGTAATCAATACGTAAATGGTCGTGATGGTTTTCCCTTGAAGATATTCGCTTGTAATATAAAGAATGAAGCAAATTAGCATTCCGGCTAAAACGGCAACAATTTTATTGACTCGCTTTCTTCCTAAGATAATTGGTAACGTATGGATTCCAGCATGATAATCGCCATTTACATCTTCAATATCTTTGACAAGTTCGCGCATGAGATTTATCCAAAAGGCAAAAATTCCATAAATAGTTATAGCAATTAATGAAACAGAACTGAAAAGATTTACGTGTGCTCCTATGATAATATATTCTATATCAAAAACAGTTAAAATAAATATACTACTTGTTACGAGGAGAGAAACTAAAATATTTCCCAAAACAGGAACACCTTTTAAATGTGAACTATACAAAAATAACAATCCGGCAATTGCAATAAAAATCAAGGAAATCCAACCACGATTAATGGCAAAACCTGCATAACTTCCAATTCCTATTCCCACGAAAGTGAACACAACATAGAGGAGAAGTGCGTTCTTTTTGGAGATAAAAGTATCGATAAACATTCGGTTCGGTTTGTTGATTCGATCTGTTTTTACATCAAAAATATCATTGATTATATTTCCGCCTGCGGCAATGAAAACGGTGGTAAAAACCACACATAAAAGCAGATCAATTGAAATATACTGCGCATGAAAAGGAACGATCCAATAGTAAAAAAAGAGGAATTGCGTCAACGCCATCATGACTAAGTTTGGAAACCGAATGAGTTGTAAAAACTTCATGATGATTTTTAGGGTTTAATCGTACTTTGCGTCAAAATTCTTGTCCCACGTTCCTTGTACTTTCATCACCTGCGAAATCACGTCACGTACCGCACCTTTTCCGCCATCGACATGAGAAATGTATTTGCAAATTTCCAACACTTCGTATGCTGCATCTTGTGGACAACACGACAATCCGACGCGTTTTAACACAGGAACATCCGGAATGTCATCGCCCATGTACAAAACATTTTCTAACTGGATGTTTTTCTTCGCCAAATATTCGTCCAATTGCTCCACTTTATGATGCGCACCCAAGTAAATATCGGTAATGCTTAAACCTTCCAAACGTTTACGAACACCTTCATTGGTACCACCAGAAATGATACAGACATTGTAGCCTTTCATCACAGCCGTTTTTAGCGCATACCCATCTTTTATATTCATGGTGCGCAACATTTCGCCTGATGAGGTAATTGTTACGGTTCCGTCTGTCAACACGCCATCGACATCAAAAATAAACGTCGTAATTTGATTCAAATATTCTTTATAGCTTTTCTCTTCCATAGGTTTTTGCAATTGATTGTGTGAGCAAGGTATATATTTCTTTGTGAATGTCTTTGTCTAGTTTTTCTAAATGATTTTCAATCGTTTTTTGATCGCCACGTTTAGCAGGACCGGTTTGCGCCATATACGGCGTTAAGGTTGTAATTTTTTTGGCAGTTTCTTGAATGAGCGGATTTAGAATTTCAAACGGAACATTGTTCGCTTCGCAAATTTCATGTGCAATTCGGTATAAATGATTGCTAAAGTTATTCACAAAAACTGCCGAAACATGCAATGCACGTCGTTGTTCTGAACTTATTTTATACGAAGAGCTTCCAATAGCGTTTGCAACTTTTTTTAAGATTTTATAATCGGGTTTCTCTCCAGATTCTAAACAGATCGGAATCGCAGAAAAATCAACTTTTACACCTTTGGTAAAGGTTTGCAACGGATAAAATACGCCGCGTCGGTTTTTTTTATGTAATTCGTGCATACTTACATTTCCTGAAGTATGCACCACCAAACGATCGGTAAATGGTAATTTATTGGCAATGGAACTGATAGCATCATCGGCTACGGCAATGATATAAATATCTGCGTCTACCAACTTTTTTAAATTGGTTGTCGTTGCTGTATTTGTAAAATACGACAAGGCTTTCGCTGACCTGTTATACACTTGAACGACTTCAAGTTTTTCAGCCGCTTGAAATTCTTTATATAAATGTTGCGCAATATTTCCTGCGCCTAAAATGACAATTTGTATCATGCCGCTAAAATAACAACACTTTGCGGTTTTTGAAACTTTAGCGAGGTACTTTTCCAATCATTCCACCATAAAAAGAAGAAAAAATTACGAATTGACTGAAAAAAATTGCAGATATGATAAATATCATGTTTTAAGAAACGTAGGCTTCGGACATTTGTAAGGAACAAAAAAACCAATAGATCATGACTTTATATAGCACTTATTTAAACGAGTTTCAAAGTAAATATACTATGTACATTCCGCTTACGATCATCTTACAAAGTTGTTTGGGAGGAATTGCTGCCATGTATATATTAATGAACGGATTAGATACGATTTCAGGATTAGTAGAATTATTTTTATGTGTAATTTTAACTTCGTTTTACAACGCTGCTATTTTAGCTCAGTTAAAAGGTAAAATGGTGTTTAATATGTTGATATTAAGCCTGTTGTTTAGTACAGTATTTATCATTCTGAATATCGTACAGATTTATTAAAAAGTACACTTTTATTAAAATATACACACAGCAACATTTGTAATTTATCATTGCAAGCGTTGCTGTCTTCTTATAAATGCGTTTCTTTACAAAAAGGCTCTAAACATGCCTAACAATCCAATCAAGTCTAATAAAGTCCAAGAAGTCTAAGTAAGTCTAACAAATCCAAGAAGTCTAACAATCTAACCATGAAACACGACATTCGAAATAGGGAAGATGTACACCTTTTGGTCACAACATTTTATGATAAAATTAGAAAAGATGAATTATTAGGCGCTATCTTCAACGAACGCATTACCCATTGGAAAGCGCATTTGGAACATCTCACAGACTTTTGGGAAAGCAATTTATTCTTTGTCAATAAATACAAAGGAAATCCGTTAGAAAAACATGTGGAAGTTGATGCTTCCATTAAAAATACCATCAATGAACATCATTTTGGTGTTTGGCTCAACCATTGGATTCAGACGTTAGATGAACTTTTTGAAGGCGAAAAAGTGAATATTGCCAAAAATAGAGCTCGCAAAATGGGCACTTTTATCTACATCAAGTTGTTTGAAGCACGAACAACGAAATAAATTACCTCACTTAGAATGTTCCTAAATAAGCCCAAATTGAATGTTAAATAGCCTTTGAATTATGTAAAATACCGTATTTTTGCATACTGAAATTTTGATCTAAACGATAACGCTACACAATGGGTAATATCATCAAGAATATTCTCTTTTCTACACGATTAATGGCTGTCCTCTTTTTTGTATTCGCTTTGGCCATGGGAATAGGAACTTTTATTGAAAGTGAATATAGTACAACAACCGCAAGAATTTATGTTTACAACGCATGGTGGTTTGAATTCATCATGATATTTTTTATGATTAATTTCTTTGGAAACATGTTCCGATATCGATTGTTTCGAAAAGAAAAATGGGCAACGTTGTTAATTCACTTATCGTTCATATTTATCATTCTAGGTGCATTTATTACTCGCTATATCAGCTACGAAGGTGTCATGCCGATCAGAGAAGGCGCTACGGAAAAAGTTTTTCTCTCCGAAAAAACATACATTACCGCATTGGTTGATGGCGAAATCAACGGTGAACCAAGACGTAAAACGCTGAAAGGTGATTATTTAATTTCTCCTGAAGGAATTGCACCAGGTTCATGGCTAAATAGTTCATTTCCTTGGAATAATGATTTCAACGGACAAAAATTTACGATTGATTACAAAGGATACATTCAAGGAGCAGAAGAAGGCATTGTGCCCGACGAAAATGGCGAAGAATACTTAAAAATTGTAGAAGCCGGCGGCGGAAATCGTCACAATCACTTCTTAAAATCAGGGCAAGCTGCTGATAATCTTCACAATATTCTAATTGCTTTTAACAAACCAACTGATGGCGCTATCAATATTATGAGCGACGCAGATGGAAATTACACCATCAAAAGTCCGTTTGATGGCGAATATATGGTGATGGCAATTCAGCAAAAAGGAAAAGTCTACAAAGACAGTGTACAGCCTTTTCAATTACGCGCTTTATACAATTTGGCAGGATTGCAATTTGTAATTCCTGAACCTGCTGTGAAAGGAAAAATTGGTGTGGTAGAAACGCCTGAACGTTTAAAAGATCAGGAAGATGCTATTATTTTAGAAGTAACAAGCAAAGGCGAAACGCAAGAAATTCGCATCATGGGCGGAAAAGGACGTACAAATCCGCCAGTGCAAATAAAAGTGGGCGGACTTGATTTTTGGCTGACGTATGGCGCTGAAAAAATGAAACTTCCGTTTGGCATCAAATTGAACGATTTCATCGCAGAACGCTATCCTGGAACCATGGGACAAGGTGGTTATAAATCGTTTATGAGTAGAGTTACGTTGGTAGATGAAAAACCGTTTGATTATGATATTTACATGAATCATGTATTAGATCATTCCGGATATCGATTCTTTCAAGCGCAATTTGACAGAGATGAAAAAGGAACCATTCTTTCAGTAAGTCACGATTATTGGGGAACTAACATTACATATTTAGGATATATGCTATTATATTTAGCCTTAATGGCGATTCTATTTGATAAAAATACACGTTTTGGTGATTTGAAAAAGCAACTCGAAAAAATTAAGAGTCGAAAAACAATACTTTCTATTGTCGCATTGTTGTTCTTTAGTGTTGGCGCGTTTGCACAAGAAAATGGTAAATTACCAACAGAAACTTCTCCACAGAAAGAAGTTGTACAAAAAGATTCTATCAATCATGATGGGCATAATCATGCTGAAGGCGAAAATCATGAACATGAAGTGGCCACAAAACCCATTACAGAAAAACAGATAGATTCTATCATTTCGGCAAATATAGTTTCCAAAGAACACGCTGATAAATTTGGTCGTTTGGTCATTCAAGATGCAGATGGACGTATGAAACCAGCCAATACGTATGCGCAAGAATTGGTACGTAAACTAAGCAAATCAAACAGATACAAAGATTTATCGGCAAATCAGGTATTGCTATCCATGATTCAGTTTCCAAAACTGTGGTACAATGCAAATATTCTGAGCGTAAAACGTCAAAAACATGATAGTTTACGAAAAATTATCGGTATTGACAAAAGTGATACACATGCGATGTTGTTAGACTTTTTTGATGAAAAAGGAAATTACAAATTAGCTCCTTATTTAGAAGATGCTTTCGCGACAAATAAACCGAATCAATACGAAAAAGCAATCAAAGAATTCGATTTAAAACTTGGGTTACTTAACAGAGCTGTTTCGGGAGAAATCTTAAAAATATTTCCAATTCCCGATCATGAAAATAACAAATGGATTTCAGGTGAAGACTATGTGCAAAATCCAAATCAAGGATTTCAACCCAAAGATTCTTTATACGAACGATATGTGAAAAATGCGTTGCCTGTATATGTACTTATATTGAATGCAGCGCAAGAAACAGGCAATTACACAGAAGCAGACAAAATGCTGGAAAGCTTTCGCAAGCGTCAAGAAGAATACGGAAGTGCTGTTTTGCCGTCTCAACAAAAGATAGAAGCGGAAATTTTATATAATAAAGTCAATATTTTCGAACGTTTAATGACCTATTATTTACTCATAGGTTTCATAATGTTTACTTTAATTATTGCTCAAATTTTTAAAGATGGCAAACGAATTCGAACGGCTATTTCTGTTTTTAAATGGCTAGTAGTAGGATTGTTTGTGTTACATACACTAGGATTAATTATTCGTTGGTATATTTCGGGTCATGCACCTTGGAGTGATGCCTATGAATCTATGATTTATGTAGGTTGGGCATCCATGCTATTTGGATTGTTATTTGGGCGAAAGTCCGATTTAACCATTTCCGCAACCACTTTTGTCGTTGCAATGATTTTATGGGGTGCACACATGAATTGGCTCGATCCAAATATTTCCAATTTACAACCAGTATTAGACAGTTATTGGTTGCTCATTCACGTTGCCGTGATTGTAGCAAGTTATGGACCATTTGCGTTAGCAATGATTTTAGGAATTGTATCACTATTACTCATCATTTTAACGACCAAAGAGAACAAAAAACGCATGGAACTCAACCTAAAAGAAATTACCATTATCAATGAAATGGCAATTACGGTTGGTTTAGTGATGTTAACTATTGGAAACTTCCTTGGCGGAATGTGGGCAAATGAAAGTTGGGGACGTTATTGGGGTTGGGATCCAAAAGAAACGTGGGCGTTAATCAGTATCATGGTATATGCGTTTGTATTACACATGCGATTGGTACCAGGATTGCGCGGTCGTTGGTTCTTTAATTGGATGGCAATTTCAGCATTTGGCTCGATTCTTTTTACCTATTTTGGTGTCAACTTTGTCCTCAGCGGATTACACTCGTATGCCACAGGTGACGCAGTTTTAGGAATTCCATTTGTCATTACAGCAACGCTTATTTGGCTTGCCTACGGCGCATTGAGTTACTGGCGATATCAGGTTCATTATAAGAAGTAGTTTCAGTAAGCAGTTTTCGGTTGACGGTTTTCAGTCGCTGTACTTCCCTAAATAATGTTGACAGTTTTACAGTTCGTCAGTTCGAGTGTCAAATTTTTGATTTGATGTATCGAGAACGGTTTTAAAGTGATTGTTTTCTATCATAAAAATTAGAGACCAATGAATATTGTAAAGACAACAGTAAATACTTTATTGTTAATTTTAATAATGACATTCACATCTTGTAAAGTATATAAGCTAAAACAGAATGATTTTGAATGGCAACCATATAAAAAAGGAGATATTTTAATTTTTGAAAACTCTAACGGAAATACTGACACGATTAACGTGAATATTAGTAATACTCGAAATTCAAAAACAATAAGTCCCTACAATATCTTTGATGAAAAATATCAAGTTAATAGTTCAAGAGGAGAATTAAACAATACGGAACCAACAATAGTTGAATCTAAACAAATATTATTTAAAAGACAACTCAGTTTAATTCATATAAGTAGAGAAAATGATAATGCTTATATAGGTTTTTCTGAATATAATCCGCCAGCTAATTTTGATATTTATGTACCTATAAAAGAAATGAGTGCGTTTAGGTATCAAGATAATTTACTCGGAGAATACTTTAAGATAGTTGATATTGATAAGTATAGCGGTGGTTTCAGTGCAAAACTGAGTTCATTACTATTTTCCAAAAAATATGGTTATTTAAAATTTGAGTTCAAAGATAGTAGCTCTGTTAACTTAAAAGAGTTTATCAGAGATGGAAAGAGTCTTTTTATAGCACTAGATTACATTTCACATTTATAATTACATTTTACTCAAGCCACTTCCGAAAATCAGCAGTTGTAGACGAACTTGTCATGACTTTCTCTTTGAGTCCAGTGAGTTGAAGGAGTAAGCGGTTTTTGAAATGATTTTCGATGTTTTCAATTGCTTCAATATGTGCTATTTGACTACGATTGATGCGGAAAAATTTCAACGGATTTAGCATTTCTTGGATGGTGCCTAAATTGTGCGAAATCGGATGTTTCTTGCCTTCTTGATCTATCGCTATGCAAAAATCGCCAGCAGCTTCAATCAAACTGATTTCGTTTACATTAAGCAATTGAATTCCTTTTGATTTTTTGATAACGAAACGCTTTTTGTAATGTACTTCTTCTTGTTTTAAGGCAGATTTTAATAAATCAATTGTGTCATTGTGAATAGGTTGGTAGCTTTCTGTTTTGAAAAACGACTGAAATTTATCCAATGCTTGCTTGATATCTTCTTTTGTATATGGTTTTAAAATATACGCGATTCCGTTGGTGCGAAAGGCTTCAAACAAATATTCGTCATGTGCCGAACAGAAAATAATTGGACAATTAATTTGAACCCTATGAAACACATCAAACGAAATTCCATCTAATAATTGAATGTCTGACAGGATGAAATCATACGAATTACGCGCTAAAAGTTCGCGTGCTTTTTCATTAGAACGCGCCCAATCGTGCGAGAACGATTCATCAAAATACGTGTCTAAATTTGCTACGAGTTTTTCGTAAGCCGGAATTTCATCTTCTAAAATTAATATGCGCATGATACGTAAGTTTACGACTCGTTACTGAGTTTTATGATGGGAATTTTTACGGTAAATTGACTTGCAGTATCTTCAATCATCGGTTTTTGATCGGATAATAGTGTATAACGATATGCCAAGTTTTTCAAGCTCGTCCCCAATGATTCTTGATTCGATTTAATGTTACTTTTTGTGTTCGTAATGGTCAACCAATCTTCATCAATTATCATTGTTGCTTTGATGACTTTTCCGTGTTGTGCACGATTGTGTTTGGCTATGTTTTCTAATAATGTTTGAATTGCGCCCGTAGGGACAAATTTATGTTCTAATGGTACATTTTGCAGTATATTAAAATCGTAATCATCACCAAAACGCGTTTTAATCAAAAACATATAATTTTCAGCGAGCTTTAATTCTTCCTTCAATTCCATGACTTCAGCATCTTTGGTTTGAATTAAATATCTGTAAATCAACGATAAACGATTGATGTATTCTTTTGCTTTTTCAGTATCACTATCAATCAGCGCATCCAAGGTATTCAAATTATTAAATAAGAAATGCGGACTGATTTGCGATCGCAACAATTTTAATTCATTTTCTTTTTGCTGTTGTTTGATGTTTGAAAATTGAATTTCATTTTCGTAATATTTCTTCGCGAGAAGCAATCCGAAAGGCAATCCAATACTTTGTGCCGTATTTGAAATATAATTTATCACTTGCTGAAAACCATATTTAAATTTTGACCAATCGTTTCCGCCACTATAAAAACCAACAATATCTTCCCAAAAACCTGCTAATATTAAGATAAGTAATGCCCAAAATGTAAAGTGAACATATTTTTTATTGTTGATGATGTAATTGGGAAGTAACCAATATAGAAAAAGGCAAATAACTGTAATATCAACGATTACAAACGAAGGAATATCTAGTAAGTATTCGATTAAATCTTCTCCTTGCGTTACATATTCATAAATGGTCATCAAAACTGAGATACCATAATAAATGACGAGTAACATGTAATCCGATCTGTTGAGTTTTACATTCATAATGAGTCCTTAAAAATAGGCAAAAAAATTATTGTTGTGTTTTAATTCGGTCAACTTCGTCGCCAGCGCCATTTTTTCTGTTTTTCGATTTGTTGTATTTTTTACCAAAACTATAGCTCAATTGCAAAAATACATTTCTACGTGGCCAATCGGTAATGATATTTGCGTTTACATTGTCATAATTGATTGCTCCCATAAATTTACGATCGATAATTTCTTCCAATTCTACGCTTACTTTTAATTGATCGTCCAAGAATTTTTTGCTAAACGCGATGTCAATTCCAGCCATCCAATCAAATTCAATTTGTCCATCTAAACCGCCAGATGTATAATAGCCTGAAATTTCCGATTGAATATTCCACGGTAACTTATATTCTGCACTTGTGTACCACGTCATGCTCCATAACGAATTATCTAATACAGGATTTAAGTTTTCAGAAGTATAGTTGGCATAATTGACAATAACACCTGTGTAGCCTTCTAAACCTTTTATAAAACTCAATGGCGCAAACAAACTAAAGCTCCAATTATCATTATTTGCTAGGTTAATCGTAGAACGTGACGTTTCAGAAGTCGTGTCGTTTTGAGAAACAATTTGAAATAAAATATCGTTTGTTTTATTATAACTTACGCTAAAAAATGGTTGCTGTTCGTAGGTTAAGTTAAAACGAAAACTATTGGTCAACGCAGGTTTTAAAGTAGGATTTCCTTCTTCAAATGTAAATGGATCATAGTAATATACAAACGGATTTAACGTTTCGTACGACGGACGCTGAATGCGATAACTGTACGCCAAATTTGCTGAGATTTTATCGGTAATTTCACGTGAAACGCTTAAACTTGGGAAAAATTTTGCAATCGTTCTGTCTAAAGAAGTGTTTAAGTTTGCGGAAGTTCCAACGGTTTCACTTTGTTCCCAACGTAATCCGCCTGAAAAAGACCATTTATCCACAGAAACATTCAATTTTGTGTACGCTGCCATGATGTTTTCATCAATTAAAAATCGATTTGTTTGATTGCTATTATTGACAAATTCGCCCGAATCATTCTGAACCAACGATTTTAAATCACTATCCGAATCTACATCTGAATATTTAAATCCTGCGCTCAAGGTTGCGTTTTTGCCTAATTGACGTTTGTAATCTGCTTGATAGGTGTAAATTTTATACGTCGCATCTTGAAAATACCGCTGATTGTCATAGTTTACTGCACTTTGTCCTACTTGAAAAAGGTTGTTTTCGTTGGTAGAATTGTAATCAACATAATTAAAATCAAGTGAAATTTTGTTGATTTCATCATCATATTCGTAATACGGATTGATGACGTACAACGCCCAATCACGCTCAAAACGATTGTCGGTTTCCAACATTTCCATCGTTCCGTTGCTGGTAATTTTCGTGCTATTATCTGTTACACGATTGGAAGAACTTCCCGTTCGTTGCGCGCTAATTCCTATCGTATGTTTTTTATTGATGTAATAATCCAATCCAGCACTCAATCGTAAGGTATTTGGATCAAATGGCGAACGCGAAAATTGATCGTATACATCGTCACCAACTTTTCGAATGATTTGTAAATCTTCTCGCCAAGAACCACGTGAGTAACTCGCGCTTGCTTGCCAATTAATTTTGTCTTTAAAACTTGCAATGGAAGCACTTTTTCTGAATGTAAAATCATCAACATAACCCACCATACTTTTTAAGGTTCCATACGTTCCGAGTTTTACATTTTTCTTTAAAATGATATTGATTAATGCGCCTGTTCCGTCTGCATCGTATTCTGCGCCAGGTTGTTGAACTAGTTCTACCTTTGCGATATTATCCGCAGGCATTTCGCGCAACAGCGTTTGCATGTCCATATAATTGGTTTGCTTTCCGTTGATGAGGATGCGCACATTACTTTGTCCGGCGTAACTAATATTTCCGTTTGTGACTAACATTCCGGGAATTTTTTTGATGACATCACGTACATTAGAATTGACCATTTCAGAATTTTCCAAATTCACAACAAGTTTTTCTGCCGTTTGTGTGATGACTGGTTTTTTTGCTACAATGACAACTTCGCCTAAATTTTCGGGAATGTCTTCTTGCATAATAAAATCGAAAACTACATTTTTCGTAGCATCAATATTCAATACAATTGATTGTTGTGTTTTGTAACCAAAAAGGGAAGCTTCTACAAAGTAACTTCCGTTTTTGATATTTTTGAAAGTGTACGTTCCGTTTTCTTCCACAATTACCGCTTTTAAAGGCGTCTTGCTTTCGTTTTCATATAACAGTACATTAGCAAATGACAAAGCTTGTGTAGTTTTGTCGGTTACTGTTCCTGTTATGGTACTTTGTGCAAACATAGAAAGGCTTGCAAACAATAAAATGGTGTTGAGTAAAGTTTTTAACATGACTGTTCGTTTTTTTTGATGTACAAATATGTTTCAGAACCATCATATAGAAAACTCTTTTCTGCCGAATTGGGATTAAAAAAGGGTGAATGGGGAATATTTTACGGTTAAGTTTTAGTGAATTTCGGTTTTGAGAAGTCTGTCAACTAAACTCAGCTTACTGGTACATACTAAAAATAGTTTGCATTAAATGAACCTTATGTTTTACACTATTATTTATGATGAAAGGTTTTATAAATTGTAAAATCATTAACTTGTCGTACCAAAAAAAATATAATCACTAATTTTAAATTATTTAATCATGAAAAAACAAATTTTAAGTATTGGAAAAGTTCTTAGTAAAAAAGAGCAAAAAGCAATTCATGGAGGCGCATTAGTACCAACTCCAATTGATCTTCCGTGTGAAGAACCAGTATTGGCTCCACCACCAGAAGGATGCCATTATAGACGCATTGCACCATGTACTTATAGGCTAATTTGTATCAGTATTTCGCCAATAAGTTAGTCTTGAATTAAACAAAAAGAGACTGCTTTAAAAGTTTTAAAAACGTCTTTGTAAAGAATTTTTAATTCTGAAGCAATCTGTAAATCAACAACTAAAATTTAACAGATTGCTTCATTTCGAAGTTGCTCAACGTAAAACATTTCATTGGCAACAACGGTTTTTTAGATAGCTTCTTTGAATACATTATTAGGTTTATTCCACAATTTCGTAATCAATATCTAATTTTCGCAAAGCTCTCAACGCAGAACCTGTATTTTTATCTGCTATTTCAATATCGATAGCGTCACCTTCTAAGAGTATTTCTGTGAGTTCAGTTGCCAAAGATTCGTTCATATTGGCTGAAATCTCTACCATACATTTGGCAATTGCTCTTTTATCTGGTCGTTGTGCATCGCACGATAGTAAGTTTAATTTCATAGTTATAAGTTATGAATGTAATATACTAGAATTAAAGGAAGTCTTGGTTATCCTTAGCTTATTATTTACTATGGTTTCGATCGTTCGCTGTATGGACGATTTTTTGCATAATATTCTTTCTTAGCTTTTTTATTCTTGTAATAACCAACGACAACAAGCGACATTGGGAAGAAAAGTATAATTCCAATCCATTTAAATATGCTTAGAAATACTTCCAGAAAACTTTTGTCTGTTGAACCTTTATCTAGCAATTTTTTATCGCTTCTGGCAGTTTCTGTGAAAACAGATTTTCCACCAGTTAATTCTTGATATTCAGAAAACGTTGCTGTTTTTTTTCGTAACAATTCGTGTGCGGCGGCAATTGCATATTCATTGTATTCTTTCGAATTTGTAACAATGTACGTAAGTTCACCTTTTGTTTTATGCTTGAATTTTTCGAGATAGTTGGCTTTCATTGTTACAAAATTATTCTTTCCGCAACCAACCTGCAATTTTTGAATCTTCAATTTTCCAACGATTGTTTTCTTGAGTCAAATGGTATGAAACACGTGTATTGCTGAATGGACCCGCGTTTTGTTGAATGATAAAAACGTTGTTTTCGATTACTTTTGTAATAATGGCAACATGTCCGAAACTGTTATACCAAGAAGCTTGAAACACTAAAATATCGTTTACTTTTGGCTTTGAACTGCTTCCATTTGTGAATTGAAGTAAGTTACGTTTTGTATTGAGCTTTCCATCTTTTATGTTCGGATTAAAAAAGTCTTTGGCGTGTCCGTAACTATCAGGCATTTTATGATGTAAATGTTGATAATAATAGCGTTTGACAAATTCAACACATTGAAATTCTAACCCTAAATTATATCCATCTTTCGTTACATTTCGTTTTTCGACATGAGTTACAGCACCATTATAGTAGACAGCAACGTTGTTGAACGAATCTAGTTTTTCGCCAACAGTTCGGAACGGATTCACATTGGTATATCTTGAAAGAAATAGTAAGGAAAAGAGCAGAAAAACGAGAATGATGACTATATATTTACTTTTCATGTATCACAAAATTACACATAAATGTACTTCTTAAAAGGGTCTTCTAAGCAAATACTTTCGTATTTTTACGTAAAACTAAAAAACCAATGAGAATATTTATAGGATTGCTTGTGTTATGTGCGGTAAGTTGCACATCAAAACCCAAAGAAAATACTAAAAAAGCTGCTTCTGCAGAAGAAATAATCACAAAAACGACACCCGAAAAAACTATGGAAAAAGGATCAATTTATCAATTTACAGTAAAAGATATTTCAGGAAACGACTTTAATTTAGCCGATTTAAAAGGAAAAAAAGTACTCATCGTAAATACTGCTTCCGAATGCGGATTAACGCCACAATACGAGCAACTACAAGAAGTTTATGACACTTATAAAAATCAAAACTTCACGATTGTTGGTTTTCCTGCAAACAATTTTGGCGCGCAAGAACCAGGAAGCGATCAAGAAATTGCAAAATTCTGTAAAGCAAATTACGGCGTTACATTTCCGATGATGAGTAAAATTTCAGTGAAAGGTTCGAATATGCATGAAGTATATCAGTTTTTAACACAAAAATCACAAAATGGATTGCAAGATTCTGAAGTGGCGTGGAACTTCCAAAAATATTTAATCAATGAAAATGGCGAGTTGGAAAAAGTAATTTCTCCACAAACGTTACCAAACGACGAAAGTATTTTGAGTTGGATTGAAGGAAAGTAATTTGACAGTATCAAACAAATGAAAAATAAAAAATTAGGATTAAACACGGTTTGTACGCACGTTGGCGAAGTGAAAGACGAACAGTTTAAAGGCGCAGTTTCTCCTTTATATATGAGCAGTTCGTATGCGTTTGATGATGTAGATGTAAAGCGATATCCGCGCTATTTTAATACGCCCAATCAAGAAGCATTAAGCAAAAAAGTAGCCGCTTTAGAACATACCGAAGCTGCCATGATTTTCGGAAGCGGAATGGCGGCTGTAAGTACAAGTTTACTCGCTTTTTTACACAAAGGCGATCATATTGTGTTGCAAAATGCCTTGTACGGTGGCACGATGAATTTGGTGTTGGAAGAATTTCACAAATACGGAATTGAATATTCATTTACAGAAAGTTTGGACATCAAAGACTTTAAAAAAGCGATTAAAGAAAATACAAAAGTAATTTATATAGAAACGCCTTCGAATCCGTTATTAAAAGTCACGAATATTCGAAAAGTAGCTAAACTTGCCAAAAAACACAATATTGTCACAATGATTGACAATACGTTTGCAAGTCCTGTAAATCAGTTGCCTGCAACCATGGGAATTGATATTATGATTCACAGTGCCACGAAATATTTTGGCGGACATAGTGATATTTTGGCAGGCGCGGTTGCGGCTTCTGAAGAACATATCAATCAGATTTTCCAATTAGGGAAAAACTTAGGCGGAAGTTTGAGCGATTTCACTGTTTGGATGTTAGAAAGAAGCATGAAAACCTTAGGAATTCGGGTGAAAGAACAAAACAAAAACGCACTAAAACTCGCAAATTATCTGGAAAAACATGAAGCAGTTGCACAGGTTTATTATCCGGGATTGAAATCGCATCCAGATTATGAATTGGCGAAATCGCAAATGTCAGGATTTGGAGGAATGCTATCTTTTGAGTTGAAAGCGGAATACGATGTTTCTAAGTTTTTTAAATCGCTCAAAATGATTAAACCTTCAATGAGTTTGGCTGGCGTAGAAAGTACCATGTTGAGTCCGACAAAAACATCACACGCATTGTTAACACCTGAAGAACGCAAAAAACAAGGAATTGCAGACGGATTGATTCGTTTTTCAGTGGGAATTGAAAATAAAAAAGATATTATTGCAGATATTGAACAAGCAATAGAAAAGTCAAAACATACATAATTAGCCACTTTCGCATTAGGGATAGCAGTGGCATCCTTTTTGGCACATTGAGCGAAGTCGAAATGAACCAAAAAGATATAACGGATAGCCCGACGATTTGTTAACTGCTTTTGAGCAAGGAAACAAATTGGAATGCCCAAAAAAAGAAAAAACAAACATGAAATTAGATATAGTAGCTTTTGGCGCGCATCCTGACGATGTAGAATTGGGTTGTGGCGCTACAATAGCCAAAGAGATTGCTAACGGTAAAAAGGTTGGCATTGTTGATTTAACTCGTGGTGAACTCGGCACACGTGGTTCTGCAGATTTACGTGATATAGAAGCGGCAAATGCAGCAAAAATTTTAGGAGTTTCGGTTCGAGAAAATTTAGCGTTTGCAGATGTTTTTTTTGTGAATGATAAGAATCATCAATTGGAAATCATCAAAATGATTCGTAAATATCAGCCAGAAATTGTGTTGTGTAATGCTGTTGACGATCGCCATATAGATCACGGAAAAGGAAGTCAATTGGTGAGCGATGCTTGTTTTTTAAGCGGTTTGTTGAAAATTGAAACCGAACTCGATGGAAAACCACAAGAAAAGTGGCGACCGAAACATGTGTATCATTACATTCAGTGGAAAAATTTAGCACCAGATTTCGTGGTAGACGTTTCAGGGTTTATAAAGACAAAGCGCGAAGCTGTGATGGCGTATAGTTCACAATTTTACGATCCGGATAGCAATGAAGCAGAAACGCCCATCACGAGCAAAAATTTTATAGATAGTATAAATTATAGAGCACGAGATTTGGGACGTTTAATCGGTGTTGAATACGCTGAAGGTTTCACGGTGGAACGTTATGTTGCGGTGAATTCACTTGCAGATTTGATTTAGTCAGCCAAAAATAAGAGTCATTGATTTATACAAATCTCTTAAAATCATACACATAAAAAACAATGCAAAATAAATTAAATAAATACTTTGTATAAAATGCGGAAAAGTTTATATTTGCATCCGCAAAACAAATGGTGATTGTAGCTCAGTTGGTTAGAGCGCTGGATTGTGGTTCCAGAGGTCGCCGGTTCGAACCCGGTCTTTCACCCTTTTATAAAGCCTTCTGTTATGGAAGGCTTTTTTTTTGGAATAAAGTGAAGATGTTGGCAAGAAGTTTATGCCTAATGAAGTTGAAGTAATCCCAGTTTTTTAGGCAAAAAAAAAAGTTTATTGAAATCGATTTCAATAAACTTTAATTTAGCTTTTCGTTTATAAGGTTTTCAAAGAGTTTTACCAACTATTTTTGACCATTAAACCGTAATAGCTTATTTCTTTTTTGCTTCAATATCTAATCCTAGTTTTTTAGCAACTTTCATAGTAAGGTCGTAAAGTGGATCTACATACGCCAATTCGTTTCCATCAAGTGTAAATACTTGTGTGTATTTATCTTCTTGTGCAACAACAGCAACAGCATTTCCAACTTTCTGATACAATGGACGCATTAATTCTTCTTGCTTTAATTGCGCTAATTGTGCTGCATTTTGTCTGAATTTTTGAATATCAGCTTCCAATTCAAAAATTTCTTCTTGCTTCTTCTTCTTTTGCTCATCAGTCATTGTTGCAAATGCTTTATTTGCTTCATCAACTTCTTTTGCATACGCGTCAAGCTTTAATTTCAAGTCGCTTTGTAATTGCTTTTCATAATCTTGAATTCCTTTTTGAACTTCAGGAATTTCAGGTAATTGGGAAACGATAATATTAATATTAACAGTTCCTACTTTTGTTTGAGCAGAAGCTGCAAACGAAAAAAATACGATTGCTACTGTGCAAAGTAAATGTTTAATTCTCATCTAATTAATTTTTTATTTTTTCAAAGTTGGCTAATGTAATGAAAACATCATACCAAAAAAACGATATCACACAAAATTAACGTTTTTTTGTATGATTATTCAGCTAATTGACCTCTGTGTGGTTTCAACTTTTCACGCATGAAAGCTACATCGTTTTGTTGGATAATCATGGTGGCAGCGGCATGCATCTCTGAAAATTCTTCTACTTTAATAGCTTCACTTTCAATATTTTCTGTTGAAACAAACTCTTTTAAATGTATGCAATGATGTTCAGCTGTGCGTTTGCCCGCAGGACCTCTAAAATCCCAAATCAGTTTTACCTTAGCCATGTTTCATTATTTTTTACAAAATTAGCCATCTTGTTGAACAATAAACCATAAAAACATAAAAAAAGCGAATGTTTTCATTCGCTTTTTACTATATATTTTGTCAGTTCAACTATTTAGCAACTATTTTAAACGTTTTGGAAAACTCAGAAGAAGTAATTTTTACGATGTAAATATTATTCTTTGGTAAGTCTACATAGGTATTAAAACTTCCATTAATTGCAACATTTTTCAAGTCAATTACTTTGCGACCTAATAAGTTATAAATAGCAATATTGGTAGTTGCATTGATACCTGTAATGCTTAATTTTCCACCACTATAGTTTGTTTGAACTTTATTTGGATTACGATCATCAATACTTAATGTACTGCTATTAAGTGTTGCATCAACCAAATCAATAAACATATCTATAGTTTGATTGTTTCCGCCGCCGCCAAATTGATTCTGAAATAAAAAGTCAATTCCCAAAATTGTTTCATTTACTAAAGAAGGAAACAATTGTCCAGGAGTAAACGTAATTTCATAGGTGTTTGATGGTGTAGAAGCATCACCATCTGTTAAATTTAACACAGGTTGCCAGCTTAAATCATTAAAATCACCTGGAACCGCCTGAAAACTTCCATTACTAGTTCTCAAACCGAGATACATGTGGATAAATGTTTGATTTTCTGAATAAAAATTATTGATGATATCAACATCTTCAAATCGAAGTGTAATTTCATCATTAATGGTTGCAGTAACCGCTGTTTCAGTGATGGAGATACCATCATAACCATTGAAACTGATAACTTCCTGTGCGGAAATCAAGTTGAAACTCAATGTAAATAAGATTAAAAAGTAAATTTTTTTCATATACAAGTTTTAGATAAGCACAATTTAGAGTAAAAATAGATCATTTCAAAACTATGAAATTACATTTTTATATAAAAACACCAAAAATCAAGCCATAAAAATAAGAATCATGCAATAATAGGTCGTGTAATATGTTGTGTACTATTGATGAATTCTTATTTTTGTCTTTCTCAAAAAAAGACAATGGAATGAGCCATGACTATTAGGTTGATAGCAACCGATGTAATTTTTGGCGAATTCTATCTGACAATTATAAAAAATAAAAATTAACAGATGAAAAATAGCATTCAATTATTTCTTATTCTTTTAGTCTCTTTGACAGGTTTTGCACAGTCAAAAAAAGATAAAGTACTATTTTCTATTGAAGGAGAACCTACGTATGTTTCTGAATTTTCAAGGGTTTATAAAAAAAACCTTGATATTATTGACAAAAAAGATCAAAAAGATATCCAAGAATATTTTGAGTTATTTTTGGAATATAAATTAAAATTAAAAGAAGCCAGAAATCTTCATTTGGACGAAAAAGATAGCTATAAAAAGGAACTCGCTGGATACAGAAAACAACTGTCAAGCAATTATTTGACAGATACAAATGCCACAGAACAATTAGTGAAAGAAGCGTATGAGCGTTTGCAAAAAGAAGTAAAGGCACGTCATATTCTCATTAATGTTTCTTTGGATGCAGCGCCAAAAGATACGTTGATAGCGTATGAAAAGATTATGAAACTCAGAAAATCAATCTTGGATGGCGCTGATTTTGGGGAAGTTGCCATGGAAAATTCAGACGATCCTTCCGCTAAAGGAAACGAACGTATGCAAGGTAACAAAGGAGATCTTGGGTATTTTTCAGCATTTAGAATGGTATATCCTTTTGAATCTGCTGCTTACAATACAAAGATAGGTGAAGTTTCAATGCCTGTTCGTACACAATTTGGATACCATATTATCAAAGTGGAAGATGTTCGCGAAAATGCGGGAGAAATTACCGTAGCACATATTTTACTGTTAGATGCAAAAGAAGGCGAAGATAAAGGGAATCCGGCAGAAAAAATCAAAGACATTTATACGCAATTACAATCGGGAAGCGATTTTGGAATCTTAGCAAAACGTTTTTCAGAAGACAGAAGTTCAGCCGTGAACGATGGTAAACTGCCAAAATTCAGTCGTGGACGATTACGCTCTAAAGAATTTGAAGATATTGCCTTTTCTTTAAAAGAACCGAATGAATACTCAGCTCCGTTCAAATCAGAATTTGGATGGCATATTGTAAAATTGATCGAAAGACATGAAATGAAAAGTTTTGAAGATGAAAAATCCGTACTAGAGCGAAAAATCAAAAATGACAAAAGAGCCAATGTCATCAATACGTCTATTCTTAAAAAAATTAAAAAACGCTATACCATCACGGAAAGTAAAAATAGCAGAGAAGATTTTTACAAGCTTGCAGATGCTACTTTTTTCAGTAGAAACTGGACAAAACCAACAGACAGTATCTTTTTAAATAAAACATTATTTCAAGTAAAAGACACTAAAATTACGTACGACGAATTTGCGTCTCATTTATTAAAAGTGAATGACCGATTTACCACTAAAAATCCTAACGCAAAAAGCTTTATCGATTATCAATATACCCAATTTATGGAAGCTCAATTATTAGCGTTTTATGAAAGCGATTTGGAAAACATAAATGAAGATTTTGCCGCTATTTATGGAGAATATCGTGATGGATTATTACTCTTTGATTTGATGGAAACTGAAATTTGGGAAAAAGCAAAAATCGATACTTTAGGATTGGAGAAATTCTTCAATGAACACAAAGAAGATTACAAATGGGAAAAACGGGTAGAAGCCGTTATTGCTTCCTGTACACAAGAAGATGCTGCCAAACAAGTACAACAATTGCTACAAGAAGGAACATCTTTAGAAGACATAAAAGCAGTTGTCAATAAAGACAGCAAAGTAAACGTGATTTTCTCGCCAGGTACTTATGAAGCATCACACAGAAATCTCCCGGAAGGGTTTATATTTGAAAAAGGTGTTTCGCAAATATACAAAGACGGAAAAACTGATTTTATCATTGTAAAAGTAAACGAAATTTTGCCAGAAAGCAGCAAAGAACTTTCTGATATCAAAGGAAAAGTAATCAGTGATTATCAAGTATATCTTGAAAAAGAATGGATAAAAAACTTAAAGAAAAACTACAAAGTTGACATCAACAAAAAAGTATATCGTAAACTAGAAAAATTCATTAAATAAACCATACTTGAAGAAATTAAGCCTCATAGTCAGTATCTTATTATGTATTTCATGTGAATACTTTCAATCCGCAAAGGAAGAGATTCCTATAGCGCGAGTTGGTGAAAGTTATCTATACAAAAGTGATATTGAGTCGTTGCTTTCCGAAAATACATCTCCAGAAGACAGCACAATTATTGTGAGCTCTTACATCAATCGTTGGGCAACGCAAGAATTATTCATTCAGCGTGCAAAAATCAACTTGCCACAAGAAAAACAAGATGACTTTGAAGTCTTGGTTGCCGAATATCGCAAAGACTTATACATAGAAGCCTACAAAGAAGCGATTGTTAAAAAAACAATTGACACCACTGTCACTGCTTTTGATGAAGCGGCTTACTATGACGTAAACAAAGAAAACTTCAAACTCAATGAAGAGTTGCTCAAACTACGCTATATCAACATTGGGAAAGACAATTCCAACATCAAAGAAATTACAGAACGTTTCAAGCGTTTTGATGCCAATGACAAAAAAATATTAGACTCACTAGCCATTCAATTTAACAACTATTCACTCAACGATTCTATTTGGGTAAAAGAGACGCAGGTATTCAATAAAATCCCTTTAATTACCAATGAAAACAAAGATAAATACTTAAAAAAATCACAATTTTCTCAAATAGAAGATTCATTAGAAGTATATTTGGTGCAAATTGAGGATAAAATTGGTAGAAACGATACTGCACCACTTGCGTATGTGCGTCCTACAATACGACAAATTATTCTTAACAAGCGAAAGCTTGAATTTATCAGAAAATTAGAAAAAGACATCACAAAAGATGCCATTAAGCAAAAACAGTTTGAAACATACAATTAACACAATGAAGCAAAGTATATACATACTTATGCTGCTTGTAGCATTTGGAATGCAAGCGCAAGATAAGGAAGATGAAACAATGGTTACTGAAACCATGATAGAAACGAAAACACAAGTAAAAGACTCTACAAAATCAACATCAGAACGTATCAAAATTGATGGTGTTGCGGCGGTTGTTGGTGACTATATTATTTTAGAATCAGATGTTGACAAAACATTTTTAGATTTGCAACAACAAGGTGTTTCTATGGAAGGATTTACCCGTTGTAAATTGCTGGGAAAACTGATGGAAGACAAATTGTATGCACATCAAGCCATACAAGATAGTATTGACGTTTCTCCCGGAGAAATAAATGATCGTGTGAATGAATCTATTGAATACTTCAGTCAGCAAATCGGTGGTATGGATAAATTATTAAAATTCTATGCGATGGAAGACGAAGCTGCTTTACGTCAACGATTAACAGAAATTACCAGAGTAAACATTCTAACACAGCGTATGCAATCAAAAGTAGTGCGTGATGTAGAAATTACACCAGAAGAAGTGCGTCAGTTCTTTGAAAAAATTCCAGCAGATCAACGTCCTGTTATTGGAGTTGAGTTGGAAGTAGCTCAAATTATCATAGCGCCAGATCCTTCGGAAGAAGCTGTAAACAAAGTAGTTGAAAAGCTAAAACAAATCAAAGAAGAAGTAGAGGCAGGTTCAAGTTTTGGAACCAAAGCTATTCTCTATTCTAAAGACAGAGCGTCTGGTCGTCAAGGTGGACTCATGCAAATCAACAAAAGAATGTCTTTAGCAAAAGAATTTAAAGATATTGCTTTCTCTTTGCAACAAGGTGAAATCTCTGATCCGTTTGAAACAGAATTTGGATGGCATATTGTCATGATAGATAAAGTGCGTGGACAAGAAAGAGATGTACGTCACATTCTATTAATTCCAGAAATTACAGACGAAAAACTAGAAGAAGCACGTCAAGAAATCGACACGTTACGTCAACGAATTATGGCAGGTGAACTTACTTTTGAAGATGCCGCACGTTCCTTCTCAGATGATAAAGAAACCAGAAACAATGGAGGGAAACTCATCAATCCTGCTACGTATGATACACACTTTGAGCTGACAAAAATGGATCCGGAGCAATACTCGCAAATTGAGCCCTTAAAAGGAGATGAAATATCAATTCCGTTAATAGACGAAACAAGAACAGGTCAAAAGCGATTCAAACTACTAAAAGTAACCAATCGTTACAATGAGCATGTTGCTGATTATTCAAAAGATTATATCAAAATAAAAAGTTTAGCACTCAAAGAAAAACAGTTACAAGAAGTAGAAAAGTGGATTACACAAAAAATCAAGGATACCTACATAAGCGTAAGCAGTGATAATCGTGATTGTGAATTTACAAATAACTGGTTAAAAAAATAATTTCCCTATGTCAGATGTTGCCGCTATTGAAAATCTTGTAAAAAAACACAAGGAACTCAAGAACGAAATTGCAAATATTATTGTTGGTCAAGAAAATGTAATAGATCAAATATTACTTTCAATATTTTCTGGAGGACATGCCTTATTAATTGGCGTTCCCGGATTGGCAAAAACATTAATGGTCAACACCATTGCAACGACATTAGGACTCAATTTTAAGCGAATTCAGTTTACACCCGATTTAATGCCGAGTGACATCTTAGGAAGTGAAATCTTAGACGAATCGCGTACCTTCAAATTTATCAAAGGACCCATATTTGCCAACATTATCTTGGCAGATGAAATCAACCGTACACCACCAAAAACGCAGGCTGCCTTATTAGAAGCGATGCAAGAGCGTGCGGTGACTGTGGCAGGACATCATTACAAACTTGATTTGCCTTACTTTGTACTCGCTACACAAAATCCAATTGAGCAAGAAGGAACGTATCCGTTACCAGAAGCACAATTAGACCGTTTTATGTTTGCCATTCACTTAACCTATCCAACATTTGAGGAAGAAGTACAAGTGGTAAAGGCAACGACTACAGATGTGGAAAGTACTGTAAAAGCACTATTCAATGCCAAAGAAATCATTGCCATTCAACAATTGATTCGTAAAATACCTGTGGCAGACAATGTAGTAGAATATGCGGTACGATTGGTTTCCAAAACACGTCCAAAAGAAGCAACGGCAACAGACTTAGTAAAACAATACGTAGATTGGGGCGCAGGACCAAGAGCTTCTCAAAACCTAATCTTAGCTGCGAAAGCGCATGCGGCAATCAACGGGAAATTCTCTCCTGATATTGAAGATGTGCAAGCAGTTGCCATTGGAATTCTATCGCACAGAGTGATCCGAAACTACAAAGCAGAAGCGGAAGGAATTACGATTGAAAAGATTATTGAGAGTTTGTTTTAAAATCTTATCAAAAGATTAAAAATTAAAAGATTTAACGATAGATTCTTTAAATTTTTATTCCTTCGTAAAAACGAAATAATTAATATTTATTAAAAAAAGTACCTCAAATTATGAATTTCATAATTTGAGGTACTTTTTTTAATTTATTTTAAATTTAATACAATAAAATCACAGAACTAATAAAAATAATTTACTCAAAATAAAGGTATACTGTTGATTTTTAAAAATGAAGATAATTTCGTAATTTCGCAAGACTTTCAAAACACTAAAAAAACGAATTATATGGCCTTTGATATTGATATGATAAAAAAGGTTTACGAAACAATAGTGGAACGTGTAGACAAAGCACGTGAAATTACTGGTAAACCATTAACACTTTCAGAAAAAATACTATACGCACATTTATGGGATGGAACGCCAAACAAAGCGTTCGTTAGAGGAAAAGACTATGTAGATTTTGCTCCAGACCGTATTGCTTGTCAAGATGCAACCGCACAAATGGCATTATTGCAATTTATGCAAGCAGGAAAAACAAAAGTAGCTGTTCCAACAACTGTACACTGTGATCACTTAATTCAAGCAAAAGTGGGTGCTACAACAGATTTGCAAACAGCAATGAGCAACAGTAGTGAAGTATTTAATTTCTTAGAGTCAGTATCAAACAAATATGGTATCGGATTTTGGAAGCCAGGCGCAGGAATCATTCACCAAGTAGTATTAGAAAACTATGCTTTTCCGGGTGGAATGATGATTGGAACCGATTCACACACCGTAAATGCGGGTGGATTAGGAATGGTCGCTATCGGAGTTGGTGGTGCAGATGCAGTAGATGTCATGGCAGGAATGCCTTGGGAACTAAAATTTCCGAAACTCATAGGTGTAAAACTAACAGGGAAAATTTCAGGTTGGGCAGCGCCAAAAGATGTCATACTTAAAGTAGCTGGAATAGTTTCTGCAAAAGGAGGAACTGGCGCTATCGTAGAATATTTTGGGCCAGGAGCACTTTCAATGTCTTGTACAGGAAAAGGAACTATCTGTAACATGGGAGCAGAAATAGGCGCAACAACGTCTACTTTTGGATATGATGAATCCATGGAGCGTTATTTACGCGCTACGGACAGAAGTGACGTGGCAGATGCAGCAAACCAAGTAAAAGAATACCTTACAGGTGATGATGAAGTATATGCAAATCCTGAGCAATATTTTGATCAAGTAATTGAAATCAATCTTTCAGAATTAGGCCCATTACTCAACGGACCGTTTACGCCAGACTTATCAACAACAGTTGGTTCAGAAATGACCACTAGAGCGCAAAAAAATGATTGGCCAATGCAAGTAGAATGGGGATTAATTGGTTCTTGTACAAACTCTTCTTATGAAGACTTATCAAGAGCAGCTTCCATTGCACAACAAGCATTAGACAAAGGATTAAAAACAAAAGCAGAATTTGGAATCAATCCAGGATCGGAACAAGTGCGCTACACTGCACACCGTGACGGAATCTTACAAGTATTCGAAAAACTAGGCGCTAAAATATTTACCAATGCTTGTGGACCTTGTATTGGACAATGGGCACGATATTCGGATCCTAAAAATGCACCAAAAAACAGTATTGTACATTCTTTTAATAGAAACTTTGCAAAACGTGCAGATGGAAATCCAAATACACATGCCTTTGTAGCTTCACCAGAAATTACCGCTGCCATAGCGATTGCAGGTCGTTTGGACTTCAATCCAATGACAGATAAACTGATTAATGAGAATGGGGAAGAAGTGATGCTAGACGAACCAACAGGATGGGAATTGCCACCAAAAGGATTCGACGTAAAAGATAACGGATACTTAGCACCAGAAGAAGATGGAAGTCATGTACAAGTTTCCGTAAAAGATGACTCGGAACGTTTGCAACTATTAACGCCATTTGAACCACTTGGCGATAGCATTACAGGTGCAAAACTACTCATCAAAGCATACGGAAAATGTACCACAGATCATATTTCTATGGCGGGTCCATGGTTACGTTTCCGTGGGCATTTGGACAACATTGCAAACAATACCTTAATTGGTGCTGTGAATGCCTTCAACATGAAAACGAACTTTGTGAAAAATCAGTTAGACGGTGAGTACGATGCAGTTCCAGCAACGCAAAGAGCCTACAAAGCCAAAGGAATCAAAACAATAGTAGTGGGCGATCACAACTACGGAGAAGGTTCCTCACGTGAACATGCAGCAATGCAACCAAGACACTTAGGTGTGGCGGCAGTATTAGTAAAATCGTTTGCACGTATTCACGAAACAAACCTTAAAAAACAAGGAATGTTAGCATTAACGTTTAATAATGAAAGTGATTACGATTTAATCCAAGAAAATGATACCTTCAATTTCTTAGACTTAAACGAATTTGCTCCAGACAAGCCGTTAACCATTGAAGTTGTGCATGCAGATGGAAGCAAAGATACCATCGTTACAAACCATACTTACAACGAAAGTCAGATTGCATGGTACAATGCAGGTTCTGCCTTAAACTTAATCAAAAAGCAAAACGCATCTAACTAGAAAGTAATTTGTGTATTTTATACAAGCCCTGTACGGAAACGTTCGGGGCTTTTTTTGTTTCTTAAATTAAAAGATTTAAAGATTGAATGATTAAAAAAATAAATCTAACATCTATATAATTACGAAAGAAGTAATTCTACACAAAACAAACAACGAACAGCAGAATAACAAATACCAAGCATAAAACTTTTCCTTTCTAACCGTCAAAATCAGTTTAGTAAGCATTTAATTAATTTTTTATAAGTATCTGATAATAAAGGTTAAAGAGCTTTTGTATCTTTCCTAAGTACATTCGTAAAAAAAGCAGCGGAGGTTTTACCCAAAACCTCCGCTGCTTTTTGTCATTTCCTGCTGTGGTTTTAGTCAAAACCTAAGCAGGTTTTTTTTGCGTGTATTCTACAAGGGAGTATGCTTCCTTATTTTGTGTGTATGTTATAAAGGAGCAAAAAGTTAACAAAGCCCACAAACATTTGGCAAAATGATCTTTAATTAAGAAATTAGCAACTTAAACTTGAATTCTTGAGAGTCACGTTACAAATTTCCCTAGAAAGTACTGCAAACATCAAGCAACAACTCTTATTGTGGAGTCAACACTATCATGAAGTTGCTTGGCTCGATTCTAACAATTACCAACAACAATACAGCGAATATGATGCAATTTTAGCCGTAGAAGCACTTACTGTTTTGCAAACCGATTACGTAAATGCTTTTCAGCAATTAGACGAATATCAAAAAATGACGAACGACTGGATTTTTGGCTATTTATCGTACGATTTAAAGAACGATGTGGAAAATCTTGTTTCTCAAAACTATGATGGATTGGACTTTCCAGAGTTATATTTCTTTCAGCCTAAAAAACTATTCTTACTCAAAGGAAATACATTAGAACTTCTCTATTTATTAATGGTTGAAGATGAAATGGAAGCAGATGTTCAAGCGATTCTCAATACAAAAATCGACCAAGAAGTATTTACGCATGATGATTCTAACAAAGAACATCGACCTAAAATAAAACTCCGCATTCATAAAGATGAATACCACGAAAAAGTAACGCAATTGCTTGCCCACATTCATCGTGGCGATATTTATGAAGCCAACTTTTGTCAAGAATTTTACGCAGAAGATTCAGAAATTGATCCGTTATCGACCTATACACACTTAAATTCCATCTCAAAACCGCCTTTTGCCACCTATATGCGTTTGAGCGACAAATACATACTTTCGGCTTCGCCAGAACGGTATATTAAGAAAAAAGGAACAAAAATTACGTCACAACCCATCAAAGGAACGGCAAAACGTTTGGAAAATCCAACTGAAGATTCAGAAATAGCTACTGCTTTGCAAAACGATGTCAAAGAACGTGCAGAAAACGTCATGATTGTCGATTTAGTCAGAAATGATTTGGCAAAAACGGCGATCAAAGGAAGCGTAAAAGTGGAAGAGCTCTGTAAAGTATACACATTCAAGCAAGTACATCAGATGATTTCTACGGTAACATCAGAAGTTTCAGCAACTCAAAATCCTGTAGAAATTCTGCAAACCACTTTTCCGATGGGAAGTATGACAGGCGCGCCAAAAATTTCAGCCATGCACATCATTGAAAACTTAGAAGAAACCAAACGCGGCATTTATTCGGGCGCAATTGGTTATTTTACACCAGAAAATGATTTTGATTTCAACGTCGTCATTCGATCTATCTTATACAATAGCAGTAAAAAATACGTTTCTTATTCGGTTGGCGGCGCTATTACAGCAAAATCCATTCCTGAGAAAGAATACGAAGAATGTCTCATCAAAGCGAAAGCGATGCGGGAAGTGTTGGAGTAAATTTTTATGTTATATCTCCATATTTCTCTAAAAATATTTGATTATAAATTACTTATGACTCGTTTTCCCCATTGAGTTTTCCTCTTGAGTTGCTAATATCTATATTGCCTAGTATACGTTTGTTTTTCATGATTCTAAGATGAGTTAAAGGTTCTATCAAAAGCCTTTGTAGTTCCTCTATTTCTTCCTTATCAACATTATAGCCTTGTTTCCATAAAATTTCTAGTCGCTCTTGAACTACTTTATTTTCTAGTAACATATTTTCTAATCTTTCTCTTTCAATTAATTCTCTTTTCCGTTCTCTTTCGTAGTTAATATCAATTTCTCTTTCGGACCTTAGGATTCGGTGTTGGTGTTCGATATATTCAATTGTTAAATTATTATGTTTTATTTCAAATTCACTTCTAAACTCTCTGTCTTTCTGCCTTTCGTGTCGTTCATTCAAGTAGAAGCGTAATTGTTCGAAAATATTCCACTTACCAATAAACTCCCAAAATCCTGGTGAAGACATAGATACTCGATTTAGAAATAATCGATCAGCTTTAGGAACGTATTTACTTATTTCTTCATATAAATAATAAAGCTTTTCTCTGTTAAAATATTCTTTGTTTTTGAATTTCATAAGAGTCTCAGCATCCTTCTCCAATAAGTAAGCTACGTTATATGCATGTTCAAACCAAAATAAAAATTCGTGAAAATCTCGTACATCAGAACATCTTTCTGTATTGAAGCTTATTCTCAGTTGATGTCCAACCGCTAAATATTCATCTAATTGTTGAAGTTTAAACTCATCTTTATTTTCAATGTTTGCATTTGATAAGTTTTCGGAGGAGATGTTTTGAGTTGGTTGCAAATCAGGTCTAAGAAAGTTCTGTGCTAGTTTTAAAATTACCAAATCTTTTTTTGATTGATCATTTAATTCTTTTAGGAGTTCAATAGCTGTCAAAGCTCTACTTTCATCAATAATCAGTTGTTGCTTACCTTTATCTGCAATCTGCTTCAAATATAAATATGCGACCATTAGAAAACTACCTATTAACTCTAGACTCATAGTTGCAATTAGAAATGGAACTGTAAAGTTGGCAAGTACTTGGATGGAATAGAAAGCAAGCAAAATTCCAGAAACAGCAAATGTTACACCTAGTGGTAATAAATAGAATGACTTACTTTTGGTCTCAGAAAAAATTATCTTTTGTTTATGTTGAAATCTATCTTGCATATTTTAGAAGTTTTTGTCGGTACTCATTAATACGTGTTTAACAAGATCCTTGTTATTTTTCTCTAAACTATTTTTTATTAAAAATTTAGCTACTGCCAAAGCTATAAGAATCCTACGTAAAATCAAAATAATCACTAACAATTGATGATTTTCATAAAGTAAACTTTCATTTCAAAAATTGATATTGTTTCAGATTCGTAACATTTTCAAGTGGTTTTTATTGATAATTCGGCTATTTAAGTATCTTTGGTAATCATAAGAAACACAAGGGTTGTACTCTGTTTAATCTATTCGTTTGCTAGGAAATTTAGAAAAACATATTGCTTCAAATCTTCCGTTTTTAAAAGACAAGAAACTACTGATTGCCATTAGTGGCGGATTGGATAGTGTAGTGTTGGCAAATTTGTTTTATAAACTGAATTTTCCGATTGCGTTTGCCCATTGTAATTTTCAATTGCGCGACGAAGAAAGTGACGAAGATGGAACGTTTGTAAAAGCTTTTGCTGAAGAATTGAATGTTGAAGTTCATGTAAAGAAATTTGATACAGAAAGGTATGCAGAAGCACAGAAAGAATCCATTCAAATTGCAGCACGAAACTTGCGATATGCATGGTTTCAAGAACTTGCGACTGAATTTCAATACGATTATATTTTAACAGCACATCATACGGATGATGCGTTGGAAACGTTCTTAATCAATCTGTCACGCGGTACCGGAATGGATGGTTTGACAGGCATTCCAGAACAAAACGGAAACATTGTGCGTCCGCTGTTACCTTTCACGCGAAGTGAAATCAAAGCGTATGCAGCAACGAATCAATTGCAATGGCGAGAAGATAGCAGTAATGCATCTACCAAATATTTACGAAATAAAATACGACTCGATATTGTACCGTTATTAAAAGAATTGCATCCAACATTTTTAACCAACTTTCAGGCAACGCAAGCACATTTACGCGAAAGCAAAACAATACAAAACTTCAGTCTTGAAAAATATCGTAAAAAAACGGTAAAAAAGATCTCAGATGGAAATTACAAGATTGCACTAAAAAAAGTACAAGAATCTGCCTATCCAATACTCTATTTTTATGAATTGATGCGAACTTATGGTTTTAAGGAACGAAATGATGTAATGTCATTGCTAGAAGGACAAAGCGGAAAACAACTATTTTCAGGAAACTATCGATTAATCAAGGACAGAGAATTTCTATTTTTACAAAAACAGCACCCTACAAAAGAAACCTCCGAAGTTGTCTATATAAAAGATTCTGCATCAAGTATAAAAACACCCATTCGATTGCAAATTGAAGAAGTTGATCGAATCACAGACAAAGGAAAAAACGTTTTCTATGTTGAAAAAGAGATGTTAAAGTTTCCTTTAATTGTGCGGAAATGGAAAAATGGAGACTATTTTTATCCTGTTGGGATGAAAGGGAAAAAAAAGCTAAGCAAATACTTTAAAGATGAAAAATACTCACTGATTGATAAAGAAAACCAATGGTTACTTTGCAGTCAAGAACAAATAGTATGGGTTATTGGAAAACGTTCCGATAATCGATACAAAATAACCCAACCCACAAATACAATTATTAAGTTTACCTTGCAATGAAATCTACTTTTGTGAATTTCATTCGAAACTAAAACAACAATTTTTTACCAATGAAAAAGCTAATTACGTTTCTGTTTTTATGTGTGTCCAATTTTGTGATGCACGCACAAATGAACGATCCAGTTCAATGGACTTCTGAAATTGAACAAGTTTCTGACACAGAATTTAACCTTATTTACAAAGCTGAAATTAAAGATACATGGCATTTATATTCTCAGTATTTAACGGAGAATAGTGGATTTCCAACCGAATTTATGTATGATTCCATTCAGCAAATCAACGATTTTACACTTGTTGGAAAAAATCAAGAAAGCAAAGGAATTACAAAGTTTGATAAAGTATTTCAAGCAGAATTGACCTATTTTGAAGGGAAAGCCACATTTACACAAAAAGTAAAAATCACAAATCCTACATTGACTTCCATCACTTCAGAAGTCATCTATCAAAGTTGTGATGATGAAAAATGTGTGTTGGGTGAAAAAGAGTTTACGTTTCAACTTCCTCAAAAGGAAAGTACTACGAATATATTTGGCGCACAATCACAAATATTAGAGCCTGTAAAATGGAAAGCAAGTGTAAAAAAGCTTTCTGACGATGAATATGAACTAGTTTTCAAGGCTTCAATTGATGACAAATGGCACTTGTATTCGCAACGGAGTTATGGAGATTTGGGACCATATCCAACCGAATTTACATTTGCAGATGCCGGAAAAACCTATGATTTAGTGGGAGAACTGAAAGAATCGCCTACGAAAGATGTATTTGACAAAGTATTCCAAATGGACATTTCTTTTTATGAAAAGGAAGCCACATTTACCCAAAAAATAAAGCTCAAAGATGCCAACACAAAAATGATCAATGCCGAAGTCATATACATGGTGTGTGATGATGAAAAGTGTTTGCCACCAACAGCGGAAGAGTTTGCGATTGCTTTAGATAACTCCGTAGTCGTGCCAACCAAAAGTACCGAACTTACAGAAAAAGATATCTTATTATCTAAAGAATTGGATTTAGGAATCACTGGAAAAGATGAATTTAAAGATGATTCTGAAATTTCTGAGAAGAGCAATCTTTCCATCTTCTTTTTAGGATTTTTAGGTGGATTAATCGCTTTGTTGACGCCTTGTGTCTTCCCGATGATTCCATTAACCGTTTCCTTTTTTACAAAAAGTGCTGCTAATACACAAAAAGGATTGGCAAACTCTATGTTATATGGTTTCTTTATATTCTTGGTTTATTTCTTATTAAGTATTCCTTTTCATGTATTAGATTCACTTGATCCTGAAATTCTCAATAATGTCTCTACAAACGCAACTTTAAACTTAATATTCTTTATAGTGTTTGTTGTATTTGCATTTTCATTCTTCGGATATTTTGAATTAACACTTCCAGCTTCTTGGAGCAATTCATTAGATTCCAAAGCTAATAGTATTGGAGGAGTTATTGGAATTTTTCTAATGGCTATGGTTTTAGTCATTGTATCATTTTCATGTACAGGTCCAATTTTAGGAGCATTGTTAGGTAGTACAACACTTTCCGCAGGTGATCCAGCCATGAAATTAACCATGGGTATGAGCGGATTTGGTTTAGCATTGGCACTTCCATTTACGCTATTTGCGATGTTTCCAAAATGGTTAAACTCGTTACCGAGATCTGGTGGTTGGTTAAACACGGTCAAAGTAGTTTTAGGGTTTTTAGAACTTGCTTTAGCGTTAAAATTCTTATCGAATGCAGATTTAGTATCACATTGGGGATTACTAAAAAGAGAAGTATTTATCGGGATTTGGGTAGTTTTAGGAGTTGGCTTGACACTATATTTATTTGGAAAGCTAAAGTTTCCGCATGACAGTCCTATTAAAAAATTGAGTTTCAGTAGAATATCTTTAGGTATTTTAGTCTTAGCATTTGTAATTTACTTAATTCCGGGATTGACAAATACAAAACATGCCAATTTAAAATTATTAAGTGGTTTTCCTCCACCATTATTTTATAGCTTATACGATCAGCAAGCTGGTGTTGAAAATACAGCACATGGCGATTGTCCACTCGGATTGCCATGTTACAAAGATTTAGAAGAAGGAATTGCAGTAGCAAAAGCTTCTAACAAGCCAATCATGTTAGACTTCACGGGTTGGGCATGTGTAAACTGTAGAAAAATGGAAGAACAAGTATGGAGTCAGCCAAATGTGTTCAACATCTTAAACGATGATTATATCTTAATTTCCTTATATGTAGATGATAGAAAACCATTGCCAGAAGCTGAAAAGTTCCGATTTGATAAAGGAAATGGAAACATTAAAAAGATTAAAACCTACGGAGATAAAATGGCGACGTTACAAACGCTTAATTTCAATAACAATTCGCAACCTTACTACGTGTTAATATCTCCAAATATGGAAATGTTACAAAAGCCAGTTGGTTACACACCAGACGCCCAAAAGTATGAAGCTTGGTTACAACAAGGAATTGAAAACTTTAAAAAGAAAAGCAACTAACCTGCTTATTTACAAGACGTATAATATTTTTTAGTAAAGTTTCTTAACGCATACAAATTACGATATCTAAAAAACGAGTGCTGTAAAAGTACTCGTTTTTTTGTTTTTACACTTCCGTGAGATGGTTCTCACTATTCGTTGAAGTTTGTATATCATATACCATTTCAGTATACGACATAAAAAAAGCGGATACTTGTAAGAAGATATCCGCTTTTGAGTTTTATATAAAATCAAGAATTACTTGATAATTAATTTCTTAGTTGTGGAAGCATCTTTAGATGTTAACTGCATGAAGTATATTCCTGTGTTTAAGTTTAGGCTTAAGTCAGTACTACCAATAGCGCCATTCATTTCATAAGTTCCTACCACACGTCCGTTAAGATCAGTAATTGTTACTTTATCTAAAGCTACGTTTAGGTTTCTTATGGTAATATCTCCATTTGAAGGGTTTGGATACACTGTAAATGAATTATCTAATAAGGTGTCAACTGTTGATAAAACTGTTGCCGCTTCTACAATAATATCATCAAATAAGATTTCTTCTTGTGAATCCTCTGCATCAAACAAAACACGTACAACAAGAGAACTACCTGAACCAGCTATTGTGGTTTCAATTTCTTGAGAAGCTTGATTTATCAATATGTCATCACCACTTCCAGTAATACCATTCATTCCAGCATCATAGTAATAATTAAAATTAGAATTATTACCGCCTGTATTTATAATGGTTTGAAAACCACTACCATCGATTGATACTTGTACTTGTAAAAAGTCACTTGATTCATATCTATTACCATCAGCTCCTCTTGCAGCCGCAATACGAAATTTTAATGATAAACCACTAGCACCAGTAATATTAATAGGGTCTGTATCAATATAATGTTGACCAAAAAATCCAGCACCATCATGGTCTTCAAAAGCAATAACGTTACCAGTAAATCCTGTAACAGGATTTCCTAAAGGTAAGCTAGCAGGAGTAGCTCTTGTTATGTAATCGCTACCTGTATTTGCAAAATTGACAGCATTCCCACTTCCGTTATATAATTGGTAGGTGTCAAAGTCTGTACCTTCAAAATCTTGAGTATATAATACTTCCTGAGAGTTGACAAAAGTGAAAGAGATCATAAATAGTAACACTATTAATACTCTTGTAATGTAATTTTTTTTCATATTTATTAGTTTTGTTTTACCGCAAAGGTAGTAATTTTTTTATCTAAAGATAAAAGCTTTAGATATGTATTCAGTTTTTTCCGAGTTAAGTATGCTTTAATTATCTTAACTCGGAAAAAATATTATTTACTAGTTTCTTGAAGGAAAAACTCCTTGCAATGCAATAATATAGTTAATACCCAAGAATGGGTTTCTAATACTAAAAGGTTGTTGTCCTCCAGCATTATCTAGGGTTACGCTTCCCATAGCTAAGTCTGTATTAGGAGCACCTTCTACAAAAATTTCTGCTTTTCCAATGGATACACCAGTTCCAGGAGTGTCATCATCAGCAGGAAGATTGGAAACTTTTATTGACCCTAAATGGTTGTGATTTGCCATTTGGTTAACTGTCATTACATGAGTTTCTGCACCTCCTCTTTGTCCTAGTTTGATAGAAGAGAGTCCAGGCCCTTGACCAGGGTGAATAGGGTTTCTTCCTCGTAAGTCTGGCAAGGCAAAAGTTGTTCTTCCGTCACCACCATAAGTAGTTCCTAAAAGAGAAAATAGTGCTTGATAAGCGTTTATAGGTAGTAATTGTCCGTCGCAAAATGCCCAACCTCTTGGTGCAAAATTTCCTCCGAACATTACGATTTCCGCTAAAAATGGATTCATAATATATTTTTTAAATGTTAATAAATTTTAATTTTAGAATCTCCTTAATTTCTAGAAGGAAATATTCCAAATAGGCAAATAATATAATTTATTCCTTCAAATGGGTTTCGGATGTTAAATGGTTGCTGTCCTCCTGTATTATTTGCAGTAACACTTCCTAAAGCGATACCAGTATTAGGAACTCCTTCTACAAAAATTTCTGATTTACCAATGGATACACCAGTTCCTGGAGTGTCATCATCAGCAGCAAGATTAGAAACTTTTATAGCTCCACTATGTGAGTGATTTGCCATTTGGCTTACAGTCATTGTATGCGTTTCAGCACCACCTCTTTGTCCTAATCTAATATTAGAAAGACCTGGTCCTGTTCCTGGGTGAATGGCAGCTCTTCCTCGTAAGTCAGGTAAAGCAAAAGTTGTTCTACCATCACCTCCGTAAGTAGTTCCTAAGATTGAAAATAGAGCTGTGTTTTGAGAGATAGCTAACAGTTGGCCGTCACAAAATGCCCATGATCTTGGTGCAAAATTACCACCAAACATAACGATTTGTCCGATAAATGGATCCATAAAATTATAGTTTATAAGGTTAAAAATATAAATATAGCACTTTTATATTTAATGCTAACATCCAAATATATACATTTATAAAGGAAATATTTAAAGTGCAAATTACTCAAAATAAAAAACAGGTAGTTGTACGTAATAATAAATGTAAAATATTTTTTTAGTAAGAAATGTAGAAAGTAGAAGAATATATTTTACTATTTTTAAGCCATACTAACTACAAAATTTACACTATTATGGAAGTAAACACTATTTGTTTAGACACCGCAGTTGCTTGGACAACAGCATGGAGATCAGAAGATGGAACTTTTACAGATCACAAAGACTTAAAAGCATTTTTAATTCCTTTGGATGACTTAAAAGAGGTAATCGCAGAACCTAATGTTGTAAACGTTAGAGCCTACATAGGAGTCGATGCTTCTAATGACAATGAACCACATCTTATTATTGTAGGTGTGAATGAAGATGGAGAAGACATTATTTACAAAGCTGCAAGTACAGATTGTAATGATAAGAATGGAACTGTGAGCGCAGGGACAAATACAGGTTTATATGATTTCTCTCAACCATGTCCAACAACTTGTGATGTAAATAGTCCTTTATTTGGAAAGAAATAAGGTTAATTTTTAAAAATAAAAATTATTCAAGAACTTATTACGTATACAGGATATTTGGTATTGTTTACGAATACGATACTTTTTTTTAGCACTTATTCTTCAAAAGGAATAGGTGCTAAAATCTTTACATGGTATTTATTTTCGATGAGTAGTATTCAAATAGGATCATTTTGGTTATGGTATAACAGAGTAAATAATCTTCATTTATCTCACTATTATTTGGTCACACAATTTATTTTACTAAGCTTGTTTTATTATCACTTGTACAAGAATAAAATTCAAAAAAAAATAACCCTAAGCATTTTACTGGTGGTTGTGAGTGTGCTCATTGTACAATCGTATCTTAATCCAGATTTATTATATAAATTTAATTTACTAGAAATTTTATGTACATCATTAACCCTGGTACTTTTTAGTGTAATTCAATTTTATAATTCATTAAGTGAAACAAAAAAATTCACGTATGTAAATTCAGGTATTTTTATATATCTGTTAAGTAGTACCTTAATTTTTTGTTCGGGTAATATCATGACAGAGTTAGACCCTTCTATCAATAAATTAGTTTGGTTTATGAATGTTGTATTATATTTAGTATACCAATTATTGATTACTTTTGAGTGGTATCAAAATTTTAGAAATCATAATAATACCATAACTTAAAAGATGAGCGAACTTTTTTCAGGAGATAATAAATTTATAAGCTTTGTGATATTGGGAGCAATATTAATGTTAGTCATGGCACTGACATTAATATTATTTTTTTATCTATCAAGAAAAAAAATCATTCAAAAAGAATTAGAAAAGAAAACACTAGAGCTCCAACATCAAAAAGAAATGCTCAAAGCTACAATTGTGGTACAAGAAGCAGAACGAAACAGAATTGCACAAGACTTACATGACGATATTAGCGCAAAACTAAATGTAGTTTCGCTAAGTGCTAACTTTTTGTTAGAAGAAGAAAATATTACTCCAAAAGAAACCGAAGAAATCATTAGTCACATACTTCGAGTGACAAACAAAACCATTGAAAGTTCTCGGAAAATAGCACACAATTTATTACCGCCAATTCTTGAAAAATTTGGCTTAGGAGCCGCATTAGAAGAACTATGTGACGAATTTAGTAACAGTAAAAAAGTGAATGTTACATCTAAAATTGAATATCAATTTGGGAGACTTTCCAATGATGATGAACTACATGTATTTAGAATCGTACAAGAACTCATCAATAACTCTATGCGTCATGGGAAAGCCAAAGAAATAGCACTACATTTCAAATCAGAAATAGAAAACTTATCCTTATCTTACCGAGATGATGGACTAGGTTTTGATACGAGTACCATTAGCATACAAAAAGGACTCGGACTCAGAAACATAGAAAGTAGAGTCTCATTATTAAATGGAGAAATCACCTATAAAAGTGAAGAATCAAAAGGAGTTGAAGTAGAAATTACACTATAAAACACATCATGATGGATACACCAATCATAAAAATCGCAATTGCCGACGACGAGGCTTTATTTAGAGCCGGAATGTCATTCATATTGACCAGAATTAAAAATTTTGAAATTATCTTTGAAGCTGAAAATGGTTCAGATTTAATAGATAAACTAAAAGTATGTACTGAAAAGCCTGATGTTGTTTTGATGGACTTAAAAATGCCATTACTTAATGGAGTTGAAAGTACCAAAATTCTGCAAAAGAATTATCCAGAAATCAAAGTAATTGCAGTCACAAGTTATGATAGCAAATCGTTTATTACCAATATGATAGATGTGGGCGCTTCTTCCTACTTACTCAAAAATACCTCGCCAAAAATTGTCGTTCATACCATCAATGAAGTCTTTGAAAAAGGGTTTTATTATGACGAGCGTGTGTTAAAAATAATTCATGAAAATTTACTATCGGCAAAGAGCAAACGCATCAAAAGTGATTTAGACAATAACCTATTGACCAAACGTGAAAAAGAAATCTTAGAATTGATCTGTAATCAATACACAACCAACGAAATTGCCGATAAACTATTCATAAGTCCACGAACGGTAGAAGGGCACAGAAACAATTTATTACTCAAAACAGAATCTAAAAACGTAGCAGGTTTGGTTATTTATGGCATTCAAAAGAAACTTATTGAACTCTCTCCTGATTTTTAATCAAAAAAGGAATTTTACAGAAGAAACTACTTTCCTTTAATTTAATGTTTATTTTTGACTGCTAGAAGTAAAAATTCATGAAGAAAAATATATTCATTGCCATAGAAGGAATCGATGGAAGCGGAAAAAGCACACAAGCAAAAAACATAGCCAAACGTTTAGAAGCTGAAGGACACAAAGTATATCTTACGTTTGAACCAACGGATATGCGCATCGGAAAAATGATTAGAAGCATTCTTGGCGGGAAAGAAAAAGCGGATGAAAAAGTCATTGCGGCACTATTTGTAGCAGACCGACTCGATCACATTCTGCACGAAACCAACGGAATTCTCAAAAAACTAGCAGACGGTTACACAGTCATAACGGATCGATATTACTTTTCTTCGTATGCCTATCATGGTGCGCACATGAGCATGGATTGGGTAATTGCCTCTAACAAAATGGCGGCAGAAATCTTAAAACCTGACGTAAACATATTTGTAGATGTTTCTCCTAAAGTTGCGATGAAACGCATCAACACAAATCGTGAATCTGTAGAAATTTACGAAACCTTAGATAATCTCAAAGCGGTACAAATGCAATATCACAAAGCCTTTGAAAAACTAAAAAATAGTGAACATATCGTTACAGTAAACGGTGACGAAACGCCTGAAAAAGTGACAGAAGCACTATGGGAAGTCATTCAAAAAGAAATGAAATAACCTTAAAAATACATACTCTAAAAATACCTCTATAAACCGCTTCAACAAAGCGGTTTTTTTATTTCAAAAACATTCAAATCATTACAAATGAGATGCTTAATGTTGGTATTGCACTAATAAAAACTTCTTTTCAAATAGATAAAGCGTGTTTTCCCTAAACACATTTCGTTTTTACACTAAAATAAAAATAGTGTTTTTCCTATTCCGAATTAGCTAATAGACTCTATAAAAATGGCAGTACGAGTGATAGCTTTGTTTCATAATCAATGCAGTACAATCAAGTAAGCAAAAATGATCAACAAATTCGTAGAAAAGTTAAATACTGATGGACTCGCTACCTACATCAACACTTTGCAGGGAATCACTGTAAAAATAGGAGCGCAGAATGTTGCAGAAATTCAATCCGACGAAAATAGTTTCGATGGAGACAATCTGTTGGTAACCATCATACGAATAGAAGAAGAAAGTACCTTAAAAAACTTTCCAAATCAGCGATTAGTAGAAAATGGAGGAAGTTTCAAACTCGATAAACGTTTTCCGAAAATTCATCTAAACTATTACTTACTATTCTCTTGTACGCTTCAATATGACAAAGCTGTGGCGGTTATATACAAAACCATAAAATTCTTTCAAAGTCAACGAAAATTTATGTTTTCAGCAGATGAAGATGATATTGAACTCAACATGGAACTCTGTTCACCAAGTTTTGAACAGCTCAACAATATTTGGGGAATGTTAGGAGGAAAACAAATTCCGAGTGTCATCTACAAAGCAAGAGTTTCAGCATTAGAAAGAGACATCGAAAAACTAACATCAGTAATTACGTCCATCGGAGCAGAAGGAAAACACAATGAGTAAATTTAATTACATATATGCGCCATTGGCAACCATAAAATTACAGCACGAAAGTGAATTGGAAACACAAAAATATGTAAAAATATATCCAAGCAAAGCTACGGCAGCATTGATAGATGAATACAAATTAGTGATCAAAATGATTCCAGAAGGATTGGTGGTCATCTATAAAAAACAAGAAGAATTTGTCGCAGAAACGGTTGAAGAAGTACTACTGATAAATGGAGAAGAAGTTACCGACCAACGAATTGTAGGATATGCATCCACATTGCCCGATCGTACATTCTCAAACTGGCTTCCAGAAGTCATAGACATTGACTTAGAATTTTACGCAATAGCGGATCAGTCATACAAAAACGAAACCAACTGGAACAACTTAGCACTCAATGAATTTGTGGTATACAGTGCTTCTGATTTAGAAGGAACCATCACCACAAACAATAACATAAAAGAACGCACGCAACCCGACGCCATTCTGAAACTCAATATTGTAGAAGCAAACATAGAAACGCCAACCACGTTAACATTTCAAATCATATAAAATAATACTAACAAAACTTTTAAAACATAAATATTATGGCTAGTACATTAAAAACACCTGGAGTTTACGTTGAGGAAATTGTAAAATTTCCGCCTTCCGTAGCACAAGTTGAAACGGCTATTCCTGCATTTATTGGATACACAGAAAAAGCTACCAACAAAATTGCGGGCGATCTCAACAATCTACCAACACGTATCACATCACTATTAGAATACGAACGATTCTTTGGTGGTGCCAAAGCAGAAACGTCCATTGATGTAACTGTAACGGAAGATGTAAATGGAAATCAATCCATCATAGTAACGCAACCAACCAACAAAGAACCATTTATAATGTACTATTCATTACAACTCTACTTTGCAAATGGTGGTGGTCCATGTTACATTGTTTCTGTGGGTCGTTATGGAAGTGATTTGGCAGATGCTGAATCCGCAGTAACTACAATTGCAGACACCGTAGCATTAAAAGCAGGATTGGATGAAATTGCAAAAGTAGATGAACCAACACTCATACTCTTTCCAGATGCAACGAAAATTGATGGTGTAGACGAAACTACATTCTATGGCTTATACAATGACGCGTTAACGCAATGTAACAAACTACAAGATCGATTCACAATCATTGACACACTAGGCTATGACGGTTCAACTTCTACAGATCCGAATGTGGCAGCTTTAAGAAATGGAATCAGTTTAGGGAAAGACTTCGTAAAATACGGAGCAGCCTACTATCCATACTTAGAAACAATTCTTAACTATACCATAAGCGAAACAGGAATCACAGTCACACACTCAGGTGGAGATTCGCCAGCTCCAATTGCAAAAGCAAAAGCTACAGCGGCAAAAGCAATCCTTGATGGCTACGAAACTGATACCGTATTAGATGACTTAGAAGCAACCATGGAAGCTGCAATAACAGCTGTTTCTGCGGCTGGAGATGACGTGGACGCATTAGCAGAAGTTCCAAATGTAATCAGTGCTATTGATGATATCATCACACACTTAGAAGCTGTAATAAAAGAATCGGAAACGGTAGTGAAAGCTGGAAGAGATGCTGCATTATCAACTACGGACGCTGGATTAAAAGGAACGGCAACAACAGGCGTAAATGCATTAGATCCAGTAATAACCTCTCACTTACGTCAAGCAATCATAGACTTAGAAGGCGATAAAGATAGTTTAACAACAGCCGCAGATCAAACAGAAGCAGATGCAGCAGGAACAAGCGCAAATGCAAATGTGGACGCAATAGACATTCCAACAGAAATTATAGCAAGAGTCGCTACCATCATTACAGCCATAGACGCCATTGTAACAGCTGGCGGAAGCGCAGGAATACTAGAAGGAAAAACACTCGCAGAAGTAGAAACGTTAGACAATTCTGTGTACAACAAAATAAAAACAGCCATCAATAACTTACCAATGGAATTGCCTCCAAGTAGTGCTATTGCAGGTGTATATGCCCGAATAGACAGCACAAGAGGCGTTTGGAAAGCTCCCGCAAACGTTGGGTTGAGCTATGTAGTAAAACCAACGGTTCGTGTTACCAATGACATTCAAGATGGTTTAAATGTAGATACAACCGCAGGAAAATCAATCAATGCCATTCGTTCCTTCACTGGAAAAGGCGTGATGGTTTGGGGCGCAAGAACTTTAGCAGGAAACGACAACGAATGGCGTTATGTGTCGGTTCGACGTTTCTTTAACATGGTAGAAGAATCTGTCAAAAAAGCAAGCGATCAATTTGTATTTGAAGCAAATGACGCAAACACATGGGTTCGTATTCGATCAATGATTGAAAACTTCCTTACAAATCAATGGAAAGCTGGTGCCTTAGCAGGTGCTACCACAGACGATGCATACTACGTAAAAGTTGGACTCAACCAAACGATGACAGCAGACGATATTTTAAACGGAATCATGAACATTGAAATCGGGATGGCAGTTGTGCGTCCAGCAGAATTCATCGTGTTGAAGTTCTCTCACAAAATGCAAGAATCATAGATGATTTCTATAAAAAATTAAGCATAAATAAATTCATTTAAAAATATAAAATTATGTCAGCAGTATATCCATTACCAAAATTTCACTTCCAAGTAGAATGGGGAGGAACTAAAATAGGTTTTCAAGAAGTAACAGGATTAGATAAGGAATTCGAAATGCTTGAATACCGTGAAGGATCGAGTCCGCAATACAGTAAAATCAACATGCCCGGAATGATAAAGTACACAGATATTGTACTCAAAAGAGGTGTATTTAAAGGTGACAACGAATTCTTTGCTTGGATGAAAACCAACAAACTCAATACCGCCGAACGTCGCGATATTACCATCAGTCTATTAGATGAAGAACATGCGCCAGTAGTCGTTTGGAAAGTACTCAACGCATGGGCTAAAAAAATTCAATCTACAGACCTAAAAGCGGAAGCAAGTGAAGTTGCGGTAGAATCAATTACCATAGCACACGAAGGCATAGATATAATCAATGAAGGATAATCCACATGGCACTTTTTGACAATTTTAAATATCCAGTTTCAGGCTTTCACTTTGTCGTCTATTTCAATGGACTACTACCAAATCCAGTAGATATGAGTTTTCAATCGGTATCTGGGTTAAGTGTAACGGTAGAAACAGAAAGCTACGCTGAAGGTGGAGAAAATAGATTTGTTCATGAAATACCAAAAGGACTAAAATTCAGTACGCTTACGCTAAAAAGAGGATTAAAAAGTGCGCCTTCATCAGTAGCAAAATGGTGTGAAGATGCCTATGAACAATTCACTTTTAAGCGATTGAACCTAATCATTGTATTGTTAAGTGAAAATCATATTCCTATCAAAACATGGAATGTAGTTGGCGCGTATCCTATCAAATATGAACTAGGAGAATTCAACGCAGAAACGCAAAGCATACTCATAGAAACGATGGAACTCAAGTACGACTATTTTAAACTTTTATCAGTAGGAGATCTAATATAATGGGAATAGAAATAAAAAACTTGCGCATCAAAGTCAATGTAAATGCTCAAAAAGAAGAGGAAATATCTTTAATAAAAGAAGAACGAACCAATTGGACTTCACACGAAATTATGACGGCTGTTTCCAAAATGATGACTAACAAAAAAGAACGCTAACCATGTCTATACTGGGAGAATTAGAAAAAATGCTCATCTACAAACTTGATGACAGAGGCGATAGAAGTGGCGATCCAATAACAGTAGTGATCAATCCTGAAGGCTACAAGGAAACATTTTCTGTGGAGTACAATCAAGATCAAGCAGCAAATTCGAGCGGGACAAAACCAAAATTTGTCAAAGTAAAACCGGGCGATTTCACATTCAAATTACTATTTGATGCCACAGGAATTTTTGACATAGTAGGACTCAATCTTGCAGATACACTCAGCAGTATTGAAGCTGACATTGCAGGTTTCAACCCATTCAAAGATGATGAAGCAGATGAAAGTAATGTAGTTGCTGAAATTGATAAAATCAAGGAATTAGTTACCTACAAAGGCGAAATGCACATGCCGTATGAGCTAGAAGTCGCTTGGGGATCACTCAATCTAAGATGTTTCTTAATCAAACTTGATATTGATTACAAACTCTTCAACTCCAAAGGATATCCTATTCGGGCAGTGGCAACGCTTACTTGTAAAGACAGTACAGCAGATACATTGCGTGAAGCAGAAGTCAACAAACAATCTCCCGATTTAACACACATCAGACGTGTAAAAGAAGGCGATACATTACCACTAATGACCTACAAAATATATGGCGATTCCAAATACTATTTAGAAGTTGCCAGAGTAAACAACCTACTCAATTTTAGAAATCTTGAACCTGGAACGGAATTATTTTTTCCGCCATTAAACAAAACACAAAGCGCATGAGTTTAGTTGGAGACATAGCGACAGAACAACAAAACTTAGTCACTTTTACAGTGCTCATTGGTGATGCTGAAGAAGAAGTAAGTGCAACGTACGGCGTAAAAACCATTACGGTAGAACGTACGTGTAACCGAATCTCAACAGCAACCTTAGTCATTGTAGATGGCGACAGTGTTACGCAAGAATTTGAAGCGAGCAATGCGGCATCATTTGCGCCAGGCGAAAAAATTCATATCAAAGGTGGATATGACTTTGAAGACAAAACACTCTTTAAAGGAATCATTACAAAACACGCTATCTCATCATCGGGTGAAACAAACTATCTCATCATTGAATGCAAAGACGAAGCTTTCAAACTCACACAAGCGCGAAAAAACAAAATCTTCTATGAAGTTACGGAAAGTGATGTAGTAGGAGACATTCTCAAAGAAAGCGGACTTAGCGGCACCATGACAGCAACATCGCATACGCATCATGAAATTGTACAATACCAAGCAACCGATTGGGATTTCATACAATGCAGAGCGCAAATTAACAACATGTTGTGTTTTGTTGAAAATGGCGAAATCAGCATCAAAACACCAGAATTTGGCGCAAGTGTATTCACCGCAACCTTTGGCGACAATGTATTTGCATTTGAAGCAGAAATAGACGCACGCAGTCAATACGATGCCTTTGAAGCCTCTTCTTGGAACTATTCAAACCAAGAAATCGTAACCAAAACATCCGAAAACGGCAATCTGAACACGGCGGGAAACCTAGACGCAGGAACTTTAGCTGGAGCCGCAGGAAAAAACAGTATCACACTATCGCATACGGGTGACATTCCAGATGAAATACTAACATCGTGGGTGGAATCTAAAAGTATGTATCAGCAATTGGCTAAAATATGTGGTACGGTAAAAGTACAAGGAACGGAAGTTGTGTTACCAGGCACGATGATAACGCTTGCAGGAATGAGCGATCGTTTCAACGGCGACGTATTTGTAAGTGGCGTTCATCACACAATTACCAATGGAAACTGGATGACAACCATACAATTTGGACTCAATCCTGAATGGTTTGCAGAAACCTTTGACGTTAGTCAATTACCAGCTTCAGGAATGTTACCAGCCATTAGCGGATTGCAAATAGGAGTCGTTTCAGCCTTAGAAGGCGATCCAAAAGAAGAACACAGAATACAAGTAAAATTGCCCATCATAAGTGCCGATGAAGAAGGTGTTTGGGCACGTGTACTAAGCTTGCACGCAGGAGAAGAATATGGCATACACTTTCTGCCAGAAATAGGAAACGAAGTATTAATAGGGTTCTTAAATGACGATCCAAATCAGGCAATTGTATTAGGTTCTCTATTCAGTAATACGAATGTTTCTCCAATTAAATACGCTGATGATAACTTCGAAAAAGTAATCATGACGAAAAGTGAAATCAAAATCACGATGAATGACGAATTGAAGAGTATCACACTAGAAACACCGGGCGAAAAAATCATCACGATTGACGATGACGAAGGCGTGATTACGCTCAAAGACGAAAACAACAACATCATCACGATGAATGCAGATGGCATTACAATGGAATCAGGAAAAGACATCATCATGAAAGCCACTGGCGACATCAAAATGGAAGGTATCAATGTTGAAATTGCCGCTTCCGCAGAATTCAAAGCAGAAGGCGCAAATGCCACTGTAGAAGGTTCGGCATCCACAACGATCAAAGGAGGAATGGTTCAAATCAATTAAAAAATAAAAAAAACAATACAATGCCACTAGCAGCAAGAATTAACGATATGCATGTATGTCCAATGGTCACAGGAACGGTTCCACACGTGGGCGGACCTATATTGCCACCAGGCGCGCCAACCGTGTTAATTGGCGGGCAACCCGCTGCAAAAGTAGGCGATATGTGTGTATGTACAGGACCACCAGACAGCATTGTAGCAGGTTCAGGAACTGTACTCATAGAAGGCATGCCAGCCGCGCGAATGGGCGATTCCACAGCGCATGGCGGAAGTATAATATTAGGATGTGCAACTGTAATGATAGGAGGATAAAAAAATGGATTCATCAATAGCAACATACTTAGGAAAAGGCTGGGATTTCCCGCCAACATTCTTGGAAAAACAAGGAGAAGTAAAAATCGTATCTGACATAGAAGATATCGAACAAAGCTTGCAAATTATCATTACAACGCGACAAGGTGAACGGTTAATGCGTCCAAAATTTGGCTGTGATCTCACAGATAAAATATTTGAAAATCTGAATGCGACGCAAACGACCATCATGAAAAATCAAATCAAAGAAGCCATTGTATTATATGAGCCACGAATTGAAGTCATCAAAGTAGCACTTGACACACAAAATTTCCTAGAAGGGAAGTTTTTAATCAAAATAGAATACATGATACGGGCAACAAATACGAGAAGAAACATAGTATTCCCTTATTACATAACAGAAGCAACAGACATATAATCATGCAAAACGATTGTACAGAAAATACACTAATCAAGTTACGCGAAGGCACCACACAGCAAGAGCGTTACCTAACTTTGCTCGATCCTGAGAATGTAAAACTCATGGGATTCGAGGTAAAGGATTGGATGAACTTTGCTGAAGAATTTTCAAAGCATGTACAACTATACAGTAACAAAGATCACAAAAATCCAAGCGGAACTTGGGAACCATTTCATAATGCATCTTCTGAAATCAAAGAAGTCATTGAAACCTACACAGAAGGAGATATTTCGCCACAATTGGCACTATTCATAGCGTTCTTAAAACTACTAAATCAAAGTAAAGAACGTTTCAATCAAATTACAAAACGACATCTCGATTTTTATTACAAAGAAGTATTACAACTCAAGAAAAACGACGAAAAAGCAGATCATGCTTACATTATATTTGAATTAGCTAAAAATGCAAACCAACAATTTCTTAGTGATGAAACCTTAGTAAAAGCTGGAAAAGACAGCGAAGGAAACACGATTCATTACAAACTTGAAGAAGAAATTGCTATCAACAAAGCAAAAGTTGCGGCATTAAAAAATACATACACATACTCAGGTATTTCAAACTGGCATGCTTCCTCCATTGCAAATTCAGGCGATGGCGAAGGTGGCGAAATTGAAAACGGCGGAACTTCGTGGTTGCCTTTCGGCGATACCGAACGCAACCTTGCCAAAAAAGGATTTTCAGTAAGTGCGCCATCATTATTATTAACAGAAGGCGAACGCAGCATTACACTTGCCGCTTCGTATAGATCATTAACGACCGAAGCAGATATATCGTCACTCATTTCGGTAGAACACACCGGAGAAAAAGGTTGGGTAAGCTTAGAAACAACAGCAATTACAAGTGCTGATGTAGAAAATAATGTACTTACCATTGAAATTGTATTAAGCGAAGATGATGACAAAGTTGTTCAGTATGATGCAGAAATTCACGAAGGAAAATACGATACAAAATATCCAATAGTTCGGGTAGTATTCAATCCAGAAAACAAAACAAATACTGCGTTTGAAACCTATTTACTCATCGCAAATGCAGAACTCACAAAAGTTGATATTACCACAACAGGTGTGTACACCGCAGGATTAACCGTTAAAAACGATCTTGGAAAAATAAAAACAGACAATCCATTTTATCCTTTTGGACCTTTGGCAAAAAAACAGGCAAAGTTAAAAATATCAGCGGCAGAATGGATTGGAAAAAACATTACAGACATTGAAGTTTCTTTAGATTGGAAAGATCAGCCAGAAAATTTTGAAGAACACTATCAACACTATATTTCGGAATATCTTAACATAAAGCCGCCAGCAACTTTTCTTAAGACGTATGCAATGATTAACAAAACGCCATTGGTTACTGGAATAAATGGCGAAAAACGATTCAGAGCATTGTCAAGTTATATTGGTAATTTCAAAACGGTAACGCAAAGTGTTTCGGAAGCGATTGCCGATAACGTAGAAGCCGCAGAAGAATTACCGCCAGAATATTTACGAGAAGAAAAAAAGGCTCAAAAACGCAAAAAAAACAGAAAAGGTAAAAAAACAGAAGACAAATCACGTCCGTATGGAAAAGATGAATTGCGAGATTTCTTCCGCGATCATTCAGACAGAACGCAACCAGATTCCGCACCGCAAGCTGATTCCGAAGCAAACACAGACGATTCAGGAGTTTCCGCAGGAGTAATTCCACAAGATCAACAACTATTCTTTGGAAATGCTACGGTAACGTTTAAGCATTTTTTACCGCCACAAACAAGTTATGTACCAAAAGTAACGGACGAATATTTTATTCAACTATCCTTACAAAACAACTTTTTACATGACGCTTTCGCTAAAATTTACACATATCACGCGCTTAACGAACTAGCATTGCCAAACAATGCGTATGCTCCTTTTGCGGAAAACTTAAAAGTAACGGTGACAACTTCTGAAAGTGTTTCCAGAACAAAAAATCAAGTAACGCTCTATCACGAGCATCCTTTTGGAATAAAAAAAGTAAATCGTGCAAATTTAGCACTTGTGCCAACGCCTGAAAATGGAGGACAACTTTACATTGGAATCGATCAAGCAGTGGCAGATCAAAACATTCAATTACTATGTCAAATAGAAGAAGGTTCTGAAAATCCGGATGCGATTGAAACATACGGATTAGCAACAGTCACTTGGCAATATTTGTACAACAATACTTGGTATAACCTTAAGCCAGCCTATTTACTCAAAGACCAAACCGACAACTTTCTAAAAGCAGGATTGGTAGCCTTTACGGTTCCAAAGCAATTTGGAAACAATACACTTTTTGCAGAAGATTATTTATGGATTCGTGCCACTATTTCGAATACCTATGATACAGTTTCTAAAATTGCCAACATTCATGCGCAAGGCGTAGAAGTCAAATTCTTAAATGACGAAAACACGTTGGAACATTTAGAAAATGGAATGCCAGCAGAAAGCATTTCCAAACTAGAAGATCGTTTGGCAACCGTAAAAACAGTAACGCAACCGTATGCTTCTTTTGGTGGTTTTTCAAAAGAAAGCGACTTGGATTTTTACAGAAGGGTTAGCGAACGATTACGTCATAAAAACAGAGCCATAACACTATGGGATTATGAACACCTCGTATTGCAAGAGTTTACCTATTTGCACAAAATCAAATGCTTAAATCACAGCACTAGCACAAGTTTTAATGCACCAGGAGAAGTATTATTGGTTGCCATTCCAAACATTATCGATCAAAATGTATTTGACATTTACAAGCCAAAACTAAGTCAAACCAAACTCAACGCTATTGAAACATTTGTCAACAAACTCAATACGTTACACGTAAATGTAAAAGTGATTTCACCTGTATATGAGCCAGTTATGATTACATTAGGAGCTAAATTTTATGAAGGATTAGACGCCAATTATTACGCAAAACAATTACAGCAAGACATTGCACAATACCTATCGCCGTGGGCTTTTGATAAAAATCAAGCCATCTCTTTTGGAAATGCAATGTATGCGAGTGAAGTTATCTTTTACATCGAAAAATTAGCCTATGTAGATTATATAAAAGATTTCAAAATGTTGCACGATGGTGAAGAAAAAGATGAAATCATTCCAACCGATCAAAAAAGTATTTTAACCTCAGTATTGCCCGAATTGCATACTGTAACCGCTATAACTCGCACACTATGTCAATCTTAGATGAACATATCACCATACCGAGCAATGTAAGCTACAAAGACGATCTGGATTTTCAATATCTCAGAGACGCTGGACAGCAATACATTGAAGAACTCAGTCGAAAAATCTGGACCGATTACAACATTCACGATCCAGGCATTACGATGATGGAATTGTTATGCTACGCAATTACAGATTTAGGATTACGCATCGATCAACCAATTGAAAACTTAGTCGCTTCTCCAGAAAAGAACTTCGAGAAAATGCACGAACAATTCAAATCGGCAAAAAATATATTGACGTGTAAACCTGTAACAGCGATTGATTACAGAAAACTGTTCATTGATATCAAAGGTATCAAAAACTGCTGGTTAGCCATTCATAAACTACCATTATATGCAGAATGTAATGTAACCGATCCAAAAGTAAGTTTTCAACCTTTTACAAATTCGGAACACAAAACAGAAACCTTATATATCAAAGGATTATACACCATTTTAGTCGATTTTGATGAAGATGAAGAATACATAGAAGAAGATATTATTGCGGCAATTTTCACCAAATATCACGAAAATAGAAACCTTTGTGAAGACTTAGTTGAGGTCAAAAAAATAAAAAAACAGTGCATTCGTGTTTGTACGCAAATTCAACTAGAAAACGGCGCAAACGAAGAAAAAGTACATGCGACGATTCAATGGGAAATTGGACAATATCTATCGCCAAGTATTCGTGCAAATTCGCTCACGGAAATGTTAGATATGGGACTTTCGTCAGATGAAATATTTCAAGGACCCATCTTAGAAAACGGATTCCTAACGCCAGAAGCATTACAAAAATCGGAGCTTCGCAAAGATGTTCGTTTGTCTGACATCATGAATATTATCATGAAAATTGAAGGTGTAAAACTGATTGAAGATATCAGTATTGACAACTGTCCGCCAAAAAATGATGGAGAAACCGATTGCAATCAAAACATCAACGCAAAAAGCGATCCTTGGATTATCTGTATACAAGAAAATCACTTGCCAGTACTTTGTGATGAAAGTACATTCAAATACCGAAAAGGCTTTTTACCAGTTGGCTTAAACAAAGAATTGGTAGCGCAATACGCAGAAGAATTAGAAGCTGCTGACAAGGCAAGTCAGGAAAAATCGTTTGACGATTTGCCAATGCCTTTAGGAACGTACAGCGAAATAAAATACAACACGATACAACATCATTTGCCAGAAAACTACGGAATTTCAAAATACGGATTATCCAATACGGTTTCTGACGAGCGAAAAGTAAAAGCAAAACAATTACAAGCATATTTACTATTCTTCGATCAAACATTAAGTACCTATTTTTCACATTTAGAACACACCAAAACATTGCTTTCTGCGGATGAAAATTTGCAACAAACGTACTTTTTCAAAGCAGTAGAAGGCATCAATGGTATCGAAAAATTAATTGCTGGCTATCCTAGTTACCAACAAAATGTAAAAAATATCATTGGCAAACTTGAAGATTTCAATGAGAGAAGAAATGAGCTTTTAGATCATTTAATCGCACGATTTGCAGAAGTATTTGAAGATTACACCAACACGATGTACAAACTCTTTGGAACGGCTAAAAACAGTGTTGAACAAAACATCATCAATACCAAAAACAAATTCATCAAGGAATACGACATCATCAGTTCGGAACGTGGATTGGCATTCAATTACAGAACAAATTCGCAATGGGATTCTAACAATGTATCAGGTTTTCAAAAACGAATTGCGTTGCTATCTGGTTTGGACGATTATTCGCGTCGTGACTTGTTTAACGATAACATTACCATAGAAACATTAGTTCGTGAAACCATTGCCGATGGAACGCATATAGAATACAGATGGCAACTAAAAAGTGACGAAAAAGTATATCTTTCTTCACAAAAAGATTTCAAATCAAAACAAAAAGCTATCAACGAACTGCTGGAAGTTTTAAAATTAGTAACCAATCAAGAAAACTATGTATTACGCCAAACAGAAACGGCTTCACAACGTTATTACATTGCATTAATAAATGAAGAAGGAGAAGTGATTGGACGACAATACAATCATTACTATGCAACACAAGAAACGGCAGAAGTAAAACTTGCAGAAACCATTAAATTCATTGACAATTTACTATTTGATGAAGGTTTCTATTTAATTGAAAACATTCTCACATTACCCTATCATACCAAAGATATTGGAGATTTAAACGATTGTTTGCCTCTTTGTGTGGATGCTTGTAGAAGTTGTGGTGAAATAGATCCGTTTTCATATCAAGTAACGATCATATTTCCAGGATACACGGCACGATTCTCCAACATAGATTTCAGAATCTTTATGGAAGATTTAATTCGAAGAGAATTGCCAGCGCACATTCAACCACGAATTTGTTGGGTTGGACATATTGACGGCGCACTCAGTCAAGTAAAAAAAGTGCCAGTTGTTACAAACACAAATGACGGAATATCCGATATGGTCATTTCAGATGGATTGAATGACTTAGAAGAAGTATCAGAATTTATCGTAAGTAAAACAGAAGCAGACGAAAACGAAAACTTTACCTATGAAATTATAGACAATGACGAACTGTATGACATGAAACACATTCAAAAAAACTGGAAAGCATTTCTAAAATCAAAAAGCAGAAAAGCAGGCGATTACATGGCTTCGCACAAAGCGACCAAAGAATTGCTATGTGCTATCAGTCGAATGAATACGATATATCCAACAGGCACATTACACGACTGTAATGATGATGAAGGCGAAAACAAAAACAGAATCATACTCAACAGAAGCGCACTTGGATCGCTTTAGTGAATGACAAATTGTGAATTAAGAATGATGAAAAAATGAAAGTTATGAGTTAAAAGTTGGATGTCATTGATAGAAAACCGAAAACTGACAACCAACAACTGAAAACATGAAAGAAAAAAATGGAAGGTTATAAGTAGCAAGTTAAAAGTTTATGAGTTTAAAAGTTTTGAGTTGAAAGTTATGTGTTAATCATTTACGGACAACTAAAACAGAAAAGCAAAGCAACCCAAGAGCGCAGCGACCTAAAAGCAAAGCGTTCTAACAGCTAAAAGCGAAGCGACCTAATAACGGATAACTGTCAACTGAAAAACCGACATTTCAAAAATAAAATACAGATGAAAACAATAGAGAAAAAAGAACCGTATTTACATATTTTAAACACTCGTGGTAATATTTATGAAGAATTTTTACCAGATCAGGTTTTAACACACAAAAATCTAAATAAAGTTGTAAATTACTTCGAAGATCAAGATCGCATAAGTCGTGTGTACTTAATTGGTGTTGGAATAGGTTGCGGAATCAACATTGTTTCATACTCAAATGCACATATAGAAATTGGTCAAGGTGTAGGAATTACAACCGATGGCGACATTATAAAAACAGAAACACGTAGATTTCAATATTACACGGAACTGACAGACAGAGCGGCTTACGCTTTATTTGAAGGCAGAAAAATATATGAAATTTACGAACAAGAGGGAGCGGGGCGTCTTCAGGACGAGCTTCCGCTCACCTCTTTTAATAGTAACGAAACAGGTACACTCAAAGATTATATTGTCATAGCGTACGTAGAAAATTATACAGAAGATGAAGGATTGTGCGGCGGATCTGGTTGTGATGAAACCGGAAACAAAGTCTACAGCAATCTAAAATTCTTACTCACACACAAAAATAATTATGCGGCACTTATTTCCAATGACACCATTTACAAAAGTCATGATGTGCTTTCATACTACGATTCGCTTCCAGAATTGTGCATGCCACGTTTATTACTTACAAAATCGAACACAACTTCAGGAATCTCAATTCACGATCAATTCAAAAATAGTTTTGTCTTAAAAACGCAGTTGTATGCAGGAATTACCACTATAATTCAACGTTTTAGTCACAGGATTAACTTTGCAAAATTTGGCGTAAACATTCCAGAAATAACCTCGTATTTTGATAGTATTTTTACTGTACAACAAGAACAATTCATTCAATATAAATACGATCTTTTAAAAGATTTAATAGATACCTATCGTGAAATTCGTGAACTCATCTTACATACACGTTTTGAATGTGTTGCGAACATAAATGCGTTTCCAAAACACCTACTTTTAGGAACCTTAGAAGAACAAACGCGTCTGCAAACCCGACATGATTTTTATCCGTCACCAACGGTTTCGGAAAATGATGAAAACTTATTATCAATCAGAGCGTTATGTATCAAATTTTTCAATCAACTCAAAGAATACAACATACCAAATGTTCCAACGGCTGCGATCAAAATTACGCCATCTAAAAGTTATGAATTCAAACTAAGCGAACGTACCATTCCATATTATTACGAAACCAAAAATTCGTTAATTTCCAACTGGAATCCGATTTCAATTCAACAACGAAAACCAAAAAATCAACTAGGTTATCATGTATCGAACTTAACGAATATTCCGTGTATTCAAGATCCGTTGCGATACAGCCATTTAGACAAAGACTTCTATCGAATCGAAGGTCACATTGGGAAAGATTTCCGCTTGGCACTCAAAAAAATAAATAGCTTAAAAGCGACGTACAATCTGGCTTTTGATGTAAAAACCATCAGCATCGGATTTCCAGTAAATAAAATTACGCTGGACGATGACAAATGTGATACCAAAGATTATGCAATCTTACTAAAAAATTGGGAACGAGAATTTAACTGTACGGCAGATAGCGCCACAGAATTCTTTCAAAAATATCAATTTGATGCCTTGGGTGATAACGATACAAGTACAACCGTATATACACAAGCAACGCAACAACTGCAAGTATTACAACTACTTAGAAAGCAAAAAGCAACGGATACAAATCCTGAAAAAATTACGACAAAAGCCCTCAATATCAATACAAACGCTTCCGCAGAAAGTACGCAAGCACAAGCCAGATATATAAGTTCGTTGCAATATGCAATGGACCAAGCGTATACCTATGTAGGAACGCAAAATGTCCCTGCTGGATACTTAGCTACCGTAGCGTTGGAAATCATTGAAGAATCATTAGGTACTGTAGATAAAAATGACGATTATTTTTTCTATACAGAATCTCCGATCAAAATCATTACTGGATTAGCAGACATAAAAAGAAACTTTTTACAATCGCTCAACGAAATTTACAATACAGAAAAATGGACAGCGCTCAATAATGCCATCGAAAAATTGTGTGCAGACATAGATCAAATCCTATTTGCCATTTCACAAGCTGGAGAAAATTCAGTTTTTGGAACCAAAACGCATGACAAAATGTATGAATACTTCATCTATGACTTATCTAAAACGTGCTGTTTAAAAGGACGATTCACTTGGTTAAAAGAGCAAATAGACGACATCAGAAATAACTTGTACAAAGAGCTTATTTTATCTCGACTTATCGAAAAACACCCAGGAATTGAACACATGGCTGGTGTGCCAAAAGGCGGAACATTCTTAATGGTATATCTCGGTGGTACCGAAAGTGTATTAGATGATACTGGAGCGGTAGAACGTGAATTCAACGGACAAGTACAGTTTGACTTTGCATTGCCATATATGTGTTGTTCCGATTGTCCACCAGAAACCATAGTATACAACACTGCGGAAGCAGAAACCACCTTAACCATCGCAAAAACAAAATACTGTTTACCAACCGATGAAGGACTCGAAAACTTTATTACTGGATCCACAGGTGATGTAGTGACTTCTCCAGAAGGCGAAGCGTTCATTGTACCAACAGATACTGGTTATGCGTTTGATCCTTCTGCTGTGCCAGATGATTTATTGGGACAATCCTTAACGTTTTTAGTGAACGGAAAAGTGCCTACAATTCCGGTAGAAATATGTGTATTCAAACTACCAACAGACATTACCGCTACGGAAGAATTCTTATCGTGGAGTGATGCAGGAATCAACCTTGATTTAATGGTAAATCACGAAGATCTTACATATCCATACGAATTTAGTTATACATGGAAACGTGCAGACGGAACAGAAATCGGTACTGGAATGACGTTATCAGAAATACTAATTGAAAATCCAGGCGCGTCTTTTATAGAAACATTTACGGTAACAATCGGCGTTGAAGGAAATCCAGACGTTTGTACGGTTGATGCTTTTGTAGAAATGAACTATACCAGACCTGTGGATAAAGATGTTGACGTACCGCCAATCTTTTGTCACAATGTACAAGAAACGTCTCCTGCTCCAGTTCCAATAACGGTAACACCAGAAGGAGCAACGGTAACATCACCGCAGGATATAGTTGATCCTAGCTTCATCATACAAGATCAATCAGGAAACTATTATATAGATCCAGCAAGAGTTCCAGATACGTTGGTTGGCGAAGAAATAACATTTGAAGTTAATGGAGAACTAATAGTAGGCAAATCGACACGAATTGGCAGATTGCCAGCGGCTATAAATATTGATGAAAATGGTGAGCAAATTCAACCGTATGAAATCATCGGTTGGACAGAAGAAGGCGTAAAAGTGAATATCATAGCAGCGGAACATGCGTATCAAGATGAAACCTACATTGAATACAGATGGACGAATAGAGATACAAATCAAGAAATTGGTACAACCCGATTGCTATCGGAAATTTTAATTCCAGGACCAGAAACAACGGCAACAGCTAACTTCAGTTTAGCAATGCGCGTAATTGGCTTAGAAGATGCATGTAACACATCATTTGATGTTGATTTCAGCATCCCGAGACCAACGCTAAACATTCCAACTGGAATTTGTTTTGGAGAATCTATCGAACTTGATATCTCTGAAAATGATATCGTTGAAACGATTCCACAAGAAGGTTTAATTGAAAATAACTCAGGAACTTTCTTATTCAATTCGGCAGCTGTGAATGATGATTTGATTGGACAACCAATAGAAATCGAAATAAATGGTTCGCTTGCGGCAACCACCACGGTATACAAAGTGCCAACAAGAAGCAACATTACTGCTGATGATCTATTTGTACGTTGGGAAGGTGATGATGTTATTGTAAACTTAGTCGCTAATTATACAGTTCCGGATGTTACAAACCCTGAAAATTATTTAGAAGTAAAATGGTTTGATAACGAAGGAAACCCTATTCCTAACGAAGAATTAGCGGGATATGCTATCAATACAGATGGCGGAATTGTAAATACGACATTCTCTGTAACTGTTAGTGTAAGAGATGATCTTGGTGTCTTAATTTCATGTGAAAATAGTATAGATGTACCAATAAATCATATACGTCCAGAGCCAGAGCCAACCTTACCTCCAAATCTTAGCTTAGAAACTGAATATTGCTGGAAAAATGGAACAGAAGACTTAGTCATTACCATTCCAGTATCTCCATCAGATTTTGACATTCAATCTCCGCAAGGAAGTACATTTTTGACACCAAATGGCGATAATTACAAGTTTAACGCATCCAATATTCCAGATAACGAATCAGGTGAAGAAATTCAATTTGAAGTAGATGGAAGTATCGTGGGAACAACACGTATATTTAAAATGCCAGCTGACACTTCTATTGTGCATGATGTAAACAATTCACAACTCAATGGCGATACATATTTCTTTAGGTTCGATCATGATTTTGGTCAAAAAAATTATATGATATACAAAGTAGTTGACATCAGTACAGGGCAGGAGTTAACTCCAATATCATCAAATCCTCTCACATATAATGTAATTGCTACTAGTGAACCAAGAGGTTTACGTTATAAAGTAACTATTAGTCTTGACGGATTACCTTGTTTATCAACTCGTACTGTAACCGTTGTAGTGCCTGCAAGAGAGCAACAACCAACAGATCCAATTTTAACAGATCCTATTGATCCTATTGACCCAACAGGACCAACTGGTCCAACAAATCCAACGAATGCTTTCAAAGGCTTGGTGTGCACAACTTCTTACGCAGACAGACTTAATATTTTAGGATTTGAGGAAGAATTCAGTAAACTCAATGCTACATTTAAAGGTAAACCTTACGGAAGTCAACTAAAGAAAAGCATTTTAGATCCAGTAAGTTCAATTTATGCTAAAATCAAAGGCTCAAGAAATCTAACTAATGATAGTATTGAAGGAGTCAACGAAATTAATAACTTACGAGTACTATTAGAAAATAATTTTTTGAAAAATCCAAATGCTGGAAAAGATAAAGAACTATTCCTAAACCTTGATGAAGTGCTAGAAATCATGTCTTTAGAACTCTTGCGTTGTATTGAGAATGATACTGCATCTTCACTTATAGTTGGGCTTTCCAATACATCAACAAGTAGAAACAATGATTATACTGACGGATCAAGAACAAAAATTACAGAAGAATATCTAAACACATTTAGTGATAAAGGTCAATCATTTAAAAACTCAATCAGTACAACTTTTTCCACTAAAAAACGATAATTAATTCATGCACACCATTCACGACATAGCGTTTGAAGTTACCGTACATAATGATAACCAGCGGATTTCTTGGGAACAATACTATGCCGATTTTTTAAAAAACAAACTATTACCACGTGTTGAAATACTATGCGATGATTGGAGCCGAAAACATCCAAATACCAAATGTAGCATCGATTCTATGGAGGTAAATGTGGAAATTGAGAATTTAAATTTAGAAGAATTACAAAAAGAAATCATTCAGCAAATCAATCGGCAATTAATTAGCATTCAGTCAGATGGAAGCTCAAATGATGGAAAACTAAAAGCAGTCATATCACACGAAGCTTCAACGTTTGATGGCTTACTGCAATATCTTTCAAGTGGCGTATTGCCTTCTAATATCTCTGTAAAAACGTTTAAAGAATGGTTGGGTAATCTTACTGAATTCAATTCGACAGAAAAAACGAAATTAAACACGCTATTTACAACATCAACAGACACTATTCAACGGATGTTATCGCTATTGCGGAATGATTACGTGGCGTTTTCAACTTTAATTGAAGCAAAACAATTTGTTACAACACAATATGTACAGCTCGAACTATCTTTCTTTAAGAAATTCTTCAAAGCGATTTGCAATGGTTTTCAACTAAGCTATTCGGATGAAACCGCCGATATTTGGTACAAAACACTCGGAAAAACAAGTTCATTGACGCAATTTTCCAAAACGTTTTTGCAACTCTTACAACCAAAAGTAACTTCGGAAGGAAAACGCCTGACAAATAAAAATCCTCGTTATATAACCATCGCACTTTTACAAGCCATTATACAGGATGAAAAAGGAAAAGTGATCACGATTTCTGTATCAAAAATTGGAACAATTGTAAAAGATGAAAAAAGGAATTCAGAAACAACACAAGTTTCCAAAAAAGCAAAGACAAAAACTACTGAAAAATCTGAAAATCAGAAAGACGAAAATAGAATAGAAGCGCAGAAAAATCGAGAAGGTTCAAAGGCAGAAAACAATATGCATTCAGAACCATCTCGAACAGATAAAAAAGTTGATAAAAATAAAGCTTTGCAAGCGAAAACGAAAAGAGAAAACGAACAAGGAAACTCTAAAGATTTATTAGAAAACAAAACCTCAAATGAAGCTGTGTCGCATCTCGCGGAAGCGAAAAAAACAAAAGAAATTACAGGCGAAATAGCATTTACTACGGAAAAAGCAGGACTAATTTTAATACATCCGTTTCTAACAACATTTTTCAAAGGTGTCAACTTGGTAACTGCCGAAAACGAAATCAACGACGTAGAAAAAGCTTGTCTATTATTACATTACTTAGCAACAGAAACCGAAGTCGTAACTGATGTAGAATTGACTTTAGAAAAAATACTACTCGGAATTCCAGTAGCAACTATTGTGGATTGTGAAACCACATTAACAGAGGAAGAAAAAGCACTTTGTGACGAATTATTACAAGCGGTTTTAACACATTGGGTAGTGTTAAAAAAAAGTACAATCAACACCTTACGTGATATGTTTTTGAAGCGTGACGGACATCTTACAATTACGGAAGATCATATCAAACTAAAAATAGAACGCTTGGCGCAAGACATATTACTCGAAAAAGTTCCGTGGAATATCAGCCTATTCCGATTAAAATGGATGGAAAAAATAGTTCATGTAGAGTGGTAAATTAACACATAACAACGCATAAAAAAATCTATGAATACAGCGCGCGCTCAAAAAAAAGCTACGGATGGATCGAAAGGAAATGCCTCTCGATCCAACATGTTTATTGCGCCAAAACAAGCTAAAAAAAATAGCCAAAAAGCGACTGACGATAAAAAATCAGAGTTATTCATAGTTCCAAAAACGGAAAGTGCTGTTACGGATAGCAAAACCAAAAAAGCTAAAGGAAAAGATTCTTCAGGAGCTAAAATCAACGAAAAAAAGCCTACAACAAATCTAGTAGTTGCAAAACCAGCAACTAATAATGTGGCAGTCGGAAAAGGAAAGGAAACGAAAAAAGAAGCTGCCAAAGAAGCCGGAAAACCTAAAGGAAAAGAAGCGGAAAAGAAAGAATATATCGTTATAAAAACACCTTCAAAACCTGAAAAAGACAAAGCTTTTCAAGATACACTAAAACACATTGAAGGTGCAAAAAAAGAACAACAAACGCATCCAAAATCTGAAACAAAAGCACAAGAAGTCAAAGAAGCTGCGGTATTGCCTGTACAAGATCAGCAACAAGTAAATGATCGCGCAACGCACTACGCAAATATAGAAGCAACTTCCAAAGAAGCGAGCAAAAAGAAATTTACCGCTGCAAGTTTCAAAGAATCACTCAAAAAAGAATTAGACACCCTAGAATCTAATTTACCGACAACGGAAGCTGGCGCGGAAGAATTTAAAAAAGACAAACCACTCGATAAAGTCAAAGGCAATGTTGGAAGCAGTGTCACCGAAGAAAAAGACAAAATAGCAGGGCCGTTAGCGACCAACGCAAAAGAAAAAACACCTCCAAAAAGTTCTGCGCCGACTACAGAAGCCAAAACACTTCCTGTGGATACGGTTGGAAAAGCGCCGAAGCCAATCAATCAAAAAGCTGCCACAGTAAAACCTAAGCACAAAACGGAAATCTCCATGGAAAAAGAAAGTGATTCTTTGGACGATTTCATGGGCGAAAACAAAATTACCGATTCACAATTGGCAAATGCCAACGAGCCTAAATTTACAGAAGCACTAGATTCTAAAACGAAAGCACAAGAGGAAGCCAAAAAAGCACCACAAAAATACCGAAACAAAGAAAATGTGATGCTTGGCGATGCAAAAACGAATGCGGGTAATGTGGGGCAAGAAAAATTGGGTGGCATGTTTACATCCAGATCGCAAAACTTTACCAATGTACTAAGTACACAAAACACGAATGAAAGTGCCGATAAACTCGAGCAGAAACGCATCAATACAGAATTTACCAAAATCTATGATAAAACAAAAGAAGCGGTTGGTGCACGTTTGGATAAAATATCTACGGATGTAGACGTTTATTTTGATGAAGGTGGAGAAGTAGAAAAAGCTAAAAAATCTTTTGAAACACGCGTAGAAAAAAAGCTAGGCGATATTTATGGTTGGACAACTATTGATGATAGTATAGCAAGTTTCTTTACGGGAAGTGATGTCAATGCTGGTGCGATAGAAGGTGTCTTTCAAACAGAAAAAAAGAATTTCATTGATAAGCTTGATAAAATATTTGACAAAATCGCAACTTTAATTGCTACAGGTCTCAACGAATCAATGACTTTGATTGAAACGGGTAGAAAGGAAATGGACACTTTCTATAAAGGATTGGATAAAAAACAACAAGAATTAGCCAAAGATTCCTTAGAAATATTCAATGATAAATACACCGATTTAGAAGAAACGGTAGCTTCCAAAGAGCAAGAATTGGCACAAGATTTAGCCAAACAATACAAAGAAAATGTAGACAGTTTACGCGCCACGTTTGATGAAATAAAAGAGCGTGTAAGTTCGTCTTGGTTAGAAGCGGCGTTCAATTTCTTAAAAGGAATTGTGGAAACCATTCTAAAAATAAAAGATATGCTGTTTACGCTCATTGCAGCGTTGGTAGATGCCATTACGGCAATCATTACCGATCCGATAGGTTTCTTGAAAAATTTATTCATGGGAATCAAACTTGGGTTTGAATACTTCTTTGCAAACATCAAAACACATTTAATTACTGGATTGATAGAATGGTTGACAGGTTCGTTAGGCGGTGTCGGAATCACCATTCCTGACAACTTATTCAGTCTCAAAGGAATCTTCAACCTTGTCATGCAAATTTTAGGTTTAACCTGGGATTATTTCAGAAGTAAAGCGGTAAAACTATTGGGAGAACCTGTCGTGGAAGGCATGGAAAAAGCCGTCGAAATATTTACGATTGTCAAAGAAAAAGGTGTTGAAGGACTTTGGGAACACGTAAAAGAGCAATTCAATGACTTAAAAGAAGTAGTCATGGATGCCATTCGCGATATGGTTATTACCAAAGTTGTAGAAGCTGGTATCAAGTGGATAATGGGCTTAATGAGTCCGGCTGGAGCGTTTGTAAAAGCGGCAATGCTCATCATTGATGTCATTCGATTCTTCGTAGAACGCGCGGCACAAATATTTGAACTCGTTACAGCTTTCATTGACGGAATTCGTGCATTGGCTGCTGGTGGAATCGAAACACTAGCAAAATCTATTGAAAAAGCCTTGGCGAAAACACTTCCAATACTTATTGGTTTCTTAGCGGCATTAGTGGGAATTACAGGCTTAACAGGAAAAGTGCAGAAAATCATCAAGCGTATTCGTAAGCGTATTGACAAAGCCATTGATAAAGTCATCAAAAAAGCTAAAAAAGCATTCAAAGGCTTAGTCAAAAAAGGAAAAGCGAAAGTGAAAGGTGCAGTTGGGAAAGTAATTCAATGGTGGAAAAAGAAGAAGAAGTTTAAAACTTCTGATGGTGAGAAACATACATTATATTTTAAAGGAGAAGGTGAAAAAGCAAAACTCATGCGAGCAAGTAAAGATCCTAAAGAATTAACGGATTTCTTGGCATCTTTAAAACTAAAGTCTGATGATCCTCGCAAAGAAAAAGAAACAAAAGCAATTGCCTTAGGTAAAGAAATTAAATTAATAACTAGAACAGGTGGTGTTTCTGGAAAAGCAGAAAATACGGATCCTAAAAAAGAAAAAGAAATTGTCAAAAAAATGACTGAATTAAGTGTGCTTCTAGTTGATCTAGTTGGATTGTCTACTGCAGATACGCCAGCTTCCGCAGATTGGAAATTCACAAAATCAGGAGGCAAGAAAAGAGCACAAGTTGATGAACTTAGTCATAAGACCGCAACAGGTGGTGGTGCGGCAGCGGGCGATACTCCAGAAATGACATTTGTACAAGGACGTCCATGGGTACGAATGCACTTAATTGCAAACTCTATTGGTGGAAAAGGAAAAATTGCAAATTGGGTTCCAGCACCAATTGCTATAAATTCTGGAGATGCTGTACTGCATAGTTTTGAAAAATCTTCTGAAGATTTAGTACGTTCAAAAGCAATTCCTAAATCAGCTGGAGTTAGAGAAAAGGCAGCACGTCCAGAACAGCCAAATGTAATATGGGTAGATGTTAGGGTTATTACTAATCATAAACCCAAACCAGAATATGATAACTTAGAAGAATTCCCTCAAAAAATATTATTTAAATATGGAGTATACTTACCTCCAAAACCAGGGCAAACAAAATGGCAAAAAGTAGCTAAAGCATTGTCAACACAATATGTTGAGGTTGATCCGCCGCCGACAGATTCTAGTGCTATGATAATTAATTCAAAAGCAGTTGGTCGAACAGAAATGTTAAAATCAGGCAATAGTCATTTCAAAAATGCTGTATATGGAGCAAAATTGATGATTTATATAAAAGCTGTTAAGCCATTCACTACATGGGAAGAATTAGATACTAAACTTAAAGCTAAAAATGCAAAAGCGAGAGGTACTGAACTTAATGACACATTAATTGAAACAATAATTACCGATTTAAAGGCTGATACAAACATAACTATCAAATAAAATAATGAATTTATAAAAGCTACTTTGTATTTTTAGAAGTATTAAAAATTTGATTATGGAAGATTACATTGAAAAATTTGAAGCCCTAGAAAATATAATCAATGATATTATACTAGAGGAAAATATTGACATTCTTTTAGGTGATGGTATTCACCTTGAGTATATTGAAAAATCAGAAAACGAATTCAATATAAAGTTACCTAAAGATATTAAAGATTATTATTACTACTTCAATTACCAGCGAATAATTTGGTCAAAAGAAACGGTTGTCGATGGACGAAACATGTTATTAAAAGGACAATTTGAAACCTTAGATATTGAAGATATGCTATCAAAAAAAGCATATTTTAAAAATGAAAAGGGAGAAGAAGATCTTGATTATTTTTGGTCTGAAACCCTTGATACAGAACTTGTTGATAGTTTCAAAGATTATTATCCTTTTGATAATTTAGGTTTAGGTTACTTTACGTTGATAAAACTAGAAAAAGAAACGTATTCATTTTATCTGTTTCAACCAAATGGCGAGATTACACACTTAGATCTAAATTTACATCAATATCTTGACCATGTACTAAATAATCATGGATTACACTTATGGACACAATTCATAAAAGAAAACAAGAGTACGAATGATTTGCCATTTTACAATGATTTATTCATCAAACAGTTAGTATCTATTAATGAAAATATAGATTTAACAACGTACAAAAAGTCAGGCAAACCAATAACTTTTGAAACTAAAGACTATATTGATCAATTAGAGGAATTACAAGATATTTTGGTAAATAATGAATATATTATGATACCTGATTTTACCATAAATCCACCAGTTGGATTGCAAACTTTACTAAAAGCAGAACAAATTATAGACTTTCCATTTCCTAAAGAATTAAAAGAATTTTACTTGGAAATGAATGGATTTGAATTTGCATATTTCTTTGATGACGACGACGAATATTTAGAAGGAAATTCTAGAATACAAACACTAGAAGAATTGATGGGCGGATTGCACGGAGCAGAAAGAAGAACTTGGGGAGAAGAATCTGGAAAAGATTTAGTTTGGCAATCAAACTTACTTAAAGAAGATCCTGTTTGGGTTGAAAAAATGAAAAGCTATAAAGTAATTGAATACATTACTCCAACACTATTTACGTGTATACAGTTTGACAAAGAAAATAACGATTACAATTTATATTTATGTCAGTACGACGATCCGATGAGATTTAAACTGCGATTCAACGAATTCATTGAAACACTCATAAAAACCAAAGGAATGTTACATTGGCAGTATTATTATACATTTGAAGAAGATTTTCCTTCTCTAGAGTCATTAAATAATGTAAAAGAGCAATACTTGACAGTTTTTGAAGAAGAATTAACTTTAAAAATAGATTTACGGAACGAATAAAAAGACAAAATATCCTAGTCACACACATTATTTTTTGAAAACAGAAGGAATCTTGGAGTAAATCAAAACTAAAAAACTAAAAAACCGCTATACAAATCATGACCACTGAAATTATAGACTATATCAAAAAAGCCGTCAAATTTAGACTGATCAAAGCATCAGAAAGTGAAGAAAATTTGGAATTTCCCGAATTTGATTTTTCAGCTGATAAGTCACAATTCTCTCGATTTGTCTCAGCAAACAATTTTCAAAGCTCTGAAATACTTATTCTATTACTATCTATGTTGCCCTACATTGCGCCGGGTTTTTTAACGAGCATACTTTCCGAGTACTTTCCAGATGGAAGCGAATTTCCAGAATTTGGTGGTGTCAAAGGAACTCAATATCGCGGCATCATTCCAACAGGCGAAACCGCCATATTTATAGTCGTAGGAGATGATTACAAAGCTAGAAACAATATCATTTCTATCTTCAATGAAAATCATCCATTCTATCAAAAATCAATACTTACGCTCGGAAATGTTCCTGCTGGCGAACCCAAAATAAGTGGAACGCTTTTGCTGGATACGGAATACATAGAACTTTTTGTATACGGTTCGGTTTCCAAACCCAAACTAAGTCAAGATTTTCCAGCCCAATTGCTTGAAACACAAATGGAATGGAACGATTTAGTACTCCAAGAAAAAACACTTACAGAAGTCAATAACGTCCTCGTTTGGATGGATCATAATGAAACCTTGCTGAACGATTTCAACATGAAAGACAAAATCAAGCCAGGTTACAAAGTGATGTTTTTTGGTGCGCCAGGCGTTGGAAAAACGCTGACAGCCAGCTTAATGGGAAAACATACAGGAAAAGATGTATATCGAATTGATTTATCATTAGTCATCTCAAAATACATTGGAGAAACGGAGAAAAACCTATCACAACTCTTCAACAAAGCCAAAAATAAAAATTGGATTCTGTTCTTTGACGAAGCCGACGCTATTTTTGGAAAACGTACGGGCGTTCGTGATGCGCATGACAAATATGCCAATCAAGAAGTATCATTCTTACTACAACGTATTGAATTACACGATGGTTTAGTCATTCTTGCATCCAACTATCGCAGTAATATTGACAAAGCTTTTACACGAAGATTCCAATCGATCATAGAATTTGAAAGTCCTGGTATTCTGGAACGTCATCAACTTTGGGAAAAATACATTCCTGAAGCATTTCTTGATGAAAATCTCGATTTAAAAACCATTTCAGAACAATACGAAGTCACAGGCGCAAACATCGTAAACATTGTACAATATGCTTGTTTACAGGTCTTAGCTTCGGGCGGTGAAAAATTGACCAATGAAATTCTAACCAAAGCCATTCAACGCGAATTTTTGAAAGAAGGGCGAATGGTGTAATATTTTTAAATTATTGTTTAATAACCTTAGAAACAAAATAATTTCCATCACCCAATACCACTTTTACCATATACAATCCTTTTGCACCATGAATTGAGAAAGGAACTAATTGGGTATTTGTGTATGTTTTTTCGTTTATAAACTTACCTGTTACATCAAAAATCTGAATGCTAATATTCTCTTGATTACTTTTTAGGTCAATCCAAAAATCGCCATTACTTGGGTTTGGATAGATGGTATATATTTCTTTTGTTGGATTTTCAGATTCATCCACTCCAAGCGGACCAGATTGGTAAATATCTTTAATATTACAAATACTCAAAACATTATTGTAAATGTTGATATTATTCAACGATCCTGTAAAGTTTTGAACGCCCAAATTACTTTTTCCCAAATACAATTTATTAGTAGCACTTCCATTTCCAACAAATAAATTTTCGGGAATGCTGCCATCAAAATTACCATCAACATACATAAAGGTGGTATTTCCATCATTTTGAACTACAATATGATGCCACATTCCATCAGTTATCACAGCAGAACTTTCATACGAGCCGCCTGAACTACTGTCAAAAAAACCAATAAACTTTCCTGAATTCGCTTGAATATACGCGCCAAATCCCATAAATGCACCTTGAAGACATATTTGCAAATCAGCAGTAATAGTACTCGATTTTACCCATAACGAAATGGAGCATTTTGTAAACGATGAATTATCAAAATTACTTACAGATGAAGCTTGCGATGAACCATCAAAAATAATGGCAGTATCATTAGTACCAAAAGCTTCATACGAAAATGAAGAACTAGAAGTCAGATCATTAGAATTTGCGCTATCAAGTAGATTATTTTCAAACAAAAATGTAGCAATAGGTTCAGGGTAGCTACCATATAATTCATCAATATCACACTGATTCAACATTCTATTATAAATTCGAACATCATTCAACGATCCTGTAAAATTTTGAACACCATAATTGCTTTTACCAAAAAATAATTTATTATTCGAAGTTCCGTTTCCAACGACTAAATTTTCAGCAATACTTCCATCCAAAACGCCATCAACATACATGTAGGTTGTATGTCCATCATTTTGAGCCACAATATGATGCCACAATCCATCAGTTATCACAGCAGAACTTTCATACGAACCACCTGAACTACTATCAAAAAAACCGATAAACTTTCCTGAATTCGCTTGAATATACGCTCCAAATCCCATAAATGCACCTTGAAGACATATTTGTAAATCAGCAGTAATAGTACTCGATTTTACCCATAATGAAACCGCAATAGCAGTATATGCTGAATTATCAAAATTTGAAACAGAAGTTACTTGAGCAGTTCCATCAAAATCAATAGAATAATCATTAGTATCAACCAAATTATAAGAAATACTTCCTTCGCTAGTCGTTAAATCGTGATTATTTAAGGTGTCATCTACTAAAGTTTGATCAAACGTATAATGTGCTTGAAGACCATCTGTAATATTTTGACTGAAAGTAAATTGATGCATTAAGATGCTAAGAAAAAGAAAAAGTATTTTTTGCTTCATGAGTTTTGTATAAAATGTAAAATAATGGTAAATCTATTATAAATACAATGAATATCATACAAAATATATAGACGGTTCATAAAAACAGGGTAATTATCTCATCATGCAAATATTTTAATTTTTATGTTGAAGTATTGTAAATAGTAGAATTACAGAGGAAAATTAGAAAATAACCCAAAAACACAACGCTTACACAAAATATTCAACGCTTACGAAATCATCTTAGGATTCTTGCTTTAAAAAAGATAGTTTTAAAAAATAATACTTCATTTTCGTGAATTTTGCTATGTCACATCGTGTACAGTCGAGATGCGAATATGAATAAAAGTATCTAAAAAATGCTCAAAAAAGTCTTTGGAAGTGCCGTATTTGGCATTGAAGCTACCACAATTACTGTAGAAGTAAATATCGCAAAAGGAATTGGCTATCACTTAGTGGGTTTGCCCGATAATGCAATCAAAGAAAGTAATTATAGAATTGCGGCGGCGTTGCAAAACAATGAATACAAAATTCCTGGGAAGAAAGTCACGATCAACATGGCGCCTGCCGATTTGCGAAAAGAAGGAAGTTCGTATGATTTGACACTCGCTTTGGGAATATTAGCAGCTTCCGATCAAATAAAGTCAGATTCGATAGAAGAATACCTTATTATGGGCGAATTGTCTTTAGATGGAAGCTTACAACCAATCAGCGGCGTATTACCCATTGCCATCAAAGCACGTGAAGAAGGTTTCAAAGGATTCATTCTGCCCAAACAAAATGCTAAAGAAGCCGCTGTTGTCAATAATTTAGAAGTCTATGGTGTCGAAAATATCAAGCAAGTCATTGATTTCTTTGACAAAGGCGAACCGCTAGAACAAACAATCATTGATACACGATCTGAATTTTTGAAAAATCTTGCCTTCCCCGAATTTGACTTCTCCGATGTAAAAGGGCAGGAAAGCATCAAACGTTGTATGGAAATTGCGGCGGCTGGTGGACATAATATTATTTTGATCGGTCCACCAGGTTCGGGAAAAACCATGTTAGCCAAAAGATTGCCCTCAATTCTTCCGCCATTAACATTGCATGAAGCGTTGGAAACGACCAAAATTCATTCGGTGGTTGGAAATATCAAGCACAAATCGGGCTTAATTGCTGAACGACCTTTTCGAAATCCACATCATACCATTTCAGACGTCGCTTTAGTGGGCGGCGGCAGCTATCCGCAACCAGGAGAAATCTCGTTAGCGCATAATGGTGTTTTGTTTTTAGATGAATTACCAGAGTTTAAACGAAGCGTCTTAGAAGTCATGCGACAACCGTTGGAAGACCGAGAAGTCACGATTTCCAGAGCGCGATTTACCATAACGTATCCAAGTAGTTTTATGTTGGTCGCAAGTATGAATCCGAGTCCAAGCGGTTTTTTCAACGATCCAAACTCGCCCATGTCATCTTCCCCGATGGAAATGCAACGCTACATGGGGAAAATTTCGGGACCTTTATTAGATCGAATTGATATTCATATAGAAGTTACGCCAGTTCCTTTTGAAAAATTATCGGAAGAGCGAAAAGGTGAGGCAAGTTCAATCATTCGCGAACGCGTTATCAAAGCACGAGAAATTCAAACGGAACGCTTCAAAGAATCAGAAATATTGCATTACAATGCACAAATGAATACCAAACAGATTCGGTTGTATTGCAAATTAGACAAAGAAGCATTAAATCTTCTCAAAAATGCTATGGAACGCTTAGGCTTATCTGCACGTGCCTACGACCGTATTCTCAAAGTAGCGAGAACTATTGCCGATTTAGCTGAAGAAAAAGACATCTTACCAAGTCATATCGCGGAAGCTATTCAATATCGAAGTTTGGATAGAGAAGGTTGGTTGGGGTAGTTTTCATAAAAGGTATCTTGACTTTTTAGATAATAGGGAATTAAGTTCACTAATTTTCAAGTATTCGGCTAAGTATCTCAAGTAAATTTTGTATACTAAGAATATAAAGGAATGCTTTATATATAAAGGTAAAATTTTGTATCAATTATAACGATTACTTTATATTAAATTAACAAGCTTGCACTTAAAAATCGCTTTTTTTGTTGCCGTAATAAAGCCGTAAATGTTTTACGGGAAACCGTAAAAAAGCCGTAGATATTTTACGGTAAAACAATAGTTTTAATCATAAGTACTTTTATATATTCGGCCTTTATAATATAAGTACACACATCAAATTAGTATACACTTATGCTAATTGACCAAGCGAAGCTGTGTTTAAAATCATTTAAAAGCTCGTTTATATTAGGGTAAGATTTTGTATCAATTGATAATTATAAAAAAATAACCAACCGCCAAATTTTAACAAAATGTCCTTAACGCAACACGTAGAGGTGAAAGATGATACGGAAATATCTAGTAAATCATCAATCAAACCATTACGAGATCAAAACTGGTATGTCTTATATACTGCGCCAAGAGCAGAAAAAGTAGCCAAGCGAGAACTTGAATTCAGAGGCTACGAAGTCTTTCTTCCAATCACCAAAACATTACGAGTTTGGAAAAACCGTCAAAAGAAAATAGTTGACGTTGTTGTTTTTCCGAGTTATATTTTTGTTCATACCAATGAAAGGTACTTAGCAGAAATATGTCGGATAAATAAAATTTCAACTTATATACAATGTGGAGGAAAGCCAAGTAAAATAGAAACGAAATGTATAGACGGAATTAAGTGTATGTTAAAGCTGAATCGTGAAATATCAGTAAGTGAAAATTTCAACGAAGGAGAGCAAGTGCGCATCACTGAAGGACCGCTTGCTGGATATCACGGCACATTAGTTCGGCAAAAATCAAAAACCAAGTTTGGTATTCATCTTAAAGAAATTAATCAAACGATATTGGTTGAGGTTTGCACTAGTATTTTAGAGAAGAAAATAGCATAAATTTCGTTTAAAAACTGTGAATATTTTTACTTAAAAAAATATTCAAAACTTCCCCCTTCTCAATCCCCCTTTTTATAGTAAAAAAATAACAACAGGTAAAAGAATAAACCTAAATACAGGTATGTCTTTAGTATGCTTATATGTTAACATCATTTTATTTTTTCAATACAGATGTAAGAGTATTCTACATAATTAAATAATGAGTAATATCTCTTAATATTTTAAAAATAATTTTTACGATAGTTGATAATACTTTGGCAATCCCAATAACAAAATATATAACAATATCATTTATTCATAATTGAAAGAAATGAATCAGAAAGAAATGAACCAAAAAGAAATACTGCTAGAATTTACGGAATCATATTTGTGCTCAATAATGTCTGAAGTTGCAGATTTAACAATCACTACTAATGATTCATCAACTCCTTTTTTAGAGTTGGGAATTGACTCATTTCGTATACTGCAAATCATTAAAAAATTAGAAGAAGTTTTCGGTACTTTACCAAAGACTTTACTATTTGAAAATTTTAATATTGGTGATTTAAGCAATCATTTTGTTAATAATTATGAAGAAATACTGAATGCAAAATTTGAGGGACAGAAATTTACTGGAAAGCCTCAAATTCAGTCGGTTACTTCATCTAGTATTCCTGTTGAAACTACTCGGGGAAATGCTAAATCTAACCAACATGAAAATAATTCCGTAAAAATCTCAACACCGCCTGTTGCTGAAGTATTGAATGGTACTCGCAAAACTGAGCAGAAAGTAAATAACAATCAATCAGCGAGTAAATCCGTAAGGAATCCAATCATTATTTCAGAAAAAGAAGCAATGGTTCATCCTGAATTAAAAGATTGGTATCACAACACTTTTGATCAATACAAAAATGAAAGTTCCGCTTCAAGAGGTACAAGAAATATTGCTCCGTTACTATTTATTGGGAGTGAAAAAAAGGGATATTTAAATTACAGTAAAAGTAATAATATCATCTTAGTATATGGATACACAGGGCCAATATCATACCTTTCTACCATAGCGAAAGAAATTTCTCAATACTGTGAAGACAATGGTTTTGAAATTACCATATTATCAGATCATGCTATTGAATCCATTAATAAAAATCCATATTACGCAACTCCATTTGGTATTATTTCAAGAATAGAAAATATAAAAGAATTTACACTTCAAGGAAGTAAAATGCGTCGTCTGAGATATCAGGTGTCAAAATTTGAAAAATCGGGACAGTGTAAAACTGTAGAATATATCAATGGAACTGATAAAGAAACCGATAAAAATATTGTAGCATTAATTGACGAATGGTGCGCGCCTAGAACCATGGTCAATCCACTTATTCATATTGTTAGAGAGGAAATATTAATAGGTAAATTAAGCACAGAACACAGACTTTTCTTAACCTATTTAGATGATGTACTGCAAAATGCCATTCTAATCTCATCACTTTCAGCTGAAATGAATGGATACTTAATGGATTTAGAATTTTATCCAGATAGTATGCTCTTAGGAGGTTTAGAATATGGAATTGTAAAAATGATGGAAATCTTGGCGGAAGAAGGTTTCGATATGCTTAGTTTAGGCGGCACGTATGGCTGTAAGATAGAAGAATCAAAAAATGCGGATCCTGAATTGAACAAAACATTAGATTTCTTGAGAGAGAATAAAATATTTAATGACGAAGGCAACTTACAATTCAAAAACAAATTTCGTCCTAACCATCAAACAATCTTTATTTGTAGACCAAAAGCAATTAGTAACGCAGACAATGTTACTGACATAATTATGATGATTGCTGATCCTTCCAAAAACGGAGCTGATGTAGAAGAAAAAGGAAGTACATACACAAAACTTTCCATAGAAATGCCCGTAAATACTGCTGAAACTGCTGTGGAAGAAACTGCACAAGAAGATGTTATAAAAGAAAAAACAACGCATAGTTCGGCAAATACAACTTCGGCAAATATCGAAGTATCTAGTACTGACACAGCGGTAATGATTGAAGAAAATGAACGTTCTCGAACATTGTCGGATTTCAATTACAATCCGTTAAGTATTCCGGTTAATAAAATAGATTACGACTTAAAAACGGATTCGTGGGCACAACTTCAAATGCCTGTAATTGACTCACACATCAACTTTTTACACTCACAACTATACAAAACTCAAAACATCAATGAGAGTTTACAAAGTGTATTTCCGTTTTCATACATAAGTATTGCGTCCTCAGGGCGAAATGCTGAAAAGGCACTTTTCAAATCATGGACTGAAAAAGGTGTGGTTGTGCAAAATTTACTATTTCCAACGGCTATATTCAGTCAAATAGAAAATGGATTTACGCCAAAAGAATTTCCTCACCATGAAGTATTTAACCTGAATTCAAAAGAAATATTCAAAGGGAATTTACATTGGGAAGCGTTTGAAAAAGAAATCACGGAAAAGCATCAATCCATTACCATGGTTGCATTGGAAATCTCCAACAATGCCGCAGGTGGTGCTCCAATATCTATTCAACATCTAAAAAAAGTAAAAGAGTTGCTATCTAAATATTCAATTCCGCTTGTTTTAGATGGAACGAGAGTCTTAGAAAATGCAACATTCATCATACAACATGAAAACGGCTATGCTGGAAAAAATATCTGGGAAGTTGCCAGAGAAATATACGCATGTGCTGATGCTGTTTGGGCAAGCTTACCAAAAGATTTTTGTGTAAACAAAGGAGGAATTATTGCTACAAATGATGAAGCACTCTATAACAAAATTCAAGATGTAATTCAAGATGAAGGCATTGGTTTAGATATCATTGATAAAAAACTCCTTGCGACTTCATTTGATCACAAAAATATAATTGAAAGAAGAATTGCCAACCGATTAGAAAATGTAGCGCTCATACATGATGCGTTAAAGAAAAATGGAATTCCTATTTTTCCACTAGCAGGAACGCATTGTATACTCATTGACGTAAAGCAAATTGCAGCATTCAAATCTTTTGAAAATCCTGTTGCTTCATTCATAGCGTGGTTATATTTAAATACAGGAATTATTGGAGGTGCGCACAATACAGGAATGCAGAAAAATACTGCCATAAACACGGTAGTACGTTTAGCGATCAATGTGGGATTAGAACGAAAAGATGCAACGGAAATCATAGACAAACTATTGCACGCATTCAAAACCTTACAAAATATTCCAGAGTTATTATTAGAAAGCAATTCGGAAGCATTTGGTACTTTAAATGCGACGTACAAATTGAAACAATATCACAATATATCAGCTAATGTAATTTCTATTCCAAATCATAACTCATCAGAAACAGCGGAACAAACCGCAACAACTGTTTTAACTGAAAATAAAAACACACCAAAAGAAACTATTCAAAAGCAGCAGACATCAAATTCAGAAAAATATCAAGTGGAAGACATTGCCATTGTTGGAATGTCAGGTAGATATCCGAAAGCGAAAAATTTAGATGAATTATGGGATAACTTGATAGCAGGAAAAGACTGTGTTGAAACCATTCCAGAAGAACGTTTAAAACAACGAAAAGCAACCAAATTTTCAAAAAAATATCGTGGAGGTTTTCTTTCTGATGTAGATAAATTTGATTCCATGTTCTTCAACATTTCGCCAGCAGTGGCAGAAATGTTTGATCCACAAGAAAGACTCTTGCTAGAAACTGCTTGGGAATCTATTGAAGATGCAGGTTATTATCCTGAAATCCTTACTCCAGAAAACACGCCAAAAAATATTGGTGTATTTGTTGGCGCAGTATGGACGATGTATCAAATGATTGGTGCCGAAGAAAAACTAGTTGGAAATGACACCAATCCAAACTCATTTCTATGGAGTGTTGCCAATAGAATCTCATACTGTCTCAACTTATCAGGGCCAAGTTTATCGGTAGATACCGCTTGTTCTTCAAGTATGACCGCACTTTACTTAGCATGTGAAGCAATATACAGTGGAGAATGTTCAGGTGCTATTGTAGGTGGCGTCAACCTAGATTTACACCAAAGTAAATTTGATATCAACTCTTTTGGAGGCGCACTTTCTCCAGATGGCGTTTGTCGTACCTTTGGAAAAGGAGCAAACGGATATGTAGCAGGTGAAGGAGTTGGAACTATTTTCATAAAACCACTCAAACAAGCCGAAAAAGATGGCGATCACATTCATGGAGTCATCAAAAGTGTATCTATCAATCATGGTGGACGCACAAGTGGTTACATGGTTCCAGATCCGAAAGCACAAGGAAATTTAATAGGAACTGCATTAGAAAAAGCAAATATCGATGCTAGAAGTGTCGGATACATAGAAGCACACGGAACAGGAACTGAACTAGGCGATCCTATTGAAATTGCGGGATTGCAAAATGCTTTCAAAAAATACAATGTAGAAAATCAAACCTGTGCAGTAGGTTCTGTAAAAACCAACATTGGACACTTAGAAGCCGCAGCAGGAGTTGTGGGAATTCACAAAGTGTTATTACAAATGAAGCATAAAAAATTAGTACCTTCATTACACTCTACAGAATTAAATGAATTTATTGATTTCAAAAATTCGCCTTTCTATGTAGAGCAAGAAGTGGAAGAATGGAAACCAAAAATAATTGATGGCGTACAATTTCCACTCAGAGCAGGAATTAGTTCTTTTGGAGCAGGAGGCGCAAATGCACATGTGCTCATAGAATCTTATGAAAATCAACATCCACAGGTAACTCAAGAAGAATCAACCTATCAAATATTCCCACTATCTGCTGTCAAAAAAGACAGACTTGTTGAAGTCGCTCGTAGATTACTTACTTTTATAGAACACGATCTATCATTAGATACAGCATCACAAGTACACATAAATGACATTGGACACACACTTCGTGTAGGTAGAAAATCTTTTGAACACAGATTGGTCATATTAGCAGTTACAAAAGAAGAATTAATAGAAAAATTAAAGCTGTTTCTTGATGACAAAAAAGATGAAAACACGCTAAAAGGAGTTGTTGAAAAAGTTGGAAACATTGCACGACTTCTAAGTACAAGTGAAAAGAAAGCTTTTGTTGAATTGATCGCTAAAAGTGGAAATCTTCGAAAACTAAGTCAATTATGGATTGAAGGAATTGTCAATGATTGGCAAGATTTAAACTCAGCCAAAAACGGAAAAAGAATTCCATTGCCTACCTATCCATTTGCAGACAAACGTCATTGGGTAGAAAGAAGCGAAAACGAATTGGTTGCGGTCGGTTCTTCCATAGATCATCCACTCATTGATGCAAACGAGTCTACATTTCAACGTCAACTTTTCAAAAAAACGTTCAACGATAAAGAATTTTTTATCTACGATCACTTAGTTTCGGACATTCCAACCTTACCAGGTGTCGCGTATCTTGACTTTGCTCGAAAAGCGGGAGAATTAGCCGCAGGAAGAAAAGTAAAAGCAATAAAAAATATTGTTTGGCTCAACCCAATTACCGTAACGGATTCAAAACCAGTAGACATTTGGATTGAGTTAATTCCTCAAAGTGTAGAAGTAAAATTTGAAGTTTTTGGAAAAAATGCTCAAGGTGTCAAACAATTACATTCTCAAGGTAGAATAGCGTATGTTACTGACGAATCGGAGGAAGAAACAGCTGAATTTATTGATATAAAAGGAATTCAAGCACGTTGTACAAAAGTAGGAGACGGAAAAGATGCGTATCCTATATTCAACACATTAGGCTTAGGTTTAGGACCAAGCTTTCAAGTGCTTCAAGAAGTCTATAAAAATGACGATGAAATGTTCGGAATCATGAAAATTCCAGATGTTTGTTTGGATGAATTCCACGATTTTATATTACATCCTTCCATCATAGATGGAGCCGGACAAACAGTAATGGCGTCTCACTTACTATCGAGTACGAATGATTCTGGTGGAATGGTAGTGCCATATTCATTTGGAGAAGTACAAATACATCATCCTTTAACAGAAACCTGTTACAGTTACATTCAAAAAGTAAACGATCCAAAATCAAAACTATCCAAAGCAAACCTGATTATTACAGATGAAAATGGAAAAGTTTTAGTCAAAATAAACGAATCTATCGGAATCCCGCTAACGGATATTCATGAAAAACCTGCAGGCAGTCCAGAAGCAGGAATTGCAGCGCAAGAAGGTGAAATAGATGAATTTGAAGATCTTTACTATACAAATGTTTGGGAAGCATCTCAGATTACGACAAATCAAACAGGAGCTCACAACCAAAACAGTATCTTACTTTTTGATACGGATGAAAAACTATACAATGCATATCAAGCGCATTCAGGAAAAAATATCATACTCGTCAAAGCTGGCGATACTTTCAAAGCTTCTGGAGAAAACAAATACACGATAAATTCTGAAAATAAAGACGATTACACTCAGCTTTTAGAAGCAATTCAACAACAAGGAATTACATTTGATAAAATCTGCTACGCGTGGTCGAAAACTCCTTTTCAAGAAGCGGAAGCTTTCATAAATGAATCTTTAAACACTGGAATTTATTCCTTTCTACATGTCTGTCAGTCGTTAATCAGTCTAAAATCGGACACAAAATTTCAAGTAGTATACCTGTTCAACGGAATTGAAGGCGAATATCAACCTCACAATGAAGCGGTGAGTGGTTTCATCAAAAGTTTACACTTAGAGCAATCTAACATTATCTGTAAAACGCTAGAAATTCAAAACCAAGACAATGCAACTGATATTGTAAACAAGTTAGTGTCAGAATTACACATAGACACCATTGAAGATTTAGCGGTTCGTTACCAAAAAGAGCAACGTTTTGTTAGAAAACTAAAAAACATACAACATTGGAATGATGAAAAATCAGCAATCTCACAACAAGCGCTCAAAGAAAAAGGCGTATATCTTATCACAGGAGGCGTTGGAGGTTTAGGATTTATCTTTGCTGAATACTTAGCAAAAGAATGCAAAGCCAGATTAATACTAACGGGTAGATCAGAACTATCGGAAGAAAAATCAACAAAAATAAAAGAACTTGAAGCTTTAGGAGCAGAAGTTTTATACATACCAACAGATGTTTCAAAACTAAAAGAAGTTACGAAACTAATCTCGGAAGGCAAGAAAAAATTCGGAACCATTGATGGAATTATTCACAGTGCTGGTGTCTTACGAGATTCCAATGTGAGGAATAAAACTAGAGAAGAAATGAGTGCGGTTTTTGCACCAAAAATCTATGGAGCTTTCTACTTAGATGAATTAACAAAAAACGATACACTTGACTTTTTTGTAACATTCTCTTCCATGGCAGCCGTTGGTGGAAACATGGGACAAAGTGATTATTCCTTTGCAAACCATTTCATGGATACCTACATCAAAAGACGTACGGCTCTTGAGAAAAAAGGAGAAAGATCAGGGAAATCTCTTAGTTTAAACTGGTCAATTTGGGCAAATGGAGGAATGAAGCTCGATACACAAATGGAAGCTTTCTTTAAAAAGAGTTTAGGAATACGTCCATTACGTACAGCCACAGGAATTGGTACATTTACGAAAGGATTACTTTCTGAAGAAACGCAAATTGTCGTTGTAGAAGGTATGCAAGAACGCATGGAAATTGCGTGGGGAATCAGAAAAAAACAAGAAGAAGTACAAACGGAAACTGCTCTTAGTGAAGTGGCAGAAACTTCTTCAAGTACAGGAGACAATGCAGAAGCCGCTAAATTGGTCGAAAAAGAATTGATCCAAATTGCAATGGACTTCTTAAAGCTAGACGAAGATGATGTATCCATTGATAAAATATTACTAGATATAGGATTTGATTCTATCGGATTGGCTTCGTATGCAAATGCACTCAATGACAAATATGGTTTAACCGATATTACACCCGTATTATTCTTTGAATATCCTTCAATTAGAGAAATCACCAAATACCTAACATCAGAGCATACAGAAGCTGTTGCTAAAACATACAGTTTAGGCGGTAATTCATCACAACAAACCCAATCCAAACCTTCTGTGACTGCTTCGGCAACAACAACCGCAACGGCAAAAGTTGAAAAAGAAAGCGCTCCAACGTTTACAGGAATAAACAAAGGATGGAATGCGGATCAATTCAATCAAAATACAACGAATACAGCTTCTGAAAAAACAGGACTATCTGTCGATTCTCGCTTTGTAGATTGCCCAATAGCGATTGTAGGAATTGGTGGTGTGATGCCAAAATCGCGCGATATGGTAGAGTATTGGGAAAATTTGAAAAACGGTGAAAATATGATTTCGGTCATTCCACGTGATCGATGGATATGGGAAGATTTTGATGGCGATCCTATCACAGAAAAAAATAAAACAAACTCAAAATGGGGAGGTTTTATTGATGATGCAGATAAATTTGATCCATTATTTTTCGGAATCTCACCACGTGAAGCTGAAATGATGGATCCACAACAGCGTGTTTTTCTAGAAACTGTCTGGAATACCATAGAAGATTCTGGTTATAAAGTTTCTGACCTTTCAGGAACAAAAACAGGTTTATTTGTAGGTGTTGCAGTTCATGATTACGCTGATTTAATGAACGGATTACAGGTAGAACTTGATGGTTATACGGCATCTGGGAATTCACACTGTATGTTAGCCAATCGAATTTCATTCTTACTCAACTTACGTGGACCTAGCGCGCCTATTGATACCGCATGTTCCAGTTCTTTAATTGCTATTCACCGTGCTATCGAATCCATTCACACCGGAAGTAGTGACATGGCAATAGTAGGAGGAGTACAATTAATGATGACGCCAGCCGCACACATTTCATTCGGAATGGCAGGAATGTTAAGTACCGACGGTAAATGTAAAACGTTTGACAAGAGCGCAAGTGGATATGTTAGAGGAGAAGGTTCAGGAGCAATTTTCATTAAAAAATTATCACAAGCAGAAGCTGATAACGATCAAATTTATGCAGTAATCAAATCTACTGCGGAAAATCATGGTGGTAAAGCTACAATGCTAACGGCACCAAATCCAAATGCACAAGCGGAACTATTGGTAGAAGCGTATGAAAAAGGACAAATTGATCCAGCTTCCGTTGGATACATTGAATGTCACGGAACAGGAACAAGCTTAGGAGATCCAATTGAAGTGCGAGCATTGGCAAAATCATTCAAAGAATTATATCAAAAACATAACAAAGCAATCCCAAGTACACCTCATATTGGTTTAAGTTCTGTAAAAACAAATATTGGTCACTTAGAAACAGCAGCGGGTATTTCTAGCTTTCTAAAAGCGGTATTGGCTATGAAGCACAAGCAAATTCCAGCTTCATTACACTTTGAGGAGTTAAATCCTCACATCAACTTTACAGGAACACCATTTTATGTGGTAGACAAAACTACCGATTGGAAGCGCATCGTTGGAGATGACGGAAAAGAATTTCCGCTGCGAGCAGGTATCAGTTCTTTCGGATTTGGAGGTTCTAATGCGCACGTAGTTATTGAAGAATACATTCCTTCTAAAAAAGAAGAATCCGTAGAATTTCAAAAACCATACATGTTTGTACTTTCTGCAAGAAATAAAGAAAGACTTAAAGCATACGCAACATCTATATTAAGACATGTAGATTCGTATGAAGTAGATCCGCTCAACCTAACTTATACTTTACAAGTAGGAAGAGATGCGATGGCAGAACGACTAGGATTTGCGGCAAACTCTATTGCGGAGCTCAAACAATTATTAAACGATTATATTTCTGGAGACAATGTTGAAAATATCCATCAGGGTAAAATCAAAAGTTCAAAAGAAAAAGCAGTTCAACATAGCGAAAACACGTCAAAAGAAAGTTCTATTGATGCTTGGATTGTAAACTACGATTATGAAGAATTATTGCAAGCTTGGGTAGAAGGTGTGGATGTGGATTGGACTAAAATCTATGGAGAAGTAAAACCAAAAAGAATAAACATTCCAACCTATCCATTTGCTAGAGAACGTTATTGGTTTGAATTTGATCCGAATGCTTCAAGAAACATGACAAATGCAGTAATTCATCCACTATTGCACACAAATACATCAATTTTAAAACAACAAGCGTACAGTTCTTCATTCAATGAAAATGAAATCTTCCTAGTAGATGATAAAAATTCTGGAGAGAAAAAACTAGCGGTTGGTGCTTTCTTAGAAATGGCAAATGTAGCGGTATCGCATGCGGCTTTCTCTAAAATTGAATTTACACCTTTGGAATTTAATGCGATGAATTGGTTTAGTCCATTCTTAACAACCAAAGACAATTCAATTTCGTTAGCACTATATGAAGACAATGATAACAGCATTGTGTATGAAGCTTTCAGTTCACAAGACGGAGAAGATGTGGTTCATTTTGAAGGAAAAGCATTACTAGATGGAAATACCAAATCACAACAAATCGATATAGAATTGCTTAAAAATCAACTAAACTTTAAAACAGTTAATCATACATCATTGTTTGAAAACTTTAAAGAAATTGGATTAAACGGATACTCATATCCAGCAATAAAATCGGCAACCAAAGAGCACAACCAGTTTTTAGTACATGTACAATTGACTGATGAGTTGGAAAATAACACAACAGATTACGTAATAAATCCAACACTTATAGAAGTTGCTTTGCATGCGGCTGGTCTTCTCATACACAAAGATACGTATGCAGATAACTCACCAATACCAAGCAAATTGGAAAGCTTAAAAATACTAGCTCCATGTGCGTCTGAAATGTACATTTGGATTCGTCATTCCAGAAGTGCCAAAGTAGCAGATCATCATATCGGATTAGATATTGATTTGATCGATAAAAAAGGAAACATCTGTATTTCATTAAAATCATTGTTGTTTACTGACGAAAAAATCACGCTAAATGACAAATTGGAATCCTTTGAATTTGAGCAGTATTTAGAATCTTTTTATGATCTAATTCCGAATGGTTCCTCTGTTAAATCGTCAGAAAATATACATGACGAGTTTCAAAAATTATTAGGAGAGGATTTTAGTAGACTTAATTAACAATCTATTTGTCAATACATTAAATGTGACTAATAGTCTTGAAAATCTAAATTAAGAATTACAAAAAAATGTTCAAAAAAAATATTCTAAAAATGGAGCTTAAAATGATAAAATCATTTATCCCTTTGCTACTGTGTTTTGTACTAAGTGTTCAACTAAGTTATGCCCAAACTGAAAAAGATCCCAATAAAAAAAATGATTCCATTCCTAAGAATCAACCTGAAGGTGATATAGGTACTCAAATGTTAAATATGGATATGCTAACTGATGACAGCGGACTGTATTCTGATGAACAAACTAAAGAAGCGGAAGTTGGAACAGAAAAATCTTTTTGGAAAGACTATGTTTTTATGCCTTCACGATTAGGTATTGGGTATGAATTCACGTATAATTTTACCAGTCCAACAGAAGTGATAAAAAACAGGTTTGCTGTTCGATTAGAATATTCAAAATTTCTATTCAACAACTTGTTTGTTCAGTTAGACACAAAATCATTCACGTTTCTCAAAGGAGATAGTAGAAGTCGTGACATAGCTTACTACACCAATGATGAACTAAGGGAAAGCGAATTGGCTTTTGGTTCCATCACTCGAAATGCTTTTCTACAATACAGTTACAAACAAAGCAGTATCAAAGTTGGAATCCAAACACTAGCTTGGGGAGAATCAGACTTTGCGGCTGTAACAGATGAAATAAATCCGTTTGATTTTCGTGATCCGTTAAACTTGAATATTGACGAATTGCGACTTGGACAATTCATGGTTGCTTTCAATCTATACACATCTATTGGTAACTGGAGTGCTTTTTTTGTGCCAGATGCCAGATTTAATGAACTTCCAAAAGAAGGTACCCGATTTTATGAAGATCCTTTTGAAGGATTAAATGTTACAGTTCAAGACGAAACAAATGATGGTAATGACTTTGAATACGGTTTGCGATGGAAAAAAACCTTTGGAAAAAGTGATGTAAGTGTCATCATCACCAATCTTATTGATAACAACCCAGCACAACGACAAGTAGATCCTAACACCATCGTATCAAGTAAAACACGATTTACCACCATAGGTTCAAGTTTCAATTATGCCGTTGGAAATCTTTTAATAAAAGGAGAAGCTGCCATAAAATTTCCAAAAACCTACAATACTGCTGATTTACAACTAATAGAACGCAACGCTTTTGATGCCACCGTAGGTTTTGAATATGCACCAAGCAGCACCATGACACTTGGCTTAGAATTGGTAAACAACCACATTATCAATTGGACTGATGAAATAGTAGGTTTTCCTAAAAATGATTACACAGCATTTGTCATTGTCACAAAAACACTTTTAAAAAGTAACCTATCATTAAACTATATATCCATGTTTAATGGTCCTAATACTACTTTTTTCAACTTGCTTTCCGGAGCATACAAAATAAATGACAACGTTACAGTATCTCTGGACGCTATCATTCCTATTGCAGAAAACGAAGAAAGTGCTTTTTACCAATTTAGAGACCAACAACATTTAGCCTTTAAATTGCAATTATTGTTTTAAGAACCTGACCATCAAACTAAAAAATAAAACTCATAAATCCAGCCATCGTTGCAAACTCTTTGCAGTGATTTAATTCATTAAATACGACGCACATGCAAACACTAGATAATGAAATAGTAGAAAAAATCATCTCAAAAAAGATGGAAAAGCAAGAAGCCATGCAATTCTTTGATGGCTTATCTGAAACCGATAAATTAGAATTAATCTCAAAAATTAAATCTAAATTAACGGGTACGAAAGGTGAACTTTCCAATGAATTTACTCCGTCAAAAAGACTCAAACCTTTAGATCAAAGAGATTTACAAGACAAGCATAGAGCATTCATTGATAAGCTAACGGATGAGTATGAAAAATTTGTACCTAAATCAAAAGCAAACATTCCTAAAAATCACTTTCATTTCGTTGATCAAAGACGAAACTTTCACTTAATCAAAGAAATAAAGAAAATGCACTTTCAAGTTACTTATGAAAGTGCAGACGGAGCATACATTCGTGATATTGATGGCAATAAATACATTGATATTTCTGGTGATATGGGTGTAAATATATTTGGACACAAACCACCTTTTATCGTAGATGCGGTAAAAGCAGCACTTGATCGTGGTATTCCATTAGCTGGATATTCCGAAACCATTCACAATGCAACCAAAATTATAAGTGAGCTTACAGGGCATGATCGGGTTTTATTTACACAATCAGGTACCGAAGCAGTTGTAGTTGCTACCAGAATAGCCAGAGCTGCCACAAACAGAAAAAAAATTGTGCTCTTTGATGGAGCCTATCACGGACTATCTGACGTGGTAATGGTTATGATGGATATGCAAGGAAATAGCTTAGCGGCTGGTCCTGGAATGCTTCAAGAATTTGCAGATCAAATCATTGTATTAAAATATGGTGACATGGAATCTCTTGATAAAATAGAAGAACACGCGCACGAAATCGCCTGTGTTTTAGTAGAACCTGTACAATCAAGACACATTTATAACAAACCTGTCAAATTTTTAAAAGAATTAAGAACCATCACGATAGAAAAGGACATTCCTTTAATTTTTGACGAAATGATTACTGGATTTAGAGTCAGTCCAAAAGGTGCACAAGGAATTTTCAATATAACACCAGATATTTCTACTTATGGAAAAATTCCTGGAGGTGGATTACCAACTGGTTTAGTGGCAGGATCACAAAAATATATGGACTTAATTGATGGCGGTACATGGGAATTTAATGACGAAACCATGCCAAAATCGAAACGAGTTGGAATGGGTGGAACGCACTCGCAAAATCCACTCAAAATAGCTTCTTCTTACGCAACCATGAGCGAAATAAAGAAAAGAATGGAAGTGCGTAAAAACTGTAACTATTTCTCTACCGATTGTGAATGTCTTTATTGCAAGCTCAACAACAAAACCATGCGAATGGTTGAAGAACTAAATCAATTTTTCATAGAAAACAATTTACCTATAACAATTGACATCTTTGGTTCGCTATTCCGCTTTAGATATATCGATAGTTATTGGGGAATTACAGAAGCTTTAATGTTCATTTTAATGCGAATGAATGGTGTTGAAACCAACATTCAAGGAAACTGTTTCTTAACAACAGAACACACGGCAGAAGACATCAGAAACGTCATTGATGCTGTAAAGAAAAGTTTAAAAACCTTACTAGATGAAGACTTCTTTTATGAAGTAAAAGTTGAGCCTAAAAAAGAAAGTGTTCCTGTTGTCGAAACAAAACCGCAACCAGTCATCAAAACGGTTCGTGAGCCTGAAGTCAACATAAATGAGTCACAAATACAACAACTCAAAAATCTTCTATTAAAAGATTTGAAAAAAATTAGTCAATAAAACCTTATAACTCCAAGAAAAGTGGTAGGATTAGATGTATTAACGCAAGTAAAAAAAATAGTTTCAAAAACGCTTAAAATTTCTTTGGAAAAATTAGATGTTGATGACGATTTCGATAATTTCGGGATGGATTCTATCATTGCGATGGAATTGATGTCGAACTTATCTAAGGAAATGAACATTTCCATAACGCCAGCACAATTTACCGAAGTGAGCACCATCAAGGAACTTGCAAGTTCTATTGAGCAGGTAGCAAATGCTAATAAAAATCCTGTTGTTGAAGCTCCGGTTGTTAACATTGAAAAAGAGAAAGAAATTCCTCAAAAGCAAGTAAATATAGAGGCTAAACAAATTTTAAAGCAACGTCAACAAGTGCCAACCAGTAGAAGCAATGGTGCAATGCATAAAGACGTATTGGAAAAAATTAGTCAAGAATTTTCAATAGATTTAAGTTATCGAAAATTTTCATCTATCGAAGACATTGCTGATACATTAGTCTCTAATCACTTGGGTGAATTACTATCACATTATGGCATTCTAGAAGAAGCTACAGAACCTCATTATGTTGAAAATACTCGTGAAGTAAAAAATACGGAAACAGCTGGTAAAGTAGATTTGGACGATATTGCCATTGTTGGTATAAGCTGTAATTTTCCAGATGCTCCAAATACAACTACGTATTGGAACAATTTGATGGAACAAAAAAACAGCATGCGTGAAATTCCTGTCACTCGATGGGATTGGAAAGACAACTATGCAAATGTTGCTACAGAAGGTAAAACAACTTCAAAATGGGCTGCATTAATCGATCATCACGACTGTTTTGATGCTGCATTTTTTGAAATCACACCTGAAGAAGCCAAACTAATGGATCCGCAAGAACGATTACTGTTGCAGGAAGTTTACAAATCTTTTCAAGATGCAGGAATCAATCCAAAAGAATTAAAAGGGACAAATACGGGAGTGTATACAAGCTATGAATATTCTGAATATGAACATTACTTGCGTAACAATGTAGATCACTTAGAAGTTGAAAACAAACCATTCTTTTCATCATCTAGTCCAACATACTACTTATCAAATAGACTCTCATTTCTTTTTGATTTCAACGGTCCTAGCGAAACGTTTAATGTCAACTGCGCCGGTTCTGCGGTGGCTGTTAATAGGGCATATCATTCCTTATTAGATGGAGAAAGTGATGTTGCGGTAGTTGGAGGAGTTTCGTTAAACCTATTTGCAGACGATTACATAGCACTTTCCAAATATGAAATGTTATCACCCAATGGAACTTGTGCCGTTTTTGACGACAATGCCAATGGTTTTACCCGTGGAGAAGGTGCTGCTTCTGTGGTTTTAAAAAGACTATCAGATGCCGAAAAAGACAACAATAAAATCTACGGAATCATAAAAAATAGCAATCAAAATAACAGAGGAAAAGCTCGATTTATGCAAGAAATTGACATTGAGTCTATTACCAATGTCATAAGTGAATGCTACAAAAAAGTGGGGATTGATCCAGCATCGGTTCACTACATAGAAGTTGATGGGTACGCAACAAAATGGGCAGATTCATTTGAATATGAAGGTGTCAAAAAAGTGTTCAGTAAAGTTGAATCTAAAGATAAAAGTTGCGCATTAGGAAGTTTAAAAGGAAATATAGGAAATCTTGAATCAGTAAACGGTTTGGCAAGTCTTATAAAACTGTCGCTTTCCATGTATAACAAAAAATTTCCAGCAACTATTACCAAAAAGAAAACAAATGCTTTTATTGATATAGACAATAAAAATCATCCATTATACATTGCCGATTCAGAAATTCCATTTGATTCCATTCGTAAAGATGAAGATTCTCTCATCAGAGCAGGAATCAACTCTTTTGCAGATACAGGTGTGAATGTTCATATTTTATTGGAAGAATACAACAAGAAAAATGTGGATTTAGATGCAGAAACTTCATCACAACCACAGCTATTTATACTATCAGCAAAAGATAAAGATAGACTTATTGAAAGTGTAAACAATTACATAGAGCACTTTTCCAATACAGATAATACGTCGTTTGCGGAAACAATTTACACCTTGCAAACAGGAAGAGAAGCTATGGAAGAACGCTTGGCAATTGTTGCTTCTTCTTTTCAAGAATTACTAAAAAAATTAAACACAGCAAAAAATAGCTTCAGTCAAAAAAAGATTTCGTTAGATAAAGAAGGAATATTCTATGCAAGTGCAAATCAGGCAGATGAAAATCCATTAAAAGGAATTTTCAATGATGATATGGCAAAAATGCTCATTGAAGATACGCAACAAGCCGATCGTTTGCAAAAACTCGCGAAACTATGGATTATTGGTTTAGACATTCCTTGGAAATTACTTTGGAAAAACCAAGCGATACGTCCAACTTCTTTGCCACTATATCCATTTTACAAAGACAGATATTGGGCAGAACTATCAGGCAATGCTAAATTGACTCCAAAACCAACACTAAATGGAAAGCAAAGTCAGCCTAAAGCGGTTGCTAAAGTTGAAATAAAGAAAAAAGACGTACAGCCGGCATGGTTCATTTACATGGCTGAAGGCGAAACAAATGAAGAACATTCTTTTAGTTCCATTGAAAAAATTGAGTTGTATTTACAACAACAAATTGCAACTTTACTAAAAAGTTCAGCAAGCGATATTCAAAAAGATGTCAACTTTTTAGAGCTTGGTTTAAATTCTATTGATATCGGAACTTTTGTGTCCAATACCATGAATCTTCTAAATGTAAGATTATCACCAGCAATAATATTTAGCAACGTAGACATTCACAGTCTATCAAAATACTTAAACGACACGTATCCTGAAAAAATAGCGAGTTTATCCGTAACTAAAGATGCACAAAAAGCACACAATGCGGCAAATGTAGGAACGGCGAGCGACATATTAGATTCTGAAAGCGTGTTAATTCCGTTGCAAACAAACGGAACACAAACACCAATTTTTGCAGTTTCTCCAGGCGGAAATGGAACAACACTAGCCTTTCAACATTTAGTACAGGCGTTTGGTTCGGATCAACCTTTTTATGGACTTGAATTTGTGATGAACAGTGACGAATCGGACACAATTACCATTGAAAGTATTGCCGCAACTAACATTGAGGCAATTCAGGAAGTACAGCCAAAAGGACCTTATCGTTTCTTAGGACTTTCCAATGGAGGCATGGTTGCTTTTGAAATGGCTAAAGTTCTGATTACAAAAGGCGAGAAAATAGAACTTTTGAGTTTCCTTGATTGTTTCTCTCCTTCTCAACAAGTATTAGATATGGAAGATGAAATAGTTGGCGTATTCAATGGGAAATTCTCAACCTCGTCAGAAGAAAGTTTAGACTTAAACGTAGATAAATTAAAAGCGTTACCAGAAGAAGATCGTTTTGAGTATTTATACAAATCAATTACGGATTATGGTTTTACAATTCCTAAAGAACAATTTGAAACTACCTATAAAATTGCGAGAACAATGGACGGAAGTTGCAGAGCGTATAAGCCTTCAAAATTGACAAGAAAAATAAATAGTGTATTATTTCGTGCCAATGAAGCGTATATGGATGGCTACAAAAAGCTCCCACAAGATTACGGATGGAATAAACTATTTTCTAACAAAATACAAATCAATCCTATTGAAGCAAACCATTTTTCAATAACGGATAAAGAGCCAAGTATACAAATTGCTACTGCAATCAATAAGTTGCTAGAAAAATCTCCAAAAAGAAAAACAAATTCATAAATAGCGTATGAAAGCAGTTGTAGTTACGAACTATGGAGCTCCGGAAGTTCTTCAAATAAAAGAGTTAGAAAAACCCCGACCCAAAGACAATGAAGTACTCATAAAAATACATGCAACCACAGCACATGCAGGCGATTCGCGTGTACGAAGATCTGATCCGCTTTTGGTCGTAAGATTATTATATGGTTTATTCAAACCGAGAAAAAATCTAATTCCAGGAATAGAAATCTCAGGTGTCGTGGAAGCTGTTGGAAAAGAGGTGACACTATTCAAGCCAAACGATATCGTATTTGGTTTAACAGGGTTAAAACTTGGCGGATATGCAGAATACTGTTGTTTAGCAGAAAAAGTAAAAGATGGTGCGCAAGAACGAAAAGGATACATTACAAAAGTACCTGAAAATGTACCCATTTCAGAAGCCGCAGTATTTCCATCTGCTGCACTTACAGCCTTGAAAAATTTACAAAAAGGAAAAATAAAAGAAGGCGATGAAGTCTTAATCAATGGTGCATCTGGAAGTCTTGGAACATACGCAATACAATTGGCAAAACATTATGGAGCCATCGTTACGGCTGTTTGTAGTGAAAAAAACTTCGAATTGGTAAAATCGTTAGGAGCAGATAAAGTAATTGATTATACCAAAGAAGAATTTACAGACAGCGCAAAAAAATACGACATTGTATACGATGCAGTTATGAAATCGACGCGTGGAAAGTGTGGAAAAATATTAAAGAAAAACGGAACTTTTCTAAACAATTACTGGCTTTCAAGCATAAAAGAAGCAGATATTTCAATTATGATGAACTTAATTGAAAACAATACACTCAAACCCATTATTGATAGGACCTATCCACTAAGCGAAATTGTAGAAGCGCACACGTATCTTGATACGGAACGCAAAAGAGGAAATATCATCATAACGATAGACAATTGATGCAAAATATAAGTGCGTCAAAATGTAAATTATCAAACTCACGAACAATACTTTATAACAAGACTATTTTACCCATTCAAAATAAATCAATACTCAACTAATTAAATCAAATCAATTATTTAAACCTTATTTTATGAAGAATATACTTAATCCCATCTCGCGCTTTATTGGTAAAGTTCCAGAAAAGGTTTTAAAAAGAAAATTCCTTTATCTATCTCTATTTATTGCAGCTACGGTGTTTCTCGTATATAGTTTAGGGCAATTAAGAATGGATATGACCATTGAAGGTTGGATTCAAGACGATGATCCAACTAAAATTGCTTTTAACGAGTATCATGCTCAATTTGGAAGTGAAGATGGCGTATATATTGTATACAAACCAAAAGACGGAGATGTGTTTTCGGAAAAATCGCTAGAAGTGGTTAAAAATATTCAGAACGACATTCTTAGTTATAGAGAAAGATTAAAAGAAGGAGAAACTTCAGCGTTAGACCACATTGTAAAAGTAACAACGTTGGTAAATGCAAGAGTATTAACCGTTGAAGACGACTTTTTATACGCACGTCCTTTAGTTGGAGAAACCGTACCAAAAAGTCAAGAAGAGCGTGAAAAACTCAGAGAAATTGCGAAAGCTGAAAAACAATTTCCACTACAATACTTTTCCGATAACATGCAGTTTGGTGGAATTTATATTGAAACGGATTTTGGAGCAATTCCAATGGATAGTGAAGAAAAAGTTGGTGATTTATCAATGGACGATTTATCCTTGGATACAGAAGTAAGCAGTGATTTAGTAGAAGCGCCAGTTCGTTTCAAACCAACCGATCAAGGTGATTATTTATTACTGAATGATGCTTTAAAAGAAATTCTAAGCAAACCTGAATATGCAGAACATTTAGAATTTTACCCAGTAGGAAACACGCCAGCTGCAGAATTTGATGTACACATGGTAGAAGAAATGGGTAACTTATACATGGCAGCCCTATTAATAATTATTGTGCTACTTTGGTATTTCTTTCGCTCATTTGCTGCGGTTACATGGTCGTTAGCTATTGTGATTTTGAGTACGATATGGACACTAGGAATCTCTGCTTTACTAGGATTAACCATCACAGGTTTCTTAATACTTACCATCTTACTTATTTTAACGGTTGGTGTAGCCGATTCAGTGCATATCATGTCTGGGTATTCATTTATGCGGAACAAAAAGGTAGAACATAAAACTGCATTACAAAAAATATACAGTAGTACAGGAACAGCTTTACTATTAACAGCAACGACAAACATAGTAGGTATACTTGCATTAAACATTACACCAGTAGTTCCAATCCAAACATTTGCGATTATGTCTACGATGGGAATTTTTCTTGCCTTTTTCTTCACAATTTTTCTACTACCTATGTTAATGGATGTTTGGAAGCCTTGGAGAAATCCAGAAACTCCAAAATCAAAATTGTCTAGCACTATTGGTCGAATTTTTCCAAACTTTGCTTCAATAGCACAAGGCGTATTAGGTAAAGTAGTACCAGTTGTAGAAAAAAGACCTATTCCAATACTGATCATATTTATGTCAGCGATTGTCATTTGTGCCTATGGAGCTACATTGGTCAATGTTGATTCTAATATGCTCGATCAATATCCAGATGATTCTCAATTTAGAGAAAATGTTGAAATTGCAGATGAACACATGATGGGAGCGTATAGTATGGTTGTATTTCTTGATTTAGAAGAAGAAAATGCTTTCAAAGATCCAAAAGTATTAAAGTCGATGGATAAATTACAACGTGACTTTGAAACAAAATATAGTAAATATGTAGTCATGACTTCTTCACTTGCAGATGTTGCAAAAGATGCCTACAAAAAATTAAACCAGGGTGATGAAAACAAATACGTCATTCCTGATGATCCACAAGTACTGTCTCAAACACTTTTCTTATTCAACAATGCAAACCCTGAAGATCGAAAAAGATTAGTAGGAGACAATTACCAAAAAGCAAATATCAAAATATCACTTCACAATTACGGGTCTTACGAATACAGTAAAGTATTTGAAGATATGCAGAAAGACATTTCTGGCATGGTTAATGAATTGAAGCATGACTATAAGGAAACAACGGTTTCCATCACAGGTATTTTTGCACTTGCGATGCAAACGGCTGATTACCTTACAAAAAATGAAGCAAGAAGTTTTGGAATTGCTTTTATTGCTATTTGTATCATTCTTTTACTCGTATTTGGTTCTGTAAAAGTTGGAATAGCAGCAATGTTTCCAAACTTACTTCCAGCTATTTTGACATTCGGATTACTGGGTTGGCTTGGAGTACCATTAGATTTTTATACAATGATGCTGGCTCCCATAATAATTGGTATATCTGTAGATGATACGGTAACATTTATTACAGAGTATCGTCATGAAATATTAAAAGATGGAAACATTAAAAGAGCATTACGTGATACGATGAAAGAAGCCGGGCAAGCATTACTATTCACATCCTTAGTTTTAGGACTTGGATTTGGAATCATGTCATTAGCAGAAGCGTCCGGAACTTCCAATATGGGTAAATTCGGGTTTATAGCGATTATGGCAGGTTTACTGTGTGATTTGTTCTTCTTACCTGCATTAATTCTTATTTTCAAACTATCATTTGGTGCAAAACAAGAAAAATTAGAAGAAAAAGAAGTATTAACTTAAAATAAAAATAAATATGAAATCGTTTCAAAAATGTATATCTGCAATAGTGCTAATAGCATGTTTCTTTGCACCTTTACAGCAATCTCATGCTCAAAATGCGAAAGAAATAATGATAAAGGTGGATAGCGTTGAAAATTTCACATACAATTCATCGGTACGAAAATTTCAATTTACTTCTTGTAGATATGAAATATCTGGAGGAAGACTAAAATGTAAAAATAGTCCTAGAGTGGTTCTTTTAGAAAACATTCATAAAGACTATATCGTAGGACCTAAAAAGAAAGATGCAAAATCGTTGGATATGATTATCTCACCTATTGCAGACAAAGGAACCAACATGTTAGTTTGGAAAAAAGCAGATCAAGATGACAACGATTTCTGGTTGTATTTGCCAGCATTGGGCAAAGTAAAGCGTATCGCTTCAACCAATGATGGTGGAGAAACGGGTAGTGTTTTTGGAACTGAATTTTCAATTGAAGATGTATCACCAAGAAAAATAAAAGATTATACCTATAAAATTCTTGGAGAAGAAACATTCAACAATCGTCCCGTTTGGAAAATAGAATCAACTCCAACAGAGAAAAGAGCCGCAAAAACATTCTACAGCAAAGTCATCAGTTATGTGGATAGAGAAAGACACATCATTCTTAAAGATGAACTCTACAATAGAAATGGAAATCTTTTCAAACAATTAGTCTCTAAAAAAGTAGATAAAATTGATGGTATTTGGATCGTTACAGAATCTGCAATGATTAATCTTTCATCACGCCGAATTACAAACTATGATATATTATCAATTGATTTCGGTTTAGAAATTGACGACGATTTTTTCTCTCAAAGAGCGATGTTAGACTTTTCATATAGAGAAAAGAAAATGAACGAATATCGAACAAACTTGAAAGAAGTGAAAAACTAAAAAGTAACTTTTTTAAGTGTCAATTCAATACCAAGTAAAAAAATAAATTTTCAAAAATAAGATACAGTTTCATTTGGTTTTCCAACAGAATGCCAGATGAAACTCCTTATGATTTTTCTAAATTTTGTCTATCCCAGAAAACCATTTCGTGTTTTAATCAACTAGACAATTCTACGGCTAATTACTGAAACCAACCATGACTGAACCAAATTCAAACAATCAATACGATGCCATTATCATTGGCTCGGGAACTTGTGGAGCAACGATAGCTCGAGAATTATCTCGGCAACATAAAAAGGTGCTGATTCTCGAAAAAGGAGGCGATGATCCACTAAGTGAAACATTACCAGGAATTGCTCCAATCTTAAATGAAGTCTCTGTTGGGCCTAAGCTAAAAGACATGAGAGGAGTCACCACGGGAGGAACAACAGCGCTATATTTTGGAGTAGCGGCGCTTCCGCCTTTTGATACATTCTCAGCCTTAGGAATTGATCTTACCCAAGATTACGAAGAAGCAAAAAAAGAATTACCTATCAATTATTTGCCCGATGAAGTTTTTGGACCGCAATCGCTAAAACTAAGAGATAGTGCGCAAGAATTAGGCTATTCATGGGAAAAACAATTAATGCTAATTGATGCCGACAAATGTAAAACGGGTTATTCGTATGAGGCAAAATGGAAAGCCAAAAGTTTTGTAGAAGATGCCGTAAAAAATGGCGCAACGCTTGTAAACAAAGCAGAAGTCACAAAAATAATCTTTCAAGACGGAAAAGCAATAGGTGTTGAATATAAGCAAAAAAAGAAGCGTAAATTTTCCAAACCGAACATCTGTAACGTATATGGCGAAAAAATAATTCTTGCTGCTGGCGTACTAGCTTCTCCACAAATTCTTAAAAAAAGTGGTGTGAAAAATGTAGCCAATAGAGGATTCTATTTTGATCCAAATCAAGTGTATTTTGGATTGATTCCAAATCTTAATTCAAGAAACAACTTTGTAGGTGCCATGGAAACCAATCTCGAAGAAGACATTACGTTGGGAGATGCAAACATTCCAAAACTACTCTACAAATTTTTGATGATATCGATGTTAAAACCAAAACACTTTTTCTCTTTTTCAAAAAGTATCGGAATTGGTGTCAAAGTGCATGAACCTATGGGCGGAGAACTTTTGGAAAATGGTAAATATCATAAAAAAGTATCCGAAGATGTATTAGTAAAACTCAAAAGAGGTGGAGAAGCAGCTATTGAAATCTTAAAAAATGCTGGCGCAACGCATATTGTAAAAAGTCCCGTAAATGTCACAAGTACCGGCGGCGTTTTAAAAATCAATGAACATGTAGATAGTAGTTTACAGACAGAATTCAAAAATCTATATGTATGTGATCGTTCCATATTACCTGACACGTTCAGAAAACCTCCAACGCTTACACTCGTATGTTTAGGAAAATATTTAGCTCGCCGATTATGGGCATAAAATTGGATCAACTCTTAACTATTCAGTAGAAAAAGTACAATTCTTAATTAGTAGTATCAAAAACGATCAAATAAACTGTAAATACAGCTATTTGATACACAGTTTGTTGTGCCTAAAATAGTTCAATTCATGCACAACAAAGAACTAAAAATAATCGCCGAAAGGTAAACGTGTAATAAAAACTATTAAAAATCTAACTAACTAAAATTAATAACAGAAATGGAAAACGAAAACACACCAAAGAAACCTAGTAAAATAAAGAAAATTTTAAAATACATTGGAAAAGGGCTATTAATACTTATAGGGCTACTTTACATTTATAACATATATTGGACAAATTCGGGCTCAAATGAATGGGAATTAGAAATAGATCAAGATGGAGTTCAAGTATATTCAATGAAAGTGCCAGGCGATAATCTCGTAAAATTTAAAAGTAAATTCAAAGGAAAATACACCTTAGGTCAATTGGCGGCACCACATTTATTAGATCACAATCTTGAAACCTGTAAAGAATGGTTTGAAAACTGTGTTGGATGTGAAATTATTGTTCCTTTTGACACCATCAGACAATATGATGTATCCTTATGGACACTAGAACTTCCATCACCTTTTCAATCTAGAGAACTACTCATAAATACATCGGTTACACAAGATGAAAATGGAGTTGTTACCGTAGATGTAACGAGCGTTCCAAACACTATCGGACACACCAAAGACGTCGTGAGAGTTGAAAGAATGCACAATGTATGGCAATTTACTCCGCTAGGAAACGGTATGGCAGAATGTCAACTAATTCAAGATATCTCTTTAGGCGGATTTTTCCCTAATTTTCTAATGAATATGGTAGGAGCAAGCGGAAATCTTGAATTTATGCGTGATGAATTACCTAAATTTCTTGAAAAACCAAAATATAAAAATGCCAAATTCTCTTACATAAAAGAACAGTAAACAGCATACCATATCGCATATTATATGAATGATATGTTTATTCGAATTTATTAAATCCCATGTTATAGATAAAAACTTGTACATCAGTTAATTACAGTTTCTTTAAGATGCAAGTTTGAAATCTAATAAATTCATCAACATTCAGAATATTTAAATATGAAACAGAGAAAAAGGGATGCTTCAACTCGTATTTTGGCTATTAAAAAGCATTGAATTCGTTCCGTAAATTTCTTTGCTTTTTACTCCTATGCTACCTTTTACAAAAGCTATAAATATGTCCCATTTTTGAATGAAAATATGGGACATATTACACTAACCAACCATAATAACAAATACCAAAAGTAATGATTAGTAAAAAATACTTAAATGACTTGCACCAAGTAATTAAGGAACTATTTAATCAATCTTTAGAGCAGCAACCACAGGCTATTATTAACTTGGGTTGTGAAGAAGGCGAATTGCTGTTTGAAATTTATCAAACTATTTCTAATCATACGTTACGTGGTGAGAATCTGAAAGAATATCCTTTGCACATTTTTGGTGTAGACAATTCAAAAGACTCACTAGATAAAGCAACCAAAAAACTTACTTTTGACAATGTAACAACCAACATACTTCTTGGAGACATACAGCAACCAGTTGACATACAAAACTTATTGCTGAATAATGGTGTATCACTAAATCAAAAAGTACTATACATTCATTCTTACGACTATTCAAATTTTAAATTGGATGGTAAAAAAGCGAGTAATGAATCTCTAAAAATCTTAGCTAAAAATCAGTTCAATAGCTATAAAGATGCTACTGGAAAAAAACTTGATAATCTAACGCTACTTAAAACTTGGCAACAACATTTACAGGAGTATGCGGCGCAAATCAAAGACCATCATCTTCTTTTTACAGGAAAACATTTAGGAGAAAAATATCAAACTTCTCTATCAAACAAAAAAGCAGCGCGAACTAAACTTAGTAACGATCAAAATTTAATCAGTGCAGAAGCTTTTATAACATTAAGTGCAAGTGTTGGTTTATTTACAAATCATCCATCAAAATGTTTTTCAACTACGGAAACCAATACTGAAACCGGTTTTCATCATTTAACCAAGCGTAGTTATACTATTCGATATGCTTCATTAGCCGATTTGGAAACGCTTTGTGAACTAGAAGAACAATGTTGGCCAGAAAAAATAAGATCGTCAAAAAATGCAATTCGTAGTCGTGTACAAAATTTTCCGCAAGGTCAATTTGTATTAGAAAAAGAAGGCGAAGTGTTAGGCGTTATCTACAGTCAGCGTATTTTTGACAAAGAAAAATTGGACACGTCTACGATGGACAATGTGCACGAATTGCACGATGATGCCGGGACAATAATTCAACTATTAGCGGTTAATATCAATCCAAAAGTTCAATTTTTCAACTATGGCGATCAGTTATTAGAATTCATGTTACAACGTTGCAGTCTCATTCATGGGGTTTCTGAAATTGTTGCGGTTTCGTTATGTAAAAATTACAACAACAAAGGAAAACTTTCCTTTGAAGAATACATACAATTAGAAGGCGAAAAACAAGATCCTATCTTAGCTTTTCACAAGAGTCATGGTGCAAAAATTGTAAAAGCAGTTGCCAATTACAGACCACGAGATATTGTCAACAATGGCTTTGGTGTTTTGGTACAATACAAAGACCTCAAAAACAGGTTGAGTTCGCACAAAAGAACTTTCAAAACAATTGATGAAACTATCAAAAAAGTATCAAGTTTAGCGTTAGATAAAAAAAGTATCAAACACTCGGTAATTGAAATCATTGCAAACCTTTTATACGTAGAAGTTGAATCTGTAAATGAAGATCAACCACTCATGGAAATGGGTTTAAACTCTGTTGATTTACAAGTATTACAAAGACAAATTGAGAAAAAATTCCATCTCGATCTACAAGCTGGTTTCTTCTTTGAATATAACAACATCACAAAAGTCATTGAGTTCATAGCCTCAGAATTGGCAGGTAGCGAATTCCACATTTCTGAAGATACAACTGATGAAAAAGAGACGCCTAAAGTATCAAATTCTGATATCGCTATCATTGGAGTTTCCTGCAAACTTCCGGGCGGTATCACATCATTACAAGACTTATGGGAAGTACTCAAATCTGAAAAAAGTGTCATCAGTTCCTTTCCTGAAGAAAGAGGATTTTGGCCAAAAAATGCAGACTTTCCAGCAATTGAAAAAGGAGGTTTTATGCAAGATGCTGATGCGTTTGATGCATCATTCTTCAGAATATCTCCAAAAGAAGCAAAAATAACAGATCCACAGCAACGTATATTACTTGAACTTGCTTGGGCATGTATGGAAGATGCAGGAATTCCGCCAAAAAACTTAGCAGACACCAATACTGGTGTTTTTATTGGCGCAAGTAACGCTGATTACAGTCGAAAAATTCAAGATGCAAAAATTGAAATAGAAGCACACCATGCTGTAGGAAGTTCCTTAGCAATACTCGCAAACAGACTTTCCTACTATTTTGATTTCTCTGGACCAAGTCTGTTAGTGGATACAGCTTGTTCATCTTCGTTAGTTGCCATACATTCAGCATTACAATCATTGCGTACTGGCGAATGTTCTACGGCATTAGTTGGTGGCGTAAACTTTATTTGTCATCCCGATCTTTCTCTAGCCTATCACAAAGCAGGCATGTTATCTCCAGAAGGAAAATGCAACGTATTTGATAGCAGCGCAAATGGCTATGTTCGTTCGGAAGGTGCAGTAGTCATGCTACTAAAGCCATTACAAAAAGCCATTGACGATCACAACCAAATTCACGGAATCCTCAAAGGAAGCAACATCAATCACGGAGGACTTGCCGCTGGTTTAACAGTACCAAATCCAAAAAAACAAAGTGAACTTTTAGCAGGTGCATGGAAAAACGCCGGAATTTCCACAACAGCTATCTCATACATAGAAGCACACGGAACAGGAACTCCTTTGGGCGATCCTATTGAAGTTCAAGGTATGAAAACGGCTTTGGCGCAAACAGGTGCTGCTAACAGAGCAGAAAAATGTGGAATTGGCTCCATAAAAAGTAATCTAGGACATTTAGAATCTGCGGCAGGAATCACAGGAATTCTAAAAGTGATTCTTTCTATGAAGCATCAACTTTTGCCAGCAAGTATCAACTATACAGAACTCAATCCTAAAATAAATCTCAACAATTCACCATTCTACATTCAAAACAAACCTCAAACTTGGGAAGCAAAACATCCTTTATTAGCAGGTGTCAGTAGTTTTGGTTCTGGAGGCACAAACGCGCATGTAGTTGTGGAAGAATATATAGCAACACCACGAGAAGCAACAAAAAACAATACACACTTATTTGTTTTATCTGCCTTAAATCCAGAACGTCTTCGCGAATCGGCTTTTAAAATAATACGTTGGTTAGATACAACAGGTGAAATAAACAACTTTAGCGACGCAATTTACACGTGGCAAGTTGGTAGAACTGCCATGAAAAGTCGTTTAGCGATACATGTAACAGATCAAAAAGATTTACAAGAAAAACTAGCACAATGGATCGCTGGAACTTCAGATAAAAATAGTTGGTGTAACACCAAAACAGTTTCAAACACTATTGAAACGCTACAAGATGAAACGACTATTGCGCAAGCAATTTTAAATAAAGACATAGCAAAACTTGGTCAATTATGGACAGCAGGTGTTGATATTAATTGGGAAACTTACTATGAAAATAATCATACAGCTTCCAACAAACCTCAATACACAAGTGTGCCTACCTATCCGTTTGCTAAAGAACGTTATTGGGTTCACAATGAAAACAAAGAATCAAGAAGTGCTATAACAATTGAAAAATCGAACCACGAAATTACAACAGTGCTTGCTGTTCCAACTTGGGAAGCGGAAAATGCTGAAAATGTGGCTATGAATGCTATGGGCGATTTTGATCAAAAGCATGTTTTTCTATGTAATACATCGCTTTCTGTCACTAAAAAAATTGAAAATTTACTACTAGGAACAAACTTCTCATTCATCACTTCCAAACAACAAAATAGTGCCGATCAGTATGCTGAAATTGCGCTGGCTTGTTTTGAAGAAATTCAAAAAATACTCGCTAATAAACCCAAACGAAATGTCCTTATTCAAATTGTAGTTCCGTTTACCAAAGACAATTCTATTAGTATTGGTTTAGCTGGATTACTGAAAACGGTTCACATTGAAAATCCTTCAATCAACGGTCAAATTATGGTTACGGATCCAAAAATTTCCGTAGATCAACTCGCAAATCAATTGACAGAAAACCAGTTGAAATCTTCGGAACTTATCGTAAAATATGATGGCACTAAAAGACAAGTAATACGCTGGCAATCAATTAATCCAATCAATAGCAAGCCTATATTTAAGGATCATGGCGTATATCTACTCACGGGTGGACTTGGCGGACTTGGTACTATTTTCATAAAAGAAATTAGCAAACGCACCAACAATGCGCAAATAATAGTGACAGGTAGATCAAAAATAACTGCCGAGAAACAAGAAATCATAGATGAGTTAGCACAAAATTGCAAAGGAATAACCTATCATCAAGTTGATGTAAGTAACTATGAAAAAGTAAAAAAACTCATTGCAACCATCAACAAAAAACATAAAAAACTCAATGGAATTATTCATTGTGCAGGACAAATTCAGGATAATTTTATCATTAAAAAATCATCAGAAGAATTTACCAATGTATTAAAACCGAAAGTCAACGGAACGGTCAATCTCGATTTGGCAACTCAAAACGAAGAACTTGATTTCTTTGTATTATTTTCTTCGATTTTTAGTGTTCTTGGAAATGTTGGACAAGCAGATTATGCAACGGCAAATGGTTTCATGGATCAATTTGCGGCACATCGTAATACGTTGGTTCATCAACAAAAAAGACAAGGTCACACACTTTCTATAAACTGGCCGTTTTGGGAAGATGGCGGCATGGAAATTCATAAAACAAGCTTAGATATTATTGAAGAAAGTACCGGAATGGTAGCGATGAAAACGTCCACCGGTATACACGCTTTCTACCAAGGAGTAACAAATGAGTACGATCAAATGTTGGTCATGGAAGGAATTACGTCTAAATTAGACAATACACTTCAACACTTAAATCTAGCAACAACTCCCGAAGTAACGGTGAAGGAACATTTGACAGGAACGAATGAATTGGTGTTAGAAAAAACCATCGAAAAAGTTAAAGAACTATTTAGTGAAGTCTTAGGATTTTCTGTAACTAACATAGATGAAAACGAATCGTTCTCTGTATATGGAATAGATTCCATATTCATCAATCAATTAAACGCAAAACTAGCGAGTGTATATGGTTCCATCTCAAAAACGCTCTTTTTTGAATATCAAACTGTCACCGATTTAACAACGTATTTAGTCAATGAATATCCTGAAAAATCAGCTTCTTGGCTAAATATTTCAAAAGAAACGTTAGATGCAAGAACTTTACAAAGTACGCACCATCGCACAAACTCAAATCCTACAAAAGCTACTTCTCAATTTGAAACGCTTATAGATTCTCAAAAAGAAATAGGACAAAAAGAGCCTATTGCAATTATTGGGATGAGTGGAATTTATCCAAATGCTAAAAATTTGGAAGACTTCTGGGAAAATCTTAAAAATGGGGAAGACAGTATTACCGAAATTCCTTCCACACGTTGGAGTTTGGAGGATTTTTACGAACCTGACATGCAAAAAGCAGTGCAATCAGGGAAAAGTTATTCCAAATGGGGCGGATTTATTGATGAATTTGCTCAGTTTGATCCTTTATTTTTCGGGATTTCTCCAAGAGAAGCCCTAAACATTGATCCGCACGAACGCTTATTTTTACAAGAAGCGTGGCGCGCATTAGAATCATCTGGTTATACCAAAAGCGATTTAAAAAACAAATACCAACAGAAAGTTGGCGTATTTGCGGGTGTTACCAAAACGGGTTTTGAACTCAAAGCTCCATATTACGCAGACACAAACAATAAATTTTTCCCACGATCATCATTCAGTTCGGTGGCAAACCGATTGTCATACATACTAGACATCAAAGGACCAAGTATTCCTATTGATACTATGTGTTCTTCGTCATTAACAGCTATTCACGAAGCGTGCGAAAACATTCATCGCAACGAATGTTCCATAGCGTTTGCTGGCGGTGTCAATCTATATTTACATCCTTCCACATATACCTATTTATCATCACAACACATGCTTTCTTCGGACGGACAATGTAAAAGTTTCGGATTAGGTGGCAACGGATTTGTGCCAGGTGAAGGTGTTGGTGTAGTCATCCTAAAACCACTTTCTAAGGCAGTAAAAGATAAAGATACCATTCATGGTGTAATATTATCCACACATGTAAATCATGGAGGAAAAACCAATGGTTACACAGTTCCGAGTCCAATTTCACAATCGGAATTAATCCATGAAGCCATTGAAAAAGCAGGAATTAATGCGCGTGACATAAGTTACATAGAAGCGCACGGAACAGGAACCGAATTGGGCGATCCAATTGAAATAGAAGGATTAAAAAAGGCGTTTGACAAGCATACCAACGATATGCACTATTGTAGCATAGGTTCTGTAAAATCGAACATTGGACACTTAGAAGCTGCCGCAGGAATTTCAGGATTGACCAAAGTTTTATTGCAAATGAAACACGGGAAAATTGTGCCAACCTTGCATGCAAAAGAATTGAATCCTAACATTGATTTTCAAAAATCAGCTTTTAAAGTTACAACAGAACTAAAAGATTGGAAGCGACCTTTTATTGAAAATGAAGAAAAACCTAGAATTGCTGGAATTTCCTCTTTTGGAGCTGGCGGCGCAAATGCACACATCATCATTCAAGAATACCAACAACCTGAAGAAAAAAATCATGCACATGAACTTTCGGGTGTTGCAACAGCTGTAATTATTCCTTTATCTGCTCGAAACAAAGAGCAACTAAAACAAAAAGCGGTTGCGTTATTAGAAGTTCTTAAAAAACCGAATGTAGCAGCACTTACTTTACAATCAGTAGCTTATACGCTGCAAGTTGGAAGAGAAGTCATGGACGAACGTGTAGGCTTTATTGTCAACTCGTTGGAACAATTAAAAGATAAATTACATCAATACAGTTCTGGAGCGCAGGAAATTGAAGCCTGTTTTGAAGGAAATAAAAATCAACCTGATAAAACGTTTGAATTGTTCAAAAAGGAATCAGAATTTCAACTTACGGTTGAAAAGTGGATTTCGGACAAAAAACTATCCAACTTACTCATGTTATGGGTAAATGGGTTAAAACTCAACTGGAATAACTTTTACAAAAATGTTCCACAAATACAACGCGTAGATCTTCCAACATATCCATTTTCAACAGAAAACTATTGGATTGATACAGAAGAAACAGAAAAAGGGTTATTTCAAGCTGGTGCTACGACTGAAAAAATCAATTCAGTATTACATCAAAACACATCAAATCTGTTTCAACAAAGCTATAGTGCTAGCTTTACAGGAAGCGAATCTTTCTTGAACGTTTCCAATACTGATTCAACATCGATACAAAAAACACTTTCTGAATTTGCCTATTTTGAAATGGCACGTACTGCGGCAATTCATGCAACCAGTTCCTTAAAAAATCAACCTCAAATAGAATTGCGAAATATTCGTTGCTCCAAACCTTTTGTGGTAACGAATGACAAACAAATTTCAATTGCTTTACATCCTATAAACGGTTCATCAACAGCGTTGGAATTTGAAATTTTCAGTACTTCGGACGAAAAAGAAACAGTTCATTGTCAAGGAGAAGCGATTTTTGATATTTCTAACAAAACATCGAATCTAGCTATTCAGCAATTAGTAGCTGAAATGAAATCGCAAAATACATACGGTTTCTCTGAAAACTTTGAAGAAATTTATACAGGTGAAAACTCGATTTTAGCAAAATTAAATATCTCCAAAGAAACAATACATGCGCAAGCACAATTTGTATTTCATCCTGAAATATTAAACCAGATAACGGAAGCGGTAAAAGCGTTGGTAAATAATCCAAACGTTTCTTTTCTTGGTTTTGATGCGATAAAAATTGAAGCACTTCTAAAAGAAAATACCTATTTATGGATTCGTCATTCAGCTCAAAATTCAGCTGGAAATAATACGGTACAACTGGATATTGACTTCTGTGATGAAGAAGGAAATAGCGGTATGCAGTTCAAAGGATGTACTGTGGGAATTGGTCAACCTGCTATGGAAAGTGACGATCAAGAAGAAGTGAAACAACTTTTCTTCACGCGTTCATGGGTTGAAAATACCATCAAAGACACGAATTCAGTAGCAAAAGAAGTGTATGAACAACATCATTTGGTTTTGGTAAATCTCAATCAAATCGATGCAAAGAAAATAGAGAAATCGTTTTCTAACAGTTCATGCGTTCACGTTTCTGCCACAACAACGGATCTCAGTGAAAAATACAGTCAATGTGCGTTGGAATGTTTCCAAATTATCAAAGAAATACACAGCAAGAAACTTACCGGAAAACACCTTATACAATTGGTCATTCCGAATAATGCAGATCAAGTACTTTTTGCCGGAATATCAGGTTTACTCAGAACGGCAACCTTAGAAAACACACATATCTCAGCACAAATTATTCTTACAGATCACAACATTTCTGAAGCAAATTTAATCAGTCAACTAAAAGAAAATATTTTCCATACGAATGATCGCATTGTAAAATATGTAGCTCAAAAACGATATACATTGCAATGGGAAGAAAAAAACCTTGTTGAAAAAGCTACGAAAATTCCGTTTAAAGACAATGGTGTGTATGTAATCACTGGTGGTTTGGGCGGTTTAGGAATCGTGTTCTGTAAAGAAATTGTACATCAAGTTCGGAATGCAAAAATCATTCTAACGGGTCGTTCAAAAGAAATTTCTGAACGCAAAAAAGAGCTATTAAGTTCACTTTCAGCACATAATAATACCGTAAGTTATCAGCCATTAGAAATTGCGAATCGCAGTGAAGTTAAAAAATTCGTTGACGAAACAATCGCTGAATGCAAGCAACTGAATGGAATATTTCATTGTGCAGGAATGATTTCCGATAACTTCATCATAGAAAAATCAACAGAAGAATTTGCAAAAGTTCTCGTTCCGAAAGTACATGGAACGGTCAATTTAGATTTGGCAACTCAAAATATTGAGCTTGACTTTTTAGTCTTGTTTTCCTCGATTGCTAGTGCCATTGGATTTGTAGGGCAATCTGACTATGCAACGGCAAATGGTTTCATGGATCAGTTTGCACACTATCGAAATACACTAGTAAATACAAAGCAAAGAACAGGAAAAACACTTGCCATAAACTGGCCACTTTGGAAAGATGGCGGCATGGATGTAGATCAAATAACCAAAGAAATGTTGCAACAAACTATTGGTATGCATGGTTTACAGACCGAAACTGGTTTGCAAGCATTTTACCGTAGTTTGGAGTTAGCTGATAGTGAAACTTTAGTGGTAGAAGGAATTCCACACATTCTAAAATCGCACATACAAGGAACACCAACCATTGTAGTTGCTACCGATGAACGAGTTGAAAATAATACAGCCGTTGAAATTGAAGAAATAACCGTTTCTCAAGAAGATTTACAACAACAAGTAAAGAAAGTGCTGTTAGAAGTATTAGGCGTAAAATCGTCCGATATTTCCATAGAACAGACCTTTGTAGACATGGGCTTAAACTCCATCTTAGGGGTTGAATTCTCCGTAGCGATCAATAAAAAGTTTAAAACAACGATTTCCAATGTAATTGTTTACGATTATCCAAATGTGAAAGAATTGGCGGCATACGTTGGTTCTCAACTCAAAAAGCAATCACCTAATGTAGAAAGCAAAAATAATGTTTCAAAAGTAGGAGCGACTACAGGTTCTATTGAAGCAAGTAGGATGAGTTTAGGATTTTCATATCCAACACTTACCAGAAGAATTTCGAGTCAAGGAGAAACGCAATTTAGAAACTTACAATCACAAAATCAGCTGACTGCGCAACAAACGCGTAACAATACGGAAGATGATCGAATTGCCATCATTGGAATGTCTGGAAAATATCCAAAAGCAACGAATTTAGATGCCTATTGGAACAATTTGGAAAATGGTAAAAGTTCCATCGTTGAAATTCCAAACTCTCGTTGGGACATTGACAACTATTACGATGCTGATCCTGAAAAAGAAGGGAAAATATATTGCAAATGGATGGGAATGTTGGACGATGTGGATTGTTTTGATCCTTTATTCTTCAAAATATCTCCGCAAGAAGCCACATACATGGATCCAGAACATCGTCTATTTCTAGAGGAAAGTTTCAAAGCTTTTGAAGATGCGGGCTATTCAAGTGATGCATTAAAAAATTCAAAATGTGGAGTCTATCTTGGTTTAGAACGAAGTGAATATTCATGGCATTTAACACAGCAAAATGTAACATCGCCAACAATTACCAGTAATAATTCTGCAATTGCGGCGGCACGAATTGCGTATTTCTTAAACCTAAAAGGACCTGCAATCACAATTGATACAGCCTGTTCTTCTTCGTTAGTTGCCATACATCTTGCGTGTAAAGCGTTGCAAAATAATGAAATTGAAATGGCGTTAACAGGCGGCGTTCGTCTGTGGTTAGGCCCGGAAACCTATGTGGGAATGTGTGAAGCACGTATGCTTTCTGCTGATGGAAAATGCAAAACATTTGACGATGCTGCCAATGGTTTTGTTCCAGGTGAAGGTGTTGGAACGTTGGTGTTAAAACGGTTAAAAGATGCAGAAAGAGACAACGATAACATTCTTGGAGTCATTCTAGGTTCTGGCATCAATCAAGATGGAAAAACCAATGGAATTACAGCGCCAAGTGTAAAAAGTCAAATAGAATTAGAAAGAGAAGTATATGGTCGATACAACATCGATCCGGCTTCCATTAGTTATATAGAAACGCACGGTACAGGAACAAAATTAGGCGATCCGATAGAATTAGAAGCACTTTCTACCGTATTTGAAGAAAGTACAGACAAGAAAAATTACTGTGCATTAGGTTCGGTAAAAACAAATATTGGACATACGACAGCTGCTGCCGGAATTGCGGGCGTACAAAAAGTATTGCTATCTATCAAAAATCAAGTATTACCACCAAGTTTAAACTTTGAAAACGAAAACGCACACTTCGATTTCAAAAATTCTCCTTTTTACGTAAACAAAGAAAAGCAGGATTGGAATGTGGATGCAAACACATTGCGTCGTGCAAGTGTAAGTTCATTTGGTTTTAGTGGAACAAACGCGCATTTAGTTATAGAGGAATATCCAGCGAAAGCGGTTGAAAAAACAGAAGAAAACAAAGAGGTAATTATAGTATTATCTGCAAGAACAGAAGATCAATTAACACAAAAAGCGAGTGAACTTCTTCAGTTTATCAACGAGAAAAAGAAAAACCAACAACTAGCTGATATTTCAATCGGTAACATCGCATACACGCTTCAAACTGGAAGAGATGCCATGAAAGAGCGTTTGGGGTTTGTGGTAAATTCAACGGATCAATTAGCTGAAAATCTTCAAGCATTTTTAAATGGAGATAAACTCGATACTATTTACAGAGGAAAAGTAACATCAAACAACGACACACTTTCACTATTTAATACAGATACCGATTTAAAACAAGCAATCAGTAATTGGATGGCAGATGGAAAATTTGCCAAACTATTAAAATTATGGGTAGATGGATTGGATGTAAATTGGAGCCGATTCTACAAAAATGCACAACCAAAACGCATCAGTTTGCCAACATATCCGTTTGCAAAAGACAAGTATTGGGTTGAAGGTTCAAACAGTAAAACACCAATATATAACTACAATTCAGGAGTAACAATAGCTACTGGAATTCATCCATTAGTACATCGCAATACATCTGACCTGAGCAAACAAAGTTTTACATCTGTATTTAACGGAGAAGAATTTTTCTTAAAAGATCATCAAGTATATGGTACGCCAATTTTGCCAGGCGTTGCGTATTTAGAAATGATTTGTGTAGCCATAGCGCAATCGTTGCCAAATCAATCAGAGGATCAATATTTGGAAATTGGAAACATATTTTGGGTACGACCATTTACAGTGGAGCAAATATCTGAAGTTGAAATTACCTTATTCCCAGAAGGAAATGCTAAAATTCTTTTTGAAATCTCTAGTAAAAATGGGGAAGAAGTAATCTTAAATTGCCAAGGAGAAGCGAGTTACAAAGCAACAAACTTAACAAACTCAACACATCAATTAAACATCGAAAGCTTACAAAATTCGATGTCAGAAAAAATAGAAGCTTCTCAATATTACACTTTCTTTCACAATACGGGCGTTCATTATGGAGCCACTTTTAGAGGTATAAATCATAGTTATGCTTCCGCAGATGCGTTATTGGTGGAATTGTCAATCATCAACCATGATGAACATGACTTTGTTTTGCATCCAAGCATGTTGGATAGTGCATTGCAAAGTTGTGTTGGATTGATCGTTGATTTTGATCAACATTCAACTCAAGCATTATTACCGTATGCCGTTGATAAAATTCAAGTCTTCTCGAAAACAGAAGAAAAAATGTATGCGTATATTCGGTTTGCTTCTGATTACAAATCGGGCGATACGGTCAAAAAACTTGATATTACATTAAGTGATGCACACGGAAAAATTTGTGTTGAAATCACAGGTTTTTCTGCAAGATTAGCTGCAGAATCAGCTGAAGGAATTCAAAAGGTAACTTCAAATACCAACGCAGAAACAGGTGTACAATACTTAACGCCAAGTTGGAATTTAATATCATTTACAGAAGAAGAAAAACATACGGTACATCCTGAAGCGAACGTTCTTTTAATAGGAACCAACAATACAAACCTCACTTGGTTACAAAAATCATATCCAAATGCAGCTTTTCTGGAAATACCAAAAGGCTTGCAAATTGAAGCGATACAAAACAAGCTAGAAGCTGTTACTTTTGATCACTTGGTATGGATTGCGCCAGATGTTGAAAATGATAATTCGACTAAAAAAGTTGATGGACAACACGTAATAGACCAACAACAAGAAGGCGTTTTAGCAGTATATCGTATCACAAAAGCGTTGCTAAACTTAGGCTATACAGACAAAGAATTAGCGTGGACGTTTATCACTAACAAAACGCAACCTGTAAATAACGACGATCAAATACAATATCTACACGCTGGAATCTTTGGCTTTGTAGGTTCATTAGCGAAAGAAAATCCACATTGGAAAATACGCTTACTAGATATAGATTCAACAGAGGAATTAACTTCAGGCGAATGTCTTTCCATACCATACAACGAGCTAGGAAACGGATTGGCGTATCGTCAAGGCGAATGGTTCTGTCAAGAATTTTCGAAATTCTCCACAGTTTCAAACAAGAAATTTGTCTACAAAAATAAAGGTACGTATGTAGTCATTGGTGGTGCTGGCGGACTAGGAGAACTCTGGACGCAATACATGATGGAAAAATACCAAGCAACCATCATTTGGATTGGTAGAAAAGAAATCAACGCTGACATTGAAGCAAAAATAAATTCGCTACGTCAACATGGTAATGCACCAATATACATAACTGCTGATGCGACAAATAAAAAATCATTAGCACAAGCGTACAAACAAATAAAAGAAAAGCATGCAACCATAAATGGAATCATTCATTCCGCTATTGTACTAAAAGATCAAAGTATATTGGCTATGGATGAAGCAAAATTCAACGCAAGTCTATCTGCCAAAGTAGATGTAAGTGTCAATATCGAAAATGTTTTTGGAAGCGAAAACTTAGATTTCATACTATTATTCTCTTCGTTGACATCGTTTGCAAAAGCTGCGGGACAATCCAATTATGCGGCAGGTTGTACCTTTAAAGATAGTTTCTCACACTACCTAGCGCAACATAAACCGTATGCCATAAAAACCATCAATTGGGGATATTGGGGCAACATTGGTATTGTAGCGGACAAATTCTACAAAGATAGAATGGCACAAATGGGTATTGGCTCTATAGAATCAGAAGAAGGCATGGAAGCCCTAGAAATATTGGTTGGTTCTGAATTGAATCAAATGGCATTGCACAAAATTATTCATGCAGATGGCGTAGCAAACGCAAACCTTACGATCACAGAACAACTGAGCTTCTATCACAAATCCAATACGTTTGACTTAGCAGCGGTCACAAGCACATTGAACATAGAAAATACGGATAAGCAACTAGAAACGTTAAAAGAAGTTCAGATTCCTGAAGATATGGACAACTTGGCAACGGATATTTTAATCTCAAGCTTAGTTTCTGTGGGACTTTTTAAAGATGGAAAATATAAAATTTCAGATTTAAAACTCACAAACGCTCCCGCATCTTTCTATGAAATATGGTTAAACGCTACCATTCCATACCTACAAGAACAAAATTGGCTAAACACTACTCATCGTATCAAACGTGATGTCGCAGATTTAAATGAATTATGGGCAAAATGGGATGCGAAAAAGAAAACTTGGAACGCAAATCCACATTGGAAAACGCAAGTTACACTATTAGAAGTATGCTTAAAAGGATTGCCAAGTATCCTAAAAGGAGAACAATTATCTACAAGTATCATGTTCCCAAATTCTTCATTACATCTAGTAGAAGGCGTTTACAAAGGGAATTTCCAAGTAGATTATTACAACGATGTTTTATGTAACACACTAAGAGCGTGTATCAAAGAACATTTAAACATAGCTAAAAACAAAAAAATACGAATTCTTGAAATTGGCGCAGGAACTGGCGGAACTACCACAAAAGTAATTCCTGTATTAAAAGAATTCGATAATGTTGTAGCACAATATTGTTACACAGACTTGTCAAAGGCGTTCTTAATACATGCTGAAGAAAACTATTTGCCACTATTACCAGAATTGACAACCACTATTTTTGATGCATCCAAACCTGTGGCAAAACAATCGGTTGAAACAGATCATTATGATATTGTCATCGCAACCAATGTATTACATGCAACGCCAAACATTAGACAAACGTTGCGTAATGCAAAAGCGGTATTAAAAAATCAAGGAATTATACTCCTGAACGAAATGAGTACGTGGACACTATTCAATCATCTAACCTTCGGATTGCTAGAAGGTTGGTGGTTATATGAAGATCCAAGCTTACGTTTACCAGGAAGTCCAGGGCTTACGCCAGAAAAATGGCAAAAAGCATTACAAGAAGAAGGTTTTGAATCTGTAATTTTTCCTATTAAAGAAGCACACGAATTTGGACAACAAATCATTGCGGCAGTAAGTAATGGAAAAGTGGTACAAAAAATTCAAAAAGAAAAAATTGTACAACCTGAAAAAACAATCAAACAAACAGCTCCAAAACCTGTTGCACAAGCAGTTCATACGCCAACAGAAACACAAGGAGACGTACGAAAAGAAAGTAGTAAGCTATTTCAAAACTTAATAGGAAAAGCGTTGCGAATGGATCCAACGCAAATAGAACCGAATCAATCGCTTGAAAATTACGGATTGGATTCTATTATGGTGGTGCAATTGACCAATCAGTTCCGAAAAGTATTTCCAGACATCACAAGTACGCTATTCTTTGAAGAAAATACCATAGATGGCTTGGTTGATTATTTCATGGAAAACAAAAAAGAAGCATTAATTGAGCTCTTGCCGAAAACAGAAAATACAGTGACAACTCCTGTAACTCCGTCAGAAGTTCCTGTTGCGACAAAAGATTCACGAAAAGCATTTGAAATCTTACCAAGATCAAACAAGTATGCTATTCAAGAAAAACAAATTCAACCAACAGAACGTAGCACTTTTGATGTAGCTGTGATTGGATTAAGTGGTCGCTATCCAAAATCAGAAAACGTAACCGAATTCTGGGAAAACTTACTAAAAGGCGAAAACTGTATCACAGAAATTCCTAAAAACCGTTGGAATTGGGAAGAATATTACGATTCAGAAAAAGGAAAAGAAGGAAAAATATATACAAAATGGGGCGGATTTTTAACAGATATTGACAAATTTGATCCGCTATTTTTCAAAATTTCACCAAAGGATGCCAAAAAAATGGATCCGCAAGAACGACTGTTCTTAGAAACCTGTTATCACGCTATTGAAGATGCCGGATACACACCAGAAAATATAGGTGATAACGAAAAAATTGGAGTATTTGCAGGTGTCATGAATTCAAGATACTTGCCACAATCACTGCATTACTCAGTGGCAAACAGAGTTTCCTACACATTCAACTTTCAAGGACCGTCAATGGCAGTAGATACAGCGTGTTCATCTTCCTTAACAGCCATCCACTTAGCATTGGAAAGTATGTATAATGGAACAAGTGAATGTGCAATTGCTGGTGGTGTCAATATAATCATTGATTCAGAACACTACGTTCAACTTTCAGCAATGACCATGTTATCTTCGGGCAATCAATGCAAAGCGTTTGGCGACAATGCAGACGGATTTGTAGATTCGGAAGGCGTAGGTGCGGTCATTCTAAAACCATTACACAAAGCACAAGAAGACGGAGATCATATCTATGGAGTTATCAAAGGAAGTGCCATCAATGCTGGCGGAAAAACGAATGGATACACGGTGCCAAATCCAAAAGCACAATCGGTTGTCGTTACAAAAGCATTAAAAAGCGCAAATCTTGAAAGAGAACAACTAAGTTATATTGAAGCGCACGGAACAGGAACTTCATTAGGCGATCCTATTGAAATCTCTGCATTAGCACGCGCATTAAAAACTGAAAACAATAAAGGTACTTGTGCCATTGGTTCTGTAAAATCGAACATTGGACATTGTGAATCTGCTTCAGGTATTGCCGGATTAACCAAAGTATTATTACAATTAAAAAATCAACAATTAGTTCCTTCCATCAATGCGGAAGTATTAAATCCTGAAATTGATTTTAGTCAAACTCCTTTCACATTACAAACAACAACCGAAAAGTGGCAACAGCCAACACGAGAAATCAACGGCGTACTTCAAGAAATTCCTCGTATTGCGGGTATTTCGTCTTTCGGTGCAGGTGGCGCAAATGCACATGTAATTATAGCGGAACATACACAGAAAGAAACATCGGGCATTCCGGTTTTAAAACATACACCTAATACAGAAGTGGCGATTGTATTATCGGCTCGAACGGAAATACAATTAAAAGAAAAAGCACAGAATCTATTACTTTTCATTAAAAATGATACAAAGCTTGACTTATTGTCAATGTCCTACACATTGCAAGTTGGAAGAGAAGCGATGGAATCACGTTTGGCTATTGTAGTAAGTTCATTAGCGGAACTTTCGAAAGTGCTAGAATCTTATATAAATGATACACGAACAATACACACATTGTATCATGGAAAAGCAAAAGAACACAAAACGGAAGTCTTAAATTTCAGTCGTTCTGCTACATTTGAAGCAACACTCAAAAAGTGGATTCAAGAAAAAAACTATACCGATTTGCTAAATTGGTGGTCAAAAGGATTGCAAATAGAGTGGAAAACATTGTATAATGGCGCAACTCCACAACGTATAAGTTTGCCAACCTATCCATTTGCCAAAGAAAGTTATTGGCAAGAACCATCAAAAGGGCAAACAATAGGTAAAGGAAAATCACTTGCAATTTTACATCCGTTGGTACATGCAAATACTTCTGATGTAACACAAACAAGATTCAGCGCTACATTTGATAATGAACAAACAATAAAAAGTATTCCGTTAATTGCGAGTATTGAAATGGCTCGTTTTGCTGTTGAAAAAGGATTGCCTGCAAAAAGTGAGCATCTAATAGTATCATTACAAAACATACATTTTGGTTCTTCAACAACCCTATCAAAAAATCATCCAATACACATTGAACTATTTGCAAACAGCGAAAACTCGGTGGCGTATGAAATTTACAGTAACACAACAGATGAAGATATCATATACAGTCAAGGAGAAGCAACCTATATCGATGCTTATCAAATTGAGAAGTTAAACCTACATGTACTTCAAAGTCAAAAAAACAACAATCAATTACTGACACACATACAACTTCCTTCTGAAGCGGAGCAAGATGCAGAAGATTACAAACTGCATCCAAGCATTTTAGAAAGTGCCATGCAAAGTGCTGTTCAACTCATTGAGAAAACAAATCAACTATCAGGAAATACAATCATTCCACGATCAATTTCTTCTGTAGAAATACATGCAGGATGTACCAACGAAATGTACGCTTGGATTCGTTACAATGCAAAAGAAACCGAACTCGATATTGATATATGTGATGTACACGGAAACATAGGTGTTCAAATTCACGGAATCGCATTCCATCAAGAATCTGGTCCATCAAAAGTGAATCTAACGGAAGTTGTGACAAAACCAAAAATAGAAATTGCAGTTCCTCAGAAAGCAACGGTTGAACTTCAAAAACCTAGAGAAGTGCTCTTTGCGAATATTTCAAAAGGAAAAATTTCATTACAAGCGACGCAATCAGTAACGCCTGTTGGACATTCATTACACAAACCAACAAAAATAGCATTAACAATTCCGGCAGCGGAAAAACCAACGCAAACGCTAAAAAGAACGCAAGTAACGCTTTCGTCACATACCATTGCGACACCTGAAAAAGACAGCAATTCGGCAAGTCAAATGGTTCATTTACATGATACTGGAAATGGTATTTACACATTAAAAATAGCAGCAGAATATCACAAAAACACGCTTTCGCCAGCACTTGCCGAGCAACTAGGAAGCGCATTACAAAAAGCGGTATCAGAAGCAACGATCAAAGTATTGATTATTGAAGGTTTGCAAAATATCTTTTTACAAGGTGGAAGACAAGCGTACAATGAAGTAATCAACCAGAAACTTCATCAAGCGATCATATCTTTTCCATATCCAATAATTGCGGCTATGCAAGGAAATGCGCATGGAGTTGGATTTCTGTTAAGCGCTCTGTGTGATTTTATGATTGGTAGTGAAGAAGGAACTTACGGTTACACACAAATTAGCGAAGGATTCTATCCAAGCAGTGAAGAAAATGCACTATTCAATGAGCGTTTTGGAACGGTAAAAGCAAGTGATTTCTTGTTGCCAAAACAAAATGAATACACAGGAAATGAACTCAAAGTAAAAGGTTGGACCTTCCCAATAGTAGCAAAATCAGAAGTTGTAAAAACAGCGCAACACTTGGCGGAGAACTTAGCTAAAAAATCGCAAAACTCCTTACGTGTATTAAAACAACATTTAGCCCGACATATTTCGGCGAAGGTTGAAAATTTACAAAACGTAACTCCAATAGCTGAAAATACGAATGTTGAATTTGACACGATTAAACTTGCAAAAACAACAAGTTTCACGCTAACGCAAGAAGCGGGCATTTCTATATTGAATATCAAAAAGACCAACAAAAAAGGAATTCAAACGTTCGTAAAAGAATTAGATGCGTTTTTCAAATTAACAAACAAAGCTAACAATGTTGGTTCCATCATACTAACAAGTGAATATGTTGGATTTTTACCAGAAAGCGCAGCGGCAAAAGACATACTAGAATTTACGCAGTTAGTAATAAGCTCAAAATTTCCAGTAATCGTAGTTTTAGATGCTGGCGCAACTGCAAAAGGTTGGTTGGCAAGTCAATTCTGTGATGTTGTATATTATCAACAAGAAGCAACCTACAACGCAACGGGTTTATTAGAAATTCCAGAATTATCACATCAAGCAACGCTTATTTTCTCACATCGTTTAGGAAACTATCACAGCAAAGAAATTTTAGCATTAGGGAAAGAATTTAGCGGAAGTGACTTACAGAAACAAATTGGAAGCATTCAAATAACAGAAAAAAATAAAGGTGTTTCTGCTGCAATTGCGATGGCGACCGCTTTCGCAAAACTACCAACGGATATTTTGACAGCTTGGAAAACATCGCAGGCAAAAATCATCCAAGAAAAAATCAGTCAGTTAGCGGATATCAATTTCAAAGAAGAAATCACGACTTCGCCAGCGAAAATTGGAGCGATCGCATTAACATCATCTGTTGTAAAAGCGACATTGCTCGAAGGAAATATTTTAGAAGTAAAATTTGAAGATAAAGAATCAAAAAACATGTTTACCGATGCGTTCAACGCTGGTGTAGCAGAAGTTTTTGAACACATTGAAAAAAATAATTCCTATAAAGTTGTCATTCTCACAGGCTATGACAATTACTTTGCTTCTGGCGGAACCAAAGAAGGTTTACTAGCGATTCAAGAAGGAAAAAGCAAATTTACAGATGCAAAAATCTATCAATTAGCCATGGAATGTAAAGTTCCTGTCATTGCGGCAATGCAAGGACACGCTATTGGCGGCGGTTGGTCATTAGGAATGTTTGCTGATTTTGTACTCTTTAGTAAAGAGCGTAAATACTTGAGTCCGTATATGAATTTTGGATTCACGCCAGGTGCAGGAGCAACGTTTATTTTCCCAGAAACAATGGGATATGATTTAGCGCGTGAAACGTTGCTAACAGCAAACGAAATTTCTGGAAGCGAACTCCAAACGAAAGGGCTACATCTTACAATAATACGTAAAGATGAAGTCGTTACACAAGCATTAAAAATCGCAAAACAATTAGCAAGTTTACCAAGAAAGGTGTTAATGGCATTCAAGCATCAGCTAACAAAACATTCGCTCAGTCAAATTGAAAAAACGTATGAGTTAGAATTGGCAATGCACGAAAAAACATTTGTAAAAGACAAAGCTGCATTAACTCAAATAGAAAAGAATTTTACTCCTATAAGTAGCGAAGCAATCACGGAAATAAACAACACAGAAGTTACCTCTGATAAAAACAATAAAATGACTCAGAATGAAGTCGATTTCAACGAAATTCTAACAAACATCAAAGCTTTTCTAGCAGAAGAATTACACATGCAAGAAGATGATATTGATGCCGATATTCAGTTTGTAGATTTAGGAATGGATTCCATCACAGGTGTAACTTGGGTGCGAAAAATCAACAATGCGTTCCAAACATCCATTGAAGCCACAAAAGTATACAGCTATCCAACGTTAACCTTATTTAGTAACTATATAAAGGAAGAAATCGAAAAAAATGGCACGTATACAAGTAGTAAAACAATTTCGGAAGTAAACACAGCACAAGTTGACGCCGAAGTTCCAATGGAAGATACCTATGAAGAAGTTTCTCAATCGGAAGTGGATTCAAATGAAGTACTACAAACTATTAGAGCTTTCCTTGCGGAAGAATTACACATGCAAGAAGATGATATTGAGGCAGATATTCAATTTGTAGACCTCGGAATGGACTCTATCACAGGTGTAACTTGGGTGCGAAAAATAAACGATAAATTCAAAACGTCCATAGAAGCAACGAAAGTGTACAGTTATCCAACACTTACATTATTTAGCAACTATATAAAAGAAGAAGCGGAAAAATTAGGAATATTTACAAAAACAGTCAAAAAACCAATCCTAAAACAATCCATAAAGTTGCAACCTGCGCAACGCAATGGTTCAGCAATAAGCAATAAAAAACCAAGTGTTGAATCAGGTACACTAGTTTCTTTACGATCAAAAAAATCAAAACAAATACTTACAACTAGTAAAAACGGACAAAAACACGATCATCGTATTGCGGTTATTGGTGTCGCAGGACAATTCCCGAAAGCAAAAAATGTTCAAGAATTTTGGAACAATATTTCTCATGGAATTAACTGTATCAGCGAAGTTCCGCAAGAAAGATGGGACAAAAACACATTCTACCAAGAAGGAAATCCAACGCCTGGAAAAACAAACAGCAAATGGATGGGAGCGCTTGAAGACTACGACAAATTTGATCCGTTGTTCTTCAACATCTCGCCTGTGGAAGCAGAAAGTATGGATCCGCAACAACGTTTATTCTTAGAATCGTGTTGGCACGGAATCGAAGATGCAGGTTACAATACAAAAGAATTATCAGGGACTAAATGTGGTGTGTTTGTAGGTTGTGGAGACAGTAATTACCTCGATTTATCAGAAGAACATCGACTCAGTGCACAAGGTTTTACGGGAGGTTCTTCTTCCATATTAGCGGCACGAATTTCATACTTACTCAACTTACAAGGACCTTGTTTATCCATTGATACGGCGTGTTCATCATCATTAGTAGCATTAGCAACTGCTTGTGATAACTTGGTTTCAGGGAATTGTGATATTGCAATTTCTGGAGGTGTCGGAATCATGGCAACGCCTTCCATGCACATTATGACAGCGCAAGCAGGAATGTTATCTCAAGATGGAAAATGTCACACATTTGATCAAGATGCGAACGGATTTGTGCCAGGAGAAGCGGTTGGTGTGGTGATGTTAAAACGCCTAGAAGACGCAGAAAGAGATAATGATAGAATTCACGGAGTAATTCAAGGTTGGGGAATCAATCAAGATGGGAAAACAAATGGAATGACTGCGCCGAGTGCGGTATCACAAGCTAATTTAGAAGCAGAAGTATATAAAAAGTTCAATATTGATCCAACACAAATACAACTCATTGAAGCGCACGGAACGGGAACGAAACTAGGCGATCCTATCGAAGTAGATGCACTAAAACAATCGTTCAAAAAATTTACAAATCATACAGATTATTGCGCGTTAGGCTCTGTAAAAAGTAACATTGGTCACTGTATGTGGGCAGCAGGAATTGCAGGTTTTATAAAAACGGTTCTATCCTTAAAACACAAACAATTGCCACCAACCATCAATTTTAACAAACTCAATGAGCATATCAACTTAAAAGACAGTCCGTTTTATGTAAATCACAAGCTACAAGATTGGAAAGTTTCTAACGAAGAAAAACGGCAAGCGGCTATCAGTGCTTTTGGTTTCAGTGGAACAAATGCACATGTGGTAATATCCGAACACGAAACTTCACAAGCAAATACAACAACGAATGTTACCAACAAATTACATTCGTATGCAATTCCAATAGCGGCAAAAAATGAAGAAAAACTTCGAGAAAAAGCTGTAGAATTATTAAAATTCATCAAATCTGAAAAAGATTTACAAATTCAAGAAGTAGCGTACACACTTCAAATAGGAAGAGAAGCTATGGAAGCACGTGTAGGATTCTATGCGGATAATCTTGAACAATTAGCAGATCGCCTGAATGACTTCATCAATCATACAAACAACACCGAAATATATAGTGGCGAAGCAAATAAAAACAGAGACGAATTGCGATTGTTTACACAAGATGAAGATCTAAAAGAAACGGTTATCAACAAATGGATCAAAGAAAATAAAGGAGCCAAAATCATGAAACTTTGGGTAAAAGGACTCGATGTTGATTGGAATAAATGCTACGGAGAAATCAAACCACGACGCATCAGTCTGCCAGGATATCCGTTTGCAAGAAATCGCTATTGGATTGAAAACACCAACACTAATTTCAATGGTTCTATCAGTTCTGCGCTCATGACAACGAACAAATTACATCCATTAATTCACACAAACACCTCAAACTTTAGACAGCAACAATTCAGTGCTACCTTTAGTGGAAACGAATTTTTCTTGCGAGATCATCAAATTAGATTAAAAGACAATACACTCCAAAAAGTATTACCAGGAGTTGCCTATTTAGAAATGGCGCAAGCAGCTATTTCTTTATCAGCGGTTTCAGGAGCTGAATCTAATATATTAGAATTACAAAATGTCATGTGGTTAGCTCCAATCATTGCGAATACTCAAAAAGAAGTTTCCGTATTTCTCTATGAAAATGATGAGGTAGACGATATAGATTTTGAAATAAAAAGTTTTATCGCTTCGGGCGGAAACAACACGGAAGAAATCATCCATTGCAAAGGACAAGCAACCTACAAAAAAGCTACTGAAACTTTACAACTCGATGTAGAAACGCTCGAATCATTAATGACAGAAGGCTTGCTTGAAGCACCAAAACTCTATGAAATATTCAGCAAATCTGGATTGGTATACGGACCAGCGCATCAAGGAATAACGTCCATATTACTAGGAGAAAATCAAATCCTTGCAAAATTAACCTTACCATCGGTGTTAAAAACGGATGAAAATGTGGAAGCATTCACATTGCATCCAAGTATCATGGACAGCGCTTTTCAAGCAACCATTGGCTTAATAACCAATTTAGATAGCTTGCCAGACAAACCATCATTGCCATTCCTATTAGAATCACTTCAAATCTTTTCAGCATGTAAAAATGAAATGGTCGCATGGATTCGTTTTGCGCCAGGAAGTACAGCAGAAGACAATGCAATCAAACTTAACATTGATCTCTGTGATGTTCACGGAAACATCTGTGTACAAATGCAAGGTTTCATCTCGCGCGAGCTAAAAAACGGTTTTGGAGCTACCAATAAGCAAGCGGTTGTACACACAAATAATAATACAAAAAACAACGGTTCATCATTTGATGAAACCTTTCATAAAAACCTAATCAAGAGTTATTTAAGTACAGATATTACTCTTGATGACATTTTAGAACAAGTATAGAACTATCACAATGAAAGAAAAATTAAGACAAATATTTCTGGACTTATCTAATCGGAAAATTTCTGAAGCCGAAGCTTTAGAAAAAATAAAAGCAGTTAAGTTACTACACCATAGCAGTGATACTCACAAACTATGCGCAAGTCCAATTTGGAAACTTGATGCAGAAACAAACGTGTCTCACGCTACCGAATATACACAACATCACATTCTATTCCTTCAAGCGACTCAAACAGAAGCAAGTCAATTGGAGAAATTAATGCCTGAAAGTGCTTGTTTTCACATAGAAACGAAGCAAAAAAGTATGGTAGATCGTTTTAGTGACATTGCGATTGCTTGTTTTGAAAACATCAAAAAATTACTCAGTAGCAAACCTACGGGTAAAATTTTGGTGCAAATAGTCATTGAAAATACGCAAGAAGCAGTAGTATACACAAGTTTATCCGCATTACTAAAAACGGCAACTCTTGAAAATCATAACTTAGTGGGTCAAATTATTATTTCTGATCAAGTAAAATCGACTCAAAAATTAGCGGAACAATTACGTTACGAACGAAATCATGCTGTCAATACAATAACAAAGTATGAAAACGGCGATCGCTATATAAAAAGTTTGCAAAAGCTTACCATTGAGGAATCGGAACCTACAAAAATCTTCAAAGAAAATGGTGTATATCTCATCACTGGCGGATTTGGAGGTCTCGGAATTTTATTCGCCAAAGAAATATTAGAACAAACGAATAAAGTTTCCATCATTCTCACAGGTCGTTCAACACTTACACAAGACAAAAAGGACATACTGGAAAAAATGTCCCAAAAAGGTGGAAAAGTAAGCTACATACAACTCGATGTTACCAATGAAAATGCAGTAAAGAATTCCATTGCCACGATTGTAAAAGAACATAAAACGCTGCACGGAATCATTCATTCAGCAGGCATACACACAGATAACTTCATCATAAAAAAGGATACGGCTGAGTTCAAAAAAGTCATGCAAGTAAAAGTGGCAGGCGCGTATAACTTAGATGTAGCAAGCAAAGATATTGATCTTGATTTTCTGGTATTCTTTTCTTCATTTGCGGCTTGGTTTGGAAATCCGGGACAATCAGATTATGCAACGGCAAACGCTTTTGCAGATCAATTTTCGGTATACCGAAATGAACTCGTAGCTAGTGGACAAAGAAACGGGAAAACACTATCGATCAACTGGCCACTTTGGCAAGAAGGCGGAATGATCATTGCGGAAGAAATCAAAGCGCAACTCCAAAAAGAAACAGGAATTTCACCGTTAGATGCAGCAACTGGAATGAATTTATTCTATCACTGTATGAACTTTCCACACGATCAAATTTTAGCAGTAAAAGGCGATATTGAGCAAATAGAAAACACTTTTTTCTCAAACTCAAAAACGCAAAAGGAGACCACTCGTATCGAAAAGCCAAATTTGGTAAATGGAAAAAAACGTACAATCAATAACACGATAGATGTGAAGCAATTGCTCAACAAAACGGCTGTATTTTTACGAAACGAATTCGCACAAATCATAAAATTACCCGCAGACCAAATTGACGAAAAAGCACAGCTTGAAAAATATGGAATTGATTCCATTTTGGCAATGAATTTGACGACACAACTCGAAAAAACATTCGGGAAACTATCGAAAACACTATTCTTTGAGTATCAAACCATACATGCGTTAAGTGAATATTTCACCACAAACTATAAAGATAAATTAACAGCGTTATTTTTTCCTGTGGAAGAAAATGTAGTAAAGATAAAAGAAAAAGCTGCAACTATAATAGAATCAGTTAATTACGATAAATCAGAAAGAACGCACACTAAAAGAAAAACGCGAAACCCACAAAATGATCAAGTTGATTTTGTATCGAAGTCAGAAAACTCAAATACAGAAGAAACCATTGCCATCATTGGGTTAAGTGGTCGTTATCCAGAATCGGTCAACATTGAAGCCTATTGGAAAAACTTACGTGATGGAAAAGATTGCATCATCGAAGTGCCAAAAGACCGTTGGGATTGGAAAGAATTTTACAGCGAAGATCGAACCGAACCCAATCGTCATTACAGCAAATGGGGCGGATTTATTGCGGGAGTTGACGAATTTGATCCAAGGTTTTTCAACATTTCTCCACGAGAAGCCAAAAACATCGATCCGCAAGAGCGATTATTTCTACAACATTCGTGGATGGCAGTAGAAGACGCAGGATACACCAGAGAAAGCTTGCATACAGCTACCAAAAATAACCTTTCAGGTCAAGTTGGAGTGTATGTGGGCGTCATGTATGGCGAATACAATCTATCGGGAAGTTTGGCAAGTATTGCAAACAGAGTTTCGTATGTATTAAACCTTCATGGACCTAGTATCACGTTAGATACCATGTGTTCGTCTTCCTTAACTTCGGTGCATTTGGCATGTCAAGATTTAAAATCAGGACGCACAAATTTAGCCATTGCTGGAGGCGTAAATGTCAGTGTAAATCCTAACAAATATCAAATGCTCAGCACTGGTCAGTTCATTTCAAGTGACGGACATTGTCAAAGTTTTGGTGAAGGTGGCGATGGATACATTCCGGGAGAAGGCGTTGGAGTCGTAGTATTAAAACGATTATCGGAAGCTGAAAAAGATGGCGATCATATCTATGGAATCATCAAAGGTAGTGCCTTAAATCATGGTGGAAAAACCAATGGATACAGTGTGCCAAATCCGCAAGCGCAAGCAAGTGTCATCAGTCAAGCATTAAGAGAATCAAACACAGATCCAAGACATATAAGTTACATAGAAGCGCACGGAACAGGTACCAAATTGGGCGATCCAATAGAAATGACTTCGCTCAACAAAGCCTTCAATCAAGCAGCGGAAAATCATTTTTGTTTACTAGGTTCGGCAAAATCAAACATTGGACATTGCGAATCTGCAGCTGGTATTGCAGGAATCACCAAAATACTATTGCAACTAAAACATAAACAAGTAGTTCCATCATTACACTCCAAAAGCTTAAATCCACATATTGACTTTGAAAACACACCATTTGTTGTAAATCAAACACTCAAAAACTGGACAAATCCGATCATAAACAATAAAAAAATCCCATTGATAGCGGGTGTTTCATCTTTTGGAGCTGGCGGCGCAAATGCACACATCATCATTCAAGAACACACGCAAAGCGAAAACGCTAACTTTCCAGTTGTAAAGCATACGCCTAATGAAGAAGTTGTGATCTTATTATCCGCTCGAACGGAATCGCAATTAAAAGAAAAAGCACAAGATTTATTATCTTTTATAAATGATGAATCAAATCTTGATGTATGGTCGATGTCATACACATTGCAAGTTGGAAGAGAAGCGATGGAATCACGTTTTGGAGTTGTAGTACGTTCACTATCAGAACTTACGAAAGTACTTGAATCGTATGTAAATGATACACGAATTAGTCAAACACTGTATCAAGGAAAAATAAAAGATCACAAAACAGAAGTATTAGAATTTAGCCGATCTGCTACATTTGAAGCAACCATTGAAAATTGGATTCAAGAAAAAAACTATACTAATTTGCTCAATTGGTGGGCAAAAGGACTAGACATTTCTTGGGAAGAATTATACGGAAATAAAAAACCGAAACGGATGAGTTTGCCAACCTATCCATTTGCCAAAGAACGCTATTGGTTAGAATTAGCTTCCAGAGGTCAAATTGTAGGAACAAACAATAATGTCAAAAGTTTGCATCCGCTAGTACATTCCAACACTTCAGATATTACGCAAACCCGATTCAGTTCAACATTTAACGGTAAGGAATTCTTTATAAAAGATTACACATTACAAAGAAATAATCAAACTTCAAACGCAGTTCCATTTAGTGTAAGTCTTGAAATGGCGCGCATTGCGAGTAAAATTGGACTTCCTTCTCCAGAAGCTACCTCCATTTTGTCATTGCAAGAAATACGTTTTGGAGCGGCTATGACTTTTGTCGAAAATCAGCCATTTCACATTGCGCTATTAGTAAAAAATGGACATTCCGTAGCGTATGAAATTTACAGTGATGCTGGCGAAAATGATGTTGTATACAGTCAAGGAATATCAGAATATCAAGAAGCAGATTCGGTTGTAAAATTAGATATCAATTCGCTTCGTCATCAAATGTTGGCTACGATAAAAGGTGAAACACTTTACAATATCACCACAAATGAAGTTCAGTACGGAACTTCATATCAAGCAATAAAAACATTATATATTGGCGAAAATCAGGTATTGGCGCAGTTAGAATTACCTTCAGAAGTAGCTGATACTGTGGAAGAATATGAATTGCATCCAAGTATCTTTGAAAGTGCTATGCAAAGTGCCAAAGGATTGTTGGTTGCTACTGAAAATATGACGACAAGTGCCATCATTCCACAATCAATTTCTGCTGTAAAAATATATTCGGCATGTACAAAAGAAATGTACGCATGGGTTCGTTACAATGCAAAACAAACCAACACAATTGACATTGATTTATGTGATACACAAGGAAATAGTTGTGTTCAAATTCACGGAATAGCATTCCATCAAGAATCAAGTTCAACAGAAATTATTGCAACAGAAACAATTTCCTCAAAAGGAGTCATCCCAAAAGTTGCTCAAACTACACCAAAAGAAAAAGTAATTCTTACGGAAGCAACCATCAATTTTGAGAAACCTAAAGAAATTTTCCTTGCGGACGTTTCCACAGAAAAAATAGCATTACAAGTAACTAACATAGCAACTCCAGTTGCACATTCACTAAAAAAACCCACAGGAATATCCTTAAACGCACCAAAAACTACGATTGTTAAAAACCAACAATCACAAGGAAAAGTTCAAGTAACGCTTTCAGCAAATCACTTGGCAACGCCTAAAAAAGACACAAATGTTGGTGAAAAATTAGTGCGTTTATATGATAATGGAAACGGTATTTTTACGCTTAACATACATTCAGAACGTACTAAAAACACGCTTTCACCAGCACTGACGGCGCAATTAGTAAACGCGCTAAAACATGTGGAATCAGAGAAAACAATCAAAGTACTGATGCTAGAAGGCACGCAAAATGTCTTTTTACAAGGTGGAAGACAAGCCTATATTGAAGTAATCAAACAGAAACTTCATCAAGCAATCATAGCTTTTCCATATCCAGTAATTGCGGCTGTTCAAGGAAATGCGCATGGAGTCGGATTTTTGTTAGGTTCTTTATGTGATTTTATGATTTGTAGTACAGAAGCAACATACGGCTACACACAACTCAACGAAGGTTTATATCCAAGTAATGAAGAATTGGAAGTATTCAATGAACGTTTTGGAACAGTAGAAGCAACAGACTTTTTATTGCCAAAAACGAACGGATATACTGGAAATGAACTCAAAGCAAAAGGTTGGACATTCCCAATTGTGGATAGCTCAGAAGTTGTGAAAACAGCGCAAAGTTTGGCGGAAAACTTAGCTAAAAAGTCACAAACGTCGTTACGTTTATTAAAACAACACTTAGCACGTCATATAAAAGGTAAAGTAGCAGCATTACAAAATGGAACGTCTATAATTGAACATCTTGATACACAGGTTGATACCATCAAACTTCCAAAAACAACGAGCTTCACTGTAACACAAGAAAAAGGTGTTTCGATTGTAAACATCAAAAAAACGAACAAAAAAGGAATTCAAACGCTCGTAAAAGAAGTAGCAGTATTTTTTAAATTAGTCAACAAAGCAAAAAATTACAGTCCAATAATATTGTCAAGTGAATATTCAGGATTTCTTCCTGAAAACGCTGCTGCGAAAGATGTATTAAAACTGACACAATTAATAGTAACATCGAAGTTTCGTATAATCGCAATTCTTGCCAAAGGAGCAAACGCAAAAGGCTGGTTTGCAAGTCAATTCTGTGATATAACGTTCTATCAAAAAGATGAAAATTACAGCGCAATAGACCTATTACAAACTCCAGAATTGGCAACACAAGCAACCATGATTTTCGCACATCGTTATGGCGATTATAGCGGAAAAGAAATTTTATTACTAGGGCAAACCTATAATGGTAGCGAATTGCAAGCAAAAGTAAACAGCATACAAGTTTTAGAAGAAAACACACTGCTGACTGCTGCATTAGACTTGGCAAAAGTATTGTCAAAACTACCAACAGAAAACTTGATTGCTTGGAAAGGACACAATGCAAAAATCATACAAGAAAAAATCAGTCAAATAGCTGATATCACATTCAAAGAAGAAACGACGACTTCAAAAGAGAAAATAGGTGCCATACCTTTACAATCATCCGTAGTAAAAGCAACCTTGCTCAAAGGAGATATTCTGGAAGTACGATTTGAAGATAAAGAATCAAAAAACATGTTTACCGATGCGTTTATCGCAGGCGTGACGGAAGTTTTTGAACACATTGAAAACAATACTTCTTACAAAGTAATTGTACTCACAGGCTATGACAACTATTTCGCTTCAGGCGGAACAAAAGAAGGTTTATTTGCCATTCAAGAAGGAAAAAGCAAATTTACAGACATAAAAATATACCAATTAGCCATGGAATGTAAAGTTCCTGTCATTGCGGCAATGCAAGGACACGGAATTGGCGCAGGTTGGGCATTAGGAGCTTTTGCAGATTTTGTACTCTTTAGTAAAGAACGCAAATATGTGAGTCCATATATGAACTACGGTTTCACACCAGGCGCAGGTGCAACGTTCATTTTTCCTAAAATTATGGGATATGATTTAGCGCGAGAAACGCTATTAACGGGTAGTGAATATTCTGGTATAGAGTTTAAAGAAAGAGGAACGCATCTTCCAGTATGGAGCAAAGATGAAGTGTTGGCAAAGGCTATGGAAATTGCGAAACAACTCTCAAATTTACCTAGAACTGTTTTGATGGCATTCAAAAAACAATCTACACAACATGTAATCAGTCAAGCGGAAGCAACGAAAAAATTAGAGTTGGCAATGCATGAAAAAACGTTTGTGGGCGATCAAGAAACATTGCAACAAATACAAAAGAATTTTACCCACGAAAGTAGTAATGCTGTTGCGAAAGAAGTTCCTGTAAAAAATGAAGTCGCAAACACCACAGCAGAAAAAATGGTAGTGTCAGATATCATTGATAAAATCAGATACTTTCTTGCGAATGAATTACAATTGGAAGAAGATGAAATTGACGATGATGCACAATTTGTAGATATCGGATTGGATTCTATTACAGGCGTAACATGGGTTCGTAAAATAAACGATCACTACAAAACTACGTTAGAAGCAACTCAAATTTACAGTTACACAACGTTAGAAAAACTGGGCACATTTATTCAATCAGAACTTGAAAAACTGAATCCAACAACGAAAGTTGAAAAAAATCAAACTGAAGAATACAAGGAATCTTTCCAAGAAATCAATACCAATACGATTGAAGAAGAATTTGAAGGAACTTCATCGGATGAAGATATCCTGTCAGAAATTATTACAAACATCAAACGTTTTCTAGCAGATGAATTACATCTTGAAGAAGACGAAATTGAAGAAGATGCACAATTTGTAGATATCGGATTAGATTCAATTACTGGTGTAACATGGATTCGTAAAATTAACGATCACTACAAAACTTCTTTAGAAGCGACTCAAATTTACAGTTATACGACCTTAGAAAAACTTGGAGAATTCATAAAAGAAGAACTTGAAAAATTGGGATTACTCACCAAAAGTATTCCAACTCCAAAAAAGGTTGCTTCGGTGGTATCAAAACCAATAGTTATTCCGAGTTTTAATAAAAAGCCGATACTTCAATTTACAGAAAATAAATTGACCTCTTTACGAGATAAATCAGCACCTAAAACGCCTGCGAAAAAGGCAAGTCCTTACAAAGTTCAGCCGATTGCTGTTGTGGGTATCGCAGGGCAATTTCCAGAAGCAAAAAACAAAGATGAATTTTGGAACAATATTGCACAAGGTAAAAACTGTATCACAGAAGTTCCAAAAGAACGATGGGATATTAACGAATACTATGCAGAAGGAACGCCAACTGCTGGAAAAACAAACAGCAAATGGTTGGGAAGTTTAGAAGGATATGATCAATTTGATCCATTATTCTTCACCATATCTCCCATAGAAGCCGAAAGTATGGATCCACAACAACGCTTATTTTTACAATCGTGTTGGCATGGAATTGAAGATGCAGGATACAATCCGAAAGCATTATCGGGTTCAAAATGTGGTGTATTTGTAGGTTGTGCAACGGGCGATTACCAACTATTATCACGTGAGCAACAACTTAGCGCACAAGGATTTACAGGCGGAACATCGTCTATTTTAGCGGCACGAATTTCATATTTCCTAAATTTACAAGGACCATGCATCGCAATTGATACAGCATGTTCGTCTTCACTCGTTGCTATCTCAAGCGCATGCGACAGTTTAATCTCTGGTGCCAGTGATATGGCGTTGGCTGGTGGAGTTTATGTAATGACTGGACCCGAAATGCACGTAAAAACGGCACAATCAGGAATGCTTTCGCAAGATGGAAAATGTCACACATTTGACCAAGAAGCGAACGGATTTGTGCCAGGAGAAGGCGTTGGAGTTGTGATGCTAAAACGTTTAGAAGATGCAGAAAAAGACAATGACAAAATTTACGGAGTCATTCAAGGTTGGGGCGTAAATCAAGATGGAAGAACAAACGGAATTACGGCACCCAATACGGAATCACAAATAGCCTTAGAGCAAGATGTGTATGATCGATTTGAGATCAATCCGGAAGAAATACAACTTATTGAAGCACACGGAACGGGAACAAAACTAGGCGATCCAATAGAAATTGAAGCACTCAAAAGATCTTTCAAAAAATATACAGAAAAGAATGATTATTGTGCGTTAGGTTCTGTAAAAAGTAACATTGGACACTGTTTAACGGCGGCTGGTGTAGCTGGATTTATGAAAGTTCTGTTGGCAATGCAGCATAAAAAATTACCGCCAACCATTAACTACAATAAACTCAACGAACATATTTCTTTAGAAAACAGTCCTTTTTACATCAACGACAGTTTGAATGATTGGAATGTGGAAGAAGGCGTTCCACGTCAGGCAGCAATCAGTGCTTTCGGTTTCAGCGGCACCAATTCACACATGGTACTTGGAGAATATATTACGAAAAGGGTACCGAAAGAACGTGTAGAAGTCATTACTCAAAATCAAAAATATCTCGTTCCAATTTCAGCAAAAACTACGGAACAATTGGAAGAAATGGCGGTGAATTTACGAGACTATATTCAAAAAGATCAAGCATCAATTGACTTAGTGGGAATGAGTTACACGCTTCAAATAGGGAGAGAAGCCATGGAAGAACGTTTAGGATTTATGGTAAAATCGGTAGACGAATTGGTTTCAAAACTAAACAGTTTTATAGACGGCGAAGAAAACATTTCTGATGTATATCAAGGTCAAGTAAAAAAGAACAAAGCAGGACTTCGATTGTTAAGCAATGACAAGGAAATCAGAGAAATGATTATTAAAAAGTGGATTGCTGATAAAAAGTTAAACAAACTTTTAGATTTATGGACGAGAGGATTGGACGTTGATTGGAATATCCTTTACGGAAACACAAAACCAAATCGAATGCGTTTACCAATCTATCCATTTGCAAAAGAAAGATATTGGATTGAGCAAACGACACCAACACAACAAACGGTATTTACGGAAGTAACGACAAAAGTTCATCCATTATTACACACAAATACGGTAAGCCTGAAAGCGCAAGGATATATTGAAGAAGCGGAACAAAATGAAGTGCTTTTAGCATTAAATAAAGGGGAAGCAAGTACGAGAAAAATCAAGCGTATCAATCTTCCTACATATCCATTTGCAGAAGAAAAATGTTGGCCAGAACAAAAGAAAGCAACTTCCACACACAACGTAAAAGAAGTTGTGTCTGACTTTTCATCGGACAATCTGGATTCCATCGAAGAACTAATCAATAACATAGATGACGAACTAATAGACACTGACAAAGCTATTATGTTATTGAAAGAGCTTATATAAATTACAGCAGACAAACAATCCGTTAATCATAAGTATTAAAAAATACATCTTTAACTAAGAAATTTTTACAATTTTCATCAGTATAAAAGATTAAAAGAAAGCATAAAATGATAGATTTTATCGAGTACGTAGTTTCGGAATTAAAACAAAAGAGACTCTCAAAAGGAAACGCCTTATCACTAATAAAGCAGTTTTCTCAAAATTCATCTAAAACCACTGTTGCAGCAGAAATTCATCCGCTGTTGCATGCGAATACTTCAGATTTATACCAACAAAGCTATACCACAGTTTTAAACGGAACTGAATCTTTTTTGGAAGATCACCAAGTAAAATTGGGCGAAAATCAATTTGCCAAGGTATTGCCAGGTGTTGCCTATTTGGAAATGGCGCGTGTTGCGATAGAAAATGCGTTGCCAACACTGACAGATTCGAGTGAATTAGAAATACAAAATATAGTATGGCTAAAACCGTTTTTTGTGTCGGAAAGCAAGCAAATTCACATAGCATTAGCAACGGAAGAAGACGGAAAAATACACTTTGAAATCTACAGTCAAGAAGCTGGAGCTGACGAGGAAACAATTCATTGTCAAGGACAACTCGATTACGCTGACAAAGCAACCTATTCCTCACTAGACATTGCCCAAACCAAATCGGAAATGACCAGAGGTGTACTGACTTCGGATACCATTTATGCGGCTTACGATTCCATGGGATTAGCGTATGGTGCGGCACATCGAGTAATTTCAAAAATATACCAAGGAGACGATCAATTAATAGCAAAATTAGAACTGTCTGACGAGTTCGTAAAAGAACAACACCAATATCTTTTACATCCAAGTTTAATGGATGGCGCTTTGCAAGCAAGTATTGGTTTAACAAAAGATATCCACAATCTTGGCAAAAGTCCAATGGTGCCATTTGCGTTGGAAAACATTCGTGTCATTTCAGCATGTACCAAAGAAATGTATGTCTTAGTTCGATATGCAAAAGGAAGCAATGCTGACGATAAAATCATAAAATTAGACCTAGATATCTACGATTCGGAAGGGAATATCTGTGTACAACTCAAAGGATTTACTTCTAAAACGTTTACAACTGAAAGTAAAAAAACAGAAAAACAGCAGGTTACTTTAGGTTCATTACTTGCGAAACAAATTTGGGAAGCTACAAAGGAAGCTAAAAATACTTCAACCAAAGAAACGACCTTTATACACAAGGAAATCATTGTATATAATTTGGCTGAAATAGATACAAAGAAGCTTAAAAATAATTTCTCGAACACTAATTGTACTGCAATCCATATTTCTTCAGAAAAAAACATAGCGGAACAATATAGCGAAGTAGCATTACAGAGCTTTGAAAAAATACAAAACATACTCAAAAGCAAGTACAAAGGAAAAGTAAACTTACAACTTGTGGTTGGTAATGATTCTGATAATGAAATACTTGCAGGAATTTCAGGAATGCTAAAAACAGCCGCTTTAGAAAATCCTCAATTTTCGGGTCAAATCATTTTTACAGACAAAAAAACCTCATTACAAGTACTTACGGATCAATTGCGTTTCTGTCAATCGAATTCACAAGATACGGTGGTGAAATACGTAAATGGAACACGTTATGTTGTGCGATTAAAAGAAATTGATGTTGCAGAAAAACAACCAAAAATCGGTTTCAAAGAACACGGAACATACCTCATTACAGGTGGTTTTGGTGGATTAGGAACTGTATTTGCAAAGGAAATTCTGGAGCAAATAAAAACAGCAAAAATCATCTTAACAGGTCGTTCCGCAGTAAACAAAGACAAATCTGCCAAACTTGAAGCATTAGCTGGAGAAAAAAACAGAGTCATATATCGTCAATTAGATATTTCAAACCTACAAGAAGTACAAAAATGTGTAGATGCTGTAATTAAAGAACACAAACAGCTCAACGGAATTATACATTCTGCGGGAATGATTGCGGACAATTACATTCTAAAAAAGACCCACAAAGAATTCCAACAAGTATTGGAGCCAAAAGTGATGGGAGCGTTCAATCTGGCGACGGCTACCGCAAATATTGACATGGACTTCATGGTATTTTTCTCTTCGGGAGTTTCGCTACTAGGAAACGCCGGACAAGCAGATTATGCCGTGGCAAATGGATTTTTAGATCAACTGGCGATATCTAAAAACAATCAGAAAGAAAATAAAAGAAACAACACTAAATTATACAGTATCAACTGGCCATTATGGCAACATGGCGGAATGGAATTAAACCCAAAAGTCATGGAAGCAATGCAACGTGAAACAGGTGTATATCCATTGCAAACTGCTACGGGTAAATTAGCTTTCTATCAAAGTATAGAACTTGGGCTATCTCAAATGTTAGTAATAGAAGGTGATTTACAAAAAGTACGTCAACTAGTATTTGCACAACCAATATCGGTAGAAGTAGAAAAAACAATACCAGAAACAGCTAGTAAACTAGCAAAAATTACGGAACAAGTTACTGAAACAACGGTAACTAAGCCTGATAATTTACTAGCAAAAACACGCGAATATCTACGTAAAGAATTCTCGTCAGTATTAAAAATAGCAGTACACAAAATAGATACAGCTGCGGCTTTAGAACGCTATGGAATTGACTCTGTAGTTGCCATGAATCTCACAGGAAAACTAGAAAAAACCTTTGGAAACTTATCCAAAACACTATTTTTTGAATACCAAACAATTGATGAATTAAGTGAATATATTTCAGAGAATTTTCAAGAAAAACTAAGTGAACTGCTCTCAATTTCAACACAAACAACGCAAAAAGTAGTAGCTCCAATGGTTGTACCAACTCCTGAAAAAGTGGAAGTGAAAGTACGACAAAAAGGACTGCGACAATTTCATCGACAAGCGCAAACTACATTTGCTAAATCGTCACAAGAAATTCATAATGAACCAATTGCAATTGTTGGTTTAAGTGGTCGCTATCCAGAATCTATCGACATTGAAGCCTATTGGAACAATCTTCGAGATGGGAAAGATTGTGTAACGGAAGTGCCAGAACAACGTTGGGATTGGAAAGATTATTACACAGACGATAAAGCAAATCCGGGAAAACATTCAAGCAAATGGGGCGGATTTATCTCAGGTGTAGACGAATTTGATCCTCGATTTTTTAATATTTCTCCACGAGAAGCCAGTTACATTGATCCGCAAGAACGTTTGTTTTTACAACATGCGTGGATGGCGGTTGAAGATGCAGGTTTTACACGAGAACGCTTGCAAATTCCTGTTGAAAACGATCAAGCAGGACAAGTTGGCGTGTATGTTGGCGTAATGTACGGAGAATACAATTTATCAGGAAGTTTGGCAAGTATTGCAAACAGAGTTTCATATTTTCTAAACCTTCACGGACCAAGTATGACGTTGGATACCATGTGTTCATCTTCGTTAACTGCAATTCATTTAGCCTGTCAGGATCTAAAAATGGGACGTACCAATTTAGCCATTGCTGGAGGCGTGAACGTAAGTATAGATCCGAACAAATACAGCATGTTAAGTGCTGGACAATTCATATCAAGTGACGGACATTGTCAAAGTTTTGGCGAAGGTGGCGACGGTTACATTCCAGGAGAAGGCGTTGGTGCAGTTGTACTGAAAAAACTATCAGAAGCGGTAAAAGATAAAAATCATATATACGGAATCATAAAAGGAAGTTCGCTCAATCACGGTGGAAAAACAAACGGGTACACAGTTCCGAATCCAAATGCACAAGCAAGTGCTATTTCGAGAGCGTTGCGAGAATCAGGAACAGATCCGAAATACATTAGTTACGTAGAAGCACACGGAACAGGAACAAAATTGGGCGATCCAATAGAAATCACAGCATTAAGCAAAGCATATCAATTAAAAGCGGAAGAAAATCGTTGCTTAGTAGGTTCCTCCAAATCAAACATTGGACATTGTGAATCTGCGGCTGGAATTGCAGGTCTTACAAAAGTGTTGCTTCAAATGAAGTACAAGCAAATAGTTCCATCGTTACATTCAGAAAAATTAAATCCAAACATAGATTTTGAAAAATCTCCTTTCGAGATCAATCAAACCTTAAAAAACTGGGAAAAACCAACTGTTGACGGAAAACAAATACCACGCACCGCAGGATTGTCTTCCTTTGGTGCTGGCGGATCCAACGCACACATCATCATTCAAGAATATGATGAAACAGCAAGTGAAACGTTTATAAACAGTCCGTATGCAATCGTTCCATTATCCGCCAGAACGGACGAACAATTGACACAAAAAGTACGTGATTTGTATACTTTTATTGAACGTACACATGCTTCCTCTCAAGAAAAAATTGATCTATTTCAATTAGCATATACCTTGCAAATAGGAAGAGAAGCCATGGACGAACGTGTAGGTTTTTTAGCGACTTCCATCGAAGAACTCGTAGAAAAATTAAAAGCGTACGTTGCTGGAGAAGAAGAAATTGAAGATGTCTTTCACGGACAAGTAAAAGAAAACAAAGACACCATCTCTCTTTTTAATACAGATACGGATTTTGAAGAAACAATTGCGAAATGGATAGCACAAGAAAAATATGCGAAAATACTTGGCTTATGGGCGAAAGGGTTACACTTAGATTGGACTAAATTTTACAATCAAGAAAAAATACAAATCATAAGTTTACCAACCTATCCATTTGCGAAAGAAAAATACTGGAATGCACCAGAACTAAGAGGAAAACTAGAAGTAAAAGACACTACAACGACGATATTACATCCATTATTGCATACAAATATATCTGATTTAGAACAACTTACATATAGTACAACTTTTAGTGGAGAAGAATTTTTCATAAAAGATTACCAATTAAAACTCAACAGCGGAGAAGCTCAGAAAGCATTGCCTGCATTGGCAACGTTAGAAATGGCTCGTGCAGCAATAGTGCTTGCAAAACCTGCATCGGATGAATCTGCGTATGTTGAATTACGTGAAATTTCATGGGGAAAACCATGCATCTATAACGAGAATGCAAAAATTGACATTGCTGTATTCAAAACGGAAAACGATCAAATTCATTTTGAAATATACAGCGGTACAAATGGCGGAGAAATCATTCATTCGCAAGGTCAGGCAGTCTATGTAGATCAACAACAAGCGATTCGATATGATTTAGAAGATTTAAAAAATCAACTAGAGAAAAAAACTTGGGAAACGAAAGATATATACAATGCATTCGGTCAAATCGGTTTTAATTACGGAACATCAAATCAAGTTATAGAATCTATATATCGCAGTCAAAATCAGTTGTTAGCCGCCATTCGTTTGCCAAAAATTATTGAGAAAAGTGAAACTGATTTCGTATTGCATCCAGCGATTTTAGATAGTGTCGTGCAAGCATCTATTTGTTTATTGACAGATTTAAAACTAGTGGCAAATCATACATTCACACCAGTTTCAGCCGATTCATTGCGCATACACAAAGCGTTTGAAAAAGAAATGTTAGTGTTGGTTCAATATGCTGAAAATAATGATTCAGATTCATTATGTATTGATGCGGATTTGTGTGACATCCACGGAAACGTTTGTGCGCAAATCATAGGTTTACAATTACAACAAATTGAATTAAACGATGTGCTTCAAGCAAAAGCAACCATCAACTTGACGGCAACTACAGAAACCATTTCAATTGCAGCATTAGACAAACCAAGTGCTATAAAACTGAGTAATTTTAACACAAAAAACATAAGTGTAGCAAAACCAGTTTCAGCAAAACCAACAGCGGTAACTTTATTGAATGCGCAAAAAATAGCAACCTCTAAAATAGATACTACCACAGTAAAAGTTCCGAAAATACGTTTAAACAAAGTAGAAGAAACGGCTAGTTATGAAACTAAAACAGCAATCGTACCTCAAAAAATAAAAGTTACACATACCAACCCAATTTCAAAACCTTCTAACCATGTTGAAGCACCAAAATCGACAGAATCTGTTGCTGAAAATGGAGCATTGCATTCAAAAGAACAACTAAAGCAAATGCTCATACAAACGTTGGCGAAATCACTGTACTTAGAACCTTTTGAAATTGATCCAGACAAATCATTTACGGATATTGGTTTAGATTCTATTGTGGGTGTCGAATGGATAAAAACCATCAATAAAAATCTAAATATGGAGTTGTCTTCCACAAAAATATACGATTACGCAACCATCAATGAACTTGCAAAATATTTAACCAAAGAAGTAAATGCAAGTCAAGAAACGCTATCAACCACAGTTTCGTAAAAAATCAGCTTGCAAAAATACCAAAGGAAAAGAAAATATAACTACACAAAAAACACTCAACAAAAGCCAAAATGAATAGTTTAACCAAGATACAAATACAGAAACTTCTCATACAAAGTCTAGCAAAAGCACTTTATTTAGAGCCTTCTGAAATAGACGCCGAAAAATCGTTTACAGACATAGGTCTGGATTCCATTGTGGGTGTAGAGTGGATAAAAGCTATAAATAAAGAATTTGGTCTTGAACTTTCCTCTACTAAAGTTTATGACTACTCAACAGTCAATGAATTAACGTCATTTTTAGTAAAAGAATTGGCAAACCAACCAACGAAAGTTACTGAGGAAAAACCGGTACAAGCACCAATTGAAGCTAAAACGCCAATTAAGATTGAACCCGTAGTAAAACCACAAATACACATAAAATCACCTGTACAAGTAGTTGAAAAACCGCAATCTAGTACAACGTTAAACAGCTTAAAATCGTTTCCAACACTTACCAAAAAAACACGCGAAAAGCAGGTTGTAAATCCTACAAAATCTGAAAAAGGTTTTGAAGATGAAAAAATTGCCATTGTTGGAATCTCTGGACGATATCCGCAAGCTAAAAACTTAGACCAATATTGGGAAAATCTAAAAGCGGGTAAAAACTCAGTAGTAGAAATTCCTAAATCTCGTTGGGATGCTGATAAATATTACGATCCTGATCCTACCAAAAAAGATAAAATTTACAGCAAATGGTTAGGAATGTTGGACGATGTAGACTGTTTTGATCCGCTATTTTTTCAAATATCTCCAGCGGAAGCAGAATCCATGGATCCACAACATCGTTTGTTCCTAGAAGAAAGTTACAAAGCGTTTGAAGATGCAGGCTATGCAAGAAAAACATTAAGTGATAAAAAATGTGGCGTTTACATGGGAATTATGAGTAACGAATATTCCTATATGATGTCCAAAGGTGAATCTAACGCTATAAACACTACGGCGAATAGTTTTGCCATTGGAGCGGCAAGAATCGCCTATTTTCTAAACCTAAAAGGACCCGCAATTCCATTTGATACGGCATGTTCCTCATCATTAGTAGCCATGCATGTAGCCTGTCAAGGATTGCTAAATAATGAAATAGACATGGCACTTGCTGGAGGCGTTAGTTTATACTTAGCACCAGAATCTTATCTAGGAATGTGTCAGGCAGGAATGTTATCGCCAGAAGGACAATGTAAAACATTTGACGATTCCGCAAACGGATTTGTTCCAGGTGAAGGAGCAGGAGCAGTCGTGCTCAAAAGGCTGAAAGATGCAGAAAGAGACAATGATCATATCTATGGAGTCATTCTGGGATCAGGCATCAATCAAGATGGAAAAACCAACGGAATTACGGCACCAAGTGTCAACAGTCAAATAGAATTAGAACGTGAAATATATTCCAGATACAATATAGATCCAGCAACGATTAGTTATGTAGAAGCGCACGGAACAGGAACAAAATTGGGCGATCCGATAGAATTGGAAGCCTTATCAACCTCTTTCGGAGAAAAAACATCCAAACGTAAGTATTGCGCAATTGGTTCCGTAAAAAGTAACTTAGGACATACTTCTGGAGCAGCAGGAATGGCAAGTTTGCACAAAGTATTGCTTTCTATGCAAAACAAAACGTTAGTGCCTAGCTTACATGTTCAAAAAGAAAATATCATCTTCGACTTTGAAAAATCGCCATTTTACATCTCAAGAGAGACAAAAGAATGGAATCAGCTTCCAGATGTGGAAAGTCCGTTGCGTAGAGCCGCCATCAGTGCTTTTGGTTTCAGTGGAACCAATGCACACGTGGTGATAGAAGAATATCCACAAGAAAAAAATGTGGAAAATAAACGTTCTGCAATAGACGATTCGGGTGTACTCATCGCAATTTCGGCGCGTACTGAAGATCAATTACACCAAAAAGTTACCGACTTATACGATCATATCACGTCAAAAAAATCATCTATCAATCTAGAAGATCTAGCATATACGCTTCAAATTGGTAGAGAAGAAATGAAAAAACGTATCGCCATTGTTGTCAATTCGGTAGCGCAACTATGTGATAAACTTGAAGAATACATCATTGGAGATGAACATATTCCAAATGTATACACAAGTAAATCGTCTAAAAACAAAGAAACAATTGATGCTTTTGAAACTAACGAAGCATTTGAAAAATTGGTAGACGAGTGGATTTTAGCCAAAAACAACACAAAACTAGCCGAAATTTGGGCAAATGGTGTTGAATTAGATTGGAATAAATTCTACGGAGATAAAAAGCCAAACCGAATCAATTTACCAACCTATCCTTTTGCAAAAGAAAAATATTGGGCATACAAACCGCAAGATTCAGAAGTACGTGATACGCTCACTAATTCCATTGCAGATTCTATTGTTGATAATTTAACGGATACGCTCATTCGTGCAGACGTGATAAAGCATAGCGAAGAAAAACCTTCAAAACAATATTACAGCACACGTTGGGAAGCTACGGAAGTAGCTAAAGCGACTGAATCTGACGCAACAACACTACATGATCCGTTGTTAATTTTTGATGTTAATGATGAATTGTATAAAGCGTATCAAAATAAATATCATCAGTCAGAAGCTAAAAACAATATCATTTACGTACAACTTGGAGATACATTTAAAGCATCTGAATCCAATGTTTACAGTATAAATCCAAATCGTGAAGAAGATTTCTATCAGCTCATTGAAAAGTTGGAAAACAAAAACTTGCTTCCTTCTTCCATAATATATCAAGGTGCTGAAACGCTTTCGCTAGAAGAAAAAAATGGAATCACACAGCATCTCAATTCAGGTGTATACGCACTCTTTTTCCTAAGTAAAGCGTTATTGCGTTTAAAAACTCAGAAAGCACTCAAAATCATCACGCTTCTTCCTAGCAATCATACCATAGAAACGCCATTAAATGAAGCACTTGGCGGGTTTTTCAAAACACTTACGTTAGAAAATCCAAAATATCAAGCTAAAATTATATTGCTCGATAACAAAAAAGAAGATGCCATTCAAACAGCTGACAAACAACAACTCATTGCAAATGAACTTGAAGATCAAAACTGGAATAAAAACGAAGTAAAATATATATTCCACAAAAACAATCAAAACAAACGATATACAAGAACGTTACTTCCATTTACCCCTGCGGAAAACAAATTAGCAGAATTGCCTATCAAACAAAACGGAGTCTATCTGATTTCTGGCGGAATTGGCGGATTAGGCTATCTATTCAGTGAATATTTAGCAAAAAACTTTCAATGTAAATTAGTTCTTTTTGGAAGATCGCCTCTAAATGCAACCTATCAAGAAAAGCTCAATAAATTAAAGGCATTCAACGCAGAAGCATTCTACATTCAAGCCGATGTTACCAACTTGGAAGACATGGAAATGTTGGTTAAAGTAACCAAAGACAAATTTTCTCATATCAATGGAATCATTCACAGTGCTGGCGTAAGTAGAGACAGTTTTATCCTAAAAAAGACGACAGAAGAAATGCAGCAAGTGCTGGATCCGAAAGTTCAGGGAACCATCAATTTGGACAAAGCTACGAAAGATGAAAAACTAGATTTATTTGTCTTATTTTCTTCCATTGCGGGCGTATTAGGGAATTATGGACAATGTGATTATGCGTACGGAAATCACTTTTTAGACGCTTTCGCTGGATACAGAAAATCGCTAACAAACCAAAAAGAACGCTTTGGTAAAACACTTTCGATCAACTGGCCATATTGGGAAAGTGGCGGAATACATCTTCCTGAAAATGAAATAGAACAAGGAAAAAAACTCATTGGAATTTATCCGATAGAAACCAAAACGGGATTAGCATATTTTGAACAATTTCTAAGTTCAGAAATTACACAAGGAGTTGCTTTATACGGAAAAGCATCAAAAATTAGTGCGTACATTCAACAACATACTGGAAATGAAAATGAAGGAAATCAAGGAGTTACAAGTATCATTGATATTTCAGTAATAGACACTTCCGTTTTGTTAACAAAAACAGAAGCATATCTCAAAGCACTTATTGGAACAGAAATAAAACTTGATCCAGAACGTATTGATAGTGATGAAAAATTTGATGCATTTGGTATCGATTCCATTATTATTGGAAGAATAAATGCGACCATAGAAAAAGACCTTGGACCACAATCCAAAACATTGCTCTATGAATTTCCTTCTATCAAAGAATTGTCAGAACATCTACACATAGAAGCAAAAGAGCAACTCATAAAGCTGTTTGACATGTCTCCAAAAAATGTGGAGGTAGAAATTGTAACGAAAGAAACGAAAACAGTTGCCACTCCTGTATATAAACAGGAAAAAACAATGAATTCCTATGATGAAAACGAACCCATTGCAATTATTGGGGTTCATGGTGTATATCCGAAGTCGGAAGACATTAACAAATACTGGGAAAACATTAAAAAAGGGAAAAACTTAGTAGATCTAGTTCCAGAAGATCGTTGGAATGGGGAAGCCTTTTATGATGAAAATCCTGAAAAAGTTACCGAAGGAAAAATTTACAGCAAATGGGGCGCATTTATAAAAGATGTAGACAAATTTGATCCTAAATTCTTCAACATCACTACGGAAGATGCCAATATGATGGATCCGCAAGAACGATTATTCTTAGAATCAGTTTGGGGAACTATTGAAGATGCAGGATACACAAAAAATAGTCTAAAAACACGTTACAGCAAAGGAAATGGTTCAGATGTAGGCGTATTTGTAGGGGTCACAACACACACATACAATTTACTCGCTATTGACGAATGGAACAAAGGTAATTACCTAAATTCTAGTTCGTTAACTTGGTCAATAGCAAACAGAGTATCGTATTTAATGGATTTTCAAGGACCAAGTATGCCCATTGATACTGCATGTTCTTCGTCATTAGTATCCATTCACATGGCGTGCGAAAGTCTTCGGAAAAAAGAATGTCAAGTCGCCATTGCTGGAGGCGTAAACTTATATTTACATCACTCAAAATATCATTCCTTATGTAAAAAAGGCATGCTTGCCAAAGGAAATAAAAACTATAGTTTTGGCGCAGGCGATGACGGATTTGTTCCGGGAGAAGGCGTAGGTTCTATATTACTAAAACCGTTAAGCAAAGCAATTGCAGACAAAGATCATATCTACGCGGTAGTCAAAGGAAGTGCAGTTGGACACGGCGGAAGTTCAAACGGCTATTCGGCGCCAAATCCGAACTCACAAGCGACACTCATTGAAGAAACCTTGCAAAATGCAAAAGTACATCCTGAAACAATTAGTTATGTAGAAGGACACGGAACAGGAACACAATTGGGCGATAGTTTAGAAATATTATCCTTAACCAACGCCTTCAAATCTAAAGTAGAAAAGAAACAATTTTGTCCAATAGGTTCTGTCAAAGCCAACATTGGACACACAGAATCAGCGGCAGGAATTGCGGGCGTTACCAAAATTCTCTTGCAATTAAAGCATAAATTACTTGCGCCAACCATCAATTCGGAAGAAATCAATCCGAATATAAACTTTGAAAAATCGCCTTTCTATCTGCAACACAGCTTGTCAAAGTGGGAACATTTGCCAAACACACCACGACGCGCGCTCATCAACTCATTTGGTGCTGGAGGCGTAAATGCATGTTTAGTGATAGAAGAATTTGTAGATGCTAAAACGAAGGTAGAAAAGCCAAAAGTAACGAATCCGCATTTAATTGTATTCTCAGCAAAAAACAAAGAAAGCTTGCTAAAATATGTGAATAAATTTCTCATCGTCTTAGGAGAAAATAGAAATATTAATTTGGCAAACGTAGCATATACGCTTCAAACAGGACGCGAAGCAATGCAAGTACGATTGGCTTTTATCGTGTCAACGAGGGAAGAATTAATGGATCAAATAAGAAATTGGAAACAAGAAATTTCAACCGAAAATACCTTTGAAAGTAAAGATGGAACGGTACAAATCATAAAAAATCCTACCAAAGAAGAAAAGAAACATATTGATGCTTTACTAGAAAATAAGCAACTTTCGGAACTTGCTAAAATTTGGATTCAAGGAATAAAAATTGATTGGGATCATTTTTACACTACTGTAGATGAGCCTCAGCGAATTTCTTTGCCAACCTATCCGTTTGCAAAAGAACGTTATTGGATTACGAACAATTCGCTAAAAAACAATCAACCAAAAAGAATTGAAAGTCATACGCAACAATTGCACCCATTAGTTTCTCATAACATTTCTACATTGCGCGCAATAGGTTTTGATTCGTTATTAGACCATAATGCATACTACGCAGAAGATCACAAAGTAAACGGTGTAAAAATATTTCCAGGAGCAGGATTTCTCGAAATTGCGAGTGTTTCTGGGAGTTTAGCAGGAGAGCAAAAAGTACATAAAATTAAAGATATTGTCTGGATTCATCCTTTAACATTTCAAAATAGTCCTAAATCGATACAAACCTATCTGCGAAAAAATGGAAGTGGAACTTCTTATGAAGTAACATCTCTAAATGAGTTGAACGAGCGAATTACACACTCCGAAGGAAGAATAATGTATCAGAATCATTCCAATCATGCCAATGGAATTGAAGAAAAAATAGACCTTGACGCATTAAAAAATAGCTGTCATACAACCATAGTGAGTAACAACTATTACGATTCTTTTGAGAAATCGGGAATCAAATACGGAGAAGCTTTCCAAACGGTACGAGAATTACACATCAGTGATTCATTTGCCTTAGCAAAACTCGAAATTGCCACTAATTTACAAGCAGATTTTGATCAGTTCATGCTTCATCCAAGCTTACTAGATGGCGCATTACAAACCGTCGCAGGATTATTAGGAAGTACAAATTCAGACAAATCATACCTTCCATTTGCAATTGATGAATTAGAAATCATTCGTCCGTTAACACAAACCTGTTATTCGGTTGTTGAATTTGCAGATCACAAAGAAAATATGCAATCAGACATTAAAAAATTCAACATTCAAATCGTAAACAGAAAAGGAGCATTGCTAGTACGGATAAAAAACTTTTATGCCAGAGCACTTTCTATTGTAGAAACACCTACGCAAGAAGCGGTTGTGGCTCAATAATCAATAAGTACAGTTTTAAATTTTCAAACACATACCCATGTCAAAACATAAAAAAGCTATTGAAGAATATCCTGTTGGTGTATTTACATCAGAGTTTACAGGGAATGAACTTTTTTTAGCAGATCATATCATACAAGGTCAAAAAATCCTTCCCGGAATGGCATATTTAGAAATATCTAGAGCTGCTGTTGCGAATTCTATCGACATTTCAGAAGACGAAATGATTGTGTTAGAAGACAGTGTTTTTGTGCAAGCAATTTTAGTTTCTCAAAAACGCGAAGTAGAAGTAAAAGTATATCCTGGCGCAGCTGGCGAATTTGGAGTTGAGGTCAGCACGAGTCAAGGAGTTCACTTTCAAGCGAAAGCTATGGTGCAGAAAAAGCAGAAAGTTCATGCTGCTGAACACATTCCACAAAAACTAGATCTTGATGCGTTAAAAGAAATATGTAACAAACCTGGACCCGAAAAAAGTATGTTTTACCAAAACATGCGAAAACGTGAAGTGTTTTTAGGGCCAAGTCACCAAGGAATCCAAACCATTCACATAGGCGACAAAGAAGCGTTGGTTTACTTATCGTTGCCAGGATCGAGCAGTAGAAGCATGATGATGGATCCTGGAATGTTAGACAGTATCATTCAAGGTGGAATAGCATTGGCAAGCAATCCGGAAGCGAATGTAGTTCCTTTTGCAGTAAAAAACACCTTTGTTTTTGGAGCGTTAACCGATACTATGTATACGCATATTGAAAAAACGGAGGACGGAATGAACTATACGGTTGCTGATGAAAATGGCGAAGTCAAAGTCATGATCAGAGGTTTTATGGCGCGTGAAATAGAAATCAACACACCAGAAGATCAACTTGTATATTACAAATCTGAATGGCTTGAAGAAGTAGACACAGAAGCTGACGATGCGAGCAATAACACAACTAAAATAAATGGTAGTAAAACCTATACGGATTTAGTAAAATCGACATTTTCAAAAGTAAAACAACTTATTGAAGAAAAAACACCACAACATACCATTGAAGTTTCCTTGCCAAAAGACAAACCTGCATGGAAAGGGATCATAGGTTTATTAAAAACGACTGCTATTGAATATCCAAAAATTGACTTCAAACTAAAAGTAGACAACAAGCTAGTTACCAATACTTTTACAGAAATTGAATTCGCGGAAACTTCAGAAAAAAACTGGACAGCGAATAAAACGATTTTAATCACTGGTGGACTTGGTGGTGTTGGAAAATTGATCTGTTTTGACATTGCTGAAAAAAGTAAAGGTTGCCACCTAATTCTTGCGGGAAGAAGTAAATTGAACAATGAGAAAAAAGAAATCATAAAAGAAATTTCGGCTAAAGGCATCAAAGTCACCTATATTATTTGTGATGTAACGAACCAAAAAGAAGTAACCGATTTAATAGCGAAACATCCTGAAATTAATGGAGTTATGCACTGTTCGGGAACAAATGCAGATAATTTAATAACGAAAAAAACAATCAAAGAAATTGAGCAGGTTTTAGCGCCAAAAGTAGCAGGTTTAGAATATCTCGATCAAGCAACAGCGACACTAAAACTAGACTATTTTATTACGTTCTCATCAATAGCTGGTGCATTAGGAAACGCTGGTCAAACAGATTATGCCGCCGCAAATGCGTACATGGATGCCTATATGATCGCACGTTCAGCACGTGTAAAAAACAAAGAATGTCACGGGAAAAGTGCGAGTATCAATTGGCCTTTATGGGAAAGTGATGGAATGCAATTAGATGCAGAAACGAAAAAAAATCTTGAACAAGCACTTAAAATTAAACCCTTACCTGGAGCATTTGGACTAAAAGCGTTACAAGAAATCATACACAGTAATGCGCAACAAGTGGTGGTTTTATATGGAAATAAGAAAAACATCAAAAGTCTGTTTGACAAGCCTAAAAAGAAGAAAAAAGTTGTTCAAGAAATAAAACAAGATACGGACACGGGCGATTTAGGAAAGCAAATTTTACACAATGTAAAAGAGCAAGTTGCAGCACATTTAAAAAGAGAAATAAGCCAATTGGATGATACGGAAGATTGGGCAGAATTTGGATTCGATTCTATATTACTCTCAAGCTTTATCAACAAATTCAACGCTAAATTTAATGTAAACTTATTACCAACTGTATTATTTGAATCCACTAACATTCAATCGTTTAGTGAATATCTTACAGAGAACTATGCCGAACATTTCTCAAAATTACTCTCTGTAAACGCTAACAATACATCACAAAAAGTAGAAACAGCAGAAGAAACTCCAACGGAAGAAGAACAAGACATTACCAGTTTTGCACGTAGTTTTAAGCAAAAATATAAAAAGAATAGCGCTTACAGAGATAAAGATTTAGCGATCGTTGGAATGAGCTGTAACATAGGAGGCGCACGAAATCCTGATGAACTTTGGAAAATGCTCGTTGAAGAAAAAGACATGATTAGCGAAATTCCAAAAGATCGATGGGATTGGAGAGACTATCCAGAAATAAGTAAATGGGGATCTTTTATTGAAGACATTGGAAACTTTGATTCACTCTTCTTTGGAATCTCTCCCGCAGAAGCCATATACATGTCACCAGAACAACGTTTAATGCTGCGATATGTTTGGGAATGTATGGAAGATGCAGGATATTCGTCAGACAAACTCAGAGGTACCAACACAGGACTATTTATGGGATGTGGTCCAAGTAGTTACGTACATCTTTTAAGTGACATGCCTGTTGAAGCCTATTCGGCAACGGGAATGGTACCTTCGGTTGGTCCAAATAGAGTTAGCTTTTTAATGGATTGGCATGGCCCAAGTAACCCAATTGATACAGCGTGTAGCAGTAGTCTTGTTGCGTTACATCGTGCAATGGAAGCAATTCAGCTTGGTCATTGTGATCAAGCATTTATTGGTGGTGTAAATGCACTTTTGACTTCAGATGTGTACATCAGTTTTTCCAAATCGGGAATGCTATGTGAAGATGGAAGATGCAAAACATTTTCAGACAAAGCCAATGGATATGTGCGTGGAGAAGGAATTGGAGTACTCATGGTAAAAAGACTAAAAAATGCCATAGAAGACGGCGATCAAATATATTCAGTCGTAAAAGGGACATCAGAAAATCATGGTGGACATGCAAATTCGCTAACGGCACCAAATCCAAAATCACAAGCTGCCGTCATCAAACAAGCTTTCAAAGATGCTGAAATAGATTTTAGTCGTTTGAGCTATGTAGAATGTCACGGTACGGGAACTCCACTAGGCGATCCAATCGAAATAGAAGGTTTAAAAACCGTAGCGAAAGAGCTAACGTCTGACTCAGATGTATATGAATGTAAATTGGGAAGTATAAAATCTAACATTGGTCATTTGGAATATGCCGCTGGAATTGCAGGACTCTTAAAAGTGATCTTGCAAATGAAGCACAAAAAAATAGTAAAATCGTTGCATTGCGATACGGTAAATCCGTATATCCAATTAGAAGGAACGCCATTCAAAATTGCCCATGAATCAAGTGATTGGGACAATCCATCAGGGAAACCTAGAGTAGCAGGAGTCAGTAGCTTTGGTTTTGGTGGTGTAAATGCTCATATTGTACTTGAAGAATTTCCAACACAAGAACATAGTATTGAAGAAGAAACGACCGATAGTACAGACAAAATGTTACTGGTCATTTCAGCAAATGATGAAGAAGGGCTCACAAAATATCTTTCGCAATATCAAGAATACATAAAAACAGTAGATCAAAATGCAAAAACCTTAGAGCGTATTGCCTATACATTACAAGTAGGTCGTTCTGAAATGCGGGAACGTATTGCTTTTATCGCTGATTCTTTTGAAGATTGGAGTACACAAATTGATAAATTTTTAAATAAAAATGGACTCATTCAGGATGAAAAAATATTTAGAAATTCTGTAAAACGTAAAACGTCCAAGCATTCTGAGCTGCTAAACGGAGACGGAAAAGAATACATTAAAAAATTAATAGCGGAAAACAATCATGAAAAAATAGCCGAACTCTGGGTTGAAGGTTCTAAAATACCTTGGGAATTATTATATGTTTAATCATAATGTTATAAAAAATCAAATCAACAAACTGAATGTTTAAAATTATGAAAAAAAGTTTTATTTACATATCGTTATTTATGCTTAGCTATGCAACGGTTTACTCTCAGAATGAGGTAGTTATACCGGAAGATGAAAATTCAAAACAATGGGATTGTTTTGTGGGAACGAGTCTATTCATGGTGGGAAACTTAGCTTCTGATCCTCCACATTTTTACCAACTAAATCTTGGGTATCGAATTACGCAAAAAGATGTAATTTCTTTTGAGGCAATCACGTGGACGTATGATGGCCCGTTGGGGAGACCTTATGGACCCGATCATAATGATGAAGCATCAAATTTCCCCGGAAAAGTGAGAGCCTATGGTGCCGGATTTGCCTATCAACGATTCCTGTGGAAAAAAGCGTATGTACAAGTGCATGCAACGGCGATGAGACAAAATTACTTAGATCTATCTGGTAAAAAAATTCAAAGTGGATTTCAACTATTCAGCGCGTTTCGTGCAGGATATCAGTTCCAATTCTTTAAAAACAGATTCTTCATTGAACCATCATTAGCCGTAACATTTTGGCCAGTAAATACAAACATGCCAGAATCATTTCAAGTGCAAGAAGATAGATTTAATAACTATTTCATAGGAGAACCCGGATTACACCTCGGATTTAACTTTTAGTAACAAATAGAGAATTGAGTACAAAGAGCTCAGAGCAAACACAAAAAAACAAATCAATAGAATACCAAAGAAAAAACACAAACAACGAACAACAAAAAACGAATAACAAACAAAAAAAATAACAAATAAATGAAATTAGTTGGAATTGAAGCAATAAATGTACACGCAGGAGCAGCGTGCTTGGACGTAAAAATACTAGCAGAGCATCGTAACCTAGACATGAACAGATTTGAAAATCTGCTGATGAAAGAAAAAACGGTGGCGTTGCCGTATGAAGATCCGATAACCTTTGGGGTAAATGCTGCCAAACCTTTAATTGATGCACTAAGTCCAGAAGAAAAAGACCGTATAGAAATGGTCATATCTTGTACAGAATCTGCTTTTGATTTTGGAAAATCGATGAGTACCTATTTTCACGATCAATTAGGATTAAATAGAAACTGCCGCCTATTCGAGCTAAAAAACGCTTGCTATTCAGGTATCGCAGGATTACAAACGGCTGTAAATTTTATACTATCTCAAACCTCTCCAGGAGCAAAAGCATTAGTGATCGCTACTGATGTTTCTCGATTCATGGTGGAAGAAGGCGGAAGTGCGCTAACGGAAGATTGGTCTTTTGCAGAACCAAGTGGTGGCGCAGGAAGTGTAGCAATGATCGTAAGTGATCAACCTCATATATTTCAAATAGATGTTGGAGCTACTGGATATTACGGATACGAAGTAATGGATACATGCCGACCAACTGCCGATGGTGACGCAGGAGATTCTGATTTATCATTACTATCATACCTTGATTGCTGTGTAAATGCCTACCAAGAATATGAAAAACGTGTAGAAGGTGCTAATTACAAAACAAGCTTTGACTACTTAGCTTTTCATGCTCCTTTCGGAGGAATGGTAAAAGGTGCGCACAGAAACATTATGAGGAAACTCACCAAAACACCACCAAAAGATATAGAAGAAGATTTCCAAAGAAGAGTAATGCCAGGATTAGATTACTGTCAGCGTGTTGCCAATATCATGGGCGCAACGGCTTTACTATCACTAGTAAGTACAATAGCAAACGGAAATTTTGACACACCAAAACGTATCGGTTGTTTCTCTTACGGTTCGGGTTGTTGCTCTGAATTTTTCAGTGGAGTTGTTACCAAAGAAGGACAAGAACGTCTACTAGCACTTGGAATCAAAGAAAAGTTAGACAAACGTTACGAAATGACTATGGAAGAATATGAGCAATTACTAATCAATAGTAATGCTGTCAAGTTTGGAACACGTAACACGCAATTAGACACTAACTTTATTCCTCAAGCTCGAAAAGCACTAGGAGAACCAACTTTATTTTTAAAAGAAATCAAAGAATTTCATAGAGAATACGAATGGATATCATAAATAACACAACATACGACACCTTACGAGTAAGATTGGAAGAAGACATCTGTTTCATTCAAATCTATCGACCAGAAAATAACAATACCATCAATGATCGACTGATTGAAGAATTTACAGAAGTACTAGACGTATGTGAAGAAGCGGCTAAAATTATCGTACTAGAAGGTTTGCCAGAAGTATTTTGCTTTGGAGCAGATTTTAAAGCCATTCAAGAAGATACAGGCGGCGACATAAGTCAGCAAGAACGAAATCCTGATGCACTGTACGATCTTTGGTTGCGACTCTCTTCCGGACCTTATGTGACCATTGCGCACGTAAGAGGAAAAGTAAATGCTGGCGGTGTTGGCTTTGTAGCTGCATGTGATATAGTACTATGTGAAGAAAAAACCATATTCAGTCTCTCAGAATTGCTATTTGGTCTCATGCCTGCTTGTGTATTGCCTTTTCTAATTCGTAGAATGGGATTTGCAAAAGCAAACTATTTAACCTTAATGACGCAACCGGTTTCAGCACAACAAGCCATGGAATGGGGATTGGCAGATGCTTGCGAAGAAAACTCTAAAAATCTGTTGCGAAAACATTTATTACGCCTCCGTAGATTGAACAAAACAGGAATCAAAAGGTATAAAAGGTTTATGAATACTTTGGATAATTTTCCTGAAGTATCAAAAGCTGATGCTGTAGCAGGAAACATCGAGGTTTTCTCGGATGAAGAAAATACCGAAAAAATAAAAAGGTTCGTAAACACAGGGAAATTTCCGTGGGAATCATAATAAAACAATATGGAAAACGTAGTCGAATTAACAGAAATTGCTGAAGGTATTGTTCAAATAAAAATGCAGGACAAGCAAAGTAAAAACACTTTTTCTCAAGCACTTACTACTGGACTTATCGAAGCTTTCAGTCACATTCAAAAAGAAGCAAAATACAAAGCGGTTATTCTCACAGGATACGACACCTATTTTGCCAGTGGAGGAACGCAAGATCAGCTCTTGACACTTACGGAAGGAGATTCAAAATTTACTGATTTTGACCTGTACAGTCTATCACTAAACTGTCCAATTCCTGTCATAGCTGCAATGCAAGGACACGGAATCGGCGGAGGATTTGCCATGGGATTATTTGCAGACTTTATCATACTAAGTCAAGAAAGCATTTATACAACCAATTTTATGAAATACGGGTTTACGCCAGGAATGGGAGCAACCTACATTCTTCCTAAAAAAATGGGCATCGTATTGGCAGAAGAAATGTTGCTTACCGCAAAAAATTATCGTGGTGAAGAATTAAAAGCGAGAGGCGTTCCATTTCCAGTATTGCGTCGTGACTTGGTATTAGAACATGCGTATGATTTGGCAAAAACCTTGGCGGAAAAACCTAGAGTATCATTAGTTGCTTTAAAAGATCATCTTGTGGCTGATATGCGACAACAACTTCCAAAAATTATTCAAGAAGAAGTCAAAATGCACGCCATAACCTTTGGACAACCCGAAGTAAAAGAGAGAATCAAATCGCTTTTTGGTCAATAACAACAAAGACAAATTTTTAAAAATCATACAAAACATCAAACCATTATATGAGTAAAAAAAATGTCTTTATGTTTTCAGGGCAAGGTTCTCAATATTATCAAATGGGAAAAGAATTATATGAACATCACAAAGTATTCAGCTATTGGATGGATGCCTGTGATGAAATTATATCACCATTGCTAAAAACCTCTTTTATCGACATTCTATATCCAAAAGATAAAAAAGGAGTCGCGTTTGATCGATTATTGCATACCAATCCGGCACTACTAAGCATTCAATATTGTATGTTTCAAGTAGTAAAAGACATGGGGATTCATCCCAATTATCTAATGGGTTACAGCTTAGGAGAAATGGCGGCAGCAATGGTTTCGGAAGTTATTTCGCTTGAAGATGGATTAAAATTTGTGGTAGACATGGCTGAATTTTTAGAAGAAAAAACACCGCAAGCCAACATGTTAGCACTCATGGCTGGGAAAGAAATTGTACTTGAAAACCCAGATTACTTTGCGGAATGTTGGATAATAGCAACAAACTTCTCAGGAAGTTTCGTTGTTTGCGGCTTGCCAGATGACATCAACTCATTACAAAAAATGTTGCAAGAAAAAGGAGTGACAACGCAACTATTGCCTGTAAATCAAGGATTTCATACACCAATTATAAATAATGTGGAAAATGAATTTAAGCAACGAATTGAAAAAATAACGCTTTCAACGCCTAAAATTCCAATAATTTCTTCCAAAAAAGCAGCCGTTGTTCATGAATTTACGCATGATTATTTTTGGGACATCATTCGATATCCTGTCAACTTTGAAAGAACCGTAAAAAACACTGTTGAAAATGACGATTGTATTTTTATAGACTTAGGACCAAGCGGTTCGCTGGCAACGTCCGTAAAATACATAGTAAATTCAAATTCAAACGTTGTTCCGTTACAAATACTAAATCAATATGGTAAAAACCTAAACGCTCTGGAAAAATTTACAACGGATTATGTAGCAGTACAATAAGCAATATTCAATCAAATTTAAAAAACAATAAAAACAAACAAACTTCCATTTATCTCATACCATTTATAAGATAAACTGAAAAAAATAAATATGACTAAAAACATTTATGACGCTGACCAAGAAGGATTAGAACCGCAAGTGGTAGTGCTAAAAGTATCAAACATGTTTATGATAAACTACAACTATTTGGTGATAGATCATATAAATAGTGAATCAATAATCATTGATCCTGCTTGGGATTTAGAAAAAATTGAACAGGCTCTTGAAGTCAGTGGAACTACGCTAAAAGGGATTTTATTAACACATTCACACTTTGATCATTTACACCTAGCAAGACCGCTTGCCGATACACATAAATGTCCTATTTGGATGTCGCACGAAGAAATAGAAATATCCAATTACAATGCGCCACAATTAGAAGCCATAGATACCAAACCATTGTATATTGGATCCTTAAAAATAACGCCTTTACTCACTCCAGGACATACGCAGGGAAGTATGTGTTATCTTATTGGAAACAATTTATTTACAGGCGACACCCTATTTTATGAAGGTTGTGGCTTATGTACGGATGTTGAAGCAGCTCATAATATGTTTGATAGTTTAAAACAAATCATTGCGCATGTAAAACCAACTACGCGTATCTTTCCAGGGCATAAATATGTAAAAGATCCTGGGCAAGAATTTTCTTCGGTATATCAAAACAATATCTATTTACAATTTAAAAACAAACACGATTTTGCTTCATACCGATTGAGAAAAGGACAAAATCATTCAAAATTTTTTGAATTCAAATAAAAACACAAAGCACTATTTATAGTACATTACTTAACACTTAAACATCTAACTTTAAAAAATCAAATTATGTCAAAAGAACACGTATTCGAAGTTGTAAAAAATATAATCATCGAAGTACTTCCGGATGTGGATCCAGCAGAAATTTCCATTGAAAAACAATTAAAAGACATTGGAGCAAACTCCATAGACCGAATGGAAATCGTAACGATGTCTATGCAAGAATTAGACATCAAAATACCATTGATGAGCTTTGCGGGTGTTAACAACATTGAAGGAATGGTAGATGTATTAAATGACAACTACCAAAAATAAGCAACCCAAGGAAAAGCAAACAAAATGCAAACTCATACGACTACCGTAATTACTGGAATGGGTATTATTTCCGCAATTGGAGACAACCTTACCTCTTTCAGTAATTCGTTAAGGCTAGGTACATCAGGCATCAAACACGTATTTCCAACTTCTAAACCAACACTATCAGTTAACATTGCGTCTACAATTCAGGATTTTTCTTTTTTAGAAAAACTAAAAAAACTGAACAATATTCCGGAAGAAAAGTTAACCAAAGCAAAACGTTTAGGACAAAGAGCTCCTTTTGTAATTCAAACTACGATACTTGCAGCATTGCAAGCTTGGGAGCAAGCAGGTTTATTTGAAGCAACCACGTCACCAGAAAGAATAGGATTGATAATAGCAGGACAAAACAGTACGCAAAACTATCAATACCATCTAATTTCGCAATTTCAGGAAAATCCTGAATACCTCTCACCTCGGTATGCGCTTGAATTTCTAGAAACCAATCAAGTTGGAATTTTAAGCGAACTGTTTGATATTGAAGGCGAAGGAATTGTGGTTGGAGGCGCTTCTGCAACAGGTAATGTAGGAATTATTAAAGGACATCAACTTATCCAACTGGGTACTGTGGATGTATGTTTAGTAGTTGGCGTTGTTGCTGATCTGTCACCTTTAGACGTTCAAGGTTTTATAAACATTGGCGCTATGGGCGGAAAAAAATACATAGATCGACCTGAAAAAGCGTGTCGTCCATTTGACAAAAAACATGAAGGTTTTATATATGGGCAAGCAAGTGCATCTGTACTTCTAGAATCGGAAACGAGTGCAACCAACAGAAACATTTCGCCATTGGCAGCTATCAAAGGATATGGTTTCAATTTAGACAAAAACAGCTCTGCCAATCCAAACATGGATGGAGAAGTAAAAGCAATGCGCTCGGCATTATCAAGTTCAAAATTAGCTGTCACCGATATAGATTACATAAACACGCATGGAAGTTCTTCTCCTTTAGGAGATAAAACAGAGGCAGATGCAATTTATGAAGTTTTCAGCAAACACACGGCAAATGTGGTGTTAAATGCTACAAAAGGACTTACAGGGCATTGTTTGTACACAGCGGGCTTAGTAGAAGCCATTGCAACTGTATTACAAATGCAGGAAGGATTTATGCATCCAAATATAAACTTGGAAACTCCAATTCGGAACGATTTATTATTCTGTGGGAACGAAGCAGTAGACTATCAAGCAAATATCGCAATGACGAATTCTTTTGGTTTTGGAGGAATAAACACGTCAATCGTATTAGAAAAAAAATAAAATTAACAAATCAACCTAAACATTAAATAACATAAAAATGAAGAAAACATATCTATTTCCTGGACAAGGTTCTCAACGAAAAGGAATGGGAGGAGAGCTTTTTGATGAGTTTCCTGCGTTAGTAAAAAAGGCAGACAAAATATTGGGATATTCTATCAAAGAACTTTGCTTAGAAAATCCAAATCAGCAACTAAATCAAACGCAATACACACAACCAGCCTTATATGTTGTAAATGCTTTAGCCTACCAAAAAAAGCTAAAAGACGGTGAAAAAGAACCCGATTTCTTAGCAGGTCATAGCTTAGGTGAATACAACGCATTGCAAGCGGCTGGCGTATTCAGTTTTGAAAGCGGTTTAAAGCTAGTGAAAAAAAGAGGTGAACTCATGAGCGAAGCTAAAAATGGTGGAATGGCGGCTATTTTAAACTCTTCAGAAGAACAAATTCATCAAATACTAAAAGATGCAAATTTGACGTCTATTGACATTGCAAACCTAAATGCAGCTTCTCAAATTGTGATTTCTGGTTTACGGGAAGATATCAACAAAGCACAACCATTTTTTGAAAAGGCAGATGTAATGTTCATTCCCTTAAACACAAGTGGCGCATTTCACTCACGCTACATGAAAGAAGCGGCAGACGAATTTGATACATTCATCAAGAAAAAAAGATTCTACAAACCTACCATTGAGGTCATTGCCAACATTACAGGGAAACCGTACGATCATAGCAATACGGCGCAACACCTTGTAGATCAGCTATTCAACAGTGTAAGATGGTCAGAAAGTATGACTTACTTATTACAACAAGGAGACATGGAGTTTGAAGAGCTAGGAGTTGGAGATGTACTCACAAAACTAACTGGTTACATCAAAAAAGACTTTGCAAAAACGCAAAACAAGCCTTCAGAAAAACAAGTCAAAGTTGAAGAAGAAAAAAAATCGGAAACAACCTCAAAAGCTTCACCAGAAACCAACAAGCCAGCAGCAAAAACGGAAACCGTAAATGTGTCAACAGATGCTACCAAACTGGTAGAACAATGGAACAAATCGAATCCAATAGGAACAAAGGTAATTTCTGATTTTTATGAAGATAAACTAGAAACCCGATCAGAAGCCATGATACTATTTGGACACCGAGCGGCAGTATATATGAAAGGTTACAATGGATATTTTGATCTAAGAGAAGTAAAACTTGCAAAGTAATAAATCAATGGAAAATAAATTAATATTTATTTTTTTAGATGGGGTTGGCTTAGGAAAGGATGAAGCACTAAACCCTTTAGCCCAAGTTCCTATGCCAACACTGTTCAATTTAGTGGGAGAAAAACTAACACACAGCACACAGGTTATAAAACCCGGTTTTATAGCCAAAGGGATTGATGCTATTTTGGATGTTGAAGGTGTTCCACAAAGTGCCACAGGGCAATCATCACTCTTTACAGGATACAATGCGCAAGCTTTTTTAGGATATCACTTAATGGCATATCCAAATGATGAATTGATTGGAATCATAAACAAAAGATCCATTTTTAAACATGCCAAAGAAAACAATATCAAAAGTATTTTTGCGAATTCCTACACGGACGGATTTTTCAAATCGTTCAATAGAAACTCTTCAAACTACAGTGTCACAACACGTTGCGTGCTAGCTGGGCAAAGTAAATTCAATACCTTAGACGATCTTATCAAAGGAAAAGCGGTTCATTGGGATATTACAAATAGTACCTTACAAGAAACGCCAAACAATAGAGTTCCTCTCATAACTCCTTTCAAAGCTGGAGAAAATTTAAAAAACATCACAAATGAGTATGACTTAATTGTATTTGAATGTTTTTTGCCAGATTTAATTGGACACAGAAAAGACATGGAAAAATCGATCCAATTTCTAGAAGTATTTGATGAATTTCTCCGAGGAATACTTCATAACAAACCAGAAAATATTCACATCTTAATCAGCAGTGATCACGGAAACATTGAAGATCTCTCTTATGGAGGTCACAGTAAAAACCAAGTTCCTTTAATCGTCATAGGCAAAGAAGCGCAGCAATTCTCGGAAGTAAAAAGAATAGATCAAATATTTGATACTATATTTGCAAAACTATTTAACACAACTTCTAATTTCTAAACTCGTAAAATTTGATAGATATTTTCTTTACAACCATTAAAGAACCACTTGAGGAAAGTCTTTTCTCCGACTATCTGTCATTATTGCCATTAGATTTAAGGGAAAAAAATGAACGATTCCTTCGTTGGAAAGACAGACATGCTCACTTATTTGGAAGATTGTTGTTGATGAATGCGCTGAAACATCATCATATAGAAAATAATATTTGGGATCAAATAACGTACAACTCATACAAACGACCAAATTTTGACTTACTAGAATATGACTTTAACATATCACATTCAGGAGATTATGTATTATGTGCGATAGGAAAAAATGTCAGACTTGGCGTTGATGTTGAAATAAACCGAGAGCGAAACTTCAAAGACTTCCAAAATCTCATGACAAAAAATCAATGGGATGAAATTATGAGCTCAAAAAACACCATACAAACATTTTATAAATACTGGACCATAAAAGAAAGTGTAATCAAGGCAGATGGTCGTGGATTTTACATTCCTTTAGAAGAACTTGAAGTTAAAGGCAATACGGTTCATTTTGACAATAAACTCTGGTACATAAATGATGTTGTTTTAGCTGAAGGTTATAGTGCTGCTTTAGCTTCAGATCAATTATCAACATTCAACATACATGAATTGGATTTTTACAATAACAATGAAACAGATAACAAGATTCTCCCATAAAATTTGCTTGATGTAAAATAGTATCCAGACAATTAAAACATAAAATATACGGCATCACAAGATGTATTACACCGTAAACCGTAAAAACTCAGAATTCAATTCAATTCTGAGTTTTTTTGTGAGTTTGGCATCACTTCATCTCCATACAAAATTCCTTCAGTATCACTTTGAGCTATCGCAAAATCACACGATTTGATATAATGCTAGTTCAAAAAATATCAATTCCAGTGTTTTTTCACATTCTACATAGTCGAAATACAAAAAAAATGTATGGAAAATAGTTTTTAAATCACTAAATGTTTATGCCCAACGCTCGTTAATAGGGAGTTATACAACATCCTAATTGACAAAATGAAGGTAAATTTCTAATAAGATTATAACAATCGCCGTGATTGGTACATGTACCCGCATGTGAATCGCATTCTTCCCAAAATCCACCATGAATAGTGCGTTGTTCTGCTTTACTTAAAGCTTTTCCGATACTTAAAATGTGTTGTTTCATAATTAAAAAATTTAAAGGTTAATTGTAACGCAATTGTAATACGTAACTTACTGTATGAGTATGTGTTAGATTATTTCAACAAGGCGCAGAAATACAATACGGATACGATTGTAAACACAAATACGCATCAGTTCGACACACACATTGTGAATCAAAATGATTTTCGGTAAATGGAATATTTGTTCCACCTTTTAGATAAGTAGTTTTCAAATTAGAAATTGTTTTTTTCTGGATTTTTAAATGGTGTGGATTCTTTTTTTTCATGAGTAAATCGTTAAAGTTATTATATAAGCGAACATTTAAAGACACTCGCTTTTATGTCTGTTATAAATTTACATAAACAAAATAAAGCTTACAAATAAGAAAGAAAAAACCTTAAAATTAGATATTTTGTATTTTTAGATGAATTATCCAAATTCAAACGGTATTTCTTATGTGAAAAAGTTTTTTCAAAATAAAGCGTGCGTCAATTACTATAAAATAAGCAAACAATTTAGTAAATTTATGTCGCCTTTTTAATCAAAACCAAATGACATTTTACAGCATAAAATCCTACTTTTTACAAAAACACAAACTCATCAATAATCCATCGTACTATCTAAAACTTTCGATAGTTATAGGAATTGTATTAACCATTTTTGTGTACACCTTTGATCCGTATGACAACTATTTAGCCATTCCTAAATATGAAATTCCCATAAAAATCATTCAATTAGGGTATGGAATTAACACGGCTTTCGTCATTTATGTTCTCTATTGGTTGCTTTTTCGCAAACTAGGATTTGCCAATGAACATCGTCCTTGGAAAACCTATCATCATTGGTTACTATTAGTTGCCATCATGAGTATTGCCGGATTTACAGGAACCGTTTACCATCGTTTTATGATGGATGTTGGCGAAGTTGATACAAATTATTACCTATTTGTTACCATTCCACGATCCATTATCATCAGTGTTCCGTTATTCGTCATAACGATACTATTAGATCAATTATACACCAACAAAACGACTCCAGAAGTTGTAAAAAATGCTTCATCAAATGTTGAGGTTTCAAAAGAAGAAAAAGAAATTGACAAGAAAATCGTGCTAAAATCACCCATAATCAATCAATCTATTGAAATCATTCCTTCACAAATCGGATACATCAAAGCTTCCGGAAACTATGTCGAAATTTATTCTGTGGGAGACAAAAAATCGCAACTCTTACGAGCGCCATTACGTTTTGTAGCAGCACATCTAAAGTCGTATGATTTCATTATAAAATGTCATCGGCAATACTATGTAAATGTTCATAAAATCAATTCACACAAAGGAAATTTACAACGCATCATGCTCAGTTTGGAAGATGTAAAAGATACTATTCCTGTAAGTAAAAGTTTTACAAAAAAAGTACTTTCCTATCTTTGAAAAAACAAAAAATGATTGCTATTCATTCGTCACAAAATAGATCCATTCGTCACAATTTCTTTTAAAAACAGCGAAAATAGGTTAATATTGAAATTGATTTTTCCGTACATAATACCTATAAAATGTACTGAAAAATTGTAGAAAAATCTTTATAACCAATTTAAATTTTAATCATTATGAAAAAAAAGAAATTCAACAAACTCGGATTGAAAAAAACGGCTATTTCAAAGCTAGATCATTTAAGAGGAGGACTTTCTAATGTTCAGGCTGGTACTCCTGTGGCAGCAGGAACAAATGTGTGGTCTAACTGTCATATTTGCGATTCTGTCAGAAATACACAATGTAAAGGTGAGGATTGTCCAAACTTTTCAGTGCCTTGTACAGATAAGGCAAATGCAGGTCCAGCACAACCAATAGGTGTGTAAACTTTTAGTTCATTGGACACGAATTAACCAAACACTAAAATAGTAAAGTATGAAAAAAAAGAAAATCAATAAACTGTCATTAAATAAAGATGCAGTATCTAACTTAGATCAATTAAAAGGTGGAAATCCTACTCCTGCACCAACACCGCCAATTGCGGTAGGTTGTAGTTGGAACAATCCATGTAGTGTAAAACCATCGTGTTTGATATCTTTTTATGCCTCTGATTGTTGGCTAATTTGATAACATTAAGATGTTAAAAATGAAGTATTTTCAATAGTTTAACGAGATTTAGGAAAAGACTTCAAATCATGTAAAAGCAAGCTTCGGCTTGCTTTTTTAGTTTAAAAATTTAATCAATCAAACAAATCTAACTAATCCAACAAATCTAAGAAGTCTAACAAAGTCTAATCAAGTCTAATCAAGTCTAACAAGAAATTCCTATATTGAACCTTCAACCAAAACATGTTTAGATTGAGAAAAATTAGCTACCTCATAGTGCTTTGCCTGTTCGTTCAATGTCAGCCCAAAGAAAAAACAGAAAAAGCAGTCGAAGAAACTTCCAAAACAGATAAAACCGTCAAAGTTTCTAGTGAAATTGTCGCTTTAACCTTAATGGAAGCCAATCGTTTAGCGGCATTGCCATTGCATTGTATGCAAGAAGAATATCCAAACAAGCTCAATCAAACCATTGGAAGTGGCGAAGATTTACAATCGCCAAAAACATTGCATCCAGCATTTTACGGTTGTTTTGATTGGCATTCGTCTGTACATGGACATTGGTCGTTAGTGACGTTGCTGAAACAGTTTCCAAACTTGGAAAACAGTGCTGAAATCAGAAGAAAATTAGCCGAAAACATCTCGAAAGAAAATATTGAAACAGAAATTCTATACTTCAAAGGAACCTACAACAAATCATTTGAACGTACGTATGGCTGGGCTTGGTTACTAAAACTAGCGGAAGAATTACACACTTGGGACGATCCGCTTGCGCGTGAATTAGAATCGAATTTACAACCGCTAACAGACATTATTGTACAAGGATATCTAGATTTTTTACCCAAACTCAACTATCCAATTCGTGTTGGAGAACATGCAAATACAGCATTCGGACTCACTTTTGCGTATGATTATGCGAAAACGGTTGAAAATACAATATTGGCAAATTTAATCACGCAAAGAGCGAAAGATTTCTACTTTACGGACGAAAACTGTCCAATATCTTGGGAACCAAGCGGATTCGATTTTCTATCGCCATGTTTAGAAGAAGCAGATATCATGCGAAGAATCTTAGGAAAAGACGAATTCCAAACGTGGTTACACAAATTTTTACCACAATTAGCAAATAAAGATTTTCAATTAGCACAAGGAAAAGTGTCTGATCGTACGGATGGAAAACTCGTCCATCTCGATGGCGTAAACTTTAGCAGAGCTTGGTGTTTATATGGAATCGCAAATGAATTTCCAGAATACGCACACTTAAAAACAGTAGCAAACGAACACATAAACTATTCATTACCAAGCATTGTAGATGATAATTACGAAGGAACACATTGGTTAGGATCATTTGCTATTTACGCTCTAAATACGGCCGCAAATGTTCAAATGGATTAAAAATATAGGACCAGGAACGTTGGTTGCGGCAGCGTTTATCGGACCTGGAACAGTCACAATGTGTACAAAAGCAGGCGTGCAATTTGGCTACAGTTTACTATGGGCAATGTTACTTTCCATCATTGCTACGATAATCTTACAAGAAATGGCAGCCCGAACGGGAATCATCACGCAAAAAGGATTAGCGGAAGTCATCAAGGGACAAATAAGCAGTCCGTTGTTGCGAAACTCAGCTATTTTCTTAATTCTTGGTGCAATAGTCATTGGAAATGCGGCGTATGAAGCTGGAAACATTTCTGGTGCGGCTTTAGGCATGCAAGTTTTTGGCGAAGCAAACACAGTTGTATATCCCATTTTAATTGGCAGTATTGCGTTCATCGTACTATTTATAGGGAATTACAAAGTACTAGAACGAAGTTTAGTTACGTTGGTGATACTCATGAGTATTTCATTTTTGATTACAGCGATTTTAACGAAACCAGCTATTTTAGCGATTCTAAAAGGAACATTTGTACCGACGATTCCAAAAGATGACCTACTGATTATTATTGGTTTAATTGGAACAACCGTTGTTCCGTACAATCTATTTTTACATGCGTCTTTAGTCAAAGAAAAATGGAAAACAAAAGAAGATTTAGCAATGGCTCGAAAAGACACGTTTATCTCTATCATTTTAGGCGGAATTGTCTCCATGGCAATCATTGTAGCAGCCACAGCAACAACTGGCGGCGATATTACAAATGCTTTCGATCTCGCAAAAGGATTAGAACCACTATACGGCGAATATGCTAAATACTTACTCGGAATTGGTTTATTTGCTGCCGGAATCACGTCTGCGATTACAGCGCCTTTAGCGGCGGCGTATGTAGCAAAAAGTTGTTTTGGTTGGAAAGGAACACTGAAAGACAACCGATTTCGGTCGGTTTGGGCAATCATCTTACTATTAGGTGTTGTGTTTTCTTCTATGAAATTTAATCCTGTGGAAGTCATCACGTTTGCGCAAGTCGCGAATGGTTTACTATTGCCAATTGTCGCAATTTTCTTAGTCTGGATTGTAAATAAAACCAATGTTTTAGGGAAGTACAAGAATACGATGTTTCAGAATATCTTGGCAATTTGTATCATTCTCATCACACTAGTTTTAGGAATCAAAGGAATTTACACTTTATTTTAATTATGACGGAGTCAGTAAAAATCTAGAACTTAGATTTCCTTTTGTGTTAACAATACAAAAGGCGATTTAAAAATGAATCATTAAATAGATTAAAAAAAAAAATGATATATGGGAAAGAAAATATTTTTGAGAATAATAGTTGTTCTAATCTGTTCAACTATTTTTAGTTGTAATCAATCAGAGATTGAAAATTTAAAATCTCAAATTACCGAATTGTATTCAGAATTAAATGATTGTAATTATGAAGTGGAGAAAGCAAAAAATAAGCTATCAACTGTAGAACAGTATATTTTAGAATTAAGTAATGAAGTAGATGATTTGAGAAGTGAAGTAGATGATTTTTCTTGGGATGATTGGGAAATTAATGTATATGATGTAAAGAGTGAAATGAAGGATGTAGAAATTGCACTAGAAAACTTAAAATATGAATTTTAATTAATTCAATCTCTATACTCCAATAGCGAAGCAATCTTGATTCTAACAGCGAAGCGATCTAAAAATCTAAACAATCTAAAAAATGCTACACATTAACTGTGATGTTGGAGAAGGCGTAAACAATGAGGAAATTCTCATGCCGTACATTCATGCGTGTAATATTGCGTGCGGCGGACATGCGGGCGATGCGGAAACTATGGCGGAAGTTGTCGCATTGGCAAAAAAATATCAAGTAGAAATTGGCGCGCATCCTTCATATCCAGATCGGGAAAATTTTGGACGTATTTCGATGGAAATTGACGAAGAAGCATTCATCAAAACAATCCAACAACAAATCTCAAATTTAGAAGAAATTGTCGCTTCACAAGATGCAAAAATCACGCATATAAAACCACATGGCGCATTGTATAATGATGTGGCAAAAAGTGATGAAAAAGCACAACTTTTTCTCAAAGCAATTTCAAAATATAAAGACAAATATACGCTCTATATTCCATACAATTCTGTAATTGAAAAAGCAGCTTTACAACAAAAATACAAGGTCTATTATGAAGCGTTTGCAGATCGAAATTATGAGGATGATTTAACACTAGTTTCTCGTAAAAAAGACAATGCTATTTTAACCAAAATAGGGGAGATTTTTCAGCATGTTTTCACTCTAAAAAATGAACAAAAAGTTCAAACGATTTCTGGTCGAAAAATAATGCTAAAATCCAATACATTTTGTGTACATTCGGACACGCTGAACGCGATTGAAATTGTACAACAATTATACACACATTTCAATTCAAAAAATAACAATGCAACAGCAAGTTTTCCAACGTATAAACCATACGGAAATTCAGGAATATTGCTCACGTGGGAAGCCAAAATGACTCCTAAAGTGCTACATAAGGTGTTGGAATTTGAGCAAATACTATTGAATTTTAAGCTTAAAGTAATAATTGAATTAATTCAATCAAATAACTCATTATTAATTATTTATGATAATAAAAAAGTAAATTTTAAAACGTTCAAACATTTGTTGGAAAGACTGTTTTTGCTGAAAAATGATACCGTGCAAACAGAAACACACTATTGTTGGGAAATCCCCGTGTGTTATGATACAAAATTTGGAATCGATCTTCAAGAAATTTCACAAAAAAACAAGCTCACCATTGACGAAATTATACAGCTTCATACAACACCAAAATATCAAGTGTTTTCTATTGGATTTTTACCCGGTTTTTTATACTTAGGTGGATTGGATAAACGACTACATATTGATCGTAAATCAACACCGCGATTGGAAGTCAAAAAAGGTGCGGTTGGCATCGGCGGAATGCAGACAGGAATTTATCCGAAATCAAGTCCTGGCGGTTGGCAAATTTTAGGCAATTCTCCCATCAATTTTTTTGAGATTTCTAACGAAAAACCATGCTTTGCAAAAGCGGGCGATTTCATAAAATTTACACCAATTTCGTTAGAGGAATATCACGAGCTTTCGGAAGCTATTTCTAATGGAAATTACGAACTAAAATCGACCGTTATATGATAGAAGTTTTGAAGAACGGATTGTACACTTCCATTCAAGATTTGGGACGATTTGGCTACCGAAAATATGGTGTTCCCGTTTCGGGTGTCATGGACGAATTTCATGCAGTTTTGGCGAATCATATTTTAGGAAACGATCAACATGTAGCGGTTTTAGAAATTACCTTGCAAGGACCAAGTTTGCGATTTCATGAAGCGACTCAAATTGTGATTTGTGGCGCAGATTTATCGCCTAAATTAAACAATCAACTTATACGCTTAAATATTCCTGTAAATGTATCCAAAGGCGATCAACTTGATTTTGGCGTACGAAAATATGGCGTTCGTTCGTATTTGGCAGTTCAACATGGTTTTCAAGCCGAAAAAATATTGGGAAGTCGTAGTTTTTATGATGGAATCACAGAAAAGGCGAATATTCAAAAAGGCGATTTCATTCCGTATCAAGCAACAACAACAAAAAGACAATCGTTTGCAAATATTGCATTGCAAAAGGGATTTTTCAGCAACAATGAACTAAAAGTGTACAAAGGTCCAGAATTCGATTTACTATCAAAACAACAGCAAAAACAGCTATTCAATACGAGTTTTTCTATCGGATTGAACAATAGAATGGCGTATCAATTGAACGAAATACTTGAAAATAACTGTCCATCCATTATCACTTCGGCGGTATTGCCAGGAACGATTCAATTAACACCATCCGGAACATTCATCATTCTTATGAAAGATTGTCAGACTACAGGTGGTTACCCAAGAATTCTTCAATTAGATGCCGCTAGTATCAATTCGCTTTCACAAAAACACACTAGAGATAGCGTGAAATTTACGATGCTTTCAACTTTGTAATATCAATTTCATCAGAAAGTAATTGCATGGCGTCGCCTTCGGTGAGTTTTCCTAAAATATCTTGCGTTCCTTCCTTAAAACTATCATGATTTAGGAACAAACGCCATAACGCTTGGATAAATTCGGTATAATTAAGTCCATCATTCCATTGAATGTACTTTTCTGCAAAAGCTTTATCAATGTGCGACTTAATAATGATGCGTGATGCATTAATATTTTTATCTAACGAAGTCATTTTGGAGGTTTATGTAGTTTTATTATGTAAAGCGAATGTAGTGTGTTGCAAGATAGCGAGCAAGAGGAAAGTCCCTTAAAAAAAGGGGTTTTTTCCCCTTTCTAAAAGGAAATATCCTGATTTTTTCAACTAGTTTTACAGGTAAGAATCTAATTTTCAGTTTTTTAACTAAAATAGCAGGAGCAAACTATTTTAGAAATTTTTGAATTGTGGTTCTTTATAGATAACTTGGCAATATAATCAACAATAATTTTAAGTATGAGTGACTACAAAACCCCTATTGACAAACTTATTACGAACGAGCAAGCAGCTGAATTAAATGCTTGTTTTAAGCAAACGCAAAACAGCTTTGGCGTTGAAAAAAGTAGTAACCTTTCTTGTTCTAGTTGGTATTCTTTAGAAGAATTAGAAGGCTACATCAGTTATGTAAAACAACAAGCTTTGGAGCATAAAGTGAACGTTGATGGTATTCGATTTTATTTTGGCGTATATCCCGAAAGCACAAAGGATAAATCTAAAATAGGGCAAAACACCTTGTTTATGTGTCCCACAACTCCTTCTTCAGAGAATTGCAGTAAAGATGTAACTAAAATTGCTGCAATGAATTATGGCGATGGAGGAAATCCTCCACAAAACGATTATGGAGAATAACATTTTAAGTTAATGGAAGAACTACGTTTCTTATCAAAATATTTGGCTTTAGTAGTATTAATTTTTGGGCTTTTTAGTTATAAAAGTTATTCAAATACCAAAGCCAAATATTTTATTTTCAGTATTTTATTTTCAGTAATAACTGAATTTTTTGGGTCAGTGTATACAAAGATATTCGATCATGTAAATTTTGCGGTATATAACGTTTACACCATTGTTCAAATCACCTTCTTCTTTTGGTGGTTTCACTTACTTTTACAATCTAAGAGTAGGAAAAGAATAGTCAAAATATTTGTTTTACTATATTGGATTTTTAGTGTTTGGAATATCTATTTTGGACAAAGTTTTTTATTAGGATTTCAATCCTACACGTATGGTGTTGGAGTTGTTTTTCTCTTAATTACGATATGCTTTTATTTCATAGAAACCTTTAGTAAGGATATTATTTTAAGTATTACAGATTCTACAATTTTTTGGTTTACATTAGGAATATTATTGTTTTACGGAACATACATGCCATTCATGTTTGCTTCGGATATTTTTTTAAATGTTGACAAATGGATATATAGTTTAGTATTATTTTCTCTTAATGCAATTATGTATAGTTGTTATGTTATTGGATTTTATAAATCCTACAAAAAGTTCAAAGAATCACAAAGGACATGACGATAGCAGAAATACGTACATTAGTTTTTATTTGCGCTTCAACGATTTTTCTTGTAGGAATACTATTAGTGATTACTTTCGTGTTTTTGTATAAAAAGAAAAGTAAATACACAAACTTAGAGTCAAACTTGAAAACATTTCCTTAGAAAAATGATATTATTTAAAAAAAACTATGAAAGATCAAGAAATACAAATGCTAGTAGCGGCAACTTCTATGGTGTTGCTTACTTTATTAATAACATTAGTTATTTTATTAGTATTCTTCCAGAAACGTAAACTAAAGTTTATTCTTGAAAAGAAAGAAGCCGAAAAGCGATACATGGAAGAAATTGCCAAATCGCAAATTGAAATTCAAGAACAAGCCTTGCAAAATATGAGTTGGGAATTGCATGACAATATTGGGCAGTTATTGTCTGTCGCACGCATGCACATCAACATTTTAGGAACACAACTCACTCCCGAAAATAAAGTAAAACTAGATGATATTAGCGAAATCGTTGGCAAAAGTTTACAAGAAATTCGATTGTTATCTAAAACGATGAATACGGAAATCATCCAAAATATGGGATTAGTGAAATCAGTAGAAGTGGAGTTGGACAGATTTAATAAATTGAACTTTTTGAAAGCCACGTTGAAAGTTATTGGAGAAGAAAGGTCTTTAGATATTAAAGAAGAAATCATTTTATTTCGTATCATGCAAGAATTCTTTTCGAATGCCATCAAACATTCCAAAGCAAATACGTTAGATGTAACCCTAACTTTTGAATCAGATCGATTGCTTATTTTAGTACAAGATGATGGTGTTGGTTTTGAAGAAGGAAAAATAGAAAAAGGATCAGGATTAATCAATATGAAAAGCCGTGCCGCCATCATAAATGCGGAATTTAGCATGAAATCTGCCAAAAATAAAGGAGTTTCCTTAACTTTAGCCTATCCCTATAAAAAATAGTATGAAAAAACATTCCGTTGTAATTGTCGATGATCACTTGCTTTTTGCCCAATCTTTACAAGGTTTGGTGAATACTTTTGAAGAATTTGAGGTTTTGTACCATGTAAAGAATGGAAATGAACTGATTAAAAAATTATTAGAATCAGAAAATGTCCCAGATATCATTTTATTAGATATTAATATGCCCGTTATGAACGGTTTTGAAACGATGGAATGGATTAAGGAAAATCGCCCAAGAATTCAAGTATTGGCGCTTTCTATGGATGATCATGAAGAAACCATTATAAAAATGTTGCGCTTAGGTGCGAAAGGATATTTACTGAAAGACATTCATCCCGAAATATTTTACAAAGCTCTAAATGAAGTCATTTCAAACGGAATTTATTACTCTGAACGAGTTGCGACAACACTACTAAATACGCTTCACGGAGGAAATGATAATGAAGTCAATAACGGAAAGAAGTTGAAAGATACGGAACTCATGTTTTTAAAATTGGCATGTACCGAAATGACCTATAAAGAAATTGCGCAAGAAATGTGTTTGAGTCCAAAAACGATTGACGGTTATCGAGAATCCTTATTCAAACATTTTAAAGTGAAAAGTAGAATAGGCTTGGTGTTGTACGCCATCCGAAATAATATGGTAAATAGTAAGGGATGATTTACGATTTTTGATTTACGATTGATGATTGACGATTTTTAATTTTAGAATTTTGAAAACTGTCAACTGTCAACCGAAAACCGACAACTGATAACTCACAACCGAAAACTCACAACTCAAAATACGTCGTTTCAAACGGAACTCTAAATTGTGGGCCATACACACCATTTTCAGCACGAACGCCACAACCTATAACCATATTGATTTCAGCTCCGCGAGGAAGTTTTAGAATCTTTTTTACACGTAAGGTGTCGCTACCTTCCATCGGACAAGTATCATAGCCAATTGCCGCCATACTAATCATAAAGTTTTGTGCCGCTAATCCTGCACTTTTATGTGCTACAATGCGTAAATCGCTCAAGCGAACTTGCCGGTATACAGGTCTAAACAATCCAATACAATTAAAAACGGCATATTTCAACCAACCATAAATGCCAAAAAATTCTGCATAAACTGTCGGGATTAACTTTTGATAATAATTAAAAGCAAATTTTTCTCTCCGCGAATATTCTTGCTTTGGTTTATCGCCATATACACTTTTTAAAAAACCTACATTTGATTTAGCACGTTGTTTCCACAAATCTTTTCTAGCAACAACTACGACTAATTCTTTGGCAGTTTTAGCAGCGTTTTGTCCCAAACAAGCTGCTGTTAATTGCTTTAAAATCGTTTCATCTGTTACATGATAAAACTCCCATAATTGTAAATTACTACTTGTTGGTGCTAACACAGCATTTTTTAGACATTGTTTTACTTTTTCTGAATCAATCTCAATATCTTGATCAAAAACGCGCACAGAGCGTCTGTATTGAATGGCTTCGGTTACTGTTTTTTCTGGAGTCATATATAAAACGTAAGAAGTGATTTTTATTCTTAAAAAAACTTTAGAAATGTTTTTAGCATTTTTAATTTTCCTTTGTATGGAGCATATCGCATTGGAATATCGAGCCAAGTTCCTTTGTTTGTAACCGATTTTTGATGCGAAAATGTATCAAAACTTCTTTTCCCGTGATATGCGCCCATTCCGCTATGTCCAACACCACCAAACGGTAATCTAGGGTTTACAAAATGCGTTACGGTATCATTAATAGCGCCGCCGCCAAAGGAATGACGTTCAATCATGCGATTGGCAAACTTTGTATCTTTCGAAAAAACATACAACGCTAATGGTTTTTCATATTTTGAAATAATATCGCTAATATCTTCTAAGGTTGCATATACTTGAATTGGTAAAATAGGGCCGAAAATTTCATCTTTCATGACTTCACTATCAAACGCAGGTTCGTCCAAAACTGTTGGCGCAATGTATAAATCATTTTTATTGGTAATTCCACCATATAAAACGGTTTCATCTGTTAGCATATTCGCTAAACGATCAAAATTCTTTTCGTTGACAATTCGAGGATAATCGGGCGATTCTTGCGGATTTTCACCATACGCAGCTTCAATTTCAGCAATCAATGCTTTTGTAAAGTCAAACTTTGCTTGCGCATGCACGATCAAATAATCGGGCGCAATACACGTTTGTCCAGCATTCAAAAATTTTCCCCAAACAATTCGTTTGGCGGTTAATTTGAAATCGGAATGCAAATCGACAATACACGGATTTTTTCCGCCGAGTTCCAACGTTACAGGCGTTAAATTTGGCGCGGCAGCTTTTGCAATAATTTTTCCAACTTGCACGCTTCCGGTAAAGAAAATATAATCCCAACGTTCTGCGAGTAATTCTTGAGAAATCTCAACGCCACCTTCCACCACTTTTACATGGTTTTCATCAAAAACGGCTGAAACGATTTCTGCAAGTATTTTGGATGTATTTGGTGTCAACTCAGAAGGTTTTAAAACAACCGTATTTCCTGCGGCAACGGCGGCAATTAAAGGCGCTAATGCCAATTGATACGGATAATTCCACGGAGCAATGATTAAGACTGTTCCATAAGGTTCTGAGTGAATTCTATCTTTTGAAGGAAAATTGAGCAACGCTGGAAACACACCTTTTGGTCGCGCCCACGATGTTAATTTTTTAATGGTTGATTTCAATTCAGCAATCACAATGCTGGTTTCGGTAATGACCGCTTCAAAGGTAGGTTTCTTAAAATCAGCATACAACGCATCACAAATATCGTTTTCATGTTTTTTGACTTCTTTTAACAGCTTTTTTAAAACCGTTTTTCGATACGTAAGTTGCTGTGTTTTTCGCGTTTTAAAAAATTCTTTTTGAGCGGATACAATTTTCGAGCAGTTATATTCCATGAGCGTTGGTGTCTTGTGATGATTGCTAATGTATGAAATTTACTTTTCTTACCATAATTTTAATCAGCATTCAAAAAGAAAAGCGGAAAGTATAGCATAGTTTTCTTTATTATTAACTTTTAGTTTATGTATTTTTAAATTAAAGTTGCTATTAGGAAATTTATTTTGACTTTCAGGGGTATTCATGTTAGGGTCTAAGGAGAAATGCAAAAGAAAAACGTCTTTTAAAGGGCTGATAATACGTCACTTTCTATGAAATTATGCAGCTTTTCAATGGGTAACAGTGTAGGAGAATGTTTATTTTCTTAAAACATCTCTTATAGTTGCCTTTAAATTTTTTTTAAGTACTTTATAACCATCATAATTGTCTTCATAAATGATATGTCTATACCTATTTAGGTCAAAAGGAATATCTTCAGAAGATTGGGTAAGAAGAATAACATCCTTTCCCAATGTATGAGCAATTCCTAATTCATAAAAAACATTTGGGTTTCTATTTGTAATGTCGGCAATTACAAATGAAGACTGCAAAATTCCAGACCAAATATCTTCCATGATATCTCTACCGAATAAATCATCAGCTCTAATTGGCTCAAGACCTTCAGAGATAATGATAGGGCGGATCAATTTCTTCCAAATTCGATCGCTCCATTTTTCTGTAAATGGCATTAATGTAAATACTGTTTGTTCTTTAATACGAGTGTCTCTTGATTTAAAAATTGGTTCTACAATCATCTTATTTGTTCGTCTTTGATATAAATATTTTATACTAGTTTTTGCAATATTATTGCCTTTCAATATTAAACTCCTAGCCAAATCATTTAGTAATAGTTGATTTTTGTTAAATTGAAAAATCCATAATCCAATAGGGGTTGAGTTGATTTTTGATACACCTATTAAAAATTCACATTCATTGTCTTCAATTTTAATATATTTCGTTAAAATATTTTTTAATGACTTATCTTGTTTTAAATCAACCCAATGAAAAAAATCATTGTTTTGGCATAATTGTATAAAGGTGTCATTTACTTCAAGTTTTAGGTGCGAGTCACTAAATCCAGGTCTATTCCATTTGGGTTTTTGATAGTACTCTACCACCAATCTATTATTATCAACTATTAAAAAAAAAGAGGTATAAGCTCTGATAGCTCTGCTAATAGTTCCTTGAACTATTTTTATTAAGGTTCCAGGAAGAATTTCTTTATTTTGAATAGCACTTATTCTTTTGTGTGCTCGATCATGAAATTGTATCCTACTAATGTTAAATATTTCGAAAACATAATCGCTTACAAATATCATTATCTGCTTCAATGTTTGAATCTCTAGAGTCGTGAATTGGAAACTTCTTTCAATACCAAAGTACCCAAAAGAAACTTTTCTCTCTTTTTGCGATTTTCCAGAATAGTATAGGTCTAGAATTATTTTATTATTTTTATATGTAGGATTATTAAACAACTCAAAATTTAAACTTTTCCAGTTTGCTTTGTTACCAGTAATATTTATTTTCGTAGCTAATCTGCCTGTTGATTGATAAATATAAACTATCGAACTATCTGCTGAGAATTTTTGTGATATCCATTTTAGAATATAAATCGGAATTCCCTTAGATGGATCAAGAATTTCTTTTGGTCTCCTTTTTTGTCTTAATTTAAGAACAGCTTCTAGTGAAATTTTATTTAAATTTTCTTTATTAATTTCCAATGGTATTTAGTTGGTTAACTCTTTGAAAAATATTACCTAACGTATGAACAAAAAAATTCCTTGTGCTCCTATGATACTTAAAACCTAAATTTAGGTACAAATTTAATTAAAAATTAAAGCTATAAGAATTTTATGTAAAATCAAATTAAAATGTAAGATTTTTAACTTATCATATTAAATTTAATTTTTCAATTGATGAAAAGTCGTCTTTCAGTAAACAGCTAATTTCTTAAAGATTTTATTTCAAAATTAAGGTGTTTTTTGAATTCTGTTTGATTTCTTCCGTATTCAACATCATTTTTCTAAATTTCCCTTGAATATATAGTTCCGCTTGATCTTGATAATGAGGACTAAACGGATTTCCCGATTGTCCCGTAGGCAAAATACTCATGCTATTTTCAATATCTGAAAAATCGACAATTCGTCGTGTGGAAGGTCCGAAATAGACTTTATATTCGCCAGAATCATCATAATGAAAGCCTAAATTGTTAATTACTTCGCCCGTTCCCGAGACTTCATACGGGCCAACATTAAAATACGGACGCAACGTTTCCACTTGTCCCATTGGATGCGGATGTTCTAAAGTATGTACTTTATTCCATGTCCAAGTATTCACATCAGAACCTAATTGTGTTTCTAGGAAAGCAATCGCTTCTTGAAATGATTTTAGTAAAATATTGCTTCGTGTTTCTTTTTTTTCTGTGGAAACATCATCGTACCAAATGGATTCTTGATAGAGCAGTGGCACGGTAAATCGTTTGGCAATATGTGTTTTTATGAGTTGATCAAAAGTTGCCGTGTCTAATTCATCTGCAAGTGTATTTTTTAAGTATTGATAGATGAATTTATGGTAAATGGTCGGTGCAATATTGGTCAATTGATTATCGCCGTTCCAGTTTTTCAAGATGTTAATTGCTTCTTTTTCTTGGGTAGAAAAATCGTTATTTTCAATCACTTTTAGCACTTCTTGAATTGCTGCAACGTGAGTTTTCGCAGTTACATCCAGTGTCATATTCATCATATCTTCTTTTGTCCATTCATTATTTTCCTCAATAAGTTCTTTGATGCGTTTTGCTCTGTTTTCGGGTAAATAATAGCCTGGATATAAACTTCCGTTGATGCTATCTGGTTGATTGTTTGCAGAATACACATAATTCCACGGCGGATTTACGGCACTCGGATTTTCATAATGTTCCATAAAACGCAAGGGTTCGTCAGTTCCGGATGCGCCATTTAAAATTAATTTTGAATTGACATGTGCAGGACGTTCAAAGAGTTTTCCAACTGCATACCAACCAATATGATCTTCCGCATCGCCATACATTAAGTTTAAACCTGGCGCGTGAATTTTAGGCAAACTTTTTTCAAATTCCGCTTGATTGTTTGCATGCGACATTAAATAACATGCTTCCAACAATTGATTTTTCTGTTTTGTGTAAATCCAAGACATAGAAACAGGTTGTTCAAAGTCAATTCCGTCTGCAATTCCATTCAAAATGGGTCCGTGATTTGTTTGTTTTACTTGCAATGTAACATCTTCGCCATCTTTTACTTTGATAGTTTTCGTAGTGGTTTGATAATTTGAATACCCATTTGGCGTTTTGTATAAATTTTCATCATTCGGATTGTTTTCTTCCCAATAGAAATCAATATCATCATTTTCAAACATCGTCATTCCGTAGGCTATTTTTCGGTTGTGTCCGAGTAGCGGAAACGGCGTTCCAGCCAAGTGATAGCCATATATTTCGTAGGTTGGTGTTTTTACGTGTGCTTCAAACCAAACCGAAGGTTGTGAGAATCCAATATGCGGATCGTTGGCAAATAATACTTTGCCAGTTGCCGTTTTTTGTGGTGCAATTACCCAACTATTACTTCCTATAAATTGTGGAATTGGCAACTGTTTGAGTGCATTATCAACCGCAGTAACCAAGGTATTTTGTGCTTTTAAAGTATCTTTTTCAGGATAATTGTGTAAAAGTGTCGTTTTCGGATCTACATGCAGTCCTAAATCTGTCAGATAATCATTCCCTAGTTTTTGTTGAATGTTAGTTAATAATGGATCTGTTTTGTGCGCCATCGCGAAGCTGAACGCCATGTACCCAAAGATATTATGAATATCCTTGATGGTAAATGCTGTTTTGTCCGTTCCCGTAAGGTAAAATTCAATCGGTGTTGCACCATTTTTAATAAATTGATTGATTCCGTTGATGTACGCCTGTGCAAGTTGATAGCTTTGTGAATTTTTATCGAGTTCTTTCATCGTTTGTTCCGAAGCTTCATCAATCCCTGAAGCGACAAAAAAGCGATCGGTTTCGAGGAGTTTTTCTCCAAATAATTCGGATAATCTTCCAGGCGCAATTCTGCGAATGAGTTCCATTTGCCACAACCGATCTTGTGCGTGTACATAGCCTAATGCCGTGAATGCATCCGCTTCGTTGTTGGCGTAAATGTGTGGAATTCCGTAGGTATCGTAGTGAATCGTGACTTCTTCCTGAAGGTTTTCAATATCGAGTGTTCCGTTGTAAGTTGGTAATAAAGTGGTATAAAACCAATATCCTGCGATTACAATAATGAGTAACAGGATTCCAATAATTTTAGCAGCTTTTTTCAATGTCAATCGTTTTTTTAAAACTACAAAAATTTATTTAGAGTTTGAGGATGAAAATTTTGAGATTTGCTTTTCATTTTTTAGGGATAGGAAAGATATGATGATTTGAGTGAATTGACTTTTTTACATTTTTTAGTTGTTCAAAAATCGATCAATGCGTCAACACCCAAAGTTCTACTTCTTCGTCAGCACGCCAATGTTGATTGCGTTTTGTTTTGTCAGAAGCGGCTTTGACGGTTTTTGTTAACTTTCGTTCCAACTGAAATCGATTATTATTTGCGAGTTCTTCTTCGATTGGATTTTCGGTGGCAACCTTCGTAATTTGCGCTAAATTGGAGAATATAATCACGAGTTTTCCATCTGGCGAAAGCCTTTGTTTCGCCTCCGTAAAGAAATCAGGAAATAAATTTTCAGGATAATATATTGCTTCGTCATTTCTATCCAAATTTTGAGAAGCTGGCAACCACGGCGGATTGAACACAATGAGTTCGGTTTGCTGTTTCCACTTTCCGAAAAGATGTCCAAAATCTAATTCAATCTTTCTGGACAATTTTGTATCGCCCATAAACTCGGTCAATCCAACAATGGCATTCGGATTGGTATCTGTTCCAAAAACCTTCTGAAAACCGTGTTTTATCAGTTGAAATGAAAGTACACCACTTCCAATACCTACATCAATAGCAGATTTTTTCGGTCCTTCGTAGCGTTTTAACCAATTGTCAAAAAGGAGTAAATGCTCAAAACGAGTTGGAAAATACGTTCCGTAATACGGATGAATTTTGTTTCGCAATACAGGAATCGAAATTCCTTTTGTGTACCATTGCCATGCACTATTTAATCCTTGTATTTGTGGAAAAGTCAATAAGAAATCACTTATTTCTGGATATAATTTTTCTAACCAACCAATAAAAGGTGCTTTTTTTACCGTTAACTGATGATTGGCAATTTCTATGAAAATACGATTAGAGAGTTTGTGATAGTGTGCACGATATGTGCGTTGTTCTTGAAAAGATTCGTTGGGTAACTTTTTTTTAAGGTGAGTATGCAATTCCTTTAATAATAATAATCCGTTGCTGTAAAATGCTGTAATAAGCACGGGTTTTCCAGCTTCTAAAGCTTTAATTGTTTGCTTCATATCTGAAGAACGATCAAACAATACTAACGCTTCTTTAGCGACAATTGGTGTTGGCTTGTGTATCTCAATAGCTATGCTCATCGATTTTTTTGCTTGATTTGAAACAAATTGCAGGGTAATGACTTATGCAAAGCGCTCTTTTAGTTCACTGTAAAATAGATATTTACAAGTAATCAGGCATTACGTTGACTACCTTTTGTTTTATTAATCAAAAAAAGACTTTAAAAGAAAGTCTTAGGAATTCTCAAACAGCTACGAATTGTTCATTAATGGCAACAGATACATACTATTAGGTAAAGATACTTTTTTTAAGCATAATGTTGAGTGAATATTTTTGTAGGAATGAAAATAATTTTAATTAATGTTTTGTTAAGTAGGGTAAAACCGTAAAGTGTAACTCCTTGATTTTTATAACTTCATGAAAGTAAAACATATAAATTTTATATTATGAAAAAAGCAACTATTAAAAGTTTAAAATTTAAAAAAGAAACTATTTCATTATTAGACATAAATTCGCTTAAAGGAGGGAATTTAAGCATAAATTCTTTACAAGGTGAACCTGTTGAGTGTGCTTCTAGTATAAATGTCGCTTGTAGGCTAGCATGTGCTACCGGAACTAATACTTATTGTACTTGTGGTACTAATTGAAAATATTAGATAAATTTAAATATTGAAAACGTAAAACAATTAGATAATAAATACAAGTAGAGGTTTTGGGCGGAATGCAATTTCTTTGCAAGAACTCTTGCATTTCAGGCTTACGTCTTTGTTTTAGAACTCAGACTGAGACATTTTATCAGTATTTACAAGTAATCAGGCATTACGTTGACTACCTTTTGTTTTATTAATCAAAAAAAGACTTTAAAAGAAAGTCTTAGGAATTCTCAAACAGCTACGAATTGTTCATTAATGGCAACAGATACATTCTATTAGGTAAAGATACTTTTTTTAAGCATAATGTTGAGTGAATATTTTTGTAGGAATGAAAATAATTTTAATTAATGTTTTGTTAAGTAGGGTAAAACCGTAAAGTATAACTTGTTGATTTTTATAACTTCATGAAAGTAAAACTTATAAATTTTATATTATGAAAAAAGTAACTATTAAAAGTTTAAAATTTTCTAAGGAAACTATTTCTTCATTAGACGCTGCAACTATTAAAGGTGGAACTATGGGTTCCGGAATGTGTACTTCGAGTGTGAATCCTAATAATTGCAAATTAGCATGTGCTACGGGAATATTCGTTGGCTGTTAAAAACTGGTAAAGCAATTATTAAATTTTAAATGTAATTCAAATTATTAAAACTATGTTAAAGACAATCTTAAAAATTGAAAATGCGAAAGAACTGAGTAAAACAGCACAAAATGGGATTGTAGGAGGAATGCAATATCTTTGTGAAGATTTTTGCGATCCGTTTTTAAATGCACGTCGATGTTATACGAGCAAAACGGAGTTTTTTTACCAACCTTGTTAAAAGAAATACCAGTTAAAATTAACCTCAAGAACATTGTTTTTTGAGGTTTTTTATGTTATAATTTTAAGAATATAAAACTGAAAAAAGAAGAAATTTAGGGAAAATCCAATTACCTCTTAATACCATTGGCAATACCCGTAGCTACATCTACCAGCGTCACATATTACAAACCCAGTATAGTGCTGACAGCATATACCTCCACCTTGTTGGTAACAACCTCTTACTTTTCCGCCACCGTTTAGCGCTTGCTGTTCTGATTTACTCAAAACAGTACCTACTTTTGAAATGTTTTTTAACATGATATAAGATTTTTGGTTAATAACACAAAAAGTAAGAATTGTATCACTGATATAAGTACGGTTACACCATATATTTTTTTACGGAAATTAAAAAGCGAACCGAAGTTCGCTGAGAAAGTTTTTATGAATTTTAGTTTTATTCAGGAAGACCTTAAAAGCTATTTAAAGGTCTGTTGAGCTACCTTTGAAGGTACAATTTTCTAAATATATAAGCTTTAGTTTTCAGTTTTCAAAATTTAGATAATGCTCAAATCAACAATCTAAAATCGTTCATCATAAATTCTTGTTCGAGATACTCGAAGCTACAAAAAAACCGTTCCACACAAGTGTAAAACGGTTTTAAATATATGTTAAAAAGCTATTGCTTATTCACTCATAAAAATACTAACAATGTACCAGAAAAGTAACATTAACGAAGCAAACAAACCTAATGATGCGGCTACATATTGCTCTTCTTCGTATCTGTGAATCATGTTTGACGTTTGGTATAAGATAGAACCCGCAGCCAACGCCACCATTCCTACACTAAACCATAATCCTAAGTTGAATCCTCCAAAGAGTGTTCCTGCAATGATCAATCCTAAGGCAATAAAACTTCCTATGGTGATGATTGATTTTAAAAACGAAAAATCTTTTTTTGTAATGAATACAATAGCAGACAATCCTCCAAAAAGAGCAATCGTCATCACGGCTGCTTGCGTTAATACATCTGATTGATTCGCTTCTGATATTTGCGTCGCAATGAAAATTAACGGTACAAATATGAATGCTTCTGCTACAACGTATAAGAATAACGCTGCATGGTGTACGGTTTTGTCTTTTGATCCCATTGCCAAACGTTCGGCATAGTTGGTGACAAACATAAATCCTCCTAGGACTAATAACCATGTCCAGCCTTGAATCATTTGCTTTCCAATATTAACGATAAAATCTACTTGTAAAAAAAGGTATTCCACCACTACAAATAGTAGTACAGCAAACGCTAAGTATGTATATGTTTTTTTATAGAAAGCCACTCTAGCATCTTCACCTAAAGCGCTTACGGGCAATATTTGATTAAATTCATTCATTGTGTTACGGTTTTTAATATTAGTTCAAATTTACTATTTAGTTTGCAACTCTGCAATATCAATGTGATAAATACTTGTTAATTATTTTGGGTGATGGGGATTAGGGAAATTACTTTTGTATTTGTTTATTCGTTTATTTGTGTGTTCGTTTGTTCTGTGTTCGATATTGGTTATTTGTTTATTCGATATTCAGTTATGAGTTGTGGGTTTATGAGTTTATGAGTGAAATTACTTTTGTATTTATTTATTCGTTTATTTGTTTATTCGATATTCAGTATTCATTTATTCAGTGTTCGATATTCAGTTATGGTTTATGAGTTTATGAGTTTATGAGTGAAATTACTTTTGTATTTGTTTATTCGATATTCAGTATTCATTTATTCAGTGTTCGATATTCAGTTATGGTTTATGAGTTTATGAGTTTATGAGTGAAATTACTTTTGTATTTGTTTATTCGTTTATTTGTGTGTTCGTTTATTCGGTGTTCGATATTGGTTATTCGTTTATTTGTTTATTCGATATTCAGTATTCATTTATTCAGTGTTCATTTATTCAGTGTTCGATATTCAGTTATGGTTTATGAGTTTATGAGTGAAATTACTTTTATATTTTACATTTAGTTTCGGACTTCGAGAACCTCAGCCCTCAAATCCGTAGTCTGAGATGTTATATTGAGCGCTGTCGAAATGCACTCGAAGACTAGACATCATCAAATTATCAAATCATCAAATTGACACATTAGTACATTCACCAAATCTGCGTATCTTTACATTTCAAAAAAAAAGAACGATGCTTACTTGGAAAGATATTATACACCTCGCTACAAAAGGCAACAATAAACCAGCTACACGCGTTGAGAAAACGGAAACGGAATGGATTGAACAATTAACCCCTGAACAATATCGCATTACACGCTTAAAAGGTACAGAACGTCCTTTTTCGGGGGAACATTGCAGTCGCTACGATCCAGGAGTGTATGAATGCGTATGTTGTCATACACCTTTGTTTGATTCTAATTTGAAGTTTGAATCTAGCAGTGGTTGGCCAAGTTTTACCGAACCGATTAAAGATAATGTGATTGATTATAGTAAAGATACCACACACGGCATGGTTCGCGTAGAAGTTACGTGTAGTACCTGCGATGCACATTTAGGACATGTATTTCCTGATGGACCTGAACCTAGTGGTTTGCGCTTTTGTATCAATTCGGAGTCGTTGGTGTTGGGAGAATAGACTTGTTGGGGATTAGGGATTGGGGATTAGGGATTAGGTGAAAATACTTTTATAGTTAAAATCATTAGTGTCCGATAAAATCTTTCACATTCTTTTGAAAACATTTCTATGAAAGCGTTTTTAAGACATCTTTGATGAACCACCATGCTTTTGGTTAATTCCCATTAGTAAGTAAATTATTTTGGCAAGAATAAGAATATATAATTATGAGTACTGTTTTTCAGCTAGTTACCAATTTGTCTTGATTCTAAAATCTATCAGCGCTTGCGCTGAGCTTGTTGAAGCGTAATACCAGTTTTGCTTTAAAATTACTCAATAAAAAGTCCAAGTTTTTGTGGGTAACTTTAAACTGAAAATGGTATTAAACATTATCTTGGAATTTCAATAATTACGGAAGTTCCTTTGCTTTGAAAAGTATCAATACTCATCTTTCCGCCTACGGCTAAGATTCGTTTTTGAATGCCTTTGATGCCCATCCCTTTACAATTGATGAGTACTACTTCAGCAATTCCTACTCCATTGTCTTCTACAATAATAGATATTGTTTTTTTGTGTACGGTAATGGAGATGTTGGCTTCTGTTGCGTTTGCATGTTTGATAACATTTGTCAGCAATTCTTGAATGATCCTAAAGATAAATATTTCACGTGTACTTTCAAGACGTTCTTCCAATCCGTGATGTTGCAACGAGATTACAATTCCGTTGATGCCATTGTTGTTTTGAATGAGGTTTTCTACTGCGGGCAACAACGCCTTTTTTGCCATCACACCACTATTTTTTTGATACGCCATCGCATGCACTTCATCGTATGCATTGGCTAGTAATTCTTTAGTTTTCCCAAAAAGCGTTTCAATTTTTTGCGGATCGGCGGTGTCTTTACGATCGGCGATGTGTTCAAATTGCATTTTAGCTGCCGATAGTAATGCACATACATTATCGTGTAAATCACTTGCAATAGATTCACGTTCACGTTCTTGCCCAAGAATCATGGCATCAATTGCAGCAATTTCTTGTTCACGTTGTGCTTTTTCGAGTTTTTGTGCTTCAATTTCTAATTGTTGTGCACTGATACGTTGTTTCCGTTTGAAGTTTCGATAGTATAAGAGTGCAATTACACTTCCTAAAATCAACACAATAGCTAGCATAATGATGATGTTTGCTAGTTTTTTTTCTTGCTGTTGACTTATGGATAATGCTTTCTCTTTCTCAAGAGTTTGCAATTCTTTTTCTAATCTCGAATTAAGTAAATTATTTTCTACATAATTAGTCTTGTGTTGCAAATTGTTATAGGCTTCTAAGTATTCGTAAGCCTTCTCGAAATCTTCAGTTACTTTATAATAAGCTGCTTTGTATCTTGTAATATAAAGTTGGCTTTTGAGCGTGTCAGATTTGTCTATATATTTTTCAGCTTCTTGTATATGTGCTAAACCTTTGTCTAACTTATTATGTTGCAAAGTGAGGTATGCAAGACGTATACTTGTTCTAAAGTATAGGTATTTTGTATGTGGAGTAAATTTAATTTCTGCTAGTACTTTTTGATGATATTCTTCCGCTTTGTCATAGAATTTTTTGTCTTCTAAATGCGCTGCATGTAAAGAATAATACAACGGAAGAAACTTATGCTCTTGGGGAAGTTTTTTTGTGGTTTCCTCCAGTTCTTTAATTAGCAATTGTACATTTCTTTCTGCTGGATGGGTCTTTTCCAGTTTAAAATATACACGGTATTGCAAATACCAACACTTTTCAATGGGAGAAGTCATCAATAGTTCAAATTCATTGAGATACTGAGTTTGTTGCTCATGTGTTAAAGAATACTGATAGTGATAAAACTCTAAAATACCGTACAGACATAACTTTTGCAATGCAGTATTCTTTAGTGTTTTGGAGATCACATACGCATCAAAGAACGCCTCAAAGGAACTCACTTCATTTGGATTGTGATAGAGTAAATCGAATCCTTTGTTGAGCAACGCCACACAATACAGTACTGATTCTTCATTGTGAGCAATGAGTTCATACGGTGTATAGTTTTCTTCCTGTCCCGCATCGTACATCGTGTTTGCTAAAGTTTCCAATTCTTGTTGTAAGGCTGCATCCGATATATATGAAGCTAAGGCATGCGCAGCTTTGTATTCAATATTGAATACTTCAGCTACAAATGCCTCAGTTACTTTAATATCTTGCGCTTTGGCTGTGTTTATGAAACACAATAATATAAGAAGCAGAAATGTTTTATACATTAAAATATAATTTTACTATATCCTTTTGGGCATACGGCGCCCGGGGATTTGTCTGATGAATTATCTTCTTCATCATTACTTGCTCTAACAAATGTAATATTTCCTGTAGTATCTACCACTCTATTCATCGTTGGATTTAGTTTTGATCCCGATCGATATTCTATATGAGCTCCTCCAAATTTGAATGAAGGTCTAATTCCATCACGATAGTAATGTTCCGTATCAAATACGCCTTCTAGAGTTCTATCATTATCATTAACCAATGGTTGCAATTCTCTGTCAATTTCTATGTATATGTCATCTGCAAGATCTACTTCATTTAATATTATATTAATATTTCTATCTTTCCAATGTTGATTTAATAATCCTTGTAAAACAACTTTTAAAGAGATTACTCTAATATTTTTAGGCACAAGCTTATTGTCTTCATCATATACTTCTACCCACTTTCGGTTTTCTTGAAAATCCACATCTTTAATCCCAAGATCAATAAGTCCTTTATAATTTATTATTTTTAATTCAATCATACCAAGTGTGGTATTAGTGGCATCATAATTAAATTTACCAAAAAGACTAAACATGGTTCCGTATAAAGAACTTGTGTATACAGTTTGCCATCTTTCTTTACAATCTTTCTTGAATGAAACTGTTCCTGAAATACTTAATTTATCCATTATAAATGTTTTTTGTTTGTTAATATAACAAAGCTATCTTTATCTTTTTAAGAATCTTATACCTATTATTGGGTATTTATAAATATGCTTTTGATGCTTACTTTTGAAAAAAATAAACTCTGTATGGCTAAAAAAGCAATATTATTTTCCGCACAAAACTTCCCTCTACAAGTAAAAAAAAGACTGAAAGGCTGCATTAATGATACCACAATTTGGAGAGAAACTCTTCAAAAACTTGGATTTACAATTAATGACTCAGATCTGTATCATAATGAGAATCGATTGTCCGCTCTAACAAAAATCACAAATTTTGTAGATCAATTAATGGATGACGATACAGGAATTATTTTTTTTTCTGGACATGGAATACAAGAACATTATTACCCTAAAAATAGTTATCATGAAGGAATTGTTTTTAATTTAACTGGGGTGTTGTATGATTATGAGATTATGAAGGCTGTTCAAGTATTAAAACATAAGCCTCTTACAAAGTTGATTCTAATATCAGACTCATGCCACTCTAAAGGTATTTACGACTTAAAACGCTTTAGCTTAATTAATACGTATACTGTTTTAGAGTCTTTGTTACATAATAAGATTGTGACTGACGAAATACTTTTAGAATATGAACATGATTTAAGCGGAATTAAGGAACGGTTCTCATTACCTATTTCTTCACACTCATTGTTGAATAGAGAAATAAACATTCCTAAAGATATATCAGTCCCTAAATCGTTATTTGATCAAACATTAAAAAAAGCTTCTGTTTTGAAAGAGATTAAAAAGTTTTTAGAGCAACCTTCTAATCAGCACCAAAATATTAGTCTTTTAGAAAATCATCTGATTTATCATGATAAAAATAAAGATATTAATGTTTTAGAAATATCTGAAAAAGGTATATCTGACTCTTCAATAATCATGAATAAGCCAAATCCACCCGAGGAAGAACCAGTAAAATTATCTCAATTGCCTAATGTGACTTATATATTGGCTGAGAAAGATATCACTAAAAAAGCTTATGAGAAATTATTTAAAATAGATGTCAATACAAATAAATACTATGGAGTCTTTAGCAATTATGCCACAAAAGCCATTTTGGCAAATCCCAATATTACTTATGGTGAGCTCTTGAAAAAAGTTAATACTGAAATTCAATGCAATGAAACTAATGATCCAAATATAAATGCACAGCGAATGCATATAGAGTCTGGCAACACCAATTGGAACCGCAAACTATTCACCTAAAACCTTACATACAATAAATACAAAACCTCAATCACTACTCTAAAAAGTAAAGATTGAGGTTCTATATTATATTGTGAATGAAAAAAAGTAAAGCAAGTCTAACTCAATGTGGTGTGAAGCTGAATCAAGTTCAGCTTGACGTAGAAATTAAGAAAAAGAGCTAACAATCAAAATCTAAGAGCGAAGCGATCTAAAAGCAAAGCGTTTCTAACAATCCAAAAGCAAAGCGCGACCAACTACGCCATTTTAAATGCCTTTTGATACATTGCTTCGTATATAGGTACAATTTTATGAATGTCAAAAGCCAAGGCTTGTTGTTTTGCCCCTTTTTTGAATTTTTCGAGTTCGGTAGGTTTTTTTAAGATTTTAAGCGCATTGCGTGACATGTCTTCCACATCACCTACATTGCTCAAATACCCTGAAACACCATGCACATTAACTTCCGGAATTCCACCCGTATTGCTTGAAATGACAGGAACGGAAGAAATCATCGCTTCTAACGCCGCCAATCCGAAACTTTCGGTTTCTGACGGTAACAAGAATAAATCGGAGAAGCACAATATTTTATCGACCTCGTTACTGTTTCCAAAGAAAATAACTTTATCCGCTATGCCCAATTCTTCACAGAGTAGTTCTGCGGCTTCTTTTTCGGGTCCTTCGCCCACCATCATGAGTTTGGCTGGAATTTCTTTTTGGATTTCATTGAAAATTCGAACCACATCACCAATGCGTTTTACAGCTCGGAAGTTACTCACATGCGTAATGATTTTTTCACTTTCTATTGCCATCAAACTACGTTGACAATCGGTAAATCCATGATCGTGTTTAGAGACATCTATAAAGTTAGGAACTACATCAATTTCTTTCTTAATTTTAAATAAACGTAAGGTATCTTGCTTTAAGCTTTCGGAAACCGACGTCACTACATCCGATTTGTTGATGCTAAACGTCACTGCCGATTTGTAAAATGGATGACTTCCCACCAAGGTAATGTCTGTTCCGTGCAACGTAGTCACCATGGGGATGGAAATGCCTTCTTCTGCCAACATCTTTTTTGCCATATAGCCTGCGTACGCATGTGGTATGGCGTAATGTACATGCAATAAATCAATTTTATGGAGTTTTACCATATCTACTAGTTTGCTTGACAACGCTAACTCGTACGGTTGGTAATGAAATAATGGATATTCGGGCACGTTGACTTCATGAAAGTGAATGTTTTCACTTAATAATGCCAAACGAACGGGTTGTTTGTAGGTAATGAAATGTATTTCGTGTCCTCTATTGGCTAAGGCAATGCCTAGTTCGGTAGCAACAACGCCACTACCACCAAAGGTTGGATAACATACTATAGCTATTTTCAAATTAGTTAAGTTTACTTTTCAATCGCTTCATAAATAAGCTTTTGAATTTTGGTTCGTATATCAGTTGTTATTAGTTTTCTGTTCGACATCGTCGGATAGGTTCTATTGGATAAAAATACATAGACAATTTCCTCTTCTGGATCAGCCCACGTGTACGTACCTGTAAATCCTGAATGACCAAAACTAGTCATGGAAACACATCCACAAGTAGGGCCTGCATCGCCCAATTGCGGTTTGTCAAATCCGACACCACGTCTATTATCTTCTGAACAATAGTAACAGGTGTTAAATTTTGCAATGGTAGCCGCTTCAAAATATTTTTTGTCGCCATACGTACCGCCTTGCATATACATTTGCATCATTTTGGCAACATCATTGGCATTGCTAAACAATCCTGCGTGTCCGCCTATTCCGCCTTGCATGGCTGCGCCCATATCATGTACATATCCTAGTACCGTTTGATTTCGGTAGTAGTCGTCTTCTTCCGAAGGAACTATCATTTGTTTTGAAAATTTTTCCAACGGATTGTACGTGGTGTAATGTGCGCCTAAGGATTGGTAAAAATACTGTTGCGTGAGCGTATTCAAATCGAGTTTGAGAGTGGTTTCTATATATTCTTTTAAGATGTAAAAAGGCAAATCGCTGTATTTATAGCGTTTACGATCTAGTAAATCGCTGTCAATGATTCGCTGCATGATGGAATCTTTGTATTCCGCTTTCATATAGAGTTTGTCAGCCACTTTAATGTTGAATTCCTCCGATTTTTTACTGCTATACCATGTACTTGATGGCTTTTTAGTAACACTATCCAAGGTGTTGATATAGAAAGGAATCCAAGGTTTTAAACGTGCATAATGCGATAAGATTTCTACAATAGTAAGCTTGTCTTTGTTCGTTCCTTTAAAATTTGATAAGAGTGTTCCGAGTTCAGAAGTTAAGGCAATTTTTTTGCTTTCTTCTAACTTCATAATTAAGGGTAACGTTGCCAATATTTTGGTCATGGAAGCAATATCATACATATCCAAATCTGTGACTTTGCTTTTTTTGTCGTAAGTATGATAACCGAAGTTTTTATTGTAAATGATTTTTCCTTTACGTGCGATTAAAAGTTGAACACCAGGTGCCATTTTTTCTGAAACGACTAATTCTGCTAACGAATCTATACGGTGTAGTTTTGTGGAGTTGATGCCAACCAATTCAGGCAAGTCATAGCCTAAACGTGGTAATGTTGTGGTTTCTATTCCTGTAAATACTGGAAACGTTTCGCCAATGGCTATGGGCAATTTTCCTTGTGCTTTGAGTGCGCCAAAGATAATTTGCGCAGAGATTTCTTGTGAAATGTCACTATTTTGATAGGATACGATGATATTATCAATATTGGTAAAGCTTTTTACTTTTAGCAAACTATACGGACTTGCAAAGACATCTAAAATGACCGTATTGGTACGCGCGATTTCTTGCAACCAAACAATTTCTTTGTCGGTAAATTGATAACTTTCCCAAGGCGTCTTATCCGATTTGTGGAATCCGATAATTACGGTGGTATAGGAAGCTAGCTTTGCTACTAAATCTGCTAAGTTTCTTTCTTTGATGACCGTTACCGAAGCATATTTTTGTAGCGTATTCACAAAAATATCTCCATCGGCATCGCCCATAGCAACGTAAGCAATTTTTTGTTGATCTAGGTTTTTAAGCGGCAGTATAGTATTGGTATGTTTTACAACGGTAATGGCGTTTTTTACAGCTTTTCGGTATAAAAGATCATCTTTAATAGTGTGTAAATCAGCTACGATTGAGTCAACTTTTACAGCTTCAAACTGTACCAAACCGTGTTTGTGCTTTGCTCTTAGTATGTTTTTTACAGAATATGCCAAACGTTCTTCTTTGATGATTCCCAATAGCATGGCTTCTTCAAATTTTTCAATGACGATCGGTACATTTTCAGGCATCAATAATACATCATTCCCTGCCAAGAACGCTTCCAATTCTACATCGCCAATTGCTTTGTTTTGTGTGACACCTTTCATGTTGAGCGCATCCGTAAAGATTAATCCGTTGAAACCGAGTTCTTCTCGCAATTTTTTAGTTACAATATTATAGGATAACGAAGCGGCAAGTCCGTCCACAGGTTCCAAGCTTTGTACATTTAAATGTCCAACCATGATACCGCCAATTTTTTCGCTGATGAGCGTTTTGTAGGGTACCATTTCTATGCTATCCAAACGTGCTTCAGAGAAATGAACCGTTGGCAATTCTTTATGGGAATCTTGCGAAGTATCGCCATGACCTGGAAAGTGTTTGGCACAAGCAATAACGCCTGTACTTTGAATGCCTTTGGTAAAAGCCATCGCTTTGTACGAAACATTCATTTCACTTTCGCCGTAGGAACGATTTCCGATAATCGGATTGTTCGGGTTGGTGTTAATATCCACCACAGGCGCAAAATTCACGTGTACGCCGAGTCGTTTGCAATGTTCGCCAATACGCTGTCCAATTTGTTCTATAATGGTATCGTTTTGAATCGCGCCAAGCATCATATTATACGGATAGCGATATGTAGAATCGAGTCGCATGCCCAAATCCCATTCGGCATCCATTGCAATTAGGAGTGGAATTTTGGAAAGTTTTTGAAATTGATTTGTCAGTTCCGCTTGTCGTGTTGGATTTCCCTGAAAAAACGTGATTCCGCCAATATGATAGCGCATAATATGTTGTTTCACGATGTTTTCGTGCGCCAGTCCTTTGTTGGAATAAGCGGCAATATTAAATAGTTGTCCAATCCGCTCTTTTTGCGTCATATTGTTATAAACACTATCAATCCATTGATCTTGCGCGGTATAGTTTTGAATGTAAAATGGATGCGGCTGTTGTGCGCCGATTATAAAAAGGGAAACGATCACAATTAGAATCGTACTATATTTTTTCATAGGGAAAATCTCTTTCATTTATTGGGAGTTCCAAACAAACACGTTGAATGCTTCACGTGTTTCTTTGGCAGGCTATCCACTGTATCTTTTTGCGTATTTTCGATACAAATTTGTCATATCGAGCGCAGTCGAGATACTTTTGATGTTACAAATTCACTCCAACTGACGCAAAAAGGATGCCGTTTCTATCCTTAACTCAAATAGAGATTAAATGTACAGACTTTCTCGCACACAAAAAAGTCTTGTTGGGAATTAAAAGTTTGAATGATTAAATAATTGAAAGATTCAAGGATTCAAAATTCAAAGATTGCGTAGAACTATAAACTCTTCAACTTGTAAACTAGAAAGATTTGAAAGTTCAAGAATTAAAAAAATTAGTGCTAACTCCTAAACTCCTTTACTACTAAACTTATACACCAACAAATTAACGGTATGGAATTTTGGATTGTGTGACAATAACTTTCGTATTTCCTTCTCTTGCAAGCATGGTTGTATAAAGTGCCATCCATGTGCTTGCATCTTTTGCTTTTGGACCAAGCGTTACAGTTTTGATGCTATTTCTAATATCATTTTCCACTTCTATATAGGTTGTCGGTGGCGAAAGATTTAAGTCCCATTTGATTATTTTGTCCTTATTTTTCCAAAGATCGTAATACCGAACTTCTCTTTCTACCATATAAATTGCATTCTTGAATAGGTATTGAATTTCTACCAAAGGCTCAAGTGTTTCTTCATTAGAAATATTAACATTAGATATTAAAGGGGCTAATACATTTTTTAGCTTCTTTAAATCTCTTTTTAGCACAGCATTCTTTTTTCCATCTAAATATATATTTCCTTTTTCATCAATATAGGCTATTTTATATAGCTTTCTCTTGTCTATTTTAGAATCAAAAACATTCATTTCTATTTTCTCAATACTATCTTTTTCTATCTTTTTTTGTGTTAATATTTTAGTATCTAAACAAATAGAAACACCTTCTCCGTCACGTCCATAGGCTCGCCAGAGTGGTAGAAAGTTATTATTTTGACTTTCCACAAAACTACCTATAAAACCTGACAATTCAGGACGTTCAATAGCATCAACTTTTAAAAAATCATATAGTGTTTTACCTTCTGTTGGATCATTTACCAAACCGACATGTGAAAAACGAAGTTTACTTCCTTTGCATAATTCTTTGAGTACTGGTGCTACTGTATAATGACATACTTGGTCTCCAGTATATTCTAATGTTTCCTTGATATCTTCTATAATATTGGAAATTTGATCACGATCTTGATTTTGTTGATTTTTCTTTTGTTCTTCTAATTCAGTTTGGGCAGTTTCTATCCTGTACTTTAAGACATATTTATAGTCTGGATGTAATGCAATTGCTTTGTTATAATCGGCAATTGCTTTTTCATATTTTTTTAAAATATAATACGTGTTTCCTCTATTTCTATAAGCCAACACATAATTTTCATCTACCTCAACAGCTTTATCATACCATTCTAATGCTTTTTCATATTCTTTTAAACCCTCATAAACATATCCTTTTCCATTATAAGCATAAACATACTCATTATCTACCTCAATAGCTTTATCATACCATTCTAAGGCTTTGTCATATTCTTTTAAATTATAATACAGATATCCTTTGTTATAATAAGCAGAAGCATACTCACTATCTAACTCAATAGCTTTATTATAGCATTCTAATGCTTTGTCATATTTTTTTAAATTAGCATAAATATTTCCTTTATTATTATAAGCAGTAACATACGTTTTATCTAATTTTAGAGCTTCATCATAGCATTCTAATGCTTTATCATATTCTTTTAAATCATAATAAACACCACCTTTTACCGTATGATAAAAATAAGCTGCTTCATTTTCTGCTATGAGAGCATCACATTTTTTTAAGACTTCTTGATAGTTCCCTTTAGCTTCTGCTAAGAGTTGTACCATAAACGGATACGGATTATTCAATTTGTCATCCTCAATAATTGGAGTTAGTATGTCAATCGCCTTTTGATACTCTTTTTGATCAATCTGCTTTTTTGCTTCTTTTAGTATTTTACTTATTTCACTATATTTCATACGGTAATATTTTGTCTTTGCAACTGCTTTCTTTAAAACCTGTTCAATATACTTATTTTCTTACATACAAAAAAGCCTTGCTATCGTTTTAGCAAGGCTTTTTCTTTTATCCAACTGAGAGTTACACATTTGTAAAAATGCTTCCTTATAAACATATTGAAGTTAGATAAAGTGATGTGTTTATGTATATTTATTTTTTTAAAGATAAAACTTACATGTGTCAGTTTGGTAAGGTTTTACCATAGCAATAGTAGTTTAAGAAACTTATTTTGAAATGGTTGCTGTACGTGTATGTTAGTTTGCAGACACTAATATTCCATCAGCGCCACCTGCACCACCTCTGTCATCTCTATCTCTACGGTCACGAAATTTTTTGACGGCTTTGTCTGCTTTTGCCTGTCTTTTTGCTTGCTTTTCGGCTTCTTCCTTAGCTTTTAGTTGCTTATTAATTTCAGCTAATTCTTGTTTGGTTTTCCCTTGCTTACCTTTACTTTTATCTCCTTTTCCATGAGCTATATTTCCAGATACTAGGCTGGCAGCTTCTTGTTTGGCTTTTGCTTGCTTTTTTGAAGTGGTTTCATATTGGACAGCTCTGAAAGCATTTCTAGCTGCTTGACTTTGTTGTTTTTTCTTTTTAGCAGCAGCAGCTTCTTTTTGTTTTTGTTGCTTTTTGTTGTTTTTTCCAGCGCCATTTCCTGAAAGTTGGGCTACTTCTTTACCTGTATCATTTATTTTTTCAATCATTTTGAGCTGCGCAACAGAAGTTGGTCGATTATCTGTAAGCTGTAAAGCATTAGTTGTGGTACTTACAACCTGACTAGCCGCAGCTTGTTGTACTTGCACTTTTTTATTTTTTGTTTCTAAATTCATGTTTGGGTTGTTGAGTTACTTTTTCTTTATGTACAACTTAAACATTTTCAATTTAAACTATTTAATTATCAAACCATTACGGGAATACCGTAAAATATGATATAAAAAAAAGGTGCGCTTTATGCACACCTTTGTATTTTTTTTGAATGATTGATTTAGTTTAAAAAACGACTATGCCAACTTTCGCTTGCAGGCACTTCCCAGTTTTCAAGATATTCTGCTTTGGTCGTAACTAAGTTGTTGAAAACAATGGTTTTTCCAGTTACGGCTTTGTCTTTTGCCATTTTACGAAAGTCTTTTAAGTCTTTGTAGGCAATGTATTCTCCTTGTTTATAAGAGACATTCATTTTGTCCATCAAATCAACATTGTAATCTTTTTCTAATTGTTGAATGAAACGTACAGATGCATCAATGGAACAACCTGTGGCAGCTTGCGTTTCTTGATCTACCGCAATGATGATGAAACGTTTGTATTTGATTTCAAAAGAAGCTTGTAAGTCGCTTCCGTGTGCGGTCCATTGTGTGATAAAATTAGTGAGTTTCGCTTGGATTTCTTCTAATTCCGTTTCACTGAATGATCTATTTGCTTGATAAATCCAAATTTTGGCTTCCTCAGATATGGTGTTAAATTCTACGAGCATTTGTTTGTTAGTTTACGACTTCTAGTTTTCTTAGTACTTTATAGGTACGATAGTCTTTTAGCTTCGGATCGTACATTTCTTTGTTTTCAAACGAAACTTTAAGCATGCTTTTTTTGAGTTCTTTTACATCCGAAAGCAATTCTTGTCCTTCAAAATATTCTAACCAAAGTAATTTGTATTCGCGTTTGTTTTCTCCTTTGAATATAAGTGTATTGAATTGATCGTTATCCAATTTTACAACTTCTCCAGAAACTACTGTGAGTTTAGGAGCTGTTTCTTTCGAGGTATTATAGCTTTCTACTTCATCTTCAATCATATCTTTGGCAAAAGACATAAAAGTGTCTGGACAAATGGTAATCATTTTCATCCCAATTTCTTGTCCGAATAGCTCCATAGACGTTGGATCTTCAAAGGAAATATTCATGTATTTTTCTATTCGATCCTTATACGTCCCATAGGTATTGATTATACAAAGTCCTAATTGTACTTCAATTTCTTTTTGTGAAATGCCTCCGCCCACTTTGGAAGAGATGCAATTACACACATCGTTTGTGATGTCTTCTAATACTTTGTCTTTTGTATCATTTTTGTCTTGCGCAAAAGTGAAGGTTGCTAAAAACAGCGTAAGGATGGTTAGTGTTTTTTTCATCATATTATAATTATAAATCTTGTGCATTCGCAATCAACTCCGCAATATCTTGTACGATTACACTGTCTTCTTTTTCTTTATTTTTGATTCCGTCTGTCATCATCGTGTTACAGAATGGACAACCTGTCGCAATAATGTCTGGTTTAGTTTCTAAGGCTTGCTCGGTACGTTCAATGTTGACTTCTTTGTTTCCAGGTTCGGCATCTTTGAACATTTGCGCGCCACCAGCACCACAACAGAGTCCTTTTTTACGGCAGTTTTTCATTTCTACCAATTCTACATCTAGTTTACGAATGAGCTCTCGTGGCGCTTCGTATACATCGTTGGCACGTCCTAAGTAACAAGGATCGTGGAACGTAATTTTTTTTCCTTTGAAACTTCCTCCTTCAATGGTTAGGCGTCCATCATCTAGTAGTGATTTTAGAAATTGTGTGTGATGCATGACATCATAACTTCCGCCTAGCGATGGATATTCATTTTTGATCGTATTGAAACAGTGCGGACATGCCGTCACTACTTTTTTGATTTCATAGGCATTCATAACTTCAATATTGGTCACGGCTTGCATTTGAAATAGAAATTCGTTTCCAGCACGTTTGGCAGGATCGCCCGTACAACTTTCTTCTGCGCCCAATACTGCAAAATCAACATTGGCATTGTTGAGTATTTTTACGAAAGCTTTCGTTATTTTTTTGGCTCTGTCGTCAAAACTTCCTGCACAACCAACCCAAAATAGTACTTCAGGTTGTTTGCCTTCCGCCATGTATTCTGCCATTGTAGGTACTTTCATTATTGTATGTTTTTTAAGTGGTCACTTTATTTTTTTGCTTAGTTTTCGTCTTTCCAATTGAGTCTGTCCATTTGGTTAAATGGCCAAGGTGCCCCATTGTTTTCAATGTTCCCCATCATTACGTTGAGTTCGGTTGGTGCCGCAGATTGCTCCATGACTAGGTATTTACGCATTTCCATGATGATGGATAACGGATCAATACTTACAGGACAAGCTTCTACACAAGCGTTACAAGATGTACATGCCCATAATTCTTCCGTAGTAATGTAATCGTTTAGGAGTGATTTGCCATCGTCAACATACTTTCCGTTGTTGGCATCTATGTTTTTTCCGACTTCTTCCAAACGATCTCTGGTGTCCATCATAATTTTACGCGGCGATAGTTTTTTCCCTGTTTGGTTTGCAGGACATTCGCTCGTACAACGTCCACATTCTGTACAGGTATACGCGTTTAAGAGTTGAACCCAGTTTAAGTCTTGTACATCCGAAGCACCAAATTTTTCAGGTTCGGCTTCATCTTCTCCTTCAGCTGGTGCGGCAAATGGATCAGCATTCGGATCCATCATTAACATAACTTCTTTGGTTACGTTTGCATCGTTTACAAATTCGCCTTTAGACTTTAAATTTGCATACCACGTATTTGGAAATGCTAAGAGAATGTGTAAATGCTTTGAATAGTATAAGTAGTTTAGAAAAACCAAGATTCCTGTGATGTGTAACCACCAAGCGCTTCTTTCTACTATTCCTGCCATAGATTCGTTTCCTTCAAATAAAGGATATAGGTATTGACTGATGATGTTTCCTGTTCCAGCTTCTTGAAACTGCAAGTCCGAAGCATTCATTACTAAGAAAAGTGTCATTAATACAACTTCAAAGTATAGAATGATGTTTCCGTCACTTTTTGGCCAGCCTTTCATTTCCGCACTGAGAAAGCGTTTGAGTTTGATGATGTTTCTACGAATCCAAAAGATGATTACCGAGATTAATACTGCGACTGCTAAGACTTCAAATGTCCCGATAAGGAAACCGTAAACACTATCTGGTAATACTTTCGTAAATATTCTGTGTGTTCCAAAAAGTCCGTCAATGATGATTTCTAAGACTTCTATGTTGATGATTACAAAACCTACATAGACTACGATATGGAAAAAACCTGCAATGGGTCTGCGTACCATTTTGGATTGTCCTAAGGCAATCATTCCCATGTTTTTCCAGCGTTGTTGTTTATTGTCAGAACGATCAACATCTTTTCCTAGCTTGATGTTTCGGGATAGTTTTTTGACATTTTTTGTAAAGTAACCTACGCCAATAATGAGTAGTATGGCAAATAGAATGTTTGGAATGTATTCCATGGGTAGTGTATCTTTAGTTGGTTATGCTTTAGTTTTTCTTGTTGGTGTCTTCTTCTCCTTCTTTCGTTGGTTCGTATTGTTTTGGTTTTTTTCCGAATAGTGAGAAGTGTACATATCGTTTTGGATTTAACTTCATGTCTTCTAATAGTTGCTCCATTTGTAAAGATGCGCCTGTGAGATTGTTGTACAGTTCTTCATCTTTTAAGAGTTTCCCCACCGAACCTTCACCATTTTCAATACCAGCAATGATATTGTCAAAACCTGCAATGGTTGATTGTAATTGCTTGATGGTTTTGTTGATTTCTAACTTCGATAATGAATCGCTTACTTTTGAAAGATTGGTTGTGATGTTATCAACATTGGCAAAGGTTTTGTCTAGCTTTTCTTTGTTATCATCTAAGATGGTATTGAATGTATTAGATGCTTTTTTGAAATTTGCAATGGTGGCATTTAGTTCCGTGATTCCGTTTTTGATGTTTTTTCTGGATTCTGCATCCAAAATTAAGTTTAAAGAATTGATGAGGGAATCCGCGCTCACAATCATGCTTTCCACTTTTGATTGTAGTGGCATGAGTTGATTTTGGAAAGCATCAATCATTCCAACTTGTATTTCTGTTTGAAGCGTATCGCCCGAAACTGCCCTTGCAGCATTATCGTTTTTTAGTAGAATTGCTAGGTTTTTTCCACCCAAAAATCCGCTTTCTTGCAGTTGTAAGGTGCTATTTTTTGAAAACTGAAAATCGTGACTTAAAGTAAGTGTTACTACTGATTTCCCTGAAGGTTGTAATTCTATGTTTTGTATTTTACCAACTTTATTACCGTTAATTAACACATTGGTAGATGGCACCAAACCGCCAACATCATTATATTCTGCGTAAAATACTCTATCGCTAGATAATATAGATCTTGACATTAAGTAACTAATTCCGAAGTATAGGAGTACTATTGCGGTAATGGCTAGAAGTGCGGTTTTAATTTCTCTGGATATTTTCAATTTTTTGGGAATTTGTGAACTGAACAAAATTAAAGATTTTTTTACTAAGAATACGTCTAATTTATTTTTGTTTTAGTACTTCTGATAAGGAGACTTTATTTCCGTTTTTATAAGCAACTATGTAACAATCTTTGTATCCTTTGCGAATGGCTTCTAGTTGTTTGCGTTTTATTTCTTCGTAATCAGAAGTTTCTCCATAAAAATAACGATAAATTGTTCCCGATTTTTCTCTTGAGATATCATCTAAACCTTTGAAATTGTATGATTTTGTTTGTATTTTTTTAGAACTCGCCGATAATTGCACTTTGAAAGTAACATCCTTATAAACTTCTGAAACTTCCGCTGTTTTTTCTTTTTTATCATCAATTACAACTTCATCGTCAGTCGCTTTTGATGTGTCTGCATGAAGTGAAATATACTTTTTAATAGCATTGTATAAAGATTGCGTCATGACTTTTTTACCATTCTTAGAATTTAAAAAGTCTTCTTCTTTTTTGTGCGTTAAGAAACCTAATTCTACCAAAACACTTGGCATGTATGTTTTTGACAATACCCAAAAACCTGCTTGTTTTACACCTCTATCATTACGTTTTGCGGTTACTTTGAACTCTTTTTGAATGTAAGAAGCGATTTCAATACTTTGATCTAAATATTCTTCTTGCATGATGATGAGACTTATTAAAGATTCTGGCGAATTTGGGTCAAATCCTCCATACGTTTCTTGATAATTATCTTCTAATAAAATTACCGAGTTTTCACGTTTGGCAACTTCTAAGTTGGTTTTGTTTTTACTTAAACCCAATACAAATGTTTCCGAACCATACGCCGTTCCTTTTTTTCCAGGTTGCGCATTGCAATGTATGGAGATGAATAAATCTGCTTTTTTCTTGTTGGTAACAATGGCACGTTGTTCTAATGTTGGATACGTATCACCTGTGCGTGTAAATACGACTTTTACATTTGGAATTTTTTCCAGCATTTTACCCAACGCTAGTGAAACATCAAGTGCGATGTCTTTTTCGGTAGTTTTATACCGACCTGTTCCGGGTGTTCCAGTATCGCTTCCGCCATGACCAGGATCAATCATCACCACAAATTGTTTTTTCTTTTTGGGAGGATTATTTTCTGCATTTCCATTGGAAGCAATTAAAAAACTCGTCGTCAATAGTAAGATTAAAACTGAAAAATATTTCTGCATAAATTCGATTTTCATTCGTTTCTAGTATAATAATGATTAATGAGCGTTCTTTATTGTGTTAATTATGATTAATTTATCATAAAAGTATGATAAAAATACACAACTAGGTTTGGCACTTCAAATATTGAACCATACTTTTACGACCTATTATTTTGAACGAAAATATAAAAGTTACTTGACTATTCATAAAAGAAATGCTTCTTTTGTGGATTATAACGAATTTGGACGAAAACCTTTGCAGACAAAAAAATATTACATACTTGTACAACTACTCTTTTTATTGGTTAGTTCGTTTGCTATTTCTCAAGAACTTCCTGAAAGAAAAAAGCTTCCGATAAAGCCTTTTGAGCCTAAAGATACTTTGAAGGTAAGTCTTAGAGATTCTATTAAAATAGGAACGCGAAAGGTTACAGATAGCATCAAGAATGATTCGATTCCAAAAGATTCTGTTCCTGAAAAAGCACCTGTGTTGTTAGATATGGTAAAGTACAAATCGAAAGATTATGTAAAAATTAGTCAACGTACCAAACAAATCTATCTGTATAATGAAGCCGAATTGTATTACCAAGATACCGAATTAAAATCGGGGATTATTATTTTAGATTATGAAAAGAATGAAGTCTATGCAGGTCGCTTGAAAGATTCGGCTGGTGTATATTCACAAGCGCCATACTTTAAACAAGGAGATAATATTGTAGAACCCGATTCGATTCGATTTAATTTTGACTCCGAAAAAGCAAAAATTTGGAATTCCCGAACGGAACAAAATGGCACTCAAATTTTAGGAGAAATCACGAAAAAGGAAAACGATTCTGTAATTTTCATCAAGAATGCAAAATTTACCACCTCAAAAGATATTGACAATCCTGAATATTATTTCTTAGCTCGAAAAATAAAATTAGTTCCGAATAAAAAGATTGTTTCCGGAGTGACCAACATGTATATCGCAGATGTGCCAACGCCAATTGGATTTCCGTTTGCGTATTTTCCGTTGACAGACGACAGAGCTTCTGGATTTATTTTTCCAACATTTGGAGAAAATAACAGTCGTGGTTATTTCTTCCAAAATGGTGGATATTATTTTGCTGTGAGTGATTATTTTGATCTCGCATTACTTGCCGATTATTATACGAATGGAAGTTACGCCTTTCGGGGCGAAAGTAACTATGCGCTGCGGTATCGATTTAGAGGAAATTTGAGTGTTCGGTTTGAAGCATTAATCAACAGTCAACGAGGTTTTCCTGATTACAGTAAATCAAACATTTACAACATTCGCTGGTCGCACAACCAAGATGCAAAAGCAAATCCAAACTCACGATTTTCGGCGTCGGTAAACTTAGGAAGTAGTCAGTTTTATCAGGCGTCTATCAACCAATTGAACACGCCAAACTTCTTGAATAATACGCTGAATTCGTCTGTTTCATATTCAAAAACATTTCCCTCATATCCATCGGTAAACGTTTCATTAACAGCAACACATTCGCAAAATACAAATACCGAAAGCATCAATCTTACCTTGCCAACTTTACAAGCAAGTGTAGAACGTATTTATCCGTTTGCGCCAAAAGATGGAACAAAAAAAGGAATCATTCAAAATATTAACTTTCAATATAATTTACGAGGTGAAAACAGAATCAATACAACTGATTCTTTATTCTTTAAAAAAGAAATGTTTGATGGTGCCAAAATGGGTGTCCGACACAGTATTCCTCTGAACACAAACTTTAAACTATTCAAATATTTAAGTGTCAGTCTTGGTGGAAATTATGATGAAGTTTGGGATTTTAAAACGACCGAACGTTCGGATGCTTTTCTACTCGATCCTACGGATGTAACCACTCAAGTAGCATCTGTAAAAGATACCATTAACGGATTTGATTCCTACAGAACCTATAATTTTAGTGCCAGCGTTGGAACTACACTTTACGGTACGTTTACACGTGGCGAGAATAGAAAAATACAAGCGATTCGACATACTTTGCGACCTTCTATTAGTTATAGTTACAATCCTGCATTTGACCAATATTATGATACCTATATTGTAGATGCGGAAAATGGTACGATGCGAGAATATACCCGTTTTGAAGATGGACTTTTTGGAGTGCCAAGCAGAACGTATGCAAGTTCCATAGGTATTAATGTTGCCAATACATTGGAAGCAAAAGTACGCTCTAAAGATTCTACCAAAACAGAACCGCAAAAAGTAATGCTGTTAAATAGTTTTAACTTTTCTACAAGTTACAATATTGCTGCTGATTCGTTGGCTTGGGCTCCCGTACGTGTATCGGGAAGTACGCAACTTTTTAATAATAAGATGAGTGTCAACTTTGGTGCTAATTTAGATCCGTATGCGATTGACAATCAAGGAACACGTATTAACAAGTTTAATATTGACAATGGCGGAAGTTTATTTCGTTTAACGAGTGCCAATTTAACACTAAACTATTCATTTTCAAGCAAAAGCTTAGAAGGAAAAGATAAAAATAATACGGATAATACACGTAGTGGTGGACGTGATGATGATTTATTTGGTCAAGCACAAGATTTCAGCGACAATACCACTTTTGGCAATTATGATGATGAAGATGACGAAGAAAAGGAAGATGTGGAAGCTTATAAAGCCAAGATTCCGTGGGATTTACGTCTTGCTTACTCTGCAACCTATTTGAATAGTAACCGACAAAACGAAATATCTAATAACTCGTTGATGTTCTCTGGAAATATAGAACTAACGCCGCAATGGAAAGTAGGAGTTTCTTCGGGTTATGACTTTAAAAATAAAGGGTTTACCTATACACAAATGCGTTTTGAACGCGATTTGAAGAGTTGGCGAATCAACTTTAACTGGGTTCCGTTTAGTTCAAGAGCGTCTTGGTATTTCTTTATTGGAATTAAAGCATCCGTATTACGTGATGTGAAGTGGGAAAAACGAAGCGAACCGGATAGACGATTGTAGATTGGAGATTGTCGATTGTCGATTGGAGAAATTTAATTCAAATACTTAATAATCAATAACTTGGTTTCTAAATTTTAATATTTATGATAGAAATTGAACCGAAAACCGAAAACTCACAACCGAAAACTGACAACTGAAAACCCACAACTGAAAACCCACAACTGAAAACTCACAACTGAAAACTGAAAACCCACAACTGACAACTGACAACCAATAACTAAAAAAATGGGAAAACAAATCATCACTACACCAAATGCACCGGCACCTATTGGTCCGTACAATCAAGCAATATTAATCAATGGAACGCTGTATACTTCAGGACAAATTCCTATTGATCCAAAAACGGGAGAACTAGTACAAGACACTATTGAAGCAGAAACAAAACAAGTCATGGAAAACATGAAAGCGGTTTTGGCGGCTGCAAATATGACGTTTGAAAATGTCGTAAAGACGTCTATTTTTATTAGTGACATGCACAATTTTAGTAAAATCAATGCGGTTTACGGTCAATATTTTGATGATGCCACTGCGCCAGCACGTGAAACCATCGAAGTTGCCAATTTGCCAAAATTTGTCAATGTGGAGATTTCTATGATTGCTGTGGAAGGAGCTTAGAACTAAAGGATTTACAATCTATTTTCTTTTTAAAACATACATTGCTATAAACTTTAAAAAAAGCAGGTCATTACAACCTGCTCTTTGAATACTATTGCTTGTTAACGTCAATTAATGAGGCTAAACGTTATAATTACTAAACAACCTTGATTATAAGTGCCAACACCTTTTCCTGTTACTCTCCATATAAAATGAAACTACCCATTGATAAATTAATATCTTCATCTTGGATATTTTTATCTAATCTGCCTTCTAAAGATAAAGCATCAAAATAATTATTATGTCCTTCTGAGATAGACCAATTAAAACTAATTTCGACATGAGAATCAGCAGGTAGTAAGCTTCCATCTTTACCTACAATTTCTACCTCAACATCTCCCTCATAGTTGCCTGGAACAGATATTTTCTCCTGAATTACTTGATGATTGTTTAATATTTCTATTTTTCCTGAATCAAATTTTAATAGCTCGCCATTATGCATAAGTCTCAATGTATAACCAACTGGAACATTTTCACATACTGCTTTTAGTGTAAATTCTTCAGTCTGATTATCTTGGTTATAGAATTTTAAATACTCTTTCGTCGAAGTTTGGGGATCATAGTTTCTCCATACAGCAGCTCCATTATATCTTATCCATGTAAGCGATTCCCAATTGCCACCGTTAGTTTTCATAAAATCTTTAAAAAAATTCGTATTAATAATTCCAATTACACAAACATGCATGTCACTCTTTGGATTGAAAACAAAAGCCTCTGAACATCCCCTAGTATTTCTAGCAAATGGTTCTCCTAGCTCACCATTTACAGTGCACATCTCACCTTTTAAACTTTGATTTTCAGCAGTATACATTTTTTTCCAAGAAGTTGGCGGTTGATTGAAACCGGCATGAGTATAGAACATTTGCACATCAGGGATTTGCTCATAATCAAAATTTAAACTTTGACTTCTTATATATATATAATTTGGAGCATCAGCACTAGGTTTATTCCAAAACTGGTTATTCCATTGCTCTATAATTATTTGTGGTTTTAAATATACTTGACTACAAATTATATCAGGACAATTTGTAAAATTTCCAGGTTTAGGTATAAGACCTGTATCTGCAAAATTATTTCTACTAAACATTCCCCTCCATTGTCTAAATGCCCTGTTAGCTACTTCACTAGCCCTATTTTGATTATTACTAGAAATTATACCCGCTGACATTAAATCAATTTTTAATTTATCTGAATCTAACTTAGTATAGCTCCAATAGTGACTAGCAAAAACATTACCAACCACATCTGCTATATCTTGATCAGTAATTCTAGGTGACCTCCGTGAATCAATTTCAATCATAGCATCGATTGGATAATTAGCATCTTTCATTTGAAACTCAATAGCCACTTTCCATAGTTGTTCTATATTTCTTATTCTTGTACTTCTTCCTTTTACACTCTTTGAATTTGTTTTCATTTATAATTATTTAAAATCCCTACTCATAAGGCTTTTCAGATTCCGCCTCTATTATTTAACCTAAATAGAAAGGCCGTTTGTTAAAGTGATTTCTGCTTCACTATCTTTAGCTATCGATAGTGTAAAGATGCGAAGAACACAGAAGCCTAGTAAGCTCTAAAAGAAGTGTTTATAAATTCAGGTCAAAGAATCTAGTTCATAAAAAAAGTAGGTCAAAAGACCTACTTTGTGTATTGTATTGAACAAATGGAACCGTTAAAAGCTAGATTGCTTCCACAATGTTGTGTTTAATGGCGTACATGACCAATCCACTAATATTACGAGCCTCCGTTTTTTGGAGTAAGTTATTCCGATGCCCGTTGACTGTTTTTGTGCTAATGAAAAGTTCTTTTCCTATTTCCTCTGCCGTTTTTTGTTGACATATTAATTGTAATACTTCTATTTCTCTTCGGGTTAATGCCTCGTGTGTTTTAGGTGTTTTTAATTTTCCACTTAATTTATTCTGTATAGCATTCAGTGATTTTTCATTAATGTAAGAGCCTTTTTCATAGACAGCAACGATGGCTTCGTATACTTCTTGCGAGCTACTATCTTTTACAAGATATCCGTTAGCTCCAGCTTCGATTAATTTGGCAATGAGATAACTTTCGTCATGTGCAGAAAGAATCAAGATTTTCATTTCTGGATAGTATTCTTTTAAAACCTGAACTACGCGCCAACCGTTAAATTCTTCGTTACCATTTTTTGGCAATGTCAAATCTACCAACATTACATCTGGAATTTGTGAACTTTTCTCTAAACGTTCAAGCATGGAAAAACCATCAGGTGATTCAAAAACAAACGCCATTTCTTCCCAAGCTTCCAAGACTGCTTTGATTCCTTCTCTAAATAGTACTTGATCTTCTACTATTCCTAGTTTTATTGTTTCTTTCATGGTCGTATTTTTTAAATTATTTTTTTATGATTCGTTTCTAACGGAAGTATTATTTTACAGTAAAACCCGCCTTCATCGCTATTTCCAAATTCAAGTTTCCCTTCAAATGATTGTACTCTGTTTTCTATATTTTGTAATCCAATACCCGAACCATGAAGTTTTTCTGGAAGTCCTTTCCCATCGTCAGCATACCGACAATAAAGTTGTTCAGATTTACATAGAATACTAATATCAATAGTGGTTGCTTCTGCATGTTTTAAAGTATTATTAATCAGTTCAGAATAGATTCGATACAGCGCGACTTCAAAAATCCAAGGCAATCCATCACAACTAGTACTTATGGCTAGATTCGTTTGTATATGTTGAGCACTTTCTACTTTTTCCAAAAGATTTGATAAGGCTTTTTCTAAACCAAATTGAGCCAATTGCAACGGCATTAATTCATGACTGATGCGTCGTGTGGAAGCAAGTGTACTTTGCAGCAATTCTCGAACTTGTGCAATTTTTTTCGGATTAAATTCTTTTTGGTCTTCTAGCTGCGTTAGTTGCATATACGCAATGGATAAAGCTGCGGCTAATTCATCATGCAAATCACTCGCAATACGTTTACGTTCTTCTTCTTGCACTTTTATCGTAGTCAGAAGCAATTCTTTTTGATACTGATTTTTGATTTCTTCGCGTTCTAGCTGTTGTCGAATAATGTTTTTTCTAAATTGCTGATACATAAAAATCACGCCCAAAGCAATGAGGAAAATAATTCCTGTCAAGGGTAATAATATGCCTATAAAATCTATTTCTTCTGATATTTCCATAAACCAATACTGATACAGATAAATTGAACAATGTAAATGAACGAATGAAAAAGCCAACTAATTTGAAAGTTTTCGAATGAAAAACGAGTTAAGAAAACTCCAAAATAAAAAATTAACAATCCTGAAATATAATAAATTAAAATTCCGGCATTAATCCATCGCAAACTAGATAAAATTGCTTTTTTTTCCTCTCTAACGGATTCATTCAATAATAAGGCAAAAAGTGATAAGGAATAAATGATCAACAATACGCTTTCCAACGAAAGTGCATACGAATTAAACGTATCTAGAGTTTGCCAATACAGTGAATTTAAAATACTAAAGATTATAAATAAGCCTAAAATCCACCATAAAACACTACGATTCAAGAAGCTTGCAAATACTTTTTGATAAAAAATAGAAAGACATATAAAACTAGTAGGAACGAAAATGTGTAATAAGTATAGATTATGTATTTTTTGAGACGCCAAATATTGGGAAAGAAATTGAACAATAACTGACAAGAATACATACCAAGAAATTACCTTCAGTTCTATGGAGAACCGAAAGTAATTTCTAAATGCTATAACTAGCGCAAATAAAAGTGGGGTTTTAGTAATAAAAGAAATAATATCTTTATGATCCATTGAATAAAAGGTTATTATTTTAGAGGTTTTAAGGTTGGTTTATATAAATCTGACTGTTTATCGCATAAAGCTGGGCAAGGATCTGTTAAATCTAAAGCATAGAAGGATTCTCTTTTTCTTATCAGCTGATCTTCGAGTATTGTATCATTTAATTTTTGTGTTGGCACAACGTATAAATGAGTTTCAAGTTGATCCATTCTCATTTCATCTAAACCTCGCATTGCTAAATAGACATTAATTCCAGAAGCATTATGGTCAGAATCAAAAGCTTCTTCAATATCCTCTCTACTTATATAATAAGAATAATTTAATGCTGCATAAAAAGGTATGCTGTCCTCACTTATTTTATGAGCATCACTATTTGTTTTTTTAAGACGATCATAGTAAGTCATTAATAAAGGTAACTCAGTTTCTGAAATTTTCACCTTATCTGGATACGTAAGAGTTCCTGTTTTTTTTCCTGTTTTTGTATCTTTTATAATATCAAGCTTTACATATTTGGGCAAATACTTTAGCCACATTTGATACGCGGCAATTTCCTGTTGAGCAGTTTCAAATGGAACTTCATTATTAGGAGTTTCATTAGTATCTACGATAGATGTGTATTTAGGCGAAAAAGAAAGAATAACGGTTGACAATATTCCTCCCAACAAAACAAGCCCTATTGATTTTACATAATTTTTTTTCATGATAGTAGTTTTAAAGTTAGTTATTTAGATTAATTCTGTAACGAATATATAATAATTTCCTACTCAAATTTCATGAACCCTTGTAAAACAGACTGATATGACTACGCAATTTTTAAAACCAGACAGAAAGACCTGTTTTTCTATTTTAATTTTATATCTGAAAAAAGTAAAATAAAAGGTTGAAATTGCAAATTTGCCAAAATTTGTCAATGTAGAGATTTCTATGATTGCTGTGGAAGGTGCTTAATACTATGATTTTTCTATCTAAATAACGTGAGTTCGAGACAAGAAATAAGTACTATAATTGCTGAGCGTACTAAAATTAATACTTTGTCACTTCGAGCCTTTCGACTGCCGCTCAAGATAAACTAAAGTTGAGAAGCTTCAAAACGCTATTTTTATTGAATCTCAATACCTAGCGAAGCTATTCTGAAAGAATTTTGCACTTCGATAAACTCAGCAGAACTATCGATATCACGTTATTTAAGTATTTTGTAATACCATTTTCACCTTAAAATGCCAAACGGGTTGTAAAAGTATTTTCACTCACCAACTCATCAACTCACAACTGAACACCGAACACCGAATAACCGAATAACGAATACCGAAAAAACAAAGAACAAAAAACAAAGAACAAAAAAATATAGAATAAAAAGCACTAAATGTAAAATGTAAAAGTATTTTTGCTAACAGCTAACAGCTAACAGCTAACAGCTAACAGCTAACAGCTAACAGCTAACAGCTAACAGCTAACAGCTAACAGCTAACAGCTAACAGCTAACAGCTAACAGCTAACAGCTAACAGCTAACTGCCCACCAAAAACCCACATTTTCCCTAAAAAATCAACGCTTATTAACTATTTTCGACGCTTATACAATTGTTCTAGGAATTTTAAAGCTTCTATTCTACTTTTAAATAATTATTAATCAAAAAAGAAAAGAATATGTCCGTAAAATTCAAAGTAATTCAGAAAAAAAATCCACAAGACTTAACAGCAACTCCTAAGCATTATGCGATCGCTATCAATGATGGTACGGTTGATATAGACCGCTTATCAACCTTGGTAGGTGATGGTTCTACGGTACGTCAAAACGATGTATATGCTGTTATTGTTGGTTTGGTAAATGTCATCACCGGCGAACTGTCGGAAGGGCGCAGTGTCCGCTTGGGCAAGTTAGGGATGTTCTCTATTTCTGTAAGTAGTGAAGGCTCCGATAGTGCGGAAGAGGTAAGTGCTTCAAAAATTAAAGGCGCCAAAGTTCGATACCGCCCTAGCGCAGAACTAAAGAATATGCTCAAAACTCTTGCCTACACTAAGGTGAGTTAAGCGGATTTCTTAACAGTAAAGGTCAAGTCATTTGACTTTAATTCGTAATTATTTTTATAGGATAAGCATCTAAGTACATACACTTAGATGCTTATTTTTTTTGCAACTTTGCGCAAATGCTAAGCACCGCTGCAAAATAATTTCTACACCGCTGCTCTGTGTGTGAGCAAAGCAGCACAGAATCTCTGCACCGCTGCTCCTACAAAGCACACCTTTACATTTTGCAGATATTCCATAAGTGTGAAGTCTTTTATAAATATGCTGTGCAAATACGGTTTAGATGTTGTGCTACTATATAAATGCACAGTGTTAATTTGTACTACATTCTATGGTTGTTTAAAGAGTAAAGTATACAAAATTTAGAAAATAGTTATTAAAAGTTATAAGCTTCATAGCAAATAAAGCATAAAAAGTACTTACTCAGTGCAAAGCGCACAAGGATTTTTAGTATTTAATAATGCCAAATTAACTCCAAAATTAGGGTACATATCCCTATCAATAGGGATGGTTTGGCATGTTTCCATGCTGTAATTTTAGCTTATCAATAAAAGGAAGTTTTTTAGCATATACTTAATGCATCCATATTGCGGTTATCCGTAAAGATAGCTTCTCAAATATGCATAGCTTTACTTTTATATACCTAACGACTAAAACCATGATGATGAAAAAACAATACCTAACGTTAATAGCACTATTATTATTTACAACTATTTATGCACAAGAAGATGCGTCACATTACAGAATAGGGGAGTATGAAAGTCCCGTCTTGAATTATAAACAAGATGTTGAAAAAATCAATAAAAAAGATACATTAGTATTCAACCCCAAAATGTTGAATATTTTATTTGCAGAACAAATCAGCAGTTATTTCAATGGTTCGGAAGATTTAACAATTTCTACATTTTATGCATCATTAGATGCTTCGGAAAATTCACTTTCTGTGGGTTTTACATTGCCCTTATGTTTTGATTGTGACAAGCTTGATAAAATATCATATGTAATTTCAGGAGGATTCAAAGCCAAATCAGAAGATCGATTTACAACGCTGTATGAAAATGGAGAGTTTGCTGCTGTTGATGCGGGCATCACATTCAGATTAACTAAAATTTTCGGCGGAACAATAGATTTTAAAAGGATAACAAAAAATGATGATAAAACGGTTGTACTTGACAGGAAAGCTTTATTACAAAAAAATAGAGAGGAATATCTCTATGATGCGTACGATGCTAAGGTAAAAAAATACTTAGATGGTGATTATAGAAAGGAATTAGCAAAATTGAAACGAAAGTTTAAGTATGATAAAAGGGAAAATAAAGACATAGCTTTGGAGGACTTTCATAAGGAAAAGATTAATGAATTTTATGTAAAAATGGCAGAAGAAGAAGTAAAATTTATAAATGAAAATGACCTTTACAGATTTACGACGGCGTATTGGATATCATTTGATGCTTTCATTCCACTTAACAAAAATAAATATACTATTATTCCCGATCTGAATGAAAATGCAGCAAGCACAATAATTCCATACGAAAAAACATTTCTACCGATAAACGCTTCCGTTTCTTTAACTAAATATTGGAATTGGTCAGCAGGGCCGTTAGTTTTTGCTACAGGAAGATTATCTATGCTAAATAACAATACAATTTTGGCAAATGACGTAAGTTCCAAGAGTTTTGAAACCACAAGTAATCAACTCTTAACAGGTACAATCATAAATCAACAAAAAGTCTACGAAACTCCATATGAAAATTTTGGAACTGGAAGATTGGAGTTGGAAGTTGTAGCATTTCTTATCAAAGATAAATTTGGCATTAGTCCTGCTATAGAGTTCAATATCGGAACATACAATAAAACCAACTGGAAACTGGGTATTCCCGTAAGTTTAAAGGACAAAGAAGGAAAACCAACGGTTAACTTTGAACTGCAATGGAAAGAAATTCAAACATTAAATAGAGGTTCTAACCATTTTGTTGGGATCAGCGCCAACTTCTTATTCGGAAAATTCCTGAACTAACCAAAACAAATATCTTTTCTTGGTAATAAAACACTATACAAGATGAAATCAAAGAAGGCAGAAGCCTTCGCCTAGACAAACTCGGAATGTTTTCCATATCGGTAAGTAGTGATCCATCGGACACACCCGAAGGAGTAACTTCAAGCAACATTAAAAGTGCTAAAGTACGCTACCACCCTGGAAAAGAACTCAAAAACATGCTTCAAACTTTGGAGTATAGTAAGATAAGTAGTTAGTTGTTAGTATTGAGTAGTTAGGATTGAGAAAGCATCATTGTAATTAGTTTTACAATGGTGCTTTTTTTGTGAAAGAAAGATATATTCTATCTTAGCTGTAACACAAAATACTTTTTATATACGTATTGACTAAACAATGACTATTTATGGATTATTTTACAATAGAAGAACTTGAAAATAAGATAAAAAATTTACCTGAAATAAATCAGGAAAAACTTAAAATGTATGGAGCTACGGCAAGCTATCCTCAAGCTAATGTAGATAAAGAATTAAGTGGATTTGTAAATGCATATCACTTTGCACAAAAACAATATGAAGGTTGGAACAAAAAACAGGAAATAAATGCATATTTAGAAAACTCAAAGTTATACTTTGAAAGAATACTAGAACTATTCAATAAGTTTATAAATAATAATTTTCATGAGAATAGAGATAGATTTAATAATAACGGAGATACAGCCACTGCGGGTATTATAATGCTACGACAAAAGTCGTATAATGATAAATACATATTTACCTATGATGCACCTGCAACAGAGTTTCTGACAAACCTACACAAAAGAGACGAAAGTAAAGTACACAAGGCAGCTAGCTATTTAGCAGGTGAAAAGATAAAAAATCTAGACTCTGATGACTTCTTCTTTCTACAAGAACTATACGAGTTCAGAAGAAACGAAAACGACTACATAAAAAGAAGCGAAGCCGAAAAGAAAAGCTTGCAAGCAATAAGAGATGAGTTTGAAGCACTAATACAAAAAGCAGAGCATAAACTAACAAGTTTCGACGGTCGCAGTACAGAAAAATTTGAAAGTTGGTTTGATACTGAACGACTAGACTATGATAGATGGCTTACCAAAACCCAAAAATCCTTCCAAACCTTCGACGAACAAAGCAAGCAAACCATTAAAGACAAAGAAGACCTCTACACCGAAAAGCTAAAACTAGAAGCACCAGCAACGTATTGGCGTGAGCGCGCCTTAAAGCTCCGCAAAGAAGGCAACCGATGGCTATATTTCCTCATTGCAGTAACATGTATTGCAGTTGGTATGTTGGGCGTTGTGCTTTTTTTCATATCTGATGGTACACTCAAAGAACTCTTTGAAAAATCGGGGAGTGCCATTCGTTGGTCAGTAGTATTCATTACATTTGTTTCTTTCTTGGCGTACGCCATTCGTACCTTTGCCAAACTCATGTTTAGTGCTTACCACTTGGTACGTGATGCTGAAGAACGGGAACAACTTGCCTACGTATACCTAGCACTCAAAAAAGAACAAAGCATTGACGATACCGAACGCCACCTCGTTATGCAATCCATATTCAGTAGGGCAGACTCAGGCTTACTCAAAGACGATGCCGCACCCACCATGCCAGGAAATATTTTAGATAAGCTTTCTAAATAGTAGCGAGTAGCTACCAAAACAAAAAACACTATCGTAATTAGGTTTTACAATAGTGTTTTTTTATGTCCATGCGTTACGGACTGCCAAGAGCACTTGAGTAAAAAATATTCTACTCAAGAGTAGAGAATGAGTGCTGAAAAGCATTGAAATAATGCTGTTTGTGAGGGTTAAATAGACTGTAAATCGGCAGTTTTTAGTTTTATGAGTAGCAGATCACTTCGACCTTGCTCATTACAATTGCTAAGTTTCTCTCGCAATGACAATTCAAGTCCAACACGTCTAACAATCTAAGTAGTCTAACATGCGGTTTCCTATTAAATAATGAATTTGAATACTCCTATTTTGGCTAATTATGACAAAATACTAAGGATGAATTAAAATACTGTGCGATTTTTAGCATGAAGGTAATAGTTTTTAGTATTTTTAGTTTCGTAAGTACTAATCACTATAAAATAAACAGTTCAGTTAATGAACGAAGCCACAACCAGAAAAGAATATATTGATAAAAAACTTGCGGATGCAGGATGGGATATCAACGATCAAACACAAATAACAACTGAGTATTCTATCTTAGTTGATAACAGTGATAAGGTTTCAGAACCGTTAGAAACTATCTATGGACATCAATTTTCTGATTATGTGTTGTTAGGAAAAGATGGAAAACCACTTGCGGTAATAGAAGCAAAGCGAACTTCAAAAGATGCTGCCACAGGAAGAGAGCAAGCCAAACAATATTGTTATCATATTCAACAAGAACTAGGAGGAGAACTTCCTTTTTGTTTTTATACAAATGGACTAGAAACTTACTTCTGGAATTTAGAGCATAGTCCACCTAAAAAAGTATTAGGATTCCCAACACGAGACGATTTAGAGCGTTACCAATACCTACGTAAGTATCAAAAACCACTTGCCTTAGAATTAATTAATACAGCAATCGTAGAACGTGATTATCAAATACAAGCTATACGTTCCGTGATGGAAGGGATTGAAAAAAAGCAGCGTACGTTTTTATTAGTAATGGCAACAGGAACAGGAAAAACTAGGACTTGCATTGCATTGGTAGATGCGTTAAAACGTGCCGCATGGGTAGATCGTGTATTATTTTTAGTAGATAGAATTGCATTGCGAAACCAGGCAGTAGACGCTTTTAGAGAGTTTTTGCCCAATGAACTTCTTTGGCCAAAAGAAGGAGAAAAAATCATCGCTACAGAGCGACAGATATACGTGTCTACCTATCCAACAATGCTCAACATTATAAAGAATGAAGAGCGTCCATTATCGCCACACTTTTTTGATATGATTGTGGTTGATGAAAGTCACCGATCTATTTACAATACCTATAAAGAAGTATTGGATTATTTCAATACGCTTACCTTGGGACTTACGGCGACACCTACAGAAGTTATCGATCACAACACCTTCAAGCTTTTCCATTGTGAAGATGGCTTACCAACGTTTGCATATACCTATCAAGAAGCTGTTGATAATATACCTCCGTATTTGTGTGATTTTCAAGTCATGAAAATTCAAACTAAATTCCAAAAAGAAGGAATTAGCAAAAGAACCATCAGCTTAGAAGATCAAAAACGGCTGATTTTAGAAGGAAAGGAAGTTGCAGAAATTAACTTTGAAGGAGAAGAACTAGAGAAAACAGTCATAAATAAAGGTACAAACGTCACTATTGTTAAAGAGTTTATGGAGGAATCCATCAAAGATCCGAATGGTGTACTACCTGGAAAAACAATTTTCTTTTGCGCTACCAAAGCACATGCACGCAGAATAGAAGAAATTTTTGAAGCATTGTATCCAGAATATCATGGAGAATTGGCAAGAGTAATGGTTTCAGATGACGCTAGAGTTTACGGAAAAGGAGGATTGTTACATCAATTTAAGTACAATAATATGCCAAGAGTAGCGATTAGTGTGGATATGTTAGACACTGGAGTTGATATAAGAGAAGTCACAAATTTAGTCTTTGCAAAGCCTGTATATTCCTATACCAAATTTTGGCAAATGATCGGTAGAGGAACACGATTGTTAGAATCTACGGCGATGAAACCGTGGTGTCCAGAAAAAGATGCCTTTTTAATTTTAGACTGTTGGGACAATTTCGAGTATTTCAAATTGAATCCTAAAGGGAAAACCTTAGCACCAAAAATTCCGTTGCCAGTCCGTTTTGTAGGTATTCGGATTGATAAAATAGAACATGCCTTGGCTTTAGACGAATCTGAAATTGCTATGAAAGAAATGAAAGCGCTGAAAGAACAACTAGCGGAATTGCCACAAGATTCCATTGTGATTCAAGAAGCACTACCTGATGTAATGATCGTAAAAGAAGCTTCGTTTTGGGATGCAATGACCCTAGAAAAAATAACATTCTTAAGAAACACCATCAAACCATTATTCAGAACAGTATCACAAGTAGATTTTAAAGCCATGCGTTTTCAAAAGGATGCGTTGGAATTGTCTTTGGTACACCTATTAAAAGAAGAAGAAAAGTTTGATGTGCTCAAAGAAAATATCATTGAACTTATTAGTGAATTGCCACTAACCATCAACCTAGTCGCAAAGCACAAAAGCTACATTCATAAAATACAAAGTGACGCTTATTGGGAAACAATTACGGATGCGGAGTTTGATACACTAGCCGATACATTTGCACCTTTAATGAAGTTGCGCGCTTTTGACACAATAATTGGCGGACCAACCAAGCTCAATTTAGAAGATGTGGTACACATAAAAGAATATGTATCCTTTGGACCCGAAAACGAAGCGGTAACCATCAGCAAGTATCGAGAAATGGTAGAAGAAAAAATAAATAAACTTACCACTAGCAATCCAATCCTTCAAAAAATAAAAGCAGGCGAACCCATCACGGAAGAAGAATCAATCAGTTTGGCAACTACGCTATACGAAGAAAACCCAAACATCACAGAATCGTTATTGCGCAAGGTATATAAACACCAAAAAGCAAGTTTTATTCAATTTATAAAACATATATTGGGCATTGAAATTTTAGAACACTTTGAAACGCAAGTCACACGCGCAGTACAAGCGTTTATTAGTTCTCATACACAACTGACAACCAGACAAATTGAATTTTTGAATCTCTTAAAAACGTTCATTATAGAACGCGGTACGATTGCCAAACGCGATTTGGTAGCAGCACCATTTACCATCATTCATCCTAAAGGAATCCGTGGTATATTTTCGCCTAAAGAGATCCAAGAAATCATTGCGCTGACGCAAAATTTTGCAGCATAATATAAAATACACAAGAACCACAACCCATGAGTTTAATTAGTAGTAACCCTAACATTGCCTCCAAAATCAATGAACTTTGGAATAAGTTTTGGAGCGGAGGAATCTCCAACCCATTAACTGCCATAGAACAAATTACCTATTTGCTTTTTATGAAAAAGTTAGACGAGAATGATTTAGAAGCACAGTCCAAAGCAGAATTCTCCGATGATGAATTTCATTCTAAGTACGAAGGGAAATTTTATCTATCTGTCAATGACAAAGATGGTATTGACAAACAACAATTGCGTTGGAGCGAATTCAAACGCAAGCCTGCCGACGAAATGTTGACGCATGTACAACAATATGTATTTCCGTTCTTAAAACAATTGGACACCGCAGAATCTCCATTTACCAAGCACATGAAAAATGCGGTATTTATGATTCCAAAACCTACCTTACTCAAAGAAGCGATTGGCATTATTGATAGCATTTTTGAAGAAATGGACAAAGACGCACGCGACAAAGGGCAAGATTTCCAAGATATACAAGGTGATGTCTACGAAATGTTATTGAATGAAATCGCATCCGCAGGGAAAAACGGACAGTTTCGGACACCACGACATATTATAAAATTATTAGTAGAGTTGGTCGCACCACAATTGGGACAACGTATTGCCGATCCTGCGTGTGGAACTGGCGGTTTCTTGTTAGGCGCATATCAATACTTAACGACACATTTGAATGACGCTAAGTATTTAGAAAACCTAACACCTGACGAAGATGGTTTTATCAGAAGCAGTAAAAGTGCCAAGCTCAATGAGCAAGTAAAAGAAATTTTAGGCGACAGTTTGCACGGCTATGATATTGACCAAACAATGGTACGCTTAGGACTTATGAATTTAATGATGCACGGTATTGACAGCCCACAGGTAGATTACAAAGATACCTTGAGCAAAAGTTACCAAGAAACGAGCATGTACGACGTGGTATTGGCAAACCCGCCATTTACAGGAAACATTGACAAAGGCGATATCCACGAAGAACTCAGTTTGGGAACGACCAAAACGGAACTCTTATTTATAGAACGCATTTATCAAATGTTGCGCATGGGTGGAACTGCTGGATTGGTGGTGCCACAAGGCGTATTGTTTGGAAGCGGAAAAGCTTTTGTAGCGGCGCGTAAACTGATGATAGAAAACTCCGAACTCAAAGCGGTGATTACCGCACCAAGTGGCGTTTTTAAACCCTATGCAGGCGTAAGTACGGCTTTATTGATATTTACCAAAGGCGGCGAAACGGAAAATGTATGGTTTTATGATATGGAAAACGATGGCTACACCTTAGATGACAAACGTACCAAACTGAAAGATACTAAAGGCAATAATGACTACGGCGATTTGCAAGACATTGTAACCCAATACAAAGCGCGAAAGCCAAAGGGAAAACAAGACCGCAAAGCCAAACATTTCTTTGTGCCCAAAGCGGAAATTGTAGCTGAAAACTATGATTTAAGTTTCTCTCGCTATAAAGAAGATGTTTTTGAAGAAATTGAATATGAAAAGCCTGAAGAAATATTAGAAAAACTGATTGGCAAAGATGGCAAGGGCGGATTGGAAGCAGAAATTACCAAAGGATTACAGGAATTAAAAGAGTTGTTTTAATATGGAAATGTTAGAAAAATCTATAATTGAAATAGCCGATGTAATTGCAGGGCAATCACCTCCTTCGGATTCTTATAATACAAAAGGAGACGGACTTCCTTTTTTTCAAGGAAAGACAGATTTTGGAGAAAAATTTCCTGTAGAAAAGAAATGGTGTACAAATCCTAAGAAAACAGCAGAAAAAGGAGATATTTTAATTTCTGTTAGAGCTCCAGTCGGTCCAGTAAATATTTCAATAAAGAAGTCTTGTATAGGCAGAGGATTAAGTGCTTTAAGAGTAAAAAAGGAAAATGATTATTTATATCTTTATTACTTTTTGAAGAATAATCAACATCTAATTTCTAGATATTCAAGTGGATCAACTTTTAAAGCAATAACACAAGATAGTTTAAAGAAAATAGTAGTTCCAATACCCAAATCTTTATCCAATCAAAAACGCATTGCACATATTTTATCTCATTGTGAAGATTTAATTACCAAACGTAAAGAAAGCATTGTATTGTTGGATGCTTATGTGAAGAGTACGTTTTTGGAAATGTTTGGAGATCCAGTGCAAAATAATAAAGGTTGGAAGACTAAAACGATAGAGGGTTTAGTAAAGAAAGAAAGATACTCTATAAAAAGAGGTCCTTTTGGAGGAGCTTTAAAAAAAGAAATTTTTGTACCCAAAGGTTATCTAGTTTATGAACAATATCATGCTTTAAATGACGATTTTTCTTTTGAACGTTATTATATAACTGAAGAGAAGTTTCAAGAATTGAATGCTTTTAAAATTAAAGAAGATGATATAATAATAAGTTGCTCAGGAGTAAATCTTGGACGTTTGGCAATAATTCCAAAAGAGGCAAAACAAGGAATAATAAATCAAGCCTTATTAAAAATATCATTAGATCAACAAATAATGAATAATATATTGTTTGTTGAAATATTTACGAATAAACATTTCAAGCAAAAATTTTTTGGAAATGTACGAGGAAGTGGAGTACCTAATTTTCCACCAATGTCAGCATTCAAAAAATTTAAATTTATATGTCCACCAATAAAGCTACAAAACCAATTCGCAACAATCGTAGAAAAAGTAGAAGCCATCAAAGCCAACTATGAACAAAGTCTTACGGAATTAGAAAACTTGTACCAAAGTCTAAGCCAAAAAGCGTTTAAGGGTGAGTTGGAGTTGGGTGGAGTTGAGTTTGATAATTTTATAGACAAAGGATCTAGTCGTATACAAGTGTCAGATATTGAGTCATCAAATTATTATGTTAAGAGAAGAAATATAGGAGATCGGCTAAAACAAGCACTAATATCTAATGATGATAATTTAGTAGAAAAATTACTAAAAGAATTAGATAATGAAAATGATAAAGGAATTGATGAAATTCATTCAGAAACTTCTCTTGATAATATATTGATTACAAATAGTTTTAAAAAATCAAAAGAAGATCTAAGACCATGGAAAACAAAACCTGCTAAAGGAAAAGTAAAACCGTTTGAAGTAGAGAAATTAGATGTTGAAGAAAAAGGTTTAGGAGAAGATGTAAGTGATTCAAGTTCTAGTCAAGAAGTAAAAGAAGATGCTTCCAACAAAAAAAACATAGACTATGTTCATCCAAGTAAAGACATTGAGAAGAATCCTAAGAAAAGGGATATTACTAATTTATCTTTAGCTGATTTCTATGGAATTCCATTGGATATCCAAGCAGAACGAGAAAAAATAGAGTTTGACTTTATTGGAGACGATTTATTTTATCAATTTTTACTAAAAGATACTTTTTCAAAGAGTTCATTCACTATGGAAGATATATTTGAAAAGTTGCATAACTATTTTTATCATATTGGAGATATGGACTTTGATTATGAAGAATGGAAACGTATTATTTATACTTTCATTGATGCTAAACCTCCTTTATTAGATCAGTTTTTTGACGAAACAAATGCAACAATAAAATTAAAATTGACAGATGAAGCTTTTAAGGCTTAAAATAACAGATACCAACGGTTTTCGTTCGCTACAACCCAATTTTGAGATGTACTTTCTCAGAGATTTTGATTATGACGAAGCAACCGATTTTAATCCGTATGTATTGGCAGGACGCAATGGAAGTGGAAAATCCAACATATTAGAAGCCTTGGCGGAAATCTTCTTTCATTTAGATTGTATCTATTTACGAAACAAACCACAATACTTTGATGCGAGTGAAGAAAACGAAAACGGTTTCAAACCCGAAAACGCCACTATTGACGCGTATGAGTTGGAATACTTTACTTTTTTAGATAGTGAACAATTTGTAAGTGTAGATACTTCCAAAAACGCACACATTTCCATCACTAAAAAACCAAATGAACGCCCTAAAATTCAGTGGGTAAACGAAGAAGTATTTCGGAAGCCGCAAGCACTTTCACAATTAGAAGTAAAAACGTTGTTGCCCGAATATGTAGTTGGCTATGCTTCTGGGAATAATGAAACCTTGAGTTTGCCATTCTTTAAAAGTCGGTTTTTACAATACGACGCGTATTTAAGTAGTTTGCAAGCGGAAGAATTTGTAGATCCAAAACCAGAGAACTCACTGGTGTATTTGGACGAACAATACAGTCAGGCAATTCTATTGACCAATTTGTTAATGTGGGACACGGAGAAACATCCGAACATCTTACAACCTTTTGAAAAATATGTCAATTTAGAAGGGTTGGAATCGTTTCGCTTGATGATCCGTACAGATAAAGAAATTGAGGTGCCAAAGGACTTTTCTTTTAACTCAGGAACTGTAAGACCTCTGGAAATTAAACCCATAAAACTGCTCCAAAACCTTGACATAAAAAATACAACGGATTCAAGTTTTATTCGTTCCTACTTAGAAAAACTACAACGCTGTGCAACGGCTTGGCAAGAATATCATGTATATGACAGCTATCCTGAATTTGATGACAGTGATGAACATTTTGAAGGTACTAGTTATCTCATATTAGATTTTAAAGTAAATGAAGCGACCAAAAAAGCGTTTCAATTTCACTTTGAGTACAATCCGCTCAAACTTTTTGAGCTGTTTCAATTGCTATTGGTATTGAACAATCATGAAGTGAGTTTCAAGCGCAAACAACGTTTATATGCTTCTACTAATTTATATATAAGCAGAGACATCACACAATTACCCGTAGAAGAGCATCGTATCTTACGCTTTAAGGATTTTAAGATTCGTAAAAAAGGAGTCACCAATACGATTTTTACCAAAGCACTGTCCGATGGAGAACATCAGTTTTTACATTCGTTAGGGTTGTGTTTATTGTTTAAAGATACCCGCAGTTTATTTTTGTTAGATGAACCTGAAACACATTTCAATCCGGGTTGGAAAGCGCAATTTATATCGAGTATTCGCAATTGTTTTCAAAAAGAAGAAGAAGATGCTTCACATACAATGCGTGAAATGTTGATTACGACACATTCTCCCTTTTTAATTTCGGACAGTAAAATGGAATATGTACAAGTATTCCGAAAAAATGAAGAAAGCGGAAAAGTAGAAGAAGTGGTTCGTCCCGAATTTCAAACTTTTGGAACTTCGGTCAACCGAATTGCTATTCGTATGTTCGGAATGCCCAATACTATTGGCGCGTATGCACAACAGCGTTTGGATGAATTTAAAGCAATAGCAGCAAGCGTAGAAACCCCAGAAGACATAGAACAACTCATTCGAAACGTAAAAAATGAGCTAGGTGATTCCGTAGAGCGTATTGTATTTGTAAATGAACTCATTGAAAAATTAGAACGTTTATAAAATGCTATATACCTATAAATACATACAACACGATGTAGAAAAATTGCAAAGTTTTCTGGACTTTCTATTCTTTGATGTATGGTGTAAAGCGGAAGGTGCTTTTGATGCTTCCAAACTTGAAGGAAATCCTGAATTACATCAATTGTATATAGACTTAGGAAATACGGAGAGTACATGGGCAACCTTTTTCAATAGTAATATTCAACTCATCTATGAAGCTTTTCTTGATGAGGTACAGAGAGAAGACGATAAAGCATTTATAACAGAAGCTTACATTAGTAATAATAATATAGAAGGTATTTGTACAGACAAAACAATTGTAGCAGTCACGTACGATACCATTGCACTACGATATCCGAAAGTGGCAGAAGCCTTGAAAAACTTTTACGGAAAGTTATATGGAAGTAGTTCGCCTTTTAATTTGGAAGCTTTTGGGCAGATGAATAAAAAATTGATTCCTTCACATTATGAAGATTTCATGAAAGAGAACATAGAAGAAGTCTGCCCGTTCTGTGGTATCAATCATATCAAAGGAAACAATCATAGTTACCGTGAAGCCTACGATCATTATATTCCTAAAGGACAATACCCGTTTAGCACACTAAACTTTGCAAACTTAGCACCCATGTGTAATGAATGTAATTCTTCGTATAAGTTGACAAGGCTACCTATATACAAGAATGATACAAAGAGAATTGATCCAATTCAACAAGAGCAGGGAAGGTGTTTGGCTTTTTATCCGTATGCGAAAGACCATCCGGATCTTGAATTTAATATACAATTGAATACACGTAAAATTGCTGAAATGACAACAAATGATATTCTATTAACTATTGAAGCAGTAGGTTTTGAAGAACAAATCGCTTCTTGGAAACGTGTATTTGGAATGGATGAACGCTATAAAGCACTGTTGTGTAGTCCGAATGAAGGGAAAGTTTGGTTACATATGGTATTGGATCTATTTGAAAATGTTCAAGTATTAGCTGGAATAGTAAGTATTGAAGAATTTTATAAAATTATATTAAAAACTACAATTGATAATTCTTTGTCAGGCTATGGATTTATAAAAGCTCCTTTTTTAGAAGCTTGTAAAGCTGAGGGATTGTTTATGATTAAAGAATTAAATCCTTAGCTTAAAACTAAAAGAAATAATCAATTATAATATTCCCCTACTCACAATTGTTTTTAGCATAAAGTCATGACTTAGTATGGACTTACTTAGAATAACTAAACACAAACAATATTGGAATGGTCGAATTAAACAAAATAGTTTCAGAAATACACAAAGAAGCAGAAAGATTGCATGCCCTTAAATCTAATGAAGAACTTCTAATTAGGGAATTGAATATCGTTAAAAATTTTAAGCTTAATTCTTTAAGTAAAATGTATAGTAATAGTGAAGAAAAACCTGTAAATTTTCTACGATTTAAAATTATTGAACTTCTACAAAAAGATATTTATCTAGATATTAAAAAAATAAATCAATTAATTGAAGAAGCAGAAAATAAAGCAGACAAAAATAGTTTTAAAGCTTGGGGAACTTTTTCAATACTATATCCTATAATTCGTAATGATTTGACCTTTGATGTAAAGGACTCTATTAAGCAATTCGGAAAAGAGTTGATACAAGAGTTAAATATAGATGATGTCGCTGCAAAACCATTTGTAATCGATTTCAAGGGGCCTAGAAACTTTGGTTCAGATCATGTTTGGATGGCTATATACAATAAAGCACATTCCACTCAAAAAACGGCAATACAGTTATTCTTTCAGATAGATCATAGAGGCTTGATATGTTATTTATATGATCGCTTAAACGATCATTTTATCAATTCAAAAAAAATTGATGAAAATCAAGATATGCGAAAGCAAGTCATCACCTTTTTTGATGCTGTAAAAAACAAAATGATAGAAGATCATGAAGATTATAAAAATGTACGATATCGGAAAATAGGAGTTAAAGAAAACTCAATTTATAAAATTTCACATGGTACACAATATTTCCAAACCTTAAAAGAAATTCAATATTGTATAGACAATGATATAGTAGTGATGCATCAAAATACTGGAGCAATAGGAACAAATGGGACTTCACAATTTGAAGATTTTAAAAATGCCAAAGCTGGTGACTTATTTTATTTATGTTGGGGAAATTCACGTTTTTTATTGGTGGGTCAATTTATAGATGATAAAATAGAAGACTATGATTTCACTGAAGAAAAAAAAGGTTGGAAACAACGAAAATATCGCTTTTTATTTGAAAGTGTGACAGATGCTAGCTATGATGGCCCTAAAAAGTGGTGGACACCTAACAATGCTTCAACTTGTATTCCAATTCCTGAAAATGAATATAAATTAGCAAACGAACTGATTTTTAGAAAATATTTTAGAGCAAAGTTGAGTATTGAGTTAAGTACAACTTTAATTTTACCCGAGTTAGGAGCTGTGTCTAGAAAAAAGATAACTATTGATGAATTGGTTGAGCCAAAATTAGAGGTTAAAATAATTGCAAAAGAGTTTGCAGGCATTATTGATAATTTAAAAAACAACAAAGGGCAAATGCTTGGAATATTTGGGAGTTGGGGTAGAGGGAAGACTTTTTTGTATGAGCATTTAAAAGAATATTTTGGGGAATTTAATGATTCTAATTTTCAATACGAACACGTTGCATTTAATGCTTGGAAATATCAAGAAACAGAAACTATTTGGGCACACTTATATGGAGAATTATTAACTGGATATATTGGAGAATCAAAATATTTCGGAAAGCTATCCAAAGTGTTTTTTTTGAACTTAAGAAGAAAAGGTTGGTTTCCTTTAGTTTCTATTTTAGGCTCTGTATTGTTCTCTATTATATTTGCTTATTTTATTAATTCAGTGTTTAAACTAGAAATGTTAAATTATGTAGTTGGACTTGTTGGAGTTATGGGAATAATTAACGCGTATAGGCTGTATCGTAAATATTATAAACCTTTAAAATCAACAATTTTATCGTATGCGAATTCACATAATTTTAATGAAATATTAGGGATACAAGCTGAAATTCAAAATGAATTAAAAATATTGACTAAGCATTGGGTAAAGACTTCAAAAAATCAAAAAAAGAAGCGGATATTATTATTTGTTGATGATATTGACAGGTGTAAGGAAGATAAAATTATTCAAATAATAGATGCACTAAGAGTAATGTTAGATGATGATGACTTAATAAAACGAATTATTGTTCTAGTTGCTGTAGATGGGATACTATTAGAAAGAGCCATTGAATACAAGTATAAAGATTTCGATTTTATTAATAGTTCATCTTCAAAAAATTTAATAGAAGAGTATATGGATAAACTATTTATAAGTGGAATTAAATTACCAAAATTAAATGAAGCCGAACAAGCTATTATTCTTCGAACTTATGCCGTAAAAAATGATATTCTAGAACGCATAGAAAATACAGAAAAGGAGGTTGCCGAAGAAAATGATAGTGAAGTAAATTTACCTAATGAAGAGGTTGATGGAGATATAATTTTTCCAGATGTAGTTAAAAGTAACCAAATAGAGACTCAACATGAGTTTTTTCTACTAGAAAAAGAATTAACATTATTAGAAAAATATTCAGCAACTATTTCAAATAACATAACACCACGCCAACTAAGAATATATATGTATCGTTACCTTCTAGCAAAAAATATTGCTTCTTCATATTTAAATCAAGAAACAGGAGAGGAGCAATTATCAGATGATTATTGTGATTTTATAGCAAGATCAATAGCTTTAAGATCTAATGAAACGAAGAGCTTTAGCTTTACAAATAATGTATCTTTAGATTTGGTTAAAAATGATACCTTGCGGTTATTTACTCTAAAATTAATAGAAATGGTTGTTCCGTATTAAAACATATCAACAATGCCCAAACCCAAAGGACAAAAAAACACCAAAAACAAAGCGAAGCATACCAAGCTCATGCAACGTAAGCTCAACAAAGAGCGCGCGGAAAAAGAAGCGACGAAAGCCAAGCTGAAAGCGATTATTCAAAAGGCGAAGGAAACAAAGAAGATTGATGATTAACGATTGACGATTGTGATTTCAGATTTTTTAATTTTGAATACTGAATACTGAATACTGAATACTGAATACTGAATACTGAACACTGAATACCGAATACTGAACAAACGAATAATCGAATAACAAATATCGAATAAAGAAGTCAAAATGTAAAAGCGTAATATTGAACCTTGAACCAAAATGATTGACGATTGTAGATTTTTGATTAACGATTGTTGATTTCGAATTTATTTAATTTGCTAACTGCTAACTGCTAACTGCTAACTGCTAACCGACAACCGACAACCGACAACTAATCCCTAATTCCCAAAACCTAATCCCTACTAAACCATGGAACTCCTCGACATCCTAGACCAACACGGCAAACCCACCGGCGAAATACTCCCCAAACGAGAAGCGCATCGCTACGGACACTTTCATGCGTCTACACATGTGTGGTTGTATACGCAAAGTGGAGCAGTAGTCTTGCAATTGCGCGCAGCCGATAAACCAAACTTTCCAAACTGTTGGGATGTATCTGTGGCAGGACATATCAGTAGCGGAGAAACTGCCTTGCAAACCGCCGTGAGAGAAGCACAAGAAGAATTGGGAATTACTATTGACGCTGCAAACTTGCAACAAATCGGACACTTCCGAATCGATTATCGGCATGCAGAAGACTATTGGGATCGGGAATTCATTACCATTTTTGCCTGCGAAATTCCAGCCAATACCAACTTTACACTACAAGAAGAAGAAGTTGCCGATGTCACATTAATTCCGCTAGCACAACTACAAAAAGAATTAGCCGATACCAAACTCGCTAAAAAATATGTTCCGTTTAACGAAGCCTACGCAAAAGAAGTATTTGCGAAACTTCAAACGTTATTTGATTAAAACTAGAGGAATTATAAATGTTAAACTTCGACTCCGCTCAGTTTCCGTATTTTCCAACAACCAACAACCAACAACCAACAACCAGCATACCAAGAGCGCAGCGATACGAAGAGATTCCCGCCCACGCGGGAACGAGTCTAAAAGCGTCAGCGAGTCTAAGAGCGCAACGAGTCAAAACTATTCAACTCGTATGTTTCCAAATAGAAATACGGAACAGCCGCGAGCAAGTGATCAAAAATATCACTCATAATATGTTCGTAGTTTTTCCATTCCTTGTCTTTACTAAACGCATAAATTTCCAACGGAACACCTTGTGGCGTTTGTGCCAATTGGCGACTCATCACCATCATATTTTCATTAATCGCAGGATGGTTTTGTAAATACGATTCTACATATTTACGAAACACACCAATATTTGTCAAGTTACGACCATTAATGAGCAAGGTTTTATCTGCCGAACGTTCTGTATTGAACTTCTCAATATCTTTCTGACGATGATCAATATAATTGGTAACAAGCTGAATTTTTTGTAATTCTTGAATTTCTTCATTGCTGAGGTAGCGAATGCTATGTGCTTTGAGAAGAATTGCACGTTTGATGCGTCGTCCATCAGATTCACTCATACCGCGCCAGTTTTTGAACGAATCAGAAATCAACGCGTAGGTTGGAATCGTAGTAATCGTTTTATCAAAATTCTGCACTTTTACGGTGGCTAAGTTAATTTCTATCACATCACCATCGGCACCGTATTTTTCCATCGTAATCCAATCGCCAATTCGCACCATATCATTGACAGAAACTTGAATACTCGCTACAAAACCAAGAATAGAATCTCTAAAAATCAACAAAATAACAGCCGACAACGCTCCTAAAGTGGTAATAAAGGTAAGAATCGATTGCCCTGTAATTAATGAAAAGGCGGTTACAATTCCGATCATCCACACAAAAATCATGAATACTTGAATGTAACTGTCAATAGGTTTATCTCTTAAAGAATCGACTGTTTTTAAGTAATCGCGAAGTGAATTTAAAATACTTCGAATCACCTGAATGACAAAAACAACCAACAATAAATCTACGAGCAATAAAAAGCTCTTTTGAAATTCAGGAAAATGGACAAACAAATACGGAGTCGTTTGCGCAATAAAAAGCGCAGGCATTAAATGCGCTACATATTGTGGTGTTTTATTTTTTACTAAATAATCGTCAAAATGATTCTTTGTTTTATTGGCAACACGCCGAACCGCCGAAATTAAAGCACGTCTAAGTATAAAATCTATCAAAGTCGCAGTCAAAATCACACCTATAATACCAACGACTAAGTTGAGATAAATAGCGGTATCTTCTGTGTATCCTTTTTCTTTTAAAAAATCATAGACAAAACTAAAAATTTGTTGTTCTTGCATAAATGGTAAGTTTTTGGCAAAGATAAGGCTTCCCGAGAAAATCATCGAGGAATATCCTCTTTTCCTAGGATTAAATCTATTTTCATTCAATAGATTGGTTAGATATGTGATGAAATTCAAAAAATAATACTAAATTTAGGAGCAAACCCAAACCCAACTATTTTTGCGAACATTTATTCACGTATTCATTATTTTATTTTCGTGCGTTTCCTTTGCTCAGGAATTACCGCCAATTATTAAGTATACTCCAAAAATATACAATGCAGATAACCAAAATTGGATGATTTCACAATCCGAAGACGGATATATGTATATTGCCAATAATAAAGGATTACTCGAATATAACGGCGCGCAATGGAAACTCTACAAATCGCCCAACGAAACCATTATGCGTTCCGTAAAAGTGATTGGAAATCGTGTATATACGGGTTGTTATATGAATTTCGGGTATTGGGAACGCAACGACAAAGGAATTCTGGAATACACGTCTTTGAGTGAAGAGTTGAATGTAAATATGGTGGAAGATGAACAAATTTGGGAAATCATTCAATTAGATCAATGGGTTCTTTTTCAATCACTTAACAGGATTTATACGTATCACACACAAACCAAAGCGCTTAAAACTATTGAAGCGGAACAAACCATTACGAAGCTGTATAAAATTGAAGGCGAATTGTACTTTCAGGTACTAAATGAAGGTTTGTACAGCATTGAAAATGGAGAAAAAAAACGAGTAAGTGATCACGAAATTTTACGAAATAACAGAATTGTAGGATTATATACAAAAGGAAATCAAAAACTCATCATTACACGCGATGGAAATTGGTTTACGTATGATGAAAGTGGTTTAAACACTCTTCAATTACCTTATCAAGAAGAATACAAACAAAAAAGTGTATACACAAGCTTACAACTCAAGGATGGAAGTTTTGTATTAGGAACTATTTCTAAAGGAATCTTGCTGATTTCAGCAGATGGAGAATTGTTATACCACATTGGTCAAGCAAATGGTTTGGGCGATAATACGGCACTTTCACTATTTGAAGATATTGATGGAAATGTGTGGGTTGGACTCGATAATGGCATCAATTGTATAAATATTAAAGAACCTTTTAAATATTTTGACGATCAAAAAGGACGCTTGGGTACTATTTACGCATCTGTAATTCACAATGGAAATATCTATTTAGGTACAAATCAAGGATTATTTTACAAAGCAGAAAATGATCCTGCCGATTTTAATTTTGTAGAAGGTACTAACGGACAAGTGTGGTGTTTGCGTGTTATTAATGACGACTTATTCTGTGGTCACGATTTAGGAACTTTTCTCATCAACAACGGGACACAGCAAAAAATCACCAATGTGGAAGGAACTTGGGATCTTAAAGCCGTTCCAGGAAAGGAAAACATGATTATTCAAGGGAATTATGACGGATTGTACATGCTTACCAAACAAAATGATGCTTGGATTTTGAGTCACAAACTCAAAGGATTCAATATTTCTTCCAAACATTTTGAATGGGCTACACCGACAAAAATCTTAATGAACCACGAATACAAAGGTGTGTATGAACTCACGCTGAATGAAAACTATACAGAAGTTACAAAATTCATCAAAAATGAAACGGTTCAAAAAAGTGCGAATTCGAGTTTAATTCAGTTCGATAATACCATTTATCAAGCAAATAAAAATGGAATTTTCGGGTATGATTTAGAAACGGCGACCTTTCAAAAAGATTCCATTCTCAGTACTATTTTTGAAAATGACGAATATACTTCGGGGAAGTTAGTGGTCGATAATGTTGGTTATTTATGGGCGTTTACAGATAATTACATCAATTATGTGACCAAAGAAAAACTCAACGGAAACTTTAAAGTACAGCGCATTGCCATTCCACAATCGTTACGAAACGAAATGCAAGGATATGAAAATATTGCACATCTCGAAGGGAAAAATTACCTCTTAGGAACTTCTAACGGATACATAACCATTGATTTAGCGTCAATGAATTCCAAAGTGTATGAAATTGTCATTAACAGCATTACAAATCGGAAACTTTCGGGAGACATCAAACAAATTTCATTGGCAACGGAAAGTGAATTCAATGCCAATGCAAACTTTTTTGAGTTTCTATACAGCATTCCTGCATACAACAAATACGAAGTTGCCGAATATTCCTATCAACTAGAAGGTTTGTATGATAAATGGAGTGAGTGGAGTACACGATCGAAAGTAGTTTTTGAAAATTTACCGCATGGAAGCTATACGTTTAAAGTAAAAGCACGCATCAACAATCAAGTAACAGCAAATACAGCTTCGTATGCCTTCATCATCAATCGTCCGTGGTATTTATCAAACCTTGCTTTATTAGTGTATGGAATTTTGACCATTTTACTCTTTACGGGATTAAATAGTTTCTACAAAAGCTATTACAAAAAGCAGCGAGAACGTTTGTTAGAAAAAACCACACGCGACTTGGCTTTGAAAGAACTTGAAGCACAAAAAGAAATCATTCAATTAAAAAATTCGCAACTAAATAGTGATATCGAAGCTAAAAATAGGGAGTTGGCAATTGCTACGATGAACATGATTAAAAAGAATGAAACACTCAATAGTATCAAACATGAACTCAACAAACAAGATGGTACTAAAAGCGTTACGCCAGTAATACGGTTGATTGATAAAAACATTAACAATGCTGAAGATTGGAAATTCTTTGAAGAAGCGTTCAATCATGCAGACAAGGATTTCTTCAAAAAAGTAAAAGAACTTCATCCACAACTTACCGCAAACGATTTACGTTTATGTGCTTACTTACGTTTAAATCTTTCTTCAAAAGAAATTGCGCCATTACTCAATATATCTGTACGAAGTGTTGAAATTAAGCGGTATCGATTGCGCAAAAAAATCAATCTCGATAGAGAAATCAATCTGAACGACTATTTCTTGGACTTGTAATACTTTATTTTAGGTCAAAAAAAAAATAAGCTACATGCAAATTTCACTTATGCTTGTAGCTTATAAAAGTTAAATTAAAAAGTCCTTACTATTGTGTAACTGTAGATGGACATTCAGGTTTTGTTTTTGCGCCTCCACAAGTTTCAACGCCTGATGCGTCAACTGGAGCGTTACGTCCACCAAAAATAGCTGGTGTTTCATTCAATTTCATGATGGATGTTTTGTTCAAATTGAGTTTTCTTACTGATTTTTTCATTATTTAAAAAGTTTAGATTAATAACATACAAATTATGCAATAATCCGTAAAGCGAGTATTTATTTGTGATACAATTATACAACGAACGAATAAAAAACTCAACATTTCTCAAAACTACCACAACATTACCACAACATCACGAAAAATTTACTACAACGATTTCGTATACTTTGTAAAAGGAAAATAAAATAAATGAATTGTGAATCCTTTACTGTAAAGGGATTTTATTATTAATTTAATAAAAAATTAAGGTTAATTTTAAGATGTATGTTTTTTGTATAGGTGTATTTTAAGTATTCGTTAACAATTATAGATAAATTGTCATCACTAATTAAAATCAACTATATGAACCGTTATTTAATCATTCTTGCATTCCTATGTTCCTCAATATGGAGTTATGGACAAGACTTAGAGATTAAAGGTAATGTTATGGAACAAGGTACTAACATGCCACTTCCTGGTGTTACCGTCTTATTAAAAAATACAACCAAAGGAACTTCCACAGATTTTGATGGAAATTTTACCTTAAAAGGTGTTCCAACTGGAAGTACATTGGTATTTTCTTCTATCGGATTTGCTACACAAGAAGTTGTAGTCAGGTCCAACCAAGAACTATCCGTTATTATGATTGAAGATGCAGAATCGTTAGAATCTGTAGTTGTAATCGGATATGGTTCGCAGCGAAAAGAACTCGTTTCTGGAGCGTATTCTACCGTAAGTGCGGATAAAATTATTGAACGAAATCCTGTCAGAGTAGAAGAAGCCTTACAAGGAGCTGCTTCGGGAGTTCAAGTAAATGCAACGTCTGGTTCGCCAGGAGCCGCATTAAACATTCGTATTCGTGGTATTACGTCAAATGGAGACAACAACCCATTAATTATTGTTGATGGTGTGAATGTCGGAAACGATTTAAGTGTCATTGATCCAAATGATATCGAACAAATAGATGTTATAAAAGATGCGAGTTCGGCAATTTATGGGGTACAAGCATCTAATGGTGTCATTTTGATTACGACGAAAAGCGGAAGAAGAGATTCGGCAACGAAATTCTCCTACAACGCATATTACACAGTGCAAGAAACATCGAATACGTTAGACTTGATGAATGCTACGGAATATGCAGTATATGTTAACGAAACAGAAATTGCAGACGGAAACGCTTTGCCATTTCCAGATATTTCAGGACTTGGAAAAGGAACCGATTGGCAAGACGAATTGTTTGGAACAGCACCTTTATTTAGTCACAGTTTAAGTGCTACTGGCGGTTCTGAAAACATATCTTATGGATTCAGTGGAAGTTATCTTGGGCAAGATGGTATCATTGCGAGTGACAAATCAAACTTTACCAGATGGACTTTAAAAAATAATTTAAGTGTAGACCTTTCAGACAAATTGAAATTAAACACACTATTATTATATACAAATAGAAAAACCAGAGGAATTCCAGAAGGCGGAAGAGGTTCCATCCTTTATTATGGAGCGAATGCGTCACCGTTAACGCCTGTATTTGACGGAACTGACGGATCTGGACCTTCAAGAGGATTCTCGTACATTGGTTCGGAACAAGGAATTGAAATCATCAACCCGTTTGCTGTGATCAATAATACCTTTAACGAATCAAAAACGAATCGTTTTACAGGCAAAATAGAATTGGTATATGATATCATTGATAAAATGCAAATTACTTCGCGTTTCAACTTTAACTATGCAGATGTCATTTCTCGTTCGTACAATCCATTACAATATTATGGACCAAACAAAGTGCAAAACAATGTATTGGTACAAAACAATCAGTTTAACCTAGATACCAATGATGATGGCGACAGAGATGTATATAGTACGGTAAGCGAAAACACACAAAACTTCTTTGATTACACGTGGGAAACCTTCCTTAACTATGATAAATCATTTGGAGATCACAATTTCAAAGGATTAGTAGGAGCTTCTTTGCAGAGTTTTCAATATGATGGAATATTTGCTACAGGTTTCTTAGTAAATGGTCCAGATGCTTGGAGCAATGCGTACTTGAGTAATACACAATCATTTATTATTGATGAAGACGATACGCCAAACGGTGATCCTAACGATATTCAGCAAACTCTAAATGCTACTACGGGAATAGGAGAAGACAGAACTTATTCTGTATTTGGTAGAATTCAATATGATTACCAAGGAAAATATTTACTATCTGCCATGTTACGTCGTGATGCTTCTACACGTTTTGGACCAGATAACAGAGTTGGATACTTTCCATCCGTTTCTGGAGGTTGGGTGGTAACGGAAGAAGATTTCTTTAAAGTAAAAGGAATCGATCGTTTAAAAATTAGAGGAAGTTGGGGAATCACAGGGAATGACCGAATTGGAAGTTACCGTTGGTTAGGATTCTTACAAGGAGCGAATGCAGAAGCTTCGTATCCATTTAATGATAACTTATCCTTTGGAAACGCTATCGGAGCATTATCAAACTCTAAATTACAATGGGAAACGACCACACAAACCAACATTGGTTTTGATATTAGCTTATTAGATCGTAAATTAGACATCACAGTAGATTACTATAAAAAGCGTACGGAAGACTTATTATTAATACCAGAAGTATCTGCTTTATTAGGAACAAATGCAGGTGGAAGTTCTGCGCCAGTCGTAAATGCAGGAGTTGTTGAAAACAAAGGACTTGATTTAAGTATCAATTTCTCTCACGATTTTTCTGATAATTTCAGTATTCAAGTAGGCTATAACCTCACAAGTATCAACAACAAAGCTATTGAAGTAAACAATGCGGCAGGTTTCTTGCCAGGCGGATTGTTTGACTTAAACCAAACGACCTCGCGTTTTCAATCGGGCTTACCAATTGGAGCATTTTGGGGATTACAAACGGATGGAATCTTTCAAAATCAAGCAGAAATTGATGCACATGCAGTACAACCAGATGCACAACCAGGAGACATTCGATATGTGGATGTGGATGGCGATGGTGTCATTGAATTTGGAAGTAATGACGACCAAACCATGATTGGAAATCCAATTCCAGATTTTACCATGGGCTTCAATTTGAACTTAAAATACAAACAATTTGATTTTGTTTCGTCTCTATACGCTTCTATCGGAAACGATATTGCTAGAAGTTACGAGCGTTTCCTAACTTATAGCAACAAGCCAACTTCATATTTAGATCGTTGGACAGGTGAAGGAACATCCAACTTCGTACCGAGAGCTTCTACAAACGCATCTAACAACCGTTTGTTCTCAGATTTCTTTGTAGAAGATGGTTCATATTTACGAATTCAAAACATTCAAGTAGGCTATTCACTACCAAGAGAAGTTTTAGAAAAAATTCATTTAGACAGATTCAGACTTTACTTTGGTGTAAATAACCTTTACACATTTACCAAATACCAAGGATACAATCCTGATGTATCAAACTCTAGTCCGCTTGGTGCAGGAGTTGATTTAGGACAATATCCGTTAGCACGCACATTTACAACAGGAATTAATGTATCATTCTAAAAAGAGAACTATGTATAATAAGATCACAAAAATAGCAGCAACTCTGCTCATCATTATAAGCATACAATCTTGTGATGATTATTTAGAAATTTTGCCTCCAGGGCAAGAAAACTCAGAAAATTTTTTCAACACGCCCGATAACTATCAAGATGCGCTCGTAGGTGTATACGATTTACTCTCTACAACGTATTTAAATAATATTTTAGGTGAAATTGCCTCTGATAACAGTTTATGCGGAGGAGAAAACCCAACAGATGTACTCGATTGGCAGCAAATTGACGACATGATTCAGACACCAGACAATGGCGCATTGCGTAACATATTTCAGTGGATGTATGCAGGAATCAGTAGAGCCAATTACATTGTAGAATTTCAAGACAATATTGACTTTGATGGAAAAGATCAGCTACTCGCTGAAAATCTATTCTTACGATCGTATTATTACTTTGAATTGGTAAAATTCTTCGGAGATGTGCCATTATATACGGATGGAAGAATCACGATCGATGAAACACAATCTATTGACAGAACTCCAAAAGCAGACGTATACGCACGTTTAGAAGTTGATTTAATGAACGCAATTCCTGATTTACCATGGTCGCAAACTCAAAATGGTAGAGCCACCAAAGGAGCAGCTTGGGCATTACTAGGTAAAATATACTTATACCAAGAAAAATTTACACTAGCAGCGCAAGCGTTTAATGAGGTAATCAATTCAGGACAATATCAATTAGTGGATAATTTCGGAACGATTTTCTTAAACAACAACGAAAACAACTCAGAATCTGTCTTTGAAATTCAATACTCAGGTACACAAGAAGGTGCTAGTTTTGGATGTTTTCAATGTGTTGAAGGAAATGTAGCGGTAGGTTTTATGGGACCACGTTTTCAAGGTGGAAACTACAATCCGTATGCTTCTGGTTTCAGTTTTAACATACCCGTTCAAGAAGTTGCAGATTTATACCAAGCAGGAGACACACGATTGGCAGCAACGGTGTTAGATATTAATGCTTTTGTAGCATCACGACCAGATGTAACTTTTACAGAAGGTTCTGAACATACAGGATACTTCAACTTAAAATACATTCCGTATGCAAATGACAATGTAGTGCAAGATGCAAACATCAACCGTAGCAACAATTACAGAGCTATCAGGTATTCAGATGTACTCTTAATGGCTGCCGAAGCTAACTTACGTGCGCCATCACCAATTGCAAACCCACAAACATTCTTAGATGCGGTTCGTGATAGAGCATTTGGAAACACTACAAACAGAATTCCAGCAACACTAGAAAATGTATTACAAGAAAGAAGACGTGAACTAGCTGGCGAAGGACATCGTTTCTTTGACCAAGTTAGAACAGGACAAGCGAACACAATTCCAGGGTTTACACCAGGGAAAAACGAAGTATTCCCAATTCCAAGAATCGAAATAGAATTGGCTGGAAATCGTTGGCCACAAAATGCAGGATATTAACAGCTAGAAAAAAGAAAACTATACAAGATGAAAATAATAAAATATGTATTCAGCTTATGTCTAGTCGCACTAATAGTTTACAGTTGCGGTGAAGACGACAATACGGATTTTGTAGACACCGTAAATGCGCCTACAAACTTATCGTTACTAACAGTAATAACACAAGACAATACTGGTTTGGTAAAAATTACACCTTTAGGAGAAGGAGTAACGACTTATGACTTGAACTACGGTGATGGTTCTGAGATCACAGAAAACATTGCGCCAGGAAGTTTTGTACAACATACCTATGCAGAAGGTACATACCAAGTAACCTTAAAAGCAAAAGCCTTAAATGGAAGTACTACAACGCTCACAAAAGAAATCGTAGTATCGTTTCAAGCACCGCAAAACTTAGTGGTGACTATTGAAAATGATCCAGGAATCTCTAAACAGGTAAATATTACTGCTACGGCAGATTTTGCCATGACCAACCAAATTGATTTTGGAGATGGAAGTCCAGTCGTTTCTGGAAACATTGGAGAAAACATTTCTCACATATATGATGATCCGGGAATCTACACAATTACAGTAGTTGCCATGGGTGGAGCTATCGAAACCACAACCTATACGGAAGATTTTGAAGTAACAGCCATTGTACAACCATTAACATCGGCACCAGCACAACCTGCCAGAGCAGATAGTGATGTAATCTCTATTTTTAGTAGTGCTTACAATGATGTTGCCGGAACCAACTATTTCCCAGATTGGGGACAAGGTAGCCAAGGAAGTAGCTGGGCAATGTTTGACTTAAACGGAGATCAAATGCTTCAATACATCAACCTAAGTTACCAAGGAATTGCCTTAGCAGATGGAACCTCTGTAGATGTATCTGGAATGGAATTCTTACACTTAGATGTTTGGACAGCAGATGTGGTTACAGACATTGAAACTTCACTCATCAACGGACCAGCGGCAGCAACCGAAGCGCCAGTAACACGTTCGTTAACAGCAGATTCATGGACAACTATTGAAATTCCAATCTCAGAATATGTAAATCAAGGACTAACAGTTAATGAAATCTTTCAATTAAAATTTGTGGGAACGCCTTGGGCAGCAGGAACGGTTTTTATAGACAATATTTATTTCTACAAACAAGCTACTGCACCACCTAGCATTGCAGGAACTTGGAAAATGGCACCAGAAGCAGGATCATTAAAAGTAGGGCCAACGCCAGGATCGGGAGATTGGTTCTCTATTGACGCTGCTGGAGTTGTCGCAAGAGCTTGTTACTACGATGATGAATATGTATTTGGAGCAAATGGTTCATTTAGCAATATACTTCAAGCAGAATCATGGATTGAACCATGGCAAGGTGGTGGAGACGCTTGTGGCGCGCCAGTAGCACCACATGACGGATCAGCAACAGCAACCTATTCGTATGATGAAACTGCTGGAACACTTACCGTTAATGGAACAGGAGCTTACGTTGGATTGCCAAAAGCAAACAATTCTGGCGAATTACCAAATGTAGCAGTTCCTTCATCCATTACATATAATATTACATTAGTTGACATCAATACTATGGAATTAGTCATAGAAGCCGGTGCAGGTGTATTTTGGTCATTCAAACTCATCAGAGCTAGTGCACCAGTATCACCACTAGCAGGTTCATGGAGTATTACTCCAGAAGCAGGCTCGTTATCAGTGGGTCCATCATTAGGATCGGGAGATTGGTTTTCTATTGATGCAGCAGGCGTAACGGCAAGAGCATGTTTTTATGATGATGAATATATATTCAATAACGATGGATCATTCAGCAACGTACTAGGAACAGACACTTGGATAGAACCATGGCAAGGTGGCGGAGACGCTTGTGGTGCGCCAGTAGCGCCACATGATGGATCAGCAACAGCAACATTCGTTTATGATGAAACCGCAGGAACTATCACATTAAACGGAACAGGTGCGTATTTAGGAATTCCTAAAGCAAACAATGCAGGAGAACTTTCAGATCCAGCAAATGCTCCAAGTTCTATAACGTATGACGTGGTAGCTATTGATAGTAATACAATGACACTCAACATAGAAGCAGGTGCAGGTGTATTTTGGACATTTAAGCTAACAAAAAATTAATATAAGAAAAAGATGAAAAAATTAAAATACATACTCACATCACTTTTGGGTATTCTGATGCTCATTGTGAGCTGTCAGGACGACGCAACTGTGGGAGACTTATTAACACCAACAAACTTACAAGTTACGGCAACTATTGTTGGTCAGGATGCAAATAATCCAAATGGAGATGGAAGTGGAGTTGTAAATTTTAGCGCTTCCGCAGATGATACAATCACTTACAGATTTGTTTATGGATCAAACCAAAAAACAGCGCCAGGAGGAACCGCTACGTTTACATTTTCTAACTTAGGCGTAAACACATATACGGTAACTGTAATTGCGTATGGAACAGCAGGAAATTCTACGTCTACTACTATTGAAGTAGATGTATTAGCAACCTACGCGCCACCAGCAGAATTAATAGACAAGCTCGTTGGTAATGGTTCACGATCATGGAGAATCAAATCGGAACAACAAGGACACTTTGGTTTAGGACCCGTAGGTGGAACGGTTCCGACAGAATGGTATGGAGCTGGACCAGAAGAAAAAGCAGCTGTAGGAATGTATGACGATCGTTATATCTTTAGTAGCGATGGAACATTTACGTTTGTAACAGACAATACAAATGATGATCCAACAACAGACACTTCAGGAACTGTATTTGGTCGTATTGGTCAAATAGAAGATTTAGGTGGTTCAGGTGGAACTCCGAATGGAGCTGACTTAGAAAACTTACCTTATAACGATTTCAATGAAACTTGGGCACTAATTGCACCAGGAGGCGTAGAAACCATTACACTTTCAGGAAACGGATTCATTGGATATTATACAGGTGGATCACAAACCTACGAAATTTTTGATCGTTCCGTACCAAATGAACTAATTCTGAGAACTACAGATGGTAACAATGAATTTGATTGGTGGTTTATCATCACATCAGCGGAACCAGCAACCAATAACTTTCAAACACAATACAACAATTTAGTTTGGGAAGATGAGTTTGATGTTGATGGTGCGCCAAATGCAGCCAATTGGACGTACGACCTTGGTGCAGGCGGATGGGGAAATGGAGAAGTTCAAAACTATACAAACAGTACTGATAATGCAATTGTAGAAGGTGGATTCCTTAAAATAAAAGCGATCAGTACAGGTGGCGGAAACTACACATCAGCACGTTTAAAATCAGAAGACTTATTTGAATTTACCCATGGTAGAGTAGAAGTCAGAGCCAAATTGCCCGCTTCACAAGGAACGTGGCCAGCTATCTGGATGTTAGGAGAAGATTACCAAACAAACACATGGCCTGGTTGTGGTGAAATTGACATCATGGAACAAAAAGGACAGGACAAAAATACCGTTTTAGGAACAGTACATCATCCAGGAGTTTCTCCAGGTGGTGGCGATTCTGCAACAACAGCATTGCCAACTTCAACAACAGAATTTCATAACTATTCAGTAGAATGGACACCAACAGAAATTATTTTCTTGGTAGATGATTTTGTATACCATACGGTTGAAAACAATGCAACATTACCTTTTAATAGTGATTTCTTCCTCATCTTAAATGTTGCCATGGGTGGAACATTAGGAGGAACTATTGACCCAGGATTTACTCAAGATACTATGGAAATTGACTATGTTAGAGTATATCAATAATAACAACTTGTTATTTGAATAAGCTAATCACTTACAATGTTTGTTCTCTTTCAAACCTGAAAAGAATAAACATTGTAAGTTTTCAAAAAAGGATGCTTTTTAAAAATAAGCAAAATTTAGTGGAAAATCAAAGATGAAAAATAACGACATCGATTTCGTAAAAAATAGCATTTATGCAGAAAATTAACTATATTGTTGGTGTAGTGCAACTTAAAAGGTTATAAAACACAGCAAAACTAGTACAACATTACTACAGCATTTGCCTTTACAGTAGAAAAAGAGCCCAAAAATCATCATATTATACAAAAAAGAATTTCGTTGCGAATCCTTTAAAATCAATGGCTTTAAATTGAATAATTCATAATTAATCAATATTTTTTTTAAAGTGTATGTTTTTTGTTGTAGTTCTTTTTAAAGATTTCGTAAAAATTATATATAGTTTTATTAACAAACAAATCTTGTTGGGTTTTCATAACCAATAAATTACCAAAATTTACAAATGACAACACAACAATAAACTAATCAACAATGAAAAAAACCTTTCTATCGTTAGCACTGATTTTTTTAGCTACATCTATGTTTTCTCAAACAGATAATGTCACTGTTCAAAAAAATGACCAGGGAATGAAATTGGTCGTTAATGGAAAAGATTTCATGGTCAATGGAATGAACTGGGATTATGTGCCAATAGGTTCAACAATAACCGATACCGGTATATGGAACAGATCTGATGATGTAATCATGTCAGCGCTAGATGCTGAAATGTCCTTACTAAAAAACATGGGCGTAAATGCAATTCGTACGTATGGCTTACAACCTAAGTGGGTAAAGTATATTTATGAAAAACATGGTATTCACACGATGTTGAATATTACTTTTGGTGCGTATGGACTTACCATTAATGGAGCTTGGACTCCACAAACAGACTATGCAGATCCTGCAACAAGAGAAATATTAATGGCAGAAGCTATAGAAATGGCTGAAGCTTACAAAGACACGCCAGGATTATTACTCTATATGATAGGTAATGAAAACAATTATCACTTATCATGGACAGGAGCTGAAACTGAAGCCATTCCAATAGAAGGAATTGATTCAAACAAAATAAAAGCAGCGCGTGCATTATACAAAGCATTCAATGATGCAACGTTAGAAATAAAAAAGATTGACAAATCGCACCCTGTTGCTATCTGTAACGGTGACTTACTATATTTAGATTTAGTAAAAGAAGAATGTAAAGATATAGACATCTACGGTACAAACATGTATAGAGGTATTTCATTTGGAGATGCATTTCAACGTGTAAAAGACGAATTAGGCAAACCAATGTTACTCTCAGAATTTGGAGCAGATGCGTTCAATGCTAGAGACAATCAAGAAGATCAATACTCACAAGCGTACTACGACGTAGGAAACTGGAGAGATATCTACGAAAATGCTGCTGGACAAGGAAAAGCAGGAAACTCTATTGGAGGATTTACATTTCAGTTCTCTGACGGATGGTGGAAATACAAACAAACAGAAAATTTAGACATTCATGACAATGTAGCTTCTTGGCCAAATGGTGGATATCCTAGAGATCAAACAAAAGCAACTGACAATAACATGAACGAAGAGTGGTTTGGTATCTGTGCAAAAGGACCAACGGACGTTAGAGGTTTATACACATTATATCCGCGTGCGGCTTACTACGCTCTAAAAGAAGTTCACCAATTAAATCCGTATGATCCGAATGTAAACTCAGAATTTATGTCAAATCACTTCGATAACATTCAACTCATGGATGCCGTTTTACGAGCAAGAGGTGACAAAGCTGCCTTAGGAGGCAATGAAAAAATTCGTTTAAGTAGTTTAAGAGCAGAATTTACCACATTCAATACAGGTGGAACTCTAATCACAACTCCAGATACAGCAGATCCTGATAGCGATACCTATCCAAATCAATTAGGATTTGATCACATGCAATCGTATTTCATAGGTGTAGAAGGAAATCCTTCATCAAACATGCGAGCAAATGTGAATTTTAACATCCTTGGACGTGTTGCTGAAAACCCAATCGATGAAATCTTCTATGAAAATAGAGGAAGAGCAGTTCGTGTCAATTCAAACACAGGTGAAGTAGTACTTTCAGATGTTGATCGTGTGCGAGTGTACAATGCTGAATTTGAGTGGAATGCAAAAGACTTTGATTTAAGAGGATTCTATCGTACAGGACATTACCATTGGGGATATGAAGGTGATTTCTTTGGATTATATCCAGAAGCAAATTACGGTCCAAACCTAGACATCTACGGCGGTGAAATCTTAGGAATTGAAATAGATGGAAAAAGAGCCATCAAAGGATTCAAAGCGGCATTTGGTCCACAACTTTGGTGGGGCGCAAATCCAACAATGTTATTAAAATACTCAAAAAATATAAAAGGTTGGGATGTAACGGGTATCTATCACAGAGACGTTGAAACTGATCTTACATTTGATAGTACGGGTCGTCGTGTCTTAGATGCAAATCAAGTACGAAGTGGTGTAATTCCACCATGGCCAATGGAAAGAGCAACCTTAGCAATTGAGCGTGAGTTCGGTAAATTTGGCATTGTAGTAGGTGGTATTTGGGCAGGAAATCCATTAAATGGTAGCTCATACCAAGATGTGAGAGGAACTTCTGGAAACTACACCGTAGTAGAAGACAAAATAAAATCTAGCGACAATTGGGGAGCGAAAGCAAAACTAACCTACACAGGCGGAAGATTCAATTGGTACGCACAAGGTGGTGTGATGGGATTAGTTGCCAATGGTGGCGCAGATGTAACCACAACATTCACAGGTTGGAAATTAAAAGACAATGGAAGTGGAAACCAATCTAACTTTCTAACAGGTTTCACATACACTGTTGGAGACTTCCAAATAGCACCAAACTTCTTATGGCAAAAACCATTAGTAGAAGCAATGCCAACAGATGTGCCAGCGCCTGGTAGATTAAGAAACGTAATTGATGATCCATTTGCGGTTAGAGGTAACAGAGAAACAACGGCGGGAGAACTTTTAATCACATTCGACCCAACTCCTGCAACTTGGATGTATCAGTGGGATAATGACAGAGCGGAAGATGCAAAATTTGCCGCAAGTGTAGGGTTTGTATATCGTCACTTACCAACCACACAAGATGCACACATCGGATTCCTAGCAAATCGTACCTTCTTTGCATTTCCAAACACCGTTCCAGCGGAAGATTTATGGGAAGCAAACACACGTATCGTTTCAAAAATATCATCAGAATTTGGAATCATAGGTAATTTCTACTATGGAAATGCACAAGCTAATGGAGACGATTCAAGACTAATCAAACGTTTTGGTGGTGATGTAAGAATACTATACAACAACATTAAAATCGTATCTCAAGTAAAAATAAACGATTGGGGACCATTTGATTACCACAGAGATTTCAACTTAACATATCCAACACAATTAATGTTAGATATATCAACAACCGTAGGAAAACCAGATTGGTTTGTATTACCTGATACGAAAATTGGAATCCGCGGAACTTGGCGTTCAATGAATGAATTCTCACCAAGATATGCGCCAAATACAGCCGCAGAATTTGCAACCGCTCCAATAATAAGTCCTGTTGGATTTGATAATGGAAGCGAGTGGGAAATAAGAACATACATACATATCAACATTGGAAAATAAAAAAGCTATGCAAATGAAAACACTAACATATTTAAAAAACACACTACTTGCAGGTTTGGCAATTGCCATGGCTGTAAGCTGTGAAAGAGATATATCGGATGATGCTGTAGAAGCAGGATTCCCTAATACACCTGATGTATTTAAAGATGCTCCGGTAGGACTTACAGACGAATTTTTTACGTCTTTTGATCCCGCAGCTGGTGCCAATCCAAATGGTTTTGGAACTGACGAAAATGAAGTATACGCAGGAACGGCTTCTATCCGAATTGATGTGCCAAGTCCAAACGATCCAGATGGAGGATTTATCGGAGGAATTTTCAAAGATAGAGGTGAAGGAAGAAATCTTTCAGGATATGACGCACTAACTTTTTGGGCAAAAGGTTCTACCACAGCAACCATTGGTTTGCTAGGTTTCGGAACTGACTTTGAACAAGATAGATATCCAGTAGGACTAAACAATATTACACTTTCTACGGATTGGAGAAAATACACAGTTCCAATGCCAGATCCATCAAAATTAATACAAGAAAAAGGAATGTTTATCTTCTCCGCTGGAACAGAAAGTACCAACGGATTTGGATACACCTTTTGGATTGATGAAATAAAATTTGAAAAACTTGGAACCATAGCACAACCGCGTCCAGCAATACTAAATGGAACGGATGTATTACAACAAACATTTATTGGCGCAAGCATTCGACTTGATGGACTAACAGAAACATTCAACCTAGCATCTGGGCAAGACGTAACGGTAAATGCAGCACCAGCTTATTACACATTCACCTCTTCAAATCCAAGTGTTGCTACAGTAAACGAACAAGGTGTTGTAACTGTCGTTGGCGCAAATCCAATAGATATGAATGGCGATCCAGTTTTAACAGTAATCACAGCAACATTAAATGGAAATGAAGCTGCCGGATCATTAACAATAGACTCTCAAGGAACATTTACGCCAGCACCAGTACCAACAAGAGATCCAAGTTTAGTAAAATCAATCTTTAGTGATGCCTATGTAAACGAACCCGTAGAATACTACAATGGATACTATGCGCCTTTTCAAACGACACTAGGTCAAGATGATATCTTAATTAATGGAGATAATATTATCAAATATTCACAATTGAACTTTGTAGGAATGCAATTTGCTCAACCTACAATTGATGCTTCGGCTATGACACATTTACACATTGATATCTACATTGAACAACCAAATCCAATTGACGGAAATGACTACATCAAAGTAGAATTACAAGACTATGGAGCAGATGGAGCTTTTGGTGGAGGAAATGATACTTCTCAACAATTAACATTCTCAATGGCAAATGGACTAATCAATGACGGTTGGGTAAGTTTAGACATTCCATTAAGTGACTTTACAAACGTAACAAGTACTGCAAACTTAGGGCAACTTCTATTCATATCAGATGCAACAATTACCGAAATATTAGTCGATAACATCTACCTATATCGAGTACCAACGTCACCATCAGTTGCGGCACCAACACCAACAGATGCTGCTGCAAATGTAATCTCTCTATTCAGTGACGCATATACGGATGTAAATGTAGATACATGGAGAACACCTTGGTCATCAGCAGCAACGGTTTTTGAAGATGTACTAATCGCAGGAAATGCTACAAAAAAATATGGAACCTTAGGTTTTGTAGGTATCGAAACAACATCAACTACGGTAGATGCTTCGGCAATGACACACTTGCGTTTTGACGTTTGGTCATCAAACTATACCTCATTAAGAGTAAAACTTGTTGACTTTGGAGCGGATAATGCCTTTGGTGGTGGAGATGATTCTGAATTTGAATTAGAAGTAACGCCAACTCCAGCACAAGGAGAATGGGTAAGTGTTGATATTCCATTATCAGACTTTACAGGACTTACTTCCACAGCAAACATTGCGCAATATATATTCGTTGCACAACCATTTGGAGCTACGGATGTATTTTTTGACAACATCTATTTTAGAAACTAAAAGTTAACATCAAAAATCATATACATGAAACGTATACATAAAATAACGGTAAGAAGACGTGATAACTTCCTCATAGGATTGATGTTACTTGCCATAACAACATTCACCGTGAGCTGTAATACTGACGAAACTCAAGAAGTTACCACACTCACAAACATCACCTTTGAAGATAACTTTGATACCGATGGCGCTCCAAACAGCGCCAATTGGAATTACGATATCGGAAGAGGAATGAATGGATGGGGAAACAATGAATTACAATACTATACAGACCGTCCTGAAAACATCAAAGTTCAAGATGGTATGTTACACATTACAGCAACCCAAGAATCCTTTATGAATGCGGGTTACACGTCTGCAAGAATCAATACCAAAGGACTCTTTGCTCAAGAATACGGACGCTTTGAAACACGTGTTCAATTACCTTGGGGACAAGGAATTTGGCCAGCATTTTGGCTATTAGGAGATAACATTGATACGGTAAACTGGCCTTTCTGTGGTGAAATTGACATCATGGAATATCGTGGACAATTACCAACGATTAATACAGGTTCAGTACACGGACCAGGTTATTCTGGAGCAAACGCAATCTCAAAAGAATTTGAATTAACAAACGATCGTTTTGATACTGGTTTTCACGTATTCGGAATCGAATGGGGACCAAATTACATCAACTATTATGTAGATGATGTATTATACAATCAAATAACACCAGAAGATGTTACAGGTGAATGGGTTTTTGACCATCCATTTTACATCATCATGAATGTAGCGGTTGGAGGTTCATTTGTAGGAGCGCCAAATTCAGATACAGTATTTCCGCAAACCATGTTAGTAGATTATGTTCGTGTATATCAATAACATACGCTACAAAAAATAAAACTCAAGTTAAATACAACTACTTCAAAAACAAAAGTAGTTACAATGACCTATAATGATTAAAGAACAAGTCCTAGATCAAGATATTCTACCAAATATGTCACAAATAGAAACCGTTAACATAGATAACGAACAATTTTATAAAATTTCCAACAGCGATACCATTCGACCATTTTTTATGAGTATCGTAAGTGATTCCAATCACTGGATGTTTATTTCCAGCAATGGCGGATTAACCGCAGGACGTAAAAATTCAGAATTTTCATTATTTCCATACTACACAGACGATAAAATCACGGAGTCTGCTGAAATTACAGGAAGTAAATCTATTTTTCAAATCACAAAAAATAGTGAAAATCACGTATGGGAACCGTTTTCTGAACGCTTTCAAGGAATACATAACGTAACGCGTAATCTGTACAAAAACAATTACGGAAATAAAGTCATGTTTGAAGAAATCAATCACGATTTACAACTAACATTTCGCTATCAATGGAATTCAAGTGAAAACTATGGTTTTGTAAAAAAATCAGCACTCATCAACAATTCACAAGAAACGGTAAACGTGACCATTTTAGATGGAATTCAAAACGTTTTACCATATGGCGTTGGCGCAGATTTGCAAAATGCAAGTAGCAACTTAGTTGATGCTTACAAACGTACAGAACTGGAAGAAAGTACAGGTTTAGGAATCTATGCGTTAAGTGCCATAATTGTTGACAAAGCAGAACCAAGCGAAGCCTTAAAAGCAAATGTAGTTTGGTCACTAGGATTTAAAAATGCACAGTATTTATTATCGTCATTACAACTAAAAGCATTCCGCAAACGCCTTCCAATTCAGCAAGAAACAGATGTAAAAGCAGAAAAAGGCGCGTATTTTATCAATGCAGAAGTGAGCTTAAATGCTTCTGAAAGCAAAACATGGATGACGATTGCCAACGTAAATCAAGATCATGTGGGCATTGTAAGTTTAGTCAACGACATCAAAAATGATGCAGACTTAGCTTCAAAAGTACAGCAAAGTATTGATGTTGGGACAGAACGTCTTATTCAACTCAATGCGGCTTCTGACGGATTACAATTATCTGCGGATAAATTTAGAGACACACGCCATTTCTCAAACACGCTGTTCAACATCATGCGTGGTGGAATTTTTGACAATAACTATCAAATAGAAAAGTGGGACTTTAAAAACTATCTCGCAAACGCAAACAAAAAAGTAGCCATTAACAATGAAGAAACTGTTAACGGTTTGCCTGAAGAGTTTGCATTTTCGCTACTTCAAGATATTGCATATCAAAGTACAGACAAAAACTTTAGACGTTTATGTTTAGAATACATGCCGTTAAAATTCAGTCGTCGTCACGGAGATCCAAGTCGTCCTTGGAACAAATTTTCAATCAACACACGAAGTGAAATAGATGGTTCTAAAATTTTAGATTACGAAGGAAACTGGCGTGATATTTTCCAAAACTGGGAAGCGTTGGCGCATTCATATCCAGAATTTATCGAAAGTATGATTCATAAATTCTTAAATGCAACAACCTTTGACGGGTACAATCCGTATCGTGTGACGAAAGATGGGTTTGATTGGGAAACCATTGAACCAGACGATCCTTGGTCGTACATTGGATATTGGGGCGATCACCAAATCATTTACTTGCAGAAGTTTTTAGAAATCATAGAAAATCACAAACCAGGAAAACTGGAAAGTTTTTTCAACAAAGAATTATTTGTATATGCAAATGTTCCTTACAAAATAAAAAAATATCAAGATTTACTAAAAAATCCAAAAGATACCATTGAATTTGATGAAGATTTAGATCACAAAATTCATCAACAACGAGAAGAACTAGGAGCTGATGGCGCATTACTTCGTGATGAAAACAGATTCATTGTCAAAGTAAACTTCATTGAAAAAATACTAGCGACAACCTTAGCAAAACTCTCCAACTTTATTCCGGAAGGTGGAATTTGGATGAATACACAACGTCCAGAATGGAATGATGCAAACAATGCGTTGGTAGGAAACGGAGTTTCGATGGTGACTTTATACTATTTGAGACGTTTCTTGAAATTTTTCGATGGCGTTTTTGCACAATCTACCACTGAAACGGTTGAAATCTCTACAGAATTGGCAGATTTCTTCCATAAAGTATCCAATACATTTACAGCACACAAAGCCGTATTAGCTGGAAAAATAAGCAACACGACTCGTAAACAAGTATTAGATGGTGTCGGAAATGCAGGAAGCGACTTCAGAGAGCAAATTTATGACCATGCTTTCTCTGGAAGAAAAACAACCATCACGATCAGCGAAATTAGAGCTTTTGTAGAAACAAGTTTGGCATACCTAGAACATTCGATAGAAGCCAACAAACGTGAAGACAATCTATACCATGCCTACAACTTAATGACCGTTGAAAGCAATGAAAGTATATCTATTTCGTACTTAAATGAAATGTTAGAAGGTCAAGTTGCGGTATTAAGTTCTGGTTACATCTCTTCAAAAGAAGCGTTGGCTGTGCTGGATGCGTTAAAAAGCAGCAAACTATTCCGACCAGATCAATACAGCTATTTATTATATCCAAACAAAGAATTAAAAGGATTCCTTGAACGCAACAGCATTCCAGCGACAGCGGTAACTGCTTCCAACTTATTACAACAACTAGTTGCGGACGGAAATACGAAAATCATCACAAAAGATATCAATGGTGACTATCATTTCAATGGAAACTTTAAAAATGCAGGCGATTTACAAATTGCTTTAGATAAACTAGCGGATACTTCCTATGCAAATTTAGTCCAATCAGAAGGAACTCAAGTAGTAGAAACCTTTGAAAAAGTATTCAATCACAAAGAATTTACAGGACGTTCAGGAACTTTCTATGGTTATGAAGGATTAGGTTCTATCTATTGGCACATGGTATCAAAACTGCAATTAGCGGTATTAGAATGTTGCCTAAAAGCCATTCGTGAGCATGAAAGTAAAGAAACAGTAGGTCGATTATTAGAACACTATTACGAAATCAACGAAGGAATTGGAGTGCACAAATCTCCAAAACTCTATGGCGCATTTCCAACCGATCCGTATTCGCATACACCAGCAGGAAAAGGTGCGCAACAACCAGGAATGACAGGACAAGTAAAAGAAGACATTCTAAGCCGATTTGGTGAACTTGGTGTCTTTGTTTCGGAAGGAAAACTCTATTTCGATCCGTGCATGTTACGCCAAGATGAATTTTTATTGAAAGACAGTACATTCAATTATGTAAATATTGCAAAAGAGGAAAAACAACTTCCTGTACACAAAGGCTCGTTGGCATTTACCTATTGTCAAGTACCGATTGTATACACCATTGCAGACGAATATGCTTTAACGGTTCATTTAAAAGATGGACATAGCAAAGCATTTGAAAATTTAAGTTTAGACGTAGAAACAAGTCAGCACGTATTTGATCGCGCAGGCGAAGTGATTCAAATTGATGTGAATATCAAAACAAGTCATTTAAAATAAAATTTTAAAAAGCATCATGAGCACACTAAAACACATATCGAAACTTCTAGTAGTAACGCTATTCATCGTGTCTTGTGAAAATTCACAAAAAAAGAAAGAATCATCAGAACCATTAACACAAAAAGAAGTGACTGCCAAAGATATATTAGGAAATAAGAACTACTTAGCCATCTCGTATGGAGGATATCGTGATACATTGCGAGATATACAACCGACCATTGAAGAATTAAAAGAAGATTTAAAAATTCTCTATGCGATGGACATTCGTGTATTGCGAACATACAATGTACAATTACCACACGCAGGTAACATTTTAAAAGCTATTCGGGAATTGAAAAACGAAGATGCAAACTTTGAGATGTATGTAATGTTAGGTGCGTGGATTGATTGTAAAAATGCTTGGACAGAACACACACCTGATCACCATCAAGAAAGTGAACAAAACGAAGGTGAAATTGCAAGAGCTGTCGCATTGGCGAATGAATATTCAGATATCGTAAAAATTCTTGCTGTAGGAAACGAAGCCATGGTAAAATGGGCGGCAAGTTACTATGTACAGCCTAGTGTCATCTTAAAATGGGTAAACCATTTGCAAAACTTAAAACAAGAAGGAAAACTGTCTAAAGATTTGTGGATTACAAGTTCAGACAACTTTGCTTCTTGGGGCGGAGGCGATCCTGTGTATCATGTGGAAGACTTACATAAGCTGATAAAAGCCGTAGATTACATTTCTATGCATACCTATCCAATGCACGATACGCATTACCATCCTGTTTTTTGGGGAATAGAAGAAGGCAAAACTGCATCAAGTCTTCAAAAAATTGACAATGCGATGTTGAGAGCTAAAAAATATGCAATTGCACAATATGACAGTGTGTACAACTATATGAAAAGCTTAGGTGTAGACAAACCAATACACATTGGTGAAACGGGTTGGGCATCATTCTCCAACGGACATTATGGAAACAATGGAAGCAAAGCAACGGACGAATACAAAGAAGCCATTTATTACAAGCACATGCGCGAATGGACAACCGAAGCAAACATGTCATGTTTCTACTTTGAAGCTTTTGACGAAATATGGAAAGATGCACGAAATCCGGGAGGTTCTGAAAATCATTTTGGATTATTCACGGTGGACGGAAAAGCAAAATATGCACTTTGGGATTTAGTAGACAAAGGTGTATTTAAAGGATTGAGTAGAAACGGAAAGCAAATCGTAAAAACATACAATGGTAATAAAGATTCTCTTTTATTAGAAGTACAATTACCACCTGTAAAAAAACTAGCCGTAAATCACTAATCATGAAAAAATTACAAACATACAGTCTTTTAGTGTTGTTCGTTATCGTTTCGGCATGTAAAGAAGAAAAACCAGTAGTAAAATTGAACGCAGACATTTTTGAAACCTCAGAAAGTGGACATAAACTTACGAAGTTAACCCAATTCAACACGCCAAAAGATACCCTGACGAAAACGACTTCGATTGTACTTACGCCAGAAAAACAATATCAAACAATCACAGGTTTTGGTGGCGCATTTACAGAATCGTCCGCATACTTACTAAACAAACTCAGCAAAGAAAACAGAGATAAAATCATCAAAGCTTACTTTGACAAAGATGGCGCAAACTATTCATTAACACGAACACACATGAATTCCTGTGACTTTTCGCTCACGAACTATTCATATACGCCTGTGGAAGATGACGTAAACCTAGAGCATTTTACCATTAAAGAAGATCAAGATGATCTCATTCCGATGATAAAAGACGCCATGGCAGCTTCGCAAGATGGATTCAAAATATTTGCATCACCTTGGACAGCAGCACCTTGGATGAAAGACAACAACAATTGGGTTGGAGGAAAATTATTGCCTAAATATTACGATACGTGGGCATTATTCTTCTCAAAATATATAGATGCCTATAAAGCGGAAGGTATTGATATTTGGGGATTTACGGTAGAAAATGAACCACACGGAAACGGGAACAACTGGGAAAGTATGCACTTTACACCAGAAGAAATGACAACTTTTGTACAACATCACTTAGGTCCAAAACTAGAAGCAGATGGAAAAGGTGACAAAATCATCTTAGGATACGATCAAAATCGTGCTGGACTAAAAGAATGGGTTGATGTGATGTACAAAGATGAAGCTTCCTCAAAATACTATGATGGAACTGCTATTCATTGGTATGAAAGTACGTATGATTTTTTCCCTGAAGCATTGCAATACGCACACAACAAAGCTCCAAATAAATATCTCATAGAAACGGAAGGTTGTGTAGATTCACAAGTGCCTGTATGGCAAGATGATGCTTGGTATTGGAAAAAAGAAGCCACCGATTGGGGTTGGGATTGGGCAAAAGAAGAAGAAAAATACTTGCACCCAAAATATGCACCTGTCAATCGCTATGCGCGAGATATCATAGGTTGTTTAAACAATTGGGTTGATGGTTGGGTAGACTGGAACATGGTGTTAGACCGTCAAGGTGGACCAAATTGGTTCAAAAACTGGTGTGTAGCGCCAATCATTGTCGATCCTGATGCAGATGAAGTTTATATGACGCCTTTATACTATACCATGGCACATTTTAGCAAATACATTCGTCCAGGTGCAAAAATAATTGACGCCAGCAATACAGACAAAGAATTGATGGTCACAGCGGCACAAAATCCTGATGGAACCATTGCTGTCGTTGTATTCAATGAAGGAATGAATGAAAAATACTTTTCACTAAAACTCGGTGAAAAAACTAAAAACATATCCATTAACCCACAAGCGATTCAAACCATTGTAATTACCAACTAAAACCACCACTTATGAGTAACACAAGTTCTTCCTCAAACAAAGTACCAATGGGCCAAAAAATAGCCTTTGGCTTTGGAATGTTAGCAAATCAGATGTTTCCTGCTGCTTTAGGAATTTTTATGGTTGTTTTAGTTCAAAATTTAGGTTTTCCTGGGTGGATGTGGGGAATAATTTATTTTTTTCCTAGAATTTTCGATTCTTTTACAGATCCTATAATGGGATTTATTTCTGATAATACAAAATCGAAATGGGGAAGACGAAGACAATATGTTTTTATAGGAGCTATTATCATGGGAATATCTTTTGCTATCATGTGGCAATTATATGTAGATAGCGGTATCGATTATAATTTTGCATATTTCATGTTTTGGTCCTTTGTTTTCTATTTGGGTCTTACCATATTTAGCGTTCCGTATGTAGCTATGGGTTATGAAATGAGTGATGATTTTCACGAACGTACAAGCATTATGGCTGTTGCGCAATGGATAGGACAATGGGCTTGGGTAATTGCACCTTGGTTTTGGGTTATTATGTACATGAATGGTGATGATGGATGGTTTAAAACAGCAGAGGAAGCCACCAGAACATTAGCTATTTGGGTTGGTATTATTTTAATGTTTATAGCAATTATTCCTGCAATATTTATCAAAAGTAAATCTACTTTAGATGAAGACTATGCTGATTTATCGCTTAGCAACATGAAAGGAAGTTTTAACGAAATCATATTAGGATTTAAAGAAGCGTTAAAAATTAAGCCATTCCGAAAATTATGTATTTCAACATTTTTAATTTTCAATGCATTCAATACAGTTGCAACATTTACGTTTTTTATCATAGTATATCAATTATTTAATGGTGATGCAGCGGCAGCAAATGCTGGATATTGGCCATCATTATTTGGATGTCTAGGTGCATTATCTACAACTTTTATCGTAATCCCTGTGGTTACTTGGATGTCTAAGAAATTAGGAAAGAGAAATGCGTTTATTTGGTCTCAAGGAATCTCTCTAATTGGATATGTAATGCTTTGGTTTTTATTGATTCCTGGCAAACCATACATGTTCATCTTTGCATTACCTTTCTTTTCTTTTGGTATCGGAAGTTTATTTACATTAATGATGTCCATGACATCGGATGTGATAGATTTAGATGAACTCAATACTGGAAAAAGAAGAGAAGGTATTTTTGGAGCTATCTATTGGTGGATGGTAAAGTTTGGATTTGCTATTGCTGGAGCTTTAAGTGGTGTTATTCTAACCATTATTGGGTTTAAAGAAGGTGTTCCTTCTGTAGATCAAGAAGGCGCTATCATTGGATTGCGAGCATTCTTTTCAGGACTTCCAATAGTAGGAACACTAATAGCAATGTACGTAATGCGCGATTACGATGTAACCGAAGAACGAGCTTTAGAAATAAGCGCAGAACTTGCAAGAAGAAAAGAAAAAAAGAAAATAAAACCGACATCCTCAGCGTATGGCGCAGGAAACTTACTTTCTGTGTTAGATTCAAATCTAAAATTAGCTGATTATAAAGGCATCGATCTTAATGATAAAAGTCTTGAAGACTTAAAATCTATATTTTCTACAAAACTAAATAATCAAATATTAGGATTATGTTTCAGTCCGTATGTTGAAGGTCAACATCCTGATGATATTCTATCCGAAGAGCAGATTATTCGTCGTATGAATGTGATCTCACCTTATACAAAATGGATTCGTTCATTCTCTTGTACGGAAGGAAACGAAATGATTCCAACGGTGGCTCGCGAGAAAGGATTAAAATCTATTGTCGGCGCATGGATTAGTAATGATAAAGATAGAAATGAAAGAGAAATACAAACGCTTATTAAGCTTGCTAAAGCAGGTTTCGTCGATATTGCAGCAGTAGGAAACGAAGTATTATTGCGTGGAGAAGTATCAGAAGAACAATTAATAATATACATAAATAGAGTAAAAAAGGCATTAGCAGGTTTAAATATTCCTGTAGGTTATGTAGATACGTATTATGAATACTTTACAAGACCAAATTTAGTAAATGCTACAGATGTTATTTTGGCTAACTGTTATCCGTATTGGGAAGGTTTCAATATAGACGATTCATTATTACATTTAAGAGAAATGTATGCAATTACCAAACAAGTAGCAAAAGGAAAGCCTGTAATTATTGCAGAAACAGGTTGGCCAAGTCAAGGAAAGGCAAACTTAGATGCGCATCCGTCACAACTAAATGCAATGAAGTATTTTATCCAAACACAAGAATGGGCTGAAAATGAAGGAGTAGATATGTTTCATTTCTCTTCATTTGATGAATCTTGGAAAGTGCGTATTGAAGGAGAAGTGGGCGCACGTTGGGGAATTTGGGATAAAAATGAACAATTGAAATTTCAATAGAAAGAAGAATTATAAACTAATTAGCATACCTATCAAAAATGTCATACAGAGACGAAGATTATCATTTATACCAAGGTGTAAATTTTACAGCACATTCAGGAATAGAATTTGAAAAATATTCCACAGATGATTTAAAAAAACTATGGAGAGCAACGCTCAACAAAGGAATGCACGGTATCTGCTTTAGCATGTACGAAGACGGACAAGAACCAGGCGATACCATCAGTGAAGCACAAGTAGAAAGAAGAATAAAAATACTAAAACCATACTCCAAATGGGTTCGTTCTTTCTCTTGTATAGAAGGAAATGAACACATTCCACGAATCGCCAAAAAACATGGCATGAACACTTTAGTGGGCGCATGGTTAGGCGATAACAAAGAAGACAACGAAAAAGAAATAGAAGCCTTAATAGAATTAGGAAAAGAAGGTTTAGTAGACATTGCCGCTGTTGGAAATGAAGTACTTTACAGAAACGATTTAACGTTGGAAGAATTACTCGATTACATCAAAAGAGTAAAAGAAGCATTGCCAAACATTCCAGTTGGGTATGTAGATGCATACTACGAATTTTCTGTGCATCCTGAATTGGTGGAAATAAGCGATGTAATACTAAGCAATTGCTATCCTTATTGGGAAGGTTGCCACATTGATGGTTCATTAGCGCACATGCAACAAATGTTTGGACAAGCATCTCATGCGGCAAAAGGTAAAAAAGTCATCATTACGGAAACAGGTTGGCCGAGCGAAGGTGGAAGTTTGCGAGGAGCAGAATCTTCGGAAGAAAATGCGATGAAATACTTTATCAACTCTCAAGTTTGGGCGGCAAAAGACAATATTGAAATTTTTTATTTCTCATCGTTTGACGAATCATGGAAAACAGGAGACGAAGGCGATGTTGGTGCTTATTGGGGACTTTGGGATAAACATGAACAATTAAAATTTTAATCAACGAGAAAAATGTCTTTACGGAAAGAAAAATTTTTCGCATTAGCGGCTTTAGAATTTGAAGGTCATTCGATAGATGATCTAAAAATACTATGTAAAAAAACACTCAATGCAGGAATGCACGGACTGTGTTTTAGCCCTTACCAAGAAGGACAAGAACCTGGCGATACACTTTCGGAAGCACAAATAAGACGTCGAATAGAAATTATAAAACCCTATACCAAATGGGTACGCTCATTTTCATGTACAGAAGGAAACGAACTCATAGCCAAAATAGCCAAAGAATATGGAATGAAAACCTTAGTAGGAGCTTGGTTAGGAAACGATCCAGAAATAAATGAAGCTGAAATAGAAGGTTTAATAGAACTCGCAAATCAAGGATGTGTAGACATTGCTGCGGTTGGAAACGAAGTAATGTACAGAGGTGATTTAACCGAAGAAGAATTACTGCAATTCATCTATTACACCAAAGAAAATATCAAAGGAATTCCTGTTGGATACGTAGATGCGTATTATGAATTTACAGAACGTCCAGCAATTACTGAAGCCTGTGATGTCATCTTAGCAAACTGTTATCCTTTTTGGGAAGGTTGCGATCAAGATTACGCATTGCTCTACATGAAAGACATGTACAACAGAGCCGCAAAAGCAGGAAAAGGTAAAAAAGTAATCATTACGGAAACAGGTTGGCCAACCAAAGGAACAAGCTTGGAAGGCGCATTTCCGTCAGAAACAAATGCAATTAAATATTTTATAAACACTCAAAAATGGTCTCAAGAAGACGACATTGAAATCTTTTATTTTTCATCATTCGATGAATCTTGGAAAGTAGGTAACGAAGGCGATGTTGGTGCGTATTGGGGACTTTGGGACAAAAACGAACAATTAAAATTTTAAAATCAGATTATTATGAGAAAAATTACGTATTTATTTTTGTTGTTAGCATCCATCATGTATGCGCAACCAACAACCAATCCATCAGCACCTACAAATGATGCTGCGGATGTTATTTCTGTATATGGAGACACCTATACAAACGTAGCAACAAACTATGATCCAAACTGGGGACAATCAGGGCACATGCAAGTAAACGCAAGTTATGACCCAGGAACAGGACAATTTTTATTAGCATATCCAAACTTTAATTACCAAGGAACTGAATTAACAACGCAAGATGCTTCACAAATGGAGTTTTTACACATTGATATCTGGACTTCAGCAAACCCTGGCGCAACGGATATTCAAGTAAGCCCAATCAATAACGGATCTGGAGCAGGCGAAACCTTAGTTTCAATTGCATACACATCAGGCACTTGGACAAGTGTGGATATTCCTAAATCAGCTTTTACAGGAATGACTTGGGATAGTGTATTTCAAATGAAATTCGCTGCTAACGGCCCAGGAAGTACCGTACCTGTTGACATTTATTTAGACAATGTATACTTTTGGAAAAATCCAACAGCTCCAGGTTCGGATGCAAGTTTAAGTTCAATAGAAATAGATGGTTCTCCATTAGCAGGTTTTGCTTCAGGAATTACAAATTACACAGTTGAGTTAGCGCCAGGAACAATGACTGTTCCACAAATTACAGCTGCAACGTCAACAGATCCTGCGGCTACAAGTGTAACAATCAATCAAGCGCCAGCAATTCCGGGTGATGCAACAGTAGTGGTCGTTTCTCAAAATGGAACAGTTAATCAAACATACACCATTTCATTTATTACTGCCGGACCAACTTCAGCAGCGCCAACACCACCAACTAGAGCTCCACAAAATGTAATTTCTTTATTTAGTAATGCATATACAAACACTACCATTGAAACTTGGAATGCTTCTTTTGATGATTCTGTTTCTGAAGATGTAGTTGTTTTTGGTGACGACGTTAAAAAAATTACATTTGGAAACTTTATTGGAGTAGAATTTACAAACAATAGAATTGATGCTTCAGGAATGTCACATTTTCACATGGACTTTTGGACAGATAATACTGATTTAGTTGGAAAAGTATTCAACTCTAAATTCTCTCAATGGGGCGGAACCAACAGTGAAGTTTCTGCTATGGAATTAAACATAAACACAGGAACTAGTCCAGCTATCGCAACAGGAACTTGGGTTTCTATTGATGTTCAAATAGCTTCAAGTTTCTCAAATAACTTAACAAGAGACGATTTGGCTCAATTCTTAATCACATCAAACTTAGGTGTCGTATATGTAGATAATATTTATTTCCATAACAATATTTTAAGTACAGAAGAGTTTACAGCTTCAACGTTTAAAACGTATCCAAACCCAACAAATGATGCATGGAATGTAGTAGCAGATAATGTAATTATCAACGCAATACAAGTATATGACATTGCAGGAAGACAAGTAATGACATTAGCACCAAATGCTTCTGAAGTTTCTATTGATGGTTCTGCATTGAAAAATGGAGTATACTTTGCTAAAATTCAATCAGATAAAGGTGTAAGTAGCATCAAGTTAGTAAAAAACTAACTAAAATTTAAAATTCATTAAGAAAGTGTGTCTACAACTGTATAGACACACTTTTTTTGTAAAAAAAGCAATATATTTGATACTTTGAAAATTACGAACCCTAAGTTTTTTAATCTAAAACAGTAAAGTATGAAGAAAATTTACTTTTTTATTGCACTATTAATTAGCATGACAATGACAGCTCAGAACGACATCACATTCAGTGTTGACATGAGCACTTACGGAAATGCTTTTACAACCATGTATGTAAGTGGAGAACTTAATGGATGGTCTGGTACAGCGAACCCTATGACTGATATGGGTGGCGGAATTTGGTCAGCAACCATTAGTTTGCCAGATGGAGAATACCAATACAAGTTTACACATGACGATTGGGCTGGACAAGATGCTTTAACAGCAGGCGATGCGTGTACGGTAACGGATGGTGGATTCACAAACAGAATTCTTGAAGTAAACGGAAATAATATTACATTAGATACCGCTACATTCAATAGCTGTTATGATGATGGTAATCCCGGACCTCACAATACTACTTTTATAGTAGATATGAGTGGATATGGAGGTTCATTTACTACGGTTTACATTAGTGGACAATTCAACGGTTGGGACGGAACCTCAAATCCATTAGCAGATATTGGAAGCGGCATTTGGTCAGTAACACTTCCACTTCCAGAAGCATATACAGAATTTAAGTTTCAAGTAGATGGTTGGACAGATCAAGAATTTTTCACAGACGGTAACGCAGGAACAGTAACCAATGGCGGATTTACAAACAGATATATCAACGTTACTGGCGAACAATCTAGAAGTTATGTATGGGGAACAGAAGGAAGTACACTAAGTACAAAAGAATTTACTCCAGCAGCATTTAAAACATATCCAAATCCAACGAATAACACTTGGAATATTGTAACAAATAACGCAACAATCAAGGCAATCCAAGTATATGATATTTCTGGAAGACAAGTAGTAGCATTCACGACTAACATGTCTACGGTTTCTATTGATAGTGAAACATTACAAAAAGGAATCTATTTTGCTAACATTCAAACGGATAAAGGGCAAAGTAGCATCAAATTAGTGAAAAACTAAATAAATAGTTTATCATAAAAAGAAGTGTGTTTACAATACTTAAACACACTTCTAATATTTCATAGCGCTTATCTAACAAACTCAAAAAATCAATCGATGAAAAACGTGGTTTCTTTAAAATCATTAGCAAAAGAATTAAACATTTCTGTGTCTACGGTTTCCAAATCATTGAATGACAGTGAAGAAATAAGCGATCAAACCAAAGAACGCGTAAAAAATTTAGCCAAACTAAGAGGCTATTCACCAAATCCAATTGCAGTACGTTTGCAAAAGCAAGAAACTATGCAAATTGGCGTGATTATACCCAGCATTGAAAATCCGTTTTTTGCTTCAGTTTTAAAAGGAATCGACGAAATTGTCAATACTTCAAAATATAATATCATTACCTTCTTTAGCAATGAAAGTCTCAAAAAAGAAAAAGAATGTCTAGACTACTTTTCAAAAGGAAATGTAGACGGGATTTTAATTTGTATTGCGGAAGAAACCAACAAAAAGAAAACATTTGATCATATCATTGACATCAAACAAAAAGGAATTCCATTAGTACTATTTGATCGTATTCCAATGCAACCACTTGGTTTTGATGTAGTACATGTAAATGATTATGACAGTATTGTAAGTGCATTTGAATATCTTGAAAAAAAACAATGTAAAAACATCGCATTTGTATCTTCCATATCCACATTAATTGTAGGTAACTTGCGAGAAGAAGGATACTTATCAAAAGCTAAAAACCCAATCATAATTGCCTTTGAAGATTTACATGAATTAAAGCTAACACTAGACGAATCTTTAAAAGAAGGCAATATTGACGGAATCATTGCGGCTGATATCAATGCAACATTACTCAGCAATAGTGCTATTCAAAAACAAGGATTAGCTTATTCTAACGAAATATCGTTAATTGGCTATGTTAATGCAGCACAAAACGAACTCTCTTACCCAAAAATCACCTACATCGATCAACATCCTAAAGAAATTGGTATGCAAACTGCCAAAACATTATTACTTCGATTACAATCAAAACTAGAAAACGTTCCTGTAAGTGATATCGTGCTAAATACAACGATTACTATGGGCGAAACAAGCTAGTAAGTTAAAATTCATGTAAATAGTATGTTAAGAAGTGTATTGTAACCACAAATTATACATAGAAGCACTCAAAAGGTAATCGGATTATTGTACTTTTGCCAAAAGTAGAATAATGAAACATATATTTCCCTTATTCTTACTACTATTGATGAGTCAATTTGTAGTAAGTCAAACACTTGTCATCAACGAAATTGATTGTGACACACCAGGAACTGACACTGGAGAATTCATTGAATTAAAATCCTCTGTCCCAAATTTCCCACTTGATGGGTATGTATTAGTACTTTTTAATGGTTCAACCTCTGGAAATGATAGTAGCTATTTCGCATTAGATTTAGACGGACAAACTACGGACGTAAACGGTTTATTATTAATAGGAAGTAGTACAGTTTCACCGGTTCCACAACTCATCATCGGTGCCAATGTCATTCAAAATGGAGCAGATGCCGTAGCAATTTATCAAGCTGACGGATTCGATTTTCCACAAGGAACGCAAGCAACCACCACCAATTTAGTAGACGCCATTGTATACGATACAGGCGAAGCAACTGACACAGGTTTACTCACATTATTAGGCTTAACAACCCAAATAAGCGAAGGCGGAAACAACAATACAAACTCTATTCAGCGTAACGAAACGGACGGAAGTTACTACGTAGCAACACCAACGCCAAGACAATTAAACGATGGAAGCGGAATCATTCTCAACGGAATTGCTGTCAATGTTGCGAACGATCAATACACGGAAGGCGAAACATTTACGATTGAATTTTCTACAGAAACTGCTGTTTTATCAGACTTAGAATTAACGTTTACGCTTGATAATGGAACATTCAATACTGCTGACTTTACAGGAACCACCACTGTAACCATTCCAACAGGACAAACAACTGTAACTTCAGTAATTACGTTGGTTGATGACACTTTAGATGAAGGTGACGAAGAAATCATCGTTAGTTTAGTAGAAAACTTTTCCATAGAATACATCATTCTAAACAATGACCTTTTAATTCGTGCTGTAGATGATGATTTTACGGTTGCATCATTTGGAACGCCAGTAAATCCAACATATAACACAGTCGCAAGTACAGTACCAAACGGGTATTATGATACCTTAGATGGTTTAACAGGTGATGCGTTAAAAGATGCGATGCAGGCTATTATTGCGGATGTAAATATAGTGCGAGCGCAAACTTACGCAGATGTATTTGACATGCTTAAAGAAGCCGATCAAAACCCAGCCAATAGCAATCAAGTTTGGTTGGTATATACAGAACAAGGTCGTGCAAAGTTAGATATACAAACAGGTTCAAACAGTACAGGAACTTGGAACAGAGAACACACATTTCCTCGTTCCTTAGCAGGTTATGAAAGTATCGAAGAAGATGATATTGCGGATGGAAAAGATATCTTTTGGATTACCAGACCCGATTCATTACGACATGGAAATTCAGACGGACATGCCTTGCGTGCAAGTGACGGCCCAGAAAATAGTTCGAGAGGAAACCAACATTACGGACAATATGTTGGACCATCAGGAACAGCGGGAAGTTTCCGTGGTGATGTGGCGCGAAGTGTATTTTTCTTAGCGGTTCGTTACAACGGATTATCCATTGAAAACGGTTTTCCTTCCGTAGAAGGACAACTAGGAGACTTAGCAACTTTATTGGATTGGCATAGAAATGATCCGCCAGATGATTTTGAAATGAATCGTAATAATATCATCTACACATGGCAATTCAACAGAAATCCATTCATAGATCATCCCGAATTAATTGAACATATTTGGGGAAATCTAACCACTGTTGCATGGACACAGCCTTTATCTACGGAAGAATTTACAGCGGATGCGATCAAAATTTATCCGAATCCAGCAAAAAATCAAATTACCATTCTCGGAATAGAAGAAGATGCCACGCTAGAAATTTATGCCTTAGATGGACGAAAATTACTCACGAGTCCATTCTCGGGAACGGCTAATATTCAGCTCAACCTAACAAGCGGAATCTATCTCTCAAAAATTATTTCTAACGGAAAAACCTTGACGAAAAAGATTGTGATCAACTAGTGGTGAATATTGAGATATTAGTATTGAGTTTTTGTTAGTAAATCTAAAAGCGAAGTACGTCTAATGATCTAAAGTTTAGAACCATACGCCAAATCGCCAGCATCGCCCAAACCAGGAACAATATATCCACGACTGTTTAATTGTGCATCCATAGCGGCAATCCATAAGTGTGTATCTTTTGGGAAGTTATCTTGTACATAATCAACACCTTGAGTTGCGCCTAAAACTGAAATAATATGAATACTTTTTGGAGTTCCTTGTTGCAACAACACATCGTACACACTTTTCATCGTGCGTCCGGTTGCTAACATTGGATCGACTAGCAACAAGGTTTTGCCTTCCAACGAAGGTGTTGCCATATAATTTACGACAATTTCAAATTCATCTCCATCATCAATATGATTGCGATATGCCGAGACAAAAGCATTTTCAGCGGTATCAAAATAATTCAAAATTCCTTGATGCAACGGCAAACCCGCTCGAAGTATGGAACAAATCACAACGTCTTTTGCAGGTAGTGTCATTTCTTTCGTTCCTAACGGCGTTTCTATGGTTTCAGTAGTACTTATTAACGTTTTACTGCATTCATAGCTAAGAATTTCTCCCACGCGTTCAATATTTCTGCGAAAGCGCATCGAATCTTTTTGAATCGTAACATCGCGTAACTCAGCAATAAATTGGTTTAACAAAGATGACTGCGTTGTAAAATTGTGAATAATCATAACAAGAGATTTAATACTACAATATTACTAATTTTTACATTGAGAATGCCTATTTGAATTGTGAAACGATAACTTTCAGATAATCTAACACATACCAATTATCTACACACTTTTAGTATATTCGCAAAAAAAATAGCAATGTTAAAAGGCGTTTTATTTGATATGGATGGCGTTATTGTGGACACTGAACCGTTACATCACAAAGCCTATCATTTTATGTTTGAGGAAGTGAAAATTGAGGTTTCTCCTGAATTCTATCAATCATTTACAGGACAGTCTACCTTAAATATTTGCAAGCGATTGTGCGATCATTTTCGTCTCACTGAAAAGCCAGAAACCTTAGTCCAACTCAAACGAAAGCATTTTAAGCACATTTTTACAAACGATCCAAGTTTACAATTGATTGATGGCGTATTGGATATTATCAAAGAATACCATGCAAACGAATTAAAACTCGTCTTAGCTTCGTCGGCTTCCATGTTGACGATTGACAATATTTTTGAACGATTTGACCTAAATCAATACTTCATGGCAAAATTTAGCGGAGCCGATTTAGTTCAATCGAAACCACATCCAGAAATCTTTGAAAAAGCAGCGTTTGCAACAGGTTACGAGCGTTCACAATGTATGGTGATAGAAGATTCTACCAACGGTATTAAAGCGGCAAATGCGGCAGGAATCTTTTGTGTGGGTTATGATAGTGTACATTCTAAAAATCAAGATTATAGCATTGCAGATCATGTTATTTCGGATTTTTCAGAAATTCAACACAACAAAATTCAGGAAGTATTTAAAGAAAAAAACTACTACTAGCGCAATCAATATCATTTTTCGGTGTAGATATCATCTTTGGTAAATGGAATGCCATCTTTTCCTCTAGAGAAAAGGATATAATCTTTTCCATCATTAATTCGTTCATAAAAAAATGGATTTCCCCAAATATCTACTTGTATGTTTTCAATGTCAAATCTATTATTTTCTTTAAAACATTCTAAGTCATACGGATACTCGTTGGTATCTTCTTTTTCATGAGATAATAAAACTGCGTTCCAAAACAACCTATTAGTATTTCTTCGTTCTTTCTTCATTGCAGAATAAGAAGAAAAGAACAAAATAGTCACAAAGGCAAATACAGCCATACTAACATAGGAAACCTTTTTTCTAAAACGTATAAATTCTTTCATATTGACGTAAATATAAACATAATTTTGTAAGAAAAAAGACTTGTAGTTGAAATTTAATAAAAAGTTATCCTAGATTGAGATTAAGTCCAAAACTGCCACCATTTTTTCTTTTTTTCAGAAGGAGTAACCACATTTTCATCGAAATCTTCTTCAGAGATTCCTAAGTTATTTAAGAAATCGTCCATCGAAAACGTATTCATTTTTTGATAGCAATTCGTAATGTCAAAATAAATTGTTTTACCACTTTTTGTGGTAATGGCATCATAAATGATATCTTCTTGTATCAATTGTTGCACTTGATATTCTTCCTCAAGATAACTTAAAAGATCACCTTCGTCATTTACTCTCAATACCAAATAAGGATGTTCCTTGCTTCCATCACCTGTAGATTCAATACCTTCCAAAATTCGCATTGCCAAAAAATATTCTGCGTTTGCCGCTTCTTCATTTTCTAATTGTGTAGCGGCGTATTTTTTCATCAAATGCGCTCTTGGACTCAACATCACGTTGATATTAGCATAATCCAAAGCCTTTTGAAATTCATTTTTTTCTAAAAGGTCTTCCATTTGATTTAAGTCATTTGAATACGGATTATAATCTTCATGTTGAGCTATATACGAATGCGCCTTTAAAAAATTTTCTTTAGTTGGTTCTTTTAAAAAAGCATAAAAATCATCTGTCATAATGTACTAAATATTGGTATTACTAAAAAAGTTACTTCTTAATCTTAGAAATAGTCGTTCCTACTATGGTTGAAGGTTTCTTCATGTCTGAAACGGCAAGTTCTATGGCTAAATTAATTAATTTTTTGACATTATCATTTCTATAATCAACTGTTTTTGAAATAGGTATATGACGAATCAACTTTCCTGTTCCTTGCAATAACGTATTTGGATCGTGTAAAAGTGTTCCTTTATGAAAGCCTAAATTTAGATGTTTTGTGTAAATCGGAATCATGCAAAATCCGTCCGAAAGTTTGTCAGAAATCGAAAAAACACTCGTCAGTGCATGTGTGTGATACAGCAGTTCATTAGCGTCTGGATACAATTCTAGTATATAATTTCTCAAATCGATAAACAAATCAATACAATCCTGATCTTTTAAATGGAGAAACTGTTCAAAATCGGGATGAATTTTTCGTGATGCTTGCATATATTTAAAGGATTTTCCTAAAGATATAAAATATCAGCAGATGATAATTTTTTAAACAAACATAATTCTAAGGTTTTCTATTTTTTACCAAAACTTTACAAAGCTAAAATTTGTTCGCAGTTCAAATTCACGTAGCTTTGCATTCCTTTAAAAAGAAGAGTCATCGAAGATATCATTTATACAATGTTGTGGAGTATTTCGCCGTTGGGAGAAGCCAAAGTTGGTATTCCAATTGGGCTGAATTCTGATGCAAATCCGTACCTCATTTTTATAGCCGCATTTGTCGCAAATGTTTTGGTATTTCCTATAATGATTTTCTTTTTAGATCATGTGAATCGTTACTTACTTCGCTGGCGATTTTACAAAAAAGGAGCTTTATACGTTGCACGAAAAGCCAAACGTGGTGCTAAAGATAAAATTCAAAAATATGGCTTTTGGGGATTAATGCTTTTCGTGATGATTCCTATTCCGGGAACGGGCGTGTATGCAGGAACTATTGCCACTTATCTCTTTAATATTGAGCGAAAAAAGGCGTTTGCAGCGAATACTATCGGTATCTTTTTCTCATCTGTAATTGTTTGGTTAACTTTTTATTACGGGTTTAGTTTCTTTGATTAAGCTTGTCTATTTTTTATTTCAACGCTGTTTAACCTGAGTTCGATACAAAAAATTAATAGTGATTTTCTTTTTTTCGCAGTATAGTAGGAATTTTTCGTGAAGAATTTTGAAGCTTTGGAGAAAATTCTATTCAAATGAAATATATGTGGAACTCACGCTAATTTCAACCTAAAAACCTACATACATTTTCATTTTAGTGTCCGATAAAATCTTTCACATTCTTTTGAAAACATTTCTATGAAAGAGTTTTTAAGACATCTTTGATGAACAACCATGCTTTTGGTTAATTCCCATTAGTAAGGAAATTATACCAGTTTTGCTTTAAAATTACTCAATAAAAAGGCAATTATTTTTTCTTTAGTTGGACAACAGTGAAAATCATCTCTAATAAGTTCTATTTCGTCACAATTTATGGGTAAACCACTATAAACACATACTATTTTATAACGTTTTTTACTCAAAACTGACTTTTCATTTTTAACAAAATACTAACACTATTTTAGATTAAAAACTTCGTTTTGGCACGGAAGTTGAAATATAAATATTGTAACACGATGTGGACGTTATACAGAGCTGGTTACTCGACATAAAAGAGTCGTATTACATTTTGGTTGGTTAGTTAGTAAAAGAAACACCTTGCACTTGTAAGGTGTTTTCTCTTTTTATGAAAAATATCTTTTTATTTAACAGAAAACGGTTTCTTTTTAACAAACCTTTGTAACGTTTTGGCACGGAAGTTGACTTATAATTTATGTAACACGATGTTGACATTATACAGAGCTGGTTACTCGACATAAAAGAGTCGTTTTACATTTGGTTGGTTAGTTTAGAATTAAACGTCTTATCGCTTGATAAGGCGTTTTTTTATGGAGTATTACAAAGAATTACGTCTTTACTTTAAAACTTCCAGAAGTTGCATCAAAAGCAATCAAATCATTTGGAAATAAAGCTTCAAAAACACCCTCTGTAATCAATTCACACGGTGAACCCGAAAATACCTTGCCATTATTCATCACAATCATTTCATCACACAACTGAATTGCCAAATCGATTTCATGGGTAGAAAACAACATCGTTTTTTGGGTATCGTGCGCTAACTTTTTCAACAAATTCAATACATACGCTTTGTGATACATATCTAAATGTGTTGTCGGTTCATCCAGAATAATCATAGACGTATCTTGCGCCAATGCACGTGCAATCATTACTTTTTGTAACTGTCCATCACTTAATGTATAACACTTTCGATCTTTAAATTCGAACAAATTGGTCTTTTGCAAAGCACTTTCTACAATTGCGTGATCGTTCTTAGAAAGATTTCCAATCCAATTGGTATACGGTTGACGACCAAGCGCAATTAATTCCAAAACCGTCAAATTTTTAGAAGGCAATTGTTCCGTTAACACCAAGCTAATTTCTTTGGCTAATGCAGCATTAGAATAGGCGTGAAGTGGTTTATTTTGCAATAATATCTCTCCAGAAAGCGGTTGCTGAATCTTTGCCAACGTTCGCAATAAGGTAGACTTTCCAATTCCGTTTGCACCAACCAACGCGACTAATTTTCCTCTGGAAATTTTAAAATCAATCGCTTCCGCAATCACTTTTGTATGGGCTTTCTCTGGATAACCAATACTCAATTGCGAAACCTCTAAAACTGGATATGTGTTTGTTGTGTTGATAAGAATTATTTTGTGAATGCTAAATTACACTTTTTTTTCAGTTATGAGTTTTCGGTCAAGTGTAAAAAAATCTAAGAAGTTCAAAAGATTCCTGCCTATGCGGGAACGAGTCTAAAAGTGAAACGCTCTAACAGCGAAGCGGTCTAACCTCTAGTAGCAAAGCGAGTTTAATTAAAAAATCATCTTTCGCTTCCGAACCAATAACCAAATCACCACAGGTGCGCCAATAATGGACGTAATGGCGTTAATTGGCAATGTCATTTCACTAAACGGAACTTGTGCAATACTATCGCAAATCAACATTAAAATTGCACCAAATAAACACACACTTGGCACTAAAATTTTATGATTAGTTGTATTAAAAAACAAACGTGTAATATGCGGAACTGCCAAGCCAATAAAAGCAATTGGTCCTACAAAAGCCGTACAACTTCCAGCCATTAAACTCGTCGCAATAATAATGATAAAACGTGATGTTTTGATATCAATACCTAAACTACGTGCATAATTTTCACCCAAAAGAAAGGCATTCAGGGATTTTATTGCCCAAATGCTCAACCCAATTCCAAGAAATACTAAAAAACTAAGAATACTCAATTCTTGCTGATCTAAACTTCCTAGCGAACCCAATGTCCACATCATAAATTGTTTCAACTCTTCGGCATCGCTAAAATACGTCAGTACGCTCACAATTGCGCCTGTAATACTACCAAACATCAATCCGATGATTAAGATAGACATGGTATCTTTTACACGATATGAAACCGCCATTACGGTTAATAGTACTAGAAAACTTCCAATACTTGCCGCAATTACCAAACTATAACTCGATAGTAAAAACGATCCGAAAAAGCCGCCAAATGCAGATGCGCCCATAATTAACAACGCAACACCTAAACTTGCACCAGAACTCAATCCCAACACAAAAGGTCCAGAAAGCGGATTTCTGAAGAGTGTTTGCATCAACAAACCGCTTAACGACAATCCAAAACCAACTAAGATAGCTGCAATTGCTTTGGGTAAGCGAATGTCTAAAATAGTAATGCGCCAGGTTTCTTTTTCAATTTCGCCACCTGTAAACGCCGCAAAAATTCCTTTCAACGGAATGGAAACAGAACCCAAACTAATATTCATCAGAAAACAACTGATGAGCAATAAGCTAAGCACGATAAACGTACCTCGATATGTGGATTGATTCGCCACTTATTCTAACGGTTTAAAAAAGAAAGGTTCGTATGCTGGTAATAAATCTGGATGAATGGCTTTGATAAGATCTTTCAATACAATATCTGGGCGTGTTGGCGCCAATTCGTAGTAAATTGTTCCACCAGTTTCGCCAATGGTGTTTCCAATTGTAAATATTTTTTTATGCTTAAAAGGCGCGAATTGTGCATACAATTCACTCGCTTTTTTCAAATCTTCATAGGTTTTATAGCGTCCTGGACCAATCCAAATTTCGGCAGTTGCAGCTTTATCCAATACGCTTTCAATACTTAACGATAAACTTCCTGTTCCTTCAGAAGCTGCCCAAAGATAATCAGCATTGGCATCTTTTAAAAATTGTGCCTGAAAACTATCGCCCGCAGGCAAATACCAAACATCTTTAAACATCGCACCGCTTAAAACTGTTGGTTTTGTGGTGGCGTTTGATGCTAATTTTTTGGCTTCGTTGTAATTTTTTTCAATCGTGGTAAAAATTTCGTTTGCTTCCACTTCTTTATGAAAAAAAGGTGCGAGAAACTTGATCCATTCTGCTCTTCCAAGTGGCGTTCTTTCTGTCCAATCGCCATTATACACCACAGGAATATTAGCTTTCTGAATCGTTTTATAATTTGAATTTGTATTGTTGATAGAAAAACCAATCACTAATTCTGGTTGTAAATCTAGCAGTAATTCGATGTTTATTTGATCGTTTTGACCAATATCTTTCACTTTTTCATTTTCAATTAACGTTCTTGTTTTTTCAGAAGAAATATAATCGGTATCTGGAAAACCAACTAAAGTCGTTTCTTCGCCAAGCATTTCTAACATGGGAATATGTGTGGTTGAAGTCGCGACGATTCGTTCAACAGGCGTTAAAACGATGGCATCATACGCATTACGATCTAAAGTAATTGTTGCCGCTTTTTCTCTTGGAATTAACGCATAGACAAAATCTTTATCCGCATCTGGCCAGGGCGAAAGCACTTTAATTAAAGTAATATCGCCTTGCTTTTCAATAGTAAATCCTTTTGCATGCGCAATCGAACTTTCCACATTTCCCGTAGTGATTGGAATTGGAAGCTTCGTTTGTTTCTTTTCCGTTTTACAAGAAAAAATAAAAAGACAAAGCGTAATGAAAAGGCAATAAAGAAGTTTAAATTGTGGCATGAATGGTTTCGTTAATTTTTTTCAAAAGTAATATTATTTCATCTTTTAGTAGATACATTCCAAAGAATGTTTATTTTCGCATCGAAATTTTGGTTTTGAGTTTACATTAGTAAGCTTGAATTAAAAGGGAATCAAGTGAAAAGGAGCAATCCTTCAGTCTTGAACTGTTCCCGCAACTGTAAGCATGTGCTGAAAACTTTTTCAGTACCTCATTTCAAAAATGAGTTGTTATAACTACATGACCACTGAGTATTCGGGAAGGTATATAGCAAATTGTAAGTCAGGAGACCTGCCATATTTCGCAATTAATGTCAAACTTTCGGGATAAAAGTTTGCGTATGGAAACCCATACTTTATTCCCATAATACTAAAAAAAATGAAAAGAACAGTACTATCTGTTAGTGCTTTGTTGTTTGCATGCACAATTGCGTTTGCACAACAAAAAGATGACAACGAACAATTAGATGAAGTTGTCATTTCAGATTCACGTCATGCATTAAAACGTGAAAACTCTGGAAAAACGGTGATTAAAATTTCTAGTGAAGAAATTAAAAAAAATCAAGGGAAAACTGTTGCCGAAGTAATCAACACCAAAAGTGGCATTGAAATTTTGGGAAGTAGAAGTAACGCTGGACAAAATTTGAGCTATTTTGTACGTGGCGGAAACAACCGTCAAGTATTGATTATGATTGATGGAATTCAAGTAAATGACCCTTCTTTTATTGCAAATGATTTTGATTTACGCTTAATTGCGTTGGATCAAATTGAATCGATTGAAATTGTAAAAGGCGCTTCGAGTACACTCTACGGAAGTGGTGCTGCAACCGCCGTAATTAATATTACGACCAAAAAAGCTTCCGAAGACACGATTGCGTTACGCGTGAATAGTTCGTTTGGGACAAATCAATCACAAGAAGATTCAAATTATAATATCAACGATTTTTCAAATAGCGTTCGCATTGACGGAACGGCGGATAAAGTAACGTATATTGTAGGTTTTGGACATCAAAATACAGACGGTTTGTCAGCTGTTATTGGTAAAGAAAGCGATCGTTTTTCTCGAATGAATACGAATGTTCGTGTAGGGTATCAATTTTCAGATGCGTTTGAAGCGAGTATTTTTGGAACATTGGATAAATTCAATAGCGATTATGACAATTCTTTTCCAACGGTTGATGCCGATTTTACAAGTGAAAGTGAACAATTCCGATTTGGAATCGCACCAAAATACACCTATAAAAATGGAAGTGTTACTTTAAATGCGGCGTATACAAAAATTGATCGTGCGTTTCAATCTAACTTTCCATCTACGTTTGAAGGCGAAACCATTGCGTTGGATGTTTTTAATAAGTATAACTTCAACAATAAATTTTATACCGTTGTTGGTTTAAATTATATTGATAACCAAACGTTGTTTATTGAGGAACAATCGTCTTCTATTGTAGATCCATACTTAAATGTTGTGTATGTTTCTGAGTTTGGATTGAATGTAAATGCGGGCGCACGATTGAACAATCATAGTGAATACGGAACGCATTTTACCTACAATTTGAATCCTTCCTATCGGATGCCTTTCAAAAAAGGATATGCAAAAGCGTTTGCTTCGTATAGTACGTCATTTATTGCCCCTTCTTTATCGCAATTATTTGGAAATTTTGGCGCAAATCCTGATTTACAACCTGAAGAAAATACAACTTTAGAAGCTGGATTGGAAGTAAAACTCTCTGATGAATTACGCATAAGCACTGTTTTCTTCAATAGAAAAGAAGAAAATTTTATCGATTACGTAGTAACAGATTTTGTAACTTTTTCAGGAGAATATCAAAATGTGAATGATACATTTATCGTAAATGGTTTTGAGTTTGAAGTGGCGGCAACACCTATTAAAAACGTGACGGTAAACGCCAATTATACATTTACGGAAAAGAAAGATGTGCGTGTATTGCGCATTCCGAAACACAAAGCAAATTTGAATGTAAATTATACATTTACGCCAAAAACAAACGCAGGTATTTCATATCAATTTACTTCGGAACGTTTGGATACCGATTTTTCAACATTTCAAGATGTGACTTTGGATTCATTCAGCTTACTTGGTGCGAATATAAATCACACATTTAGCAAACGCCTGAACGGATTTGTAACTGTTTCCAATATTTTCAATGAAAAATACACAGAAATTGTCGGATTTACCACAAGAGGAACGAATGTTCGTGTTGGATTTTCTTTGAATTTGTAAGTCATATACTATTATTTAACGTGAGTTCGAGATAAGCTTTTAATACTTCAAAAAACTATTCTCGATACATTTTTTTATCAAAAAATACTCGAATTGACGTTTTTTGAATTAGAATTACGTCAAATCGAGTGAAATTCTGGAAGAATTTTGTATCGAGATTAAGTGATTCTCTTATGTCGAATTCACGTTATTTATACACTGAAAAGCCATCGGGAAACTGATGGCTTTTTTGTCAGCTATCAAGAAATAAAAAACTTTTCAATTCAGCATTCAACATCTCGACTACGCTCGATATGACACATTTGCAATTCAGAACGCACACTGAGCCTTTCGACTATCGCTCAAGATAAACTTAGTCGAAGTGGCACGTTTCCGAAACTCAGTAGGCGTCAAACCTTTCATCTCTTTAAACTTCCGATTAAAATTTGAAATATTAAAAAAACCGCAAGCAAATGCTATTTCTGCAATAGACATTTGTGATTGATTCGTCAAAAATTTACATGCATTCTCAATTCGGATTTCCGTTAAAAACTTAAAAAAAGTTTTATTCGTTCGTTGTTTAAAATACTTGCAAAACGCATTCGGCGTCATATTGGCAATCGTGGCAATTTCATTGAGTACGATTTTCTGATCAAAATGATTCATTACAAACTCAAATACAGCACTCATGCGCTTTCCTTCGTCATCGGTATAATTTTTTGTGTTGATAAAAGAGGAAATCGTTTCATACTTTGATTCCGTGATAATTGCTAACAGTTCAAAAAAAGTAGCAAAGCGTTTGATGTTTTTTTGCTGGACAATCGCTTCAAACAATGATTTAAACACAGCTTGATGTTCTTGAAATTTAATTCCAAAACGAGCATCATTCAACAATCGTTTTACGTCTTGAAGCTTAGGTATATCGAAAAAATGTTCGCCAAAACTATCCTGCGTAAAAAAAACAGAAATCATATACGATTCTTGCTCGGTTGAAAGATCGCTTTTCAACACATGCGACACATTACTTCCAAACAATAACAAATCATCCGATTGAAAATCACGAATGGTATCACCGACAATAAACGTTCCTTTTCCAGCAACGATATACGAAAGTTGAATCTCTTCATGTTGGTGCAATTTTTCATAAAAAGTCCGCCCACGATCTTCCTGAACAATCAAAATGGTGTCTTCAGACTTTGGGATTTTAAATGGTAAAACTTTCATTTTTTATATTATATCAATGTGTCATATCGAGCGCAGTCGAGATATGTATACGCTAAAATTAATCCAAAATTCATAAAAAAGTAAGTTATAATGATAAGATAGTATTAAAATTGGATAATATCTACAATTTGTAAAAGCTGAAAGATGCGTATTTTTACCATATCAAAAAAACAATCAAATGACAATCAATTGGAAAGGCGTGATGCCAGCTGTAACTACTAAATTTACAAAGGAAGATACCTTAGATTTAGACATGTTTGCTGTAAACATAAAAGCACAAATTGCCGCAGGCGTTCATGGAATTATTCTCGGAGGAACTTTAGGCGAAGCAAGTACCTTAACGAATGAAGAAAAACGAATTTTAGTTCGTGAAACAGTAAAACTTGTGAACGGAAAAATTCCAGTGATTATAAATGTTGCCGAACAATCTACAGTAGCCGCAAAATTAGCCGCAAAACATGCCAAAGAAGACGGCGCAAGTGGTTTAATGATGTTGCCACCTATGCGTTACAAAGCAGATAGTAGAGAAACGGTGATGTATTTTAAAGCTGTTGCGAATAGTACCGATTTGCCAATTATGATCTATAATAATCCAGTAGATTACGGAATTGAAGTGACGTTGGATATGTTTGATGAATTACTGAATGAATGTCCAAAAATTCAAGCAGTAAAAGAATCCACACGCGATATTTCAAACATTACACGTATCAAAAATCGTTTTGGCGATCGTTTGGCAATATTAAGTGGTGTAGATACGCTTGCGCTCGAAAGTCTACTCATGGGCGCAGATGGTTGGGTTGCTGGCTTGGTATGCGCATTTCCAGCGGAAACCGTGGCAATTTACGCTTTAGCGAAAGCTGGAAAAATGCAAGAAGCAATCGAAATATACCGATGGTTTTTACCTTTATTAGAATTGGACATCAACACAAAGTTGGTTCAAAACATAAAACTTGCCGAAGTTGCCACAGGAATCGGAACAGAAAATGTCCGCGAACCACGATTACCATTGATTGGAACAGAACGTGAACACGTGTTATCAATTATTGAAAACGGCATAAAAACACGTCCAAAATTACCAAACTACAAGCAATATTTAGGTTAGTATTGAGATATGAGATTTTAGATATTAGAAAAATGAGATAATCTAAAAAAGTGAAAAGGTTAAAAATTAATTCCAAGATTAAATCTTTTATACAGCGAAGTGAATTAAATCCGTTAAAAATTCTTGAAGCCTTGGAAGGAATTTAGGATTTGAGTCACGGTTTTATTACTTTTCAAAAAAAGAAATAAAAAACACCTCATAAAAGTGCCATTTCTTTTGTTTCTTGAGGAACATTGAGCGGAGTTGAAATGTGGACAAGCAAAGAAATCTAAGATTTATGAATTCTGCTTTGTTAAAATAACGTGAGTTCGACTTAATAGAATCACTTAATCTCGATACAAAATTCTTCCAGAATTTCACTCGATTTGACGTGATTCCAATTCAAAAAACGTCAATTCGAGTATTTTTTTCATATTGAGCACAGTCGAAATAGAGAAAAAATGTATCGAGAATAGTTTTTTGAATCATTAAAAGCTTATCTCGAGCTCACGTTAAAATAGAATTTATGAATAAATAACAAACAAAATTAAATTAATAAATTACGATGATTACAGGAAAAAACTATATTGGAAACTCGCTTTCCGCCAACGGAAATATTACCTATAAAACCTTCAATCCACAAACAAATACGGAAAACGAAATTATTTTTACAGAAGCAACTTCAGAAGAAATTTCAGAAGCTGTCAACTTAGCTGCGGAAGCATTCAAAAAATATTCTAAAATTTCAGGAAAGAAAAAAGCAACGTTTTTAAATGCAATTGCGGATGAAATTTTAGCTTTAGACGACGAATTAATCAACATGTATATGTCCGAAAGCGGATTGCCAGAAGGAAGAGCGAAAGGCGAACGCACACGAACAATTTGGCAATTACGAACGTTTGCTAACTTACTAGAAGAAGGTTCATGGGTAGAAGCTCGCATTGATCCGGCACAACCTGACCGCAAGCCAAATCCGAGAGTAGATTTACGAAAAATGCTAGTTCCAATGGGTCCAATAGTCGTTTTTGGTGCGAGTAATTTTCCATTGGCGTATTCAACAGCAGGTGGAGATACCGCTTCTGCATTAGCTGCGGGTTGTCCTGTCATTGTAAAATCGCATCCAATGCACGCAGGAACTGGCGAATTGGTGGCTTCGGCAATCATCAAAGCAGTACAAAAAACAGGCATGCCAAATGGTGTATTTTCAAACTTGAATAGTAGCGGAATTGAAGTGGGACAACAACTTGTTGAACATCCAAACGTAAAAGCAGTTGGTTTCACAGGAAGTATTCGTGGTGGACGCGCCTTATTTGATATTGCAGCAAAACGAAAAGAACCCATTCCCGTATTTGCAGAAATGGGAAGTATCAATCCAGTAGTTTTATTGCCAAAAGCATTGGACGAAAAAGCAGAAAAATGGGCGAAAACCTACGCAAATTCGATCACGTTAGGAACAGGACAATTTTGTACAAATCCAGGATTAATTTTAGGAATTAAAAGTGATTCGCTCACAAAATTCATACAAATCTTATCGGAAGAAATTGTAACGATTTCGCCACAATGTATGTTGCATCCAAATATTCATCAATCATTTCAAAAGAATAAAACAAATGCGCAATCACAAGCACATGTACAAACGGTTGCCAATATTGATTCCGCTGTCGCTGAAAACTACGCACAACAAGCGGTTGCTACGGTTGATGGCACAACGTTTTTAGAAAATACAACCTTACACGAAGAAGTTTTCGGACCATTTTCGTTAGTAGTACAATGTGAAAATGTATCACAATTGGAAAAAATCATCGCAAATTTAGAAGGACAATTGACGGGAACGATTATTTCTGAAGACAATGAAGCGCAACAACATTCGGCAATTGTAAATGCATTGTCAGAACGTGTCGGAAGAATCATTTTTAATGGTGTCCCAACCGGTGTAGAAGTCGTGCCAGCTATGCAACATGGCGGACCGTATCCTTCGTCGACAGATAGCAGATTTACAGCAGTTGGTAGAGATTCCATCAAACGTTGGGTGCGTCCATTTAGCTATCAAGATTTTCCAAATAACTTATTGCCAGACGAATTGAAGAATGAAAATCCATTGCATATTTTACGCTTAGTAAACGATCAAGAAACGAAAGAAGCTTTATAAATAGTTGTTGAATTAATAAAAAAAGAAGGATAAATTTTTGAATACGTATTCTGTTTGTTGGTGATAAATTATTTTTGCTAAATGCTAAATGCTAAATGCTAAATGCTAAATGCTAAATGCTAAATGCTAAATGCTAAATGCTAAATGCTAAATGCTAAATGCTAAATGTATGAAAAAGACTTTTTTTTGTATTGATGCACATACCTGCGGAAATCCTGTGCGAGTGGTGGCTGGTGGCGGACCTAATTTAGAAGGTGCAACCATGAGTGAAAAACGACAGCATTTTCTTCGGGAATTCGATTGGATTCGAAAAGGTTTGATGTTTGAACCACGCGGTCATGATATGATGAGCGGCAGTATATTATTTCCACCAAGCAACCCAGAAAATGACTTCGGAATTTTATTCATAGAAACGTCGGGTTGTTTGCCTATGTGTGGTCACGGAACCATTGGAACCATTACGATTGCCATTGAAGAAGGTTTAATTATTCCAAAAACTCCAGGAAAAATAAAGATGGAAGCGCCCGCAGGTTTGGTCGAAATTAACTATCAGCAAACAGGGAAAAAGGTGAATTGGGTTCGGTTGACGAATGTAAAAAGTTATTTAGCAGCAGAAAATTTAACCGTAGATTGTCCCGAATTGGGCGAATTGACGTTTGATGTCGCTTATGGCGGAAATTACTATGCAATTGTAGATCCGCAAGCAAATTTTTCAGGTATTCACGATTTCACTGCGAGCAAAATTATACAGTATTCACAAGTGATTCGTGATCGTATCAATGCGAAATATCCAAACCTATTCATTCATCCAGAAGATAAAACCATTCGAGATGTTTCACACTTGTTGTGGACGGGAAATCCGTTAGATCTGACTTCTTCTGGAAGAAATGCTGTTTTTTACGGAGATAAAGCCATTGATAGAAGTCCGTGTGGTACGGGAACTTCTGCTCGATTGGCACAATTGTACACAAAAGGCAAGTTACAAATAGGCGAGGAGTTCATTCACGAAAGTTATATTGGATCAAAATTTATTGGTCGCGTAGAAGAAGAAACTACGTTAGACGGAAAACTAGCGATTGTACCAAGCATTCAAGGTTGGGCAAAAATTTATGGTTATAACACCATTAGTATTGACGACGAAGATGATCCGTATGCGCATGGTTTTCAGGTGATTTGAAAGTAGAATTGAGATGTTTGTATTGAGATTTTTAAAACATCATATCGAGATATTCTTTGAATTCAAGATGAATTTTTGATACAATTTCCATTTATCTCAACAGCGCTCGATATGACAGAAAATTACTAAAGGTGATCTTTACGGATTTAAAATGATGACCGTCTAATAAGTCTAAAAATCTAAAAGCAAAATGTTCTAACAAATCTAAATTAACATTGAAAAAAGAAATAATTATTATCGGAGGTGGCATTATTGGACTTTGCAGTGCCTACTATTTACAGCAAGATGGACACCAAGTTACCATTGTGGATAAAAGTGATATTTCTAGCGGCGCATCGTTTGTGAATGCGGGTTATATCACGCCAAGTCATTTTATTCCGTTAGCAGCGCCAGGTATTATTACTAAAGGATTGAAATGGATGCTGAATTCATCGAGTCCTTTTTATGTAAAACCACGATTAGACGCTGATTTTTTAAAATGGTCTTGGTTGTTTAAAAAATCCGCCACAGCGAAACACGTCGAACAATCAATTAGAATGTTAAAAGATATCAATTTATTGAGTCGTGATTTATATGTTGATTTAAAAGATTCGAATGATTTCGATTTTCACTTGGAACGAAAAGGCTTGTTAATGTGTTATCAAACCGAAAAAGCAGGTGAGGAAGAATGGAATATTGGTAAACGCGGAATTGAAGAAGGTTTGAAAGTGCAACATTTGACGAAAGATGAAGTCAAAAAACTAGAACCAAACGTTGATTTTAATATCAAAGGTGCCGTTTATTTTGAATCGGATGCGCATACCACACCGAACGATTTTATGCCCAAAATGATTGCTTTTTTAAAAGAAAAAGGAGTTCAATTCTACACCAACGAAGCCATTACGGACATAGAAGTATCAAATGATAAAATTACTTCATTGCACACTTCAAAACGAACGTTAAAAGCAGACGAATTCGTGCTTTCGGCAGGAACATGGAGTTCCGTTTTAGCAAAAAAACTACAAATAAACATTCCGCTTCAAGCGGGAAAAGGATATAGTATCAACGTTGCTGAAGATATGGGAATTTCAATGCCAGCCATTTTGGTAGAAGCGAAAGTTGCGGTCACGCCCATGCAAGGTTTTACGCGTTTTGCAGGAACCATGGAAATTGGTGGAATTAATCATGAAATTAATCCGAAACGTGTGAAAGCCATTGCAAATGTTGCGGAACGTTTTTATAACGGATTAGAAATTCCGAAAAGTGCTATTGACAATGCTTCGTGCGGATTGCGTCCGTGTTCGCCAGACGGTTTGCCATATATTGGACGAACAAAAAACTACAAAAATCTTACGATTGCCACAGGTCACGCCATGATGGGTTGGAGTTTGGGGCCTGCCACAGGAAAGTTAGTCAGTGAGTTGATTTCCAATAAAAAAACTTCGATGAAGTTGGATGGTTTTAGAGCGGAACGATTTTCTTAACTATTTTTAAGTTAATCATTTATTTAAACAAATCTAAAGGAGTGAATTTTACGATTAAAAATGAGTGAAATTTGTATAGAGAATAGAATTCTTTACACCAAATAGGTTCTCGATACGATTTTTCATGCCTCAAAATCACTCGAACTGACGCTTTACGATACTTATGAATTTAAAATGCATAATGAGTTAATTAGATTCAGTTTCTTCAAAACAATAATTATCAAAGTAAAAAACCATCCGTAAGGGCGGCGGATGGTTTTTTTATCAGATAATTAACAATTAAATACTATCAAAGTTCAATACTAAATGTGTATCCCAGATATATGTTTAATTAGTTTCAGATGTATATACGAAGAAAGTTTCTGCTCGGTTTTTATTTTTTGAAAAAAAAGTAATTTTTTTCAAAAAAAATGATTTTTTAGTCATGGTAAAATGTATTTTAATTTTTTAAAGTATTGATAATTAGTTAATTATATATAAATTATAATATTTAAATTTTTTTATTTTTTTCTAAAAAAAACAAAAAAACCGTTTGCTTGGGGTGACAAACGGCTTTTTCCATTCAAACTAATTAAAACTACTTTATGAAAATTTAAAATTTGTATGCAATACTCGCTTTGAGAAAGAAAGGTGTTCCTGGTGTGAAATGAATTTCTTCTACGGATTGGGTTTCGTTTTGCAATCGTGATTCCGTAGCAAATTGGGTTTCGTTCCATTCTGTATCAAACAGGTTCTGAACTTGAATTCCTAAACTGAGTTTTTCCCATTCGTAACCTAGATTCATGTCAACAACCGTATATCCTTCTGCAATTATTGAATTGTCTTCGTTTGCGGCTCTGTCTTTTAAGTGTCTGAGATTCATTCCACCATAAAAACCACTGTTTAATTTTATATTTATTCCACTCGTCAATGTAAAATCAGGAGCTAACGGAATATAATCTTCTCCATTTGGCGCTTCTGTTGAGCGTGCATAGGTGTAATTGGTATCTAAGTTCCAAAATAACCATTCAAGTGGCTGATAGCGCATGCTGACATCAATTCCTTGTCTGCGTGTTTTTCCGCTTGGTTCTACAATTCCAGCATCGCCAACATACACAAATTCTTGTTCTAAATACAATTGCCAATAGGTTGTGTTTACTACTAATTTTGGAATTGGCTTCCATAAAAATCCTACATCAAAACCATAGGCAGCAGGCAATATTTCTTTACCGTTTTGTGCAATGACAACCCGTGTATCGTTGGAATGAAAACCTTTTCCTGTTTTTAAATATGCTTGAAAGTTATCAGAATAATTGTATAAAAAGTTCAATTTCGGACTGAGAATCGCTTCGTTTTGCGATTGCGTTTCGTATTGAGTTTGCAACGCATCATTGTATTGAAAGTCAAAATAATCAATTCGTAAAGCTGGATTTATCGTCCATTTTCCAAATTTGAAACTTGCATTTGCAAACGCTCCAAGATTGGTTTCATTGATATCGCCAAGCTGAATATTTTCAAGTGTTTCCGTACGATTTAACGTTCTGGAGAGTTCATTTCCGTTGCTTTTGTCGTTTCGCAAACTAATTCCGGCATTCCATTTACCTTCAAAAGAATTGCTTGAGAATGCTCGTGAATATTCACTTTTGAAACCGAATAAGGTTCTATCTTCTTGTTGTTTGATTTGATCGCCATTGATTGGATCTTCTAAAAAGAATGTAAAGTTTGAATAGAGTTTGAAATCGTATTTACTGTAAAATACACTATTTTTGATGGAAGCTTTTGGCGAAAGTTGTTTGTCATAGTTGAACAAGAAATTGGTTCTACTTGTCGTTCCGCCTTCCGTGTCGTCAATGGCACCAAAACGACTTATCAATCCACTATTGACTGCTCGCACAGGAATTTGTCCCGAAGCGTCCCACGTACTTTCAAAGTGTGAAAGTGTCACGCCAATATTGTCTGTTTCAGAAACTTTTCCAGTATATTTTCCAAAGATATTGAACCGATTGAAGTTTTGTGGACTTTCAAACGGACCATCTGTCGCCAAATATTCCGTAGCAATGTATGCGTCGTGATTTGGTGTGTTTAGCACTTTAAACATTCCTAAAATTCGGTATGTATCAAATTGTCCTGCTTCTAGTTTTATCATACTTTCACGCAAGCGTTTTTTCGTTTTAAAATCTACATAACCTGCTGTATTAAAATTTCCTTGATCGGCATAATACGGACCTTTCCCAAAGTCAATTTTATCTAACGTTTCAGGAATTAAGAAGTGCAAATCTGCATATCCTTGTCCGTGCGCATGTGAAACCATGTTGACAGGAATTCCGTCCGCAGTAATACTAATGTCTGTTCCGTGATCAATATCGAATCCACGCAAGAAAATTTGTTCTGCTTTTCCGCCACCAGCATGTTGTCCGATGAATAAACCTGGAACTTTTTGGAGGATTTCCTGAGAAGAATTTACAGGATTTGTTTGAATGTCAATGTCGCTGATTAAATTTAGTGCGTCTAATTCTGGCGTAATCACGACTTCGTTTAAAGAAATGGATTTGTATTCCAGCATAATCGTCATGGTTTCTGTGATTGAAGTCACCACTTTATAGGTTGTCGCATAATTAATGTGTGAAATTCGGAGTGTGTCTCCAACAGAAACATCTTCTAAAAGAAATTTCCCGTAATCGTCACTGTGCGTATGTTTTTTATTTTTCTGATTGTAGATTTGCGCTTCAGCGATAGGCGAATTCCATGAATCTGTAAGTTTTCCTTCAAGCGATTGTGCATTTGAAATAAAGCATGATAGCACTAATACGAATAAAATTGATAGATGATTGGTATACATAATAATTTCAAAAATTAATTTATAATTGGTTCTCGAAACTACATACGCAAAAAAAGGAAGCTTGGTTTTTTGTTTTTTAAAAAAAATAGTTTTTAAGATACGATGTTGTGTTTAACAGCTTCTGAAATGCTTCAAAAACAAAAAAGCGAAATACTTCTGTAAAAAATAAAAGATTATTCTAGGACAGATTAATTAATACCATTTTCACTTTTACCATGGTATTTCTAAAAAAGATTTAGAAAGTACAGGTTTACAATCCTATATTTTATAGAACGAAATTGCTTTGATATTTAGATGAAAGGATTATTTTCCAATACAGAAATTAGCAAAGATATTTCCAAGTAGATCATCACTCGTGATTTCTCCGGTGATTTCTCCAAAATGAAATAATGCTTGGCGAATGTCAATTGCCATCAAATCGCCTGATAAACCAGCTTCTAAACCAACATGAACTTTGTCAATTTCTTCCAATGCTTTTAGTAGTGCGTCATAGTGTCGCGTATTGGTAATAATGGTTTCGTTGTTGCGTAATGCGCCTGTATTTACGAAGGAAACCAATTTTGTTTTCAATTCTTCAACACCTATATTTTCTTTGGCAGAAAGCAAGTGAATGTTTTCAATTTCGGCTTGTAATTCTTCAATTTGAGTCGTTTGAAGTGTATCAATTTTATTGGCAACAATTACCAAAGGTTTTTGCGGATATTTATTTTGAATTTTCCCGATTTCAGTTTTTAATAACGCTAAACTTTTAGGCGTTAATTGCGAACTGTCAATCAAATAAATCACGACTTGTGCTTGTTCAATTTTTTCAAACGTTTTCTGAATTCCGATACTTTCCACCACATCTTTCGTTTCTCTAATTCCCGCAGTATCAATAAATCGGAACGAAATTCCTTCAATAATTAGTTCATCTTCAATCGTATCACGTGTCGTTCCAGCAATGGAAGAAACAATCGCGCGTTCTTCGTTTAGTAAGGCATTCAATAAAGTAGATTTTCCAACATTCGGTTCACCGACAATCGCAACAGGAATTCCGTTTTTAATAACATTTCCAACGGCAAAAGAATCGATTAAGCGTTTCAGCACAAATTGAATGCGTTTAACCAAGGTTTTAAACTGTGAACGATCGGCAAATTCGACATCTTCTTCTGCGAAATCGAGTTCTAATTCAATCAAAGAAGCGAAGTTTAAAAGTTCTTCACGCAAGTTTTTAATTTCATTGCTAAATCCGCCACGCATTTGTTGCATTGCTAATTGGTGTGAAGCTTCGGAATCGCTCGCAATCAAATCTGCAACTGCTTCCGCTTGAGATAAATCGAGTTTTCCGTTGAGGAATGAACGCAGCGTAAATTCTCCCGCATTTGCATTTCTACAACCATTTCTCAATAATAATTGAATGATTTGTTGCTGAATGTATACGGAACCGTGACAAGAAATTTCAATCGTATTTTCGCCCGTGTAGGAGTGAGGACCTTTAAAAATCGATACCAAAACTTCATCAATGTAGCGTTCGTCATCAATAATATGACCTAAATGAATGGTGTGCGACTTTTGTACCGTCAATTTTTTATTTCGAATCGACTTAAAAAGTGGTTCACATATCGTAATAGCGTCTTTTCCCGAGACTCGAATTACTGAGATTGCTCCAGCGCCAGAAGGAGTTGCCAACGCTACAATGGTATCATTTGGAATCATATTGAAATCAATTTCTGCAAAAATAAGGATAATGTTTGTTTTTATGCGACTTCCGAAAAGAAGTGTAACAAAATATAAAAATCTACGTCCTATAGATATTCAATCAATAAAACAATTTATCATGAGAAGAAAAGACAATCAATTAATGGTCATTACACATTTAAGTCAATTATCAAGTTTTGTCATAGGTTTTGGAAGCTTAATTGTTCCTTTAATTATCTGGGCAACTAATAAGAATAATGTGTATAAAATGGACGAACAAGGAAAGCAAATTGTAAACTTTCAATTGAGCATGATTATATATTTTATCATAGGAATTCCACTCATATTAGCTTTCGGATTAGGACTTTTGTTAATGATAACCGTTGGGATTTTACTATTCGTAATGCCAATCATAAATGCAATCAAAGTGAGTAATGGAGAAGAACCGTATTATCCGATGTCGTTTAAGATATTGTAGATAGGACTTATTAGACTTGTTTCCGCATAAGCGGAAATCTCTTAGATTACTAGACTTTTAGACTTCTTAGAATTTTCGTCAAACTAAAAAACATTCACGCATTCGTGGTTAGAAATAGAAAATAATTTTTTAATTCTTCAATAATTGAATCTGTGAATCATATAAAAAAAGCCGTTATACAAATCGTACAACGGCTTTTTCTATATAAAAATTTATACTTTTAATAAGTTATCAGATTACAAACTAATGCCAAATTCCCAAAACCTAATACCTAGTATATTTAATTATTCAACATTACTGGCATGACCAACATCGTAATTTGCTCACCTTCATCTAAACCATCAATTGGTGTTAAAATTCCAGCTCTGTTTGGTAACGACATTTCTAACGAAACATCATCAGAAGTTAAGTTGTTCAACATTTCTGTTAAGAAACGTGAGTTGAAACCGATTTGCATGTCATCACCTTGATAATCACATGTCAAACGCTCTTCTGCTTTGTTTGAGTAATCAATATCTTCCGCAGAAATATTTAATTCAGCTCCAGCAATTTTCAAACGAATTTGATGTGTAGTTTTGTTAGAGAATATACTAACACGACGTACAGAGTTTAAAAATTGATTTCTGTTGATTTCTAATTTGTTTGGATTTTCCTTTGGAATTACCGCTTCATAGTTTGGATATTTTCCATCAATCAAACGACAAATTAAAACCGTATTATCAAACGTAAATTTTGCATTGCTATCATTATATTCAATAATAACTTCATCTTCACTGGCTCCTAAAATTCCTTTTAATAAGGTCAACGGTTTCTTCGGCATGATAAATTCCGCAACTTGTGACGCTTTTAAGTCAGATCGTTGATATTTTACCAATTTGTGCGCATCCGTTGCTACAAACGTTAAGTTTTCTTGTGAAAACTGGAAAAATACACCGCTCATTACGGGACGTAAATCATCATTTCCAGATGCAAAAATCGTTTTGCTAATGGCTGTTGCCAATACATGTCCTATAATGGTTGTAGCACTTGGATCTTTCAATTCAACTGCTTTCGGAAATTCAGCACCATCCGCATACGCTAAAGCATATTTCCCGTGATTTGAGCTAATTTCAACGGTATTATTTTCTTCCACAACAAACGTTAGTGGCTGTTCTGGAAACGTTTTTAAAGTATCTAATAATAATTTTGCCGGTACAGCAACACTTCCTTCGCTATCTGATTCTACAGTCAATTTGGAAGACATCGTCGTTTCTAAGTCAGAAGCAGATACGGTAAGTTCATTATGATTCAATTCAAAAAGAAAATTATCTAAAATTGGTAAGGTATTACTATTATTAATGACGCCTCCTAAAACTTGAAGCTGCTTTAATAAATAAGTGCTTGATACAATAAATTTCATCTGTTTATGTTCTGTTTAATGTTCAAAAATAATTCTTTCGAACTAAATTACATAGCTTTTTTAGCTGTAAATTTGTGTGTGAAGAATCACATTTTTATATTGTTACAAATATATCTCAATTGTAGTTGTAAAGAAAGGAAACTTATTAACAACTATTTGGCAAATTTGCGCTTGCGAAAGTAGGTAAATGCCAACCCAAAAATAGCAAGGATTGCCAACGGAAGTCCAATGTTTATCCATTGCCAGTACGATTTCTCCGCAATTACTTTCTCCGTATTTAAAAAGGCTAATTTTAATTCTTTGGATCGAATGTTTATAAGTCCGTTGTTGTCGAGCAAGTAATTTACCGAATTTAATAGAAATTCTTTGTTTCCATATTGACGTTTTGTGGCAATATCAAAGCCTAATTCTTGTGGTTTTCCACGTGTCACTTGATTTTTAATCACGTCGCCATCTGCAATGACTACCATTTTAGATTCGCCTTGTTCTTTGTTATTTGCGTATTGAAATGGTTTGACACGATTTTTATACACAGATTCAAAAGTTCCTTCCACTAAAACCGCTAAATTTTGATTGCCTTTTCCAAGATATTCTTCTAGTGTTGGCTCGTTTTCAATTACAGAAAGTGAAATTGGTTTTGGAACGCCTTCTAGTTTAGAAGTTTCTGAACTTTTTAATAGAATCGTCTTTTTTGTGCTACTTTTTAGTGTATCAATTTGGTTTGCAAACTCAAAGCGTACCAAGTTGGTGTTATTCGTAATTGGATGTTTTTCAGTAGGTTGCACTAACGGATTGTAACGCCATTGAATCGGTAAAAACTGCGTATTATTTCCTTCGCCAACTGCCATCATAATGGGCGCACATTGCATATCATTCACCAATTTCGGATTTATTCTGATGCCGTATTCAAAGAAAAAATCATTCAGGCGTAAATCTCTTGGGAATGCTAAGGTGTTGCCATTTCCAGTATACAAACTGTCCATTTCTGCGAGTACATTTTCTACAAGCCATAGCGATTTTCCACCACCAACCGTATATTGATCTAAAATATATTTTTCTTGATCTGAAAATGCTTTAGTTGGTTTTGGAATGATGGCTAAATCAAAACGTTGTAAGTTTTCCAATGATTTTTCAGGATTGTCTGGAAACGCACTCAAATCAAACGGTGCAATTTTGTAATACTCTTTCAAGGTTTGTAAAAAACTGGTAATGTACACATCGTCCAATTCGCCATTTCCTCTTAAAATTGCCACGGTTTGTTTCTCGATTAAGGTTAATTTGGTAAACGCATCCGCAAACGCATATTCTAAATGTTGTACCGAACCCGCTATTTTTTCATCATCCGAACTTGCTAAATTGTTTTTGTATAAAGCAACTTTTACCGTTTTATTTCCATAATTCGCAATTGCCCATGGATACACACTTTCGCGCGAAATTTTATTCGTAGCTTCTTCCGTGATGTACGTTGGCGTCATTCCGTTTGTATTCAGGAATTCTTCTGCATTTTCTTCAATTGGATCAACAAAACTATATTTTACATTGGAATTATACGCTGAAAATTCTTCTAATAATTGTGCTGTTTCTGTTGCCAAACGTTTATAATCTGATGGCAAATCACCTTTTAAAAATACAGTTACCACAATTGGTGAATTTACTTCAGCAATCGTGTTTTTGGAAGCTTCTGATAAGGTATAACGCTTATCTTGTGTTAAGTCAAAACGTGTAAATATACTACATGCAATTGCATTTAAAATGAACAAACCGACAAGCACCAACAGTATTTTGATACTAATTGAAAGTTCTTTTTTGGGCTGCGCTTCTTTTTTTATATTCATCGTTTTTTTAATTGTAATACGGTTAGAAATAAAAAGAAAATCGTTACACTTACAAAGTAGACCACATCGCGCGTATCGATCACACCGCGGGCAATGCTATCAAAATGTGCTTTCATGCCTATATTTTCAACCAGACTATTGAAATCGCCAAAGAAATCAGCATTTGCAATGCCTTCAAATCCAAAATAGAGTAGGAAACACAGAAAAACTGCGACTAAAAACGCCACAATTTGGTTTTGTGAAAGTGTGGATGTAAATACGCCAATACTTGTGTAGGCAGCAATTAAAAATAACAATCCAAAATAGGCCCCAAGCGTACTTCCAATATCTAAGTTTCCTTCCGGATTTCCTAAGGTCCAAACCGTGTAGACATATAATAAGGTTGGAATTAACGCGAGTAAAATTAGCACAAACGCACCAAAATATTTCCCAAGAACAATGTGCCAGCCTGAAATTGGTTTCGTCAACAATAATTCGAGCGTTCCTAAGCGTTTTTCTTCCGAGAAACTTCGCATGGTAATGGCTGGAATTAAAAAGATCAAAATCCAAGGTGCTAAGGTGAAAAACGGCGTTAAATCGGCAAATCCGTAATCGAAAATATTGAATTCACTTTTAAAAAACCATAAGAATAACCCGTTGAGAATTAAAAATAAGGCAATTACTAAATATCCTACGGATGAGGAGAAAAAGGAATTGATTTCTTTTTTGAGTATGGCTAACATTTAGTTCTTTTTTAATACAATAATATCTTGATATGATAAGGTATTTTCAGTTCTTCCAGACCAAGTGCCAGGAAAAAAGTTGACAATTTCGAAGCCTTTTGCTTCAAAGTGTGCAAAAATATAGTCTTTTTTATAAGCCACATTGGCTTCTTTTACTTTTTCATTCATCAACGCAAAATCTTTGTGCTGTATGCTAAAATTCATGTTGCTCGATTGCATAAATTGCGTAGATGTTTTATCCAAAATAAAAAACGTCGCCAAGCATATTTTATCTGTCGCTAACACACGATGAATTTCAGTTAAATAATGCAACACGTCGTTTGGCATCATGTGTGTAAATACAGAGGTTAAGAAGGCAAAATCGAAACTTGCATCTTGGTAAGGAAATGTAAAATTCTTAGCTTCTTCAGATGTATTTAAGTTGTATAAATCGTTTTTTAATGGTGTAAATGTAAACGTAAAGTTTGGATATTTTGAAGTGATGTTTTCTGTACACCAATCGACACCTTGCGCTACGACATCAAACCCTTTGTAACTTCCTTCTTCGTTTAAAAATTTGGTAAACGGAATTGCCATACGTCCGATTCCTGAGCCAATGTCTAAAATTCGACTGTTCGGTTGAATGTTTCCATAGGTTTTAAAGTATTCAAAAAAGGTTTCACCAATTTCGATATAATTTCCCGGACCTGTATAAATATAGCCTTTTGGCGGTTCGAGTTCGTGCCGTTTTCTAAAAAGATCAATCGGAAAATATACGATACGTCTCAGTAATAGTCGTTGTTTGGGCGATAAACTATAGTATATTGATCGTAACATATATTTGTAAAATGTATTTTCCGTAAAGGAACGTATTAGTGTGTAACGTATGGTTATGGTTTCTAGTATGATTTTTAGGATAAACTAACCAATTTATCAACACTCCACGCTTGTGGCTTGTCATTAAATAATGCTTTGGTTTGTTTCCAAACATTTTTAAACAATTCTGAATTGCGATAGGCTTCTAAGTTATCAACATGTTTCCAGTGACTATACGTAAAGAAAATTTCAGGATTTGTTTGATCTTGATATAATTCTAAAAATTCACAACCTTCTCTATTTTTTATGGCTTCTTTCTTTTCATCAAATAATGCTAAAAATGCGGGAATATGTTCTGAATGAAAACTCATTTTTACAATACGTACAAACATGTTTATGCTATAAAATTAATGGTTATGGTATCTCTAAATCGCAAACCAAATAGGGTAGAAGCGCTACCAACGGTTTGCGGATTGCTTTTATAAATGGCTAATTCTAAAAAGTTTGCGGAATTAAATAAGGCTAGTTTTTTGCCGTCTTCTTCACGTTTGTGACGTTCTACGGTAAAATTGATACTATCGCTGTATCGTTCATGAATTTTTTTGAATTTATAATTGCGTGCCGAAATTTCAAAATTTCGTCCTTTTCCAACTTCTTTAAATATTTTTCGCGTGATATTGGTTACTACATTTCCATAATTGTCAATATAAATCACGTTGCCAATAATCTGTGATTCATCTGTATTAATCACAGGTTTTATATCTGTAAGATGTTTTATTTCATGAATTGTTTTTCCAATAACTTCCAACGTTCCGCCGCGTGCGATGTGACAAGCAACTTTAACAAATACGTCCAACACAGGGAAATTTGTTTCAATCCGATCGTGAATATTGATTTCTACAATCTTTTCAGGAACAATCTCAGAAGCAATCAAACTCATAATTCCATTATTGGCACATACAAAAAAATGACCGTCTAACTTTACGGCAATATGTTTATTTTCAGGGTTCAATTCTGAATCGATTCCAACAATATGAATACTTCCTTTTGGGAACGTATTAAAGGCATTTTGAATGATATAGGCTGCTTCTGTAATGTTAAAAGGATCAATACTGTGTGAGATATCAACAATACGAATATCATTCAGCTCACTATAAATAGCTCCTTTAACTGCGCCCACAAAATGGTCTTTCTCCCCAAAATCAGTTGTTAAAGTTATTATTGCCATTGGCGAATTGTTGATATTTTTTTAAACTTAATATAGTAAAAAATGGTAAGTTTGTGATGCAAATCTAAAAAAACAAAACGGAATTCTAACCTTAATACGAGTCGCTTTTGAATGAAATTATTTTTGAACTTTCTGAGATCAGTCCAAGAGAGTTTTTTGGTCACCAAAACACCAACATAGAATTGCTGAAAAAATACTTCCCCAAACTCAAAATTGTAGCAAGAGGAAATAAAATTAAAGCATACGGAGATGAAGCGCTACTTGAAGAGTTTGATAAGCGATTAACCATGTTAATGGAACATTTTGCGAAGTACAACAAAATTGACGAAAATGTCATTGAACGTGTACTTACAAGCCAAAGTACCAAAGATTATGAAACGTCTGCCGAAAGTGGTTTGGTATTGGTACATGGAACGAATGGAAAGTTAGTGAAAGCCATTACTGCAAATCAACGGAAGTTGGTTGAAATGATGAATAAAAACGATATGGTTTTTGCGATTGGTCCTGCGGGAACAGGAAAAACCTATACAGGAGTTGCTTTAGCTGTAAGAGCTTTGAAAAATAAAGAAGTAAAACGCATTATTTTGACGCGTCCTGCGGTGGAAGCTGGCGAAAGTTTAGGTTTCTTACCGGGTGATTTAAAAGAAAAGCTAGATCCGTATATGCAACCGTTGTATGATGCGTTGCGCGATATGATTCCACCAGAAAAACTAGCTCTTTACATAGAAAACGGAACCATTCAAATTGCGCCGATGGCTTTTATGCGTGGTCGTACGTTGGATAATGCTTTTGTAATTTTAGATGAAGCACAAAATACGACACATGCGCAAATGAAAATGTTTTTGACCCGTATGGGGAAAAATGCAAAATTTATGTTGACCGGCGATCCCGGACAAATAGATTTACCAAGACGTATCATTTCTGGATTAAAAGAAGCCTTGTTAATTTTGAAAGATGTAAAAGGAATCGGAATGATTTATTTAGACGACAAAGACGTAGTTCGTCACCGATTGGTAAAAGAAGTGATAGAAGCATATCGAAGCATTGAACATCAGAACTAGAAAATATCGAATATTGAACAAGGAATATTGAATGTAGAAGTTTTTTTTGCTAAAGGCTAAAGGCTAAAGGCTAAAGGCTAAAGGCTAAAGACTTTTTTTTCAATCATTTAATTTTTCAATCTTTCAATTAAACAATACAATAATGAGTAATACAATAACCGCAACAAATTTTAATTTCCCCGGTCAAACGGCAAAATATACAGGAAAAGTACGCGAAGTATATACCATCAATGATGATTTGTTGGTCATGATTGCCACAGATAGATTGTCTGCTTTTGATGTCGTAATGCCGAAAGGAATTCCTTATAAAGGTCAAATTTTAAATCAGATTGCGACCAAAATGATGAAAGCTACTGAACATTTGGTACCAAATTGGTTATTGGCAACGCCAGATCCGAATGTTGCTATTGGTCATGCTTGTGAACCTTTCAAAGTAGAAATGGTTATTAGAGGTTATTTATCAGGTCATGCGGCACGTGAATATAAATCGGGAAAACGCATGCTTTGTGGTGTAAAAATGGCAGATGGAATGATTGAGAACGATAAATTTCCTTCGCCAATTATTACACCAGCCACCAAAGCAGAAATGGGCGCGCACGATGAAGATATTTCACGAGAAGATATTTTAGCACGTGGAATTGTTTCGGAAGCAGATTATATTCAATTAGAAAATTATACCCGTTTATTATTTGCAGAAGGTACAAAAATTGCCAAAGAGCGCGGTTTAATTTTAGTAGATACGAAATATGAATTCGGGAAAACGAAAGACGGTAAAATTGTATTGATTGACGAAATTCACACACCAGATTCTTCACGTTATTTTTATGCAGATAGTTATCAAGAATTGCAAGATCAGCAAGCACCACAGAAGCAATTATCGAAAGAATTTGTACGTCAATGGTTAATTGGCAATGGTTTTCAAGGAAAAGAAGGACAAGAAGTTCCGTTGATGAGTGACGAATATGTCAATTCTGTTTCTGATCGCTACATCGAATTATATGAAAATATTACAGGAGAAACGTTCGAGAAGGCAGATATTTCAAACATTCTCGATAGAATAGAGGAGAATGTAGTTTCTTTTTTGAGCAAATAAATCTCAAATTGTTTGAACATACAAAAGCGGCATTTTTACTACAAAAATGCCGCTTTTACTTTATAAAGAAATATTACTATTTTATCTCTTTCATTGCATTGTCAATTAAGGTTTTCAAGTGCGTTTTGTGCGCTTTTGTTCCTAAATCACCAAGATTGTTTGCTGCAAATGATCTAATGGTTTTTAAGTTATAAATCGCCATAGATTTTGCAACATTACTAAAACGTCCATTTGATTTTCCTGTCAACATTTCAATCAACATGTTAGTATATTGTAACTGTAAATTCTGTCTAAACGTATTTACAGAAGTATTAATATCTGCATTAAAAATAGCTTTGTTTAAGTCCGTCATAAACTCTTGAAGTTTGTATTCGTTTCCATACAATTCAGAATCTACAATACGTTGCAAAGTGTTTGGATGTAAGATGTGAAACAAAACACTCATTTGTCTACTTAAAGCTGCATTGTGAATTTTTGGATCTTCTGGTCCACTGAAAAAGTTAAATCCTCTACGTTGTCTTGCTAAGTGTGTATACAAATCTTTAGGAACATCGTTTGCATTTGGTGCAAATAAATAATCTTTTAAAGCATTCATAGCTCTTTTTTGATCGGCATAACTTACAGGCGTATACGGTTGCGTTCCGCCAACTTGACCTTGCATAGCTCTATCGACATACACACCGCCAATAAAGCGAGAAATTACGTTAAAAGCACTCGATTTTTGACCTTGTAAAACATTGTATGCATATACTAATTCCTGATACGATTTTCCATAATCGCTATACTTTGCGCGCAATCCTGAAGTCATATCATTTACCAAGTTGATTCTATTTACAGAATACGTAATTTGATCATTTGATAAATCGCCCACCATTACTCTTGGATCAATTCCTTTTCCTTGACTTCTCATGTCGTCCGCATCATTTCCGAAAATTAGTTCAGGTTCTGTTGATCTTTTTAAGATATCGTCTAATTCTTTGTACGTGGTAACTGGCTTATATCCAAACTCAATTGCCCAAAGGTCGTAAGGTCCTAAAGTTGTTGTAAAGTAATGTCCTTGTTGTGTTCTATCATTTGTGACATTGATAGCTTCATAATCCATTACAGAACCGGTCAATGCTTTTCCTTGAATGTAGTTTTTGTCAGCTAATTGTGCAGGTGTGTGCAATTGACTAGATTTCATATTATGATTGAGTCCTAAAGTGTGTCCAACTTCATGCATAATTAAATGTGTCAAACCTTCATTACGTAAGACTTCTTTATCATCTTCGGATGCATTCATTAAGGTCAATGCAGTAGTTCCGAATACACTATTTTCATGCATTAAATGACCTAAAGAGCAATAGTTTTGTTGCTTATTGAAGTTTTGTAGTGTTTGTTCCGCTTTGTCTAAATCTTCAAAAGTGAATGAATTCAAGGTTTCAAACAATCGATTATAACGAACTCTATTGGTTTGATGTGTATATTCTAACATGACATCAGCACCCAAAATTTGTCCAGTTTTTGGATTTACAAAACACGGTCCATATCCACCAAATGGAGGTCTTGGAGAAGATGTCCAACGGAGTACATTATAGCGAATATCTCCAGCGTCCCAATCAGCATCGTCTGGTTGTACTTTGACAACCATCGCATTTTTAAATCCTGCTTTTTCAAAAGCAATATTCCAACGTAATACAGCTTCTTTAATGGTTTCTCTATATTCAACAGGTGTTGTGTTTTCAATCCACCAAGTAATAGGTTCTACTGGCTCAGAAATTGCCGCAGTAGGATCTTTCTTCTCTAAATGCCATCTGTGAATTAAATCTTTATATGGGGTCACACTTGGCGTTGTCATGTCGGTAACTTGCGTTGTAAAGAATCCAACTCTTGGGTCATCATATCTAGGTGTATATGTGTTTTCTGGTACTTGAATTAAACTGTGATTTACCTTTATCGTGACATTTCTTCCATCAGTAACAGCTTCTGATCCGCTGTTTAGTACGGAAGGACTAGAATATACATATTCAATAACGACATCCGTATTTTCTGAATAGTTTTTAATCGCGTTGATTTTAGATTTTCCTTTGTCTAAGTTTCCTAAAGAAAAATCAAAAGGTCCTTGCCCTGGAAAACGAGGTGATTTTATTTGCGTGAATGTTTCTTTTAAAAATAAATCATCTGCTTTTATCAAAAATAATCCTTTTTCATCATCACTTGCTTCAATTTTTAAGCTCGCCATTACACCTTCACTAATGTTTGCATCAGCAGATTTGGATAAGGCATTATTTGGATCAAAATAGAAAGAAGTATTTTTGGCTACAAACTCAATTTTATCAAAATATTTTTTAACCGTAAATAGCTTGGAACCTCCGTAAGCGCCTCTAAATGCACCTGCGTCCAAAACACCATCTCTGATTTGAGTAAAGTAAATAAACTCTTTTTCAAGCTGTTCTTTTGTGATAACCATTTGAATACTTCCTGTAATGGTATCTTGATACATTGTAAAAAGACCTTCAATTTTTTTACTTTTTTTGGTTAAATCTTCAATCGTTTTTTCCGTCGATTTCTTTTTTACTTCTACCTTTTCTGTGTCGCCTTTTTTGTCTTTATTCCTTTTCTTTCGTTGTGCATTTGCATCTGGAATGGCTAAAAATGCTAATAACAAAACCAAAACAAAGAATGTTTTGTTTGTTGATTTTGGTTTAAATGTCATACTTTTTTTGTTTTAGGATTGTTTTTAATAAAGAACTCATCTTGACTTTTGCTATTCCCTAAAAAATGGTGCAAATCCGTTCATATTTTGTTACTTTTCTTAGTCGTATCGCTGCTATGACTTTCAAAAAGTACCGCATCTGAACATATTTCTACTCATTTTCGGTCAAATAGTAAAATTCAAGATGAGTTCAAAATCAAAAATAACTTTTTGAATGTGTTTTATTTCTTAAAAGGAAGTTAAAATGATGTAAACGTTTTATTTTTAAAACAAAGAACTCATCTTGACTTTTTCTATTCCCTAAAAAATGGTACAAATCCGTTCATATTTTGTTGCTTTTCTTAGTCGTATCGCTGCTATGACTTTCAAAAAGTGCCGCATCTGAACATATTTCTACTCATTTTCGGTCAAATAGTAAAAGTCAAGATGAGTTCAAAATGTAGTTTTTTAAAATGCAATTGTTGCATCTTAGAAAATAATATCAATTATTCTTTGTTATAAACGTAAAAAAAGTATATTTCTCGCAAGAATATAAAATGCCACTATGTATCGTATTTCATTATTATTTCTGTTGAGTTTTTGGGTATATTCTTGCACGGAAACCACTTCGCAAGAACCTACTAAGCCAGATATTTCAACTATTTTGGAACAAGCAGAACAAGCAGTTTTAGCATATCAAGGGATTGAAACGGATTCCATAATGCAACTTCGCATGGAATATTACCATAAAGCAAACACATTCAATGATTCCGTTCATAAATATCGTTCACATTTTTATTTAGGTGCGTTTTATCAAAGTAGAGGAATTTATAAAGATGCGATGTCTGAATACGAAAAAGCATTGCAAAATATTTCTGATGATATCGATAGCGCACGTTATATTCAAACAAAAATAGCCATTACAACCACCGAAATTGAGCTAGGAAATAAATACAAAGCAGGAACTATTTTGTTAGATATTTATGAAGTTGCTCGACGAAATAAAAGAACTACACAATTGATCAATATCAATGGAAATATGGGAATATTGGGCTTGGAACTTAAAAATTATAAAGAAGCCAAAGAAAGTTTTAAAGAAGCAATTATTACTATTGAAGATAAAAAACTGATCGAGAAAGATGAAATTGAACATGTAGAAGATTACATCAATTATCACATGTTTTTAGCCAAAACATATCAAGCAGAAAATAAGATAGATTCAGCATTGTTATATATAGATAAAGGAATTAGTATTGCCGATTATTATTATGATTTGGAAGGAAAAGCATATTTATTTGAGTTAAAAGGGAAAGCATATACGGCAAAAAAATGGTATCCAGAAGCCTATCAAAATCTGCAAAATGCAAAAGCTATTTTTGAAACTTTAGAAAATGACAAACAGATTTCTAAAATCATTTATTTATTGGCAGATTATCATGTTGAAAAAGGAGAATATTCGGAAGCGTTGGTTTTGTTGCATCAAATAGAAACTCGTTATAAAGAAAAAAAGGTATTAATTGCTGATTATCATGACGTTTTAGTGTTGCAAGCTGAAATTTACAAGCGAATGAAACAGTTTGAAAAAGAATCGATATATCGACAAAAATCAGCAGAGGTAAACGATAGTATTCTTGCAAATGGAAATAAAGAAACGGTCATTCAAACCGCCACGAAATACGAGATTGAAAAAATAAAAAATAAATTTGAAGCCCAACATCAAAAAGATGAAAAACGATTCTATACTTTTTTAAGTATCGCTATCGTTGTGATTGGAATTTTTAGTTTTTTATTATACCGACAATTTCATAAAAAAACAATCACAATTGCCGAAGAATCAAAAGGAAAAGATAAAAAAGAAACTCAAAATGCCATAAAAAGTGATAAAACTGTAGATGAAATTCTTCAAAAATTGAAACATCTTGAAACGCAAGAATTTTACCTGAATCCGAAGTATAATTTATATGCAACAGCTAAAAAAATAGAAACAAATACGACGTATTTATCGAGCATTTTGAATACACACAAAAAAATGACGTTTACAGAATATTTAAACAATTTGCGTATAGAATATACACTCAAAAGGTTAGAAAATGATAAAAAATTCAGCATGTATACGATCAAGGCAATTGCCAAAGAAGTAGGCTATAAGAGTCACGGATCATTCTCACGTGCATTCAAAGCTAAAACAGGCGAGAACCCTTCTACTTACCTCAAAAAAATACGCTAAAAAAGCGTGTTCAATTTATAAAATAGCAATACTTTTTTAACATACATTACACGCAGTTATGTATCTTGGTTCAAACTTAATACATATTAAATATGAAAACGCAACGAAAAATTTTAACACTCAAAAAAATACAAATCGCAAAAATAAATTCATTTACGATTATTGGTAGAGGTACTGAGGTGAATTCCACACAAGAATGTACAATACAAGAATCAAGAACTCCCAAAGGTGGACGAACACAAACCGATTCGTATGCAATAGACTGTGAATCTACGAATATATAAATTTCGAAATCATATTCCATATAAAAAGGCTTCTCAAAATCAAATCAAGAAGCCTTTTTTTAATAATATTTAGGATAAACTTATGAAGTTTGACTGTCATCACATGTGTATACTTGAAGACAAGCAATTTCCGATCGGCAACAGAATGGTCCTGTTACACGTCCTGCACAATCGCATCCACACTTTGAAAGGTTACATCCGCTAATACCTCCATTAATTTGACTTTGAGCTTCTTTAGAAATAGCTGTTACTCCTGCAATGTTTAAAATGTTTTTTTTCATGATCTTAATTTTAAAATAATCCTTACTCTATTATAGGTTTTTCAGGATACACCTTTTTCATTTTTATACTTTTTTCAAGTAAAAAGGCTTATATATCGCTTCCGCAAGTATATACTTGTGGACATCCAATATACCAAGGACAATATTTTGGTCCTGTTACACGTCCTGCACAGTCGCATCCACATTTTGATAAATCGTATCCTGCACCACCGTTAATTTGACTTTGTGCTTCTTTAGAAATAGCTGTTACTCCTGCAATGTTTAAAATGTTTTTTTTCATGATTTTAATTTTAAAATAATCCTTACTCTATTATAGGTTTTTCAGGATACACCTTTTTCATTTTTATAGTTTTTTCAAGCAAAAAAACTTCCGATTTGTATCAAGAAGCCTTATCATACCTCAAAATATAGTTGTATGAGTTAGAACTATATTTAATTTTTACAAGTCGTTAACAAGTATATATTTGCGGACAAGAGATATACCAAGGGCAATATTTTGGACCTGTTACACGTCCTGCACAATCGCATCCGCATTTTGATAAATCGTATCCTGCACCACCGTTAATTTGACGTTGCTCTTCTTTAGAAATTGTATTAACTCCTTTGATGTTTAAAATGTTTTTTTTCATGATTTAATAATTTAAGATTTTTAGTATTTATTAAATATAAGTTGAGAATTCATTTTAGAAAAACATTTGCCTTTCCATTTTACAAAATGAATGATTCAATTTATAAAACAGAAAGGATAAATTCGCTTGAAAGTATAGCAATCAAACCTAAAAGTGCTCTATATTTGCCACGTCAAAAACAAGACAGTGATATTACAAGAGTACACTAAGGAATTCCGTTACAATTTAAAGCTTGCCTCTCCAATTATATTGGGAATGTTAGGGCATACATTTGTTGGTTTTGTAGACAATGCAATGGTGGGACAATTGGGAACTGCCGAACTTGCCGCTGTTTCTTTAGGAAATAGTTTTTTATTCATTGCCATGTCTATCGGAATTGGTTTTTCTACGGCAATCACTACGTTGGTAGCCGAAGCAGATGCAGAAGGTGATAAGCAAAAAGTAAAAGGAGCACTCAAACACGGTTTGCTACTTTGCACCCTAATTTCAATCATCGTTTTTATAGGAGTTATGTTGGCAAAGCCATTGATGGAGCAAATGGATCAGCCAAAAGAAGTAGTCGATTTAGCAATGCCATACCTAAATTTGGTGGCGGCATCGTTAATTCCACTCATCATCTTTCAGGCATTTAAGCAATTTGCGGATGGTTTGTCACAAACAAAATACGCAATGTGGGCAACATTATTGGCAAATGTAGTCAATGTTATCGTCAACTATTTTTTAATTTTCGGTATTTGGATTTTTCCAAAATGGGGCATCATTGGCGCAGCTGTAGGAACATTGGCTTCACGAGTAGTCATGTTGCTATTCCTTTGGTTATTATTACGTTACAAGAAGAAATTTAGAAATTACGTCACCAATTTTAACTTCAAAGAAATTAAAAAATCGGTACTCAAAAAAATCATTTTCTTAGGTTTTCCGTCTTCATTACAAATGTTTTTCGAAGTGGCTATTTTTACCGCAGCTATTTGGTTATCAGGTATTTTGGGTAAAAACCCGCAAGCGGCAAATCAAATTGCATTAAACCTGTCTTCTATGACGTTTATGGTGGCAATGGGATTGAGTGTTGCCGCAACAATCCGGGTTGGAAATCAAAAAGGATTAAAACGTTTTTCTGAACTGCGCAGAATCGCTTTATCGCTATTTTTACTAGTATTAATTATAGATGTTATCTTTGCGGCTATGTTTATGATATTTAACAATTGGTTTCCAACCTTATACATCAACGAAACTGATATGGTAAACATTATAGACAATCAGGAAGTAATTGTGATAGCGGCCAAATTACTATTAGTTTCCGCTTTTTTCCAAATTTCAGATGGAATTCAAGTGGTTGGATTAGGGATTTTACGTGGTTTACAAGATGTGAAAATTCCGACAGCCATTACATTTTTTGCCTATTGGGTTGTTGGTTTTCCAACTTCCTTCTATCTCGGATTGTATACCGATTATAAAAGTGCAGGAATTTGGATGGGTTTACTCGTAGGATTGAGTGTTTCTGCAATATTATTGTATATTAGATTTAATTATTTATCAAAAAAACTTATTAAAAATCAAGCTACTTATGGAGTTTCCTAAATTTTTATTGGGCGATAATACTGATTATCCCGATGCAATTTTTATCATACATACCGAATTTCCACGATTTATCATCAATTTAGAAAATGACGAAGTAGAATGGTTGGAAGAATTTGACAAAGAAGACGAAAAAGAATTGGAAACAGAAGCTGAAAACTTATTTCAAGCGGCGAATGATTTTTATGATCGTGAATTAGCACGCTACGAAGATTAATTTGTGACTATGATCGATCAACTCATCAATTACGACAAAGAATTATTTTTATTCTTAAATGGACTCGGAACGCCTACTTGGGATGGTTTTTGGATGTTCATCACGAATAAATATTACGCCATTCCATTGTATGCGTTCTTGTTGATTCTCATCTTAAAAACACACAAAAAGAAAGAAATATTCTTTACATTAGTCTTAGTTGCGTTATTAATTACAATCACGGATCAAACGGCAAATCTATTTAAAAAAACACTTTTTTTACGTTTAAGACCTTGCCACACAGCCGATTTAATAGAGCACATGCGTTTGGTAAAATCGTATTGTGGTGGGCAATTTGGCTACTTTTCGGGTCATGCGTCAAACGCGATGGCACTCGCAACGTTTATTGGTTTGGTACTTCAAAAACATTACAAATACCTCATATTCATATTATTATTTTGGGCGGCATTCGTTGGCTACAGCCGAATTTACATTGGTGTACATTTCCCTGGTGATGTACTTACAGGAATGATTGTTGGTGGAATTTATGGCGGAATCATTTTCAAACTGCGACAATTCTTGATAAAGAAATACGCTTAAATTTTATAGGTTTTATTTTAGTAAATTTTTCAAAAAACTGTTAATGAATTTATAAAGTGTATGTTAATGAAATCTATTTCAGTAATTTTATGAGATAACCAAATTAAACTTCATATCATGAAAAAGAAAAATCTTAATTCATTAAAACTGAACAAAAAATCAATTTCAAGCTTACACGAAAATCAACTAAATGGAGGAACTGGATCATGGTGGACAGATAATTCCATTTGCGATTGTGCAACCGAAAGAAACTGTACAGACACAGAATGTCATACCGTTTGGGATTGCGAATTGTAGAAAAAACAAAATATCATAAATTAAGCGAGCTTCGGTTCGCTTTTTTTATGCTTCAAAATGAAAATTTATTTTTGTAACAATTCCAACAACTGTTGCGCCGCATGAAATGGTGAAATCACACTATTTTCAGTCGCTTTGAGATAATCGTTTAAGACTTTTTTTACGTTGTCGTTGCTGTAAAAATTATGTTTCAAACGTTCTTCAATGGTTTGTAACAACCAAAAACGATTCTGTTGCTTTCTGTGATTTTCAAAATAGTTGTTTGCTTTTGTACTTTCATGAAATTCAGTAATCATTTGCCAAACATCGTCAATTCCATCATGTTGTATTGCAGAAGCGGTGACGACTTTAGGAAGCCATTCCGACGCTTTCATCGGATATAATTGTAATGCACGTTTAAATTCGGTTCGTGCCATTTGCGCACGCTTTATGTTATCTCCATCGGCTTTATTAATCACGATGGCGTCTGCCATTTCTATAATTCCGCGTTTAATTCCTTGCAATTCGTCTCCGGCACCAGCCAATTTCAACAATAAAAAGAAATCTACCATACTATGCACAGCCGTTTCACTTTGTCCTACGCCAACGGTTTCAATCACAATCGTATCAAAACCACAAGCTTCACACAAAATAATCGTTTCACGGGTTTTTCGGGCAACGCCACCAAGTGAATCGCCAGAAGCAGACGGACGAATAAAAGCGTTTTCGTCCTTTACCAAATCTTCCATGCGAGTTTTATCGCCCAAAATACTTCCACTTGAAATAGAACTACTCGGATCAACTGCTAACACCGCCACTTTTTTGCCTAGACTTGTTAAATGCTTTCCGAAAGCTTCAATAAATGTGCTTTTTCCAACACCTGGAACGCCTGTAATTCCTATTCGGATAGACTTATTGGCATGTGGTAAACACTTTTCTATAATTTCGGTAGCTTTCGCTAAATGCGTATTATTTTTGCTTTCTACCAACGTAATTGCTCGGCTCAAGGCGACTTTATCCTGATTCAAAATTCCTGTCACCAATTCATCTACAGAAGGTTGTTTTCTTCTGTTTTTTTGGATAGAAGCCACCGAAGCTTTATTGATAAAATTGGGTGGCGAAATTCCATCTTTTTCATGTAAAGCGGATGTATGTTGTTTTTTAGATGTCAAAAGTAGTTGGATGATTTAATAACAATTGTAACGAAATTACAATATATTTTTCGTTTTTAATGAAAAGATAGAAGGATTCAAAGCTTGAAAAATTAAAAGTATTCATGAATGTTTTACTCTAAATTTGTCACTTTGAGTGATTTTAGACTGAAAATCTAAAAAATCTAAGCAAGTATAACAATCTAAGAAGTCTAAAAAACTATCATTATTTTTTCAAAAATGAAACGCTCCAATTTTTAAATCGTCTTTAAAATAGCCAACAAACAAATTACATGAGTCAACAGCATTTAGGAATATTAAAAAAATGTATGCGAGGAAATCGGAAAGCGCAATTAAAGCTATACGATTTATATGCGGACGCGATGTATAGTATAACCTGTCGTTACATTCAAAATAGGGAAGATGCGAAAGACGTTATGCAAGAAGGTTTTTTGAAAGCATTTACACGTTTGCAACAATACAAAGGAAAAGTTGCTTTTGGAGCTTGGTTAAAGCGAATTATCATCAATCAATGTATGGATACGCTCAAAAAAAGATCGTTGGTCTACGAAGAACTAAACGAGCAAACATTGACAATTATTGACGATGATGATTCATGGGAAGTTGATGTTGATATTAGCAAGCAAGAAATTATTCAAGCCATTGAAAACTTACCTAACAACTATAAATATGTAATCCAATTGTATTTGATAGAAGGATACGATCATCAAGAAATTTCGGAAATTCTAGACATTCCGATACGAACTTCACGAACGCAACTTATGCGTGGAAAAAAGAAATTGAAACAATTATTAAATGATCATTTTAAACATAAAATATCATGAAAAAAAACATAAAAGAACTTTTAAACGAAAACGATCATTCTGAGGAAACACCAACGTTACCAACGGGACATCGGGCTGAGTTTTTACAAAAACTCTCCACAACGGAAGGAATTCCTTCTGAATTAAAACCATTTCACTACTGGAAAAGCATTGCTGCAGCATGTGTATTATTTCTGGGAATTGGAGCGATTATATATAGTAATTATGGTAAAAATGAAGCGGTAGAATCTTCACTTTTTACCGAAATGAAATCTATTGAAGATGCGTATTTAAAAGATATCGCTTCAGAATGGGAAACATTTCAATTAACGGCTAACGACGCGTATTTAGTCGAAAAATACAAAGAACGCTTGGAAAATTTAGATACATCCTATCAAGAATTAAAACAAGCTTTTTTAGTAGAAAAAAACAGTTTGACCACATTAGACAAAATGATTAAAAACTTGCAAATGCGTTTGACACTTTTACAGGAAATTCAACAACATTTAAAACGCTTACAAAATGAACAAAATAATATATAAACTACTCATTTTCTTTTTCATAGGTTCGTTTGGACTGATGGCGCAATCGCAAAAAAAGTATCAAAAAACGTTTTCAGTCGATGAAAACACACGATTGCTGTTTGAAACACAAAATATTGATGTAACCTTTAAAATTTGGAATAAAGATGAAGTGAAAATTGATTTTATGGTTGATTTTAAAAATTATTCGGAAGAAGAAATCAAACATATTTCTAACGGAATTATTGTCGCAGCTACAATGCAATCAACGATGGGCGATTCCAATTATTTAGAAATTCGGAATGCTTCGCCAACTTCTATTGGAAAGCTTTCGTATCAAATTAAGAGCGGAGAAATTCGCATTGACAATCTATTTTCAGAAAAAGAAAAAACCAATCAACATAAAACAGTCGCGGAGTTAAACAAAGAGATTTCGCAGAATAGCAACGGTTTTCAAGAGTTGGACGGCTATGTCGTTTTTAAAAATGATAGTGTAGCTTTAAAAAATATCAAAACCAGTAATCACAAGGAAATTCAAAGCATTCGCGCTACGTACGAAATTTATGTTCCTTCGTATATGATGATGGATTTACGTGTAAATCGTGCCAATTTACATTTAGACGGAACGTTTATAAACCACATAAATGCTTCGTTTCAAGAAGGTAATTTGCTTGCTTCCGAATTGAATAATGAAAAAAACAATATCAATTTTATAAACGGAAGTTTCAAAGTAAAAAAGATAGTTGGTGGAAATTACGCCTTCAAGAATGTTACAACGGGATTGATTGGTCAATTAGAAAACGTGATGATGCATACGGAGTTTTCAAAATTTAGAATAGGAGAGATCACAAAAAATGCCAAGTTCAAAGATTTTAAGAGTGATTTTCTAATTTATAATGTTGGAACTAATTTTAGCTCAATTACAATGTTTTGTGAATATTCTGATATAAAATTATATACGGTAAAAGATCCAAACTATTATATGGAAGCTTTTGGAAATAATGCTGTAATGAATGATAATGGTATGAAAATTATCATGCAACCGAACAGAGATGGAGAAAAGTTTAGAATGTTTTCACGTGGCAAAGACACTGAAGAAACTAAAAAAAATATGTTCAAACTTGATTTAACACATGGTTTTATCACGCTTCTTTACAATAAATAAATCATAAAAATACAAATGAACAAAATAATTATTTGCTTGATACTTTTCGCATGTACGAGCACAATATACGCGCAATCAAAACTAAACATTGGCGATAACATTCCTGAAATTCAATTGACAAATTTATTGAATTCTACTACGCCAGAAACTTCGCTTTCAAATCTAAAAGGAAAAGTTATTATTCTCGATTTTTGGGCAACTTGGTGTGGACCGTGTATTCCAGCTATGAAAAACTTAATCCAATTGCAAGACGAATTTTCAACCGATTTACAAGTCATCGGAATCGCAGAAGATAAACCAGAACGTTTGCAACGCTTTATAAACAATTTGCCTTCCAAAGTTTGGTTTGGTTTGCAAACAAAAGAATTACAAGCGTTATTTCCGTACAGAATTTTGTCGCACGCAATCATCATCAATCCCAAAGGGAAAGTGGTGGCGATTACTTCTACCGATAACATCACGAAAGAAATTATCAAAAAAGTAAAAGAAGGAAAGTCAATCTCATTGCCTTTTAAACAAGAAAATATCGAGTTTGATTACCAAGCAGATCCTTTTCCGCCAGAAAACAATCAAAATGAGCGCGTATTATTAAAAGGTAGAATTGCAGGTGTTTCATCATTCTCAAAAGGCTATTTGAATGATGAAATGTATAACGGAAAACGTTTAACACTTATAAATCAAACCATTCCGAGCATGTATCGATATTTATATAAAAAGAGCTATCACCGAACTATTTTTGAAATTGATGAAGAAAAATATAGCTATAAAGATCCGAAAAACAAGTATTGTTTGGATGTGATCGTAAAAACGTCTGGTGATGAAATGTATGCAAGAGGAATTCAAAAATTGAAGGAAACTTTTGAAGTCAAAGCCAAACTTGAAAAACGAACGATTCCTGTTTATATTTTAACGGTGACTGATGAATGGAAACTGAAAACACTTCAGGCGAAATCTGAAAAACGTGAATTGATGTTTCAAGGTTATGAATTTCATGGAAAAAAGATTCGTATACACGATTTTGCAAATTATATAGAAAATGAATGTCCAGTTCCTGTGGTAGACGAAACCAATTATCTAGAGTTTATAGACATTGATTTTGTGTATGATCCTCAGAAAAAAGATTCTTTTAAAGAAGAATTGGCAAAACTTGGCTTGAAACTTTCCAAAGCAGATCGAGTAATGGAGATGTTGGTGATTTATGAATAATTAGATATACTGACGCTTCGCTCTTGGACTAACAATCTATATAGAATCTAGCGTAAGCGAATGTATCTCAAAAGAAAAAAAGAAAAAAACGTATCCATTGGTACGTTTTTTTTAATTTATTGCAACATTAAAAAAATTGTAACGTCTTTAAAGATGTATAGCAATTAACCAACACCAAAACGGCCAACTAGCTAGTATGTTTCAAACCGAGCTCATCGAGAAGTGCAAGAATAACGACAGGAAAGCGCAACTGCAACTGTACAGGCAGTATTGTGAAGGAATGTTTATTGTTGCAAATCGATTCTTGAAACATACAGAAGATGCGGAAGATGCCATGCAAGAAGCATTCATCAACGCTTTTCAAAAGATCGATCAGTATACGGCAACCGTAAGTTTTGGTGCTTGGCTAAAAAAGATTGTCATTAATAAAAGTCTAGACAAATTACGAGCGAAACAACAGTATTTTTTAACGATTGATGAAGCGAAATTAGAAGTGATTTCTGATGAAGATGATTGGCAAACAAGTGATGATACAACTTTGTCAGACATCAAAACCGAGATTGAAAATTTGCCCGATAAATATCGAGTCGTCGTGATTTTATTTTTATTAGAAGGATACGATCATGAGGAAATTTCGGAAATCTTAAACATTTCATCAACGGCATCGCGGACACAATTATTACGAGGAAAAAGAAAATTGCAACAAGCATTAACAAAAAGGAATTATGGGACAGGATATTAAAGATTTGTTGAAAACAGAACAATTACACATTCAAAAAGAATTGTCAGACGGACACGAAGCACGTTTTCTAAAGCGACTGGATAAAGCCTTGCCAGACACAAAAACAGAATCGAAAAAGCGTTCTTTTAGGCTATATCAAATTGCTGCGGCTATTATTCTGATTGTTAGTTTAGGTGTTTTGGTGTATCAACAATTGAATATAAAACCATTGAATTCTGATGAAACTGTTGTTAAAAATAACTCAGAATCAAGCGATGAAAAGTTGTTAAGTTTAGGCGATATTTCTCCCGATTTAAAGAAGATTGAAGATTATTATGTAGCAAATATCAATTATGAACTCACGCAAGTGGAAGTTTCCGAAGTTGGAAAACAATTGTTCAATAGTTACATGAAAAAACTTTCTTTATTAAATGAAGAACAAAAAGTGCTACAGCTAGAGCTGAAAGAAATTGGCCCTAACGAGCAAACCATCAACGCGATGATTGACAATTTACAATTTAGACTGAAATTGCTATACCAATTAAAGGAAAAATTAAACGAACTAAAAAAATCAGAAAATGACGCATAAATCAAAAATTATTCAATGTGTATTCATCGCTTTGTTAGTGATCACAGTTGGATATTCACAATCAAAAAAACGAACAAAGAAGGAAGTTTTTACTGTCAATAAAGATGTTACTTTAGAAATTAACACCTCGCATGCAGATGTTGAATTTGATACTTGGAACAAGAATAAAGTAGAAGTAGAAGCTATCCTTGAAATTGAAGATGCTACGGAAGAAGAAGCCGAAGACTATTTTAAAAAATGGGATTTTCAAGCCATTGGAAATAGTGAGAAAGTAACGATTTCATCCAAAGGAAATAGTTCTTTTTTTGGTAGCGATGTACGATTTGCAGATGTAAACCCGGTTATTGTTGAAAATTTACACCAACCTTTTATTGTCGAAATCCCTGAAATAGCAGAAATTCCACCATTGCCAAGCTTGGTTATGGAATCCATGGAAGGAATTAAGTTTGACTATGAAGCTTTTCAAAAAGATGGAGAAGCATATATGAAAAAATGGCAAAAACAGTGGAAAGATGGTTTTGATGAAGAAAAATTCAAAAAAGCAATGAAAGAATGGCAAGAACAATTTCAAAAACAACAAGACGAACGTGGAGAGTTGCTTGAAATTGTACACGAGCAAACTGCCAAACTGAAAGAAAAGGAATTAGAGAAATTGGCAAAAATTAAAGGGAAAATTTCTTGGAACGGAAAAGCGTATAATGTTAAAGATTTTTTAGAGGAAAATTCAGAATTACTGGAAGAGTTGGAGTCTATGCAATTAAAAAACATAAAAAAAGGTATACATTTTAACTTAAATGGACATACAAATCAAGATGGTGTTTTCTATATTTCATCTGGAAATAAACATTTTAAGGTAAAGAAAACGATTAAAATAAAAATGCCTAAAAACGCAAAGTTAAAGCTGAATGTGCGTCACGGAGAAGTAACATTGGCTTCCACTAGCGAAAATATGAATGCAAAGCTGTCTCATGCAGCTTTGTATGCCAACGTGATTGATGGTGCAAATACGACGATAGAATCGTCGTATGCGCCTGTTCATGTCACCAAATGGAACCAAGGATCTTTGAAAGTTAATTTTATCGAAAATGTAGATTTGCAATTGGTAAATGATATTAACTTGATGTCTAATTCTTCTAACGTAAGTGTCGGAACGCTTGTAGAGAAAGGAATTATCAGTGGAACATTTGGCAATTTATTAATTCATAATGTGAGTGATACTTTTAAAACACTGGACATTATTTTAGAAAATACGGACGCGCGCATTCAATTGCCCGCTTCCGGATTTAAATTGTATTATATTGGTTCAAATTCGAGGATTACCTATCCAGAAACAGTGATTGGGACTGAAAATAAAACGCAGTTCAATACGATTGTTCGCGGATTTCAAAAATCAGCCAATACAGGAAGTGAAATTAATATCAATGCTAAATTTAGTGAGGTTTCGTTGCATAAGAAATCGTAGTTTATTTTCTGTCACATTTGAATCTCAATAATGTTCAAACTGAAAACCAGCAAGCGAATAACGAAAATTAAATTATAAATGTAAAATGCTAAGTTTTAAATGAAAAAGTATTTTTGACAACCAACTACGGCAAATAAATTTTATTCTTAATAGCGTAAATAACGAGTCCGATTCTATTTTTTACGTCTAACTTTTCAAAAAGCGCATCCCGATATCCATCAATCGTTTTAGGACTCAAACACATTTGATCTGCAATTTGTTTATAGGTCATTTCCGTACACACCAACTTCATAAATTCAATTTCATTTTCTTTAAGTTTTGTGCTATTATTTCCTTTTCCGTTCAACGAACCAATGAGAATATTAGTCACATGTTTGGAATGATAAAAACCATTCGTTACCACTTCATTAAGTGCCATTTCTAAAACACTTTTTTCTACATCTTTCATCAAATATCCTTTGGCACCAGCGCGTAACATTTGAATAATGGTACGTTCATCTTCTTCAATAGAAAGTCCAATAACATCTATACTCGGAAAATGTTCAGTAATCCAAGTTGTCGTTTCTATACCGTTCATGATAGGCATATTGATGTCCATCAGCACAATATCGGGCGTATTTGAATTTTCTTCTAAACGTGTAATGAGTTCTTTTCCATTTTTACATAAATAACATACCTTAAAATGATCAAAAGAATCAACCAAACCACCAATGGCTTGTGATAATAATACATGATCTTCTACGATAGCAACGGAATATGTTTTCAAGATATTAGTTTGTTTTACAATTCTGAATTCAGAATTATGAATTAATAATTATGGAATCTAAAGATAATGAATAATCGTCAGTTTAGTTCCTTTTTCTACTTGTGATTCCAGTTCAATTTCGGCGCCAATGAGTTTTCCTCTACTTTTCATGTTTAATAATCCAATGCCTTTATTGGGCTGATCTTCCGATTTATCAAAGCCTTTTCCGTTGTCTATGGCAACAATCGTTAGTTTTTTATTCTCATAAGTCAACGTAACATCAAGTTTGGAAGCTTTTGCGTGTTTGATGGTATTTGAAAAGAATTCTTGCAATATTCTGAACAAAATAATTTCAGCTTTGTCATCAATAATCTCTTCATCGCCATGAATTGTTAGTGTTGCTTCAATAAAATTTAACCGATTAAAGCGTGCAACTTCCAAGCCCAATGCTTCTGGCAACATGATATTCTTTAACGCATCTGGATTGATCAATTTTGAAAGCGCTCGCAATTCATTCAAACTCTTAGAAATTGTTTCAGTAACTTCTATAATGCCTTCGTTTTCACCTTTAATTTGATGTAATTGTATCTTGGCTAGTGTAAGAAGTTGTCCAATATTATCGTGCAATTCCCAACTTATATTGCGCAATGTTTGTTCTCTTATTTCTATTTGTGTTTCGGCAATAGCGTTTTCAAATGCTCGTTGTGCAAGTTGTTTTTCAGCTAGAAGGCTGTTTTTTCGCTTGATGAATACCAAGAAAAGTATAATAATAACAATAACTAATAAAATAAAAACTATTGTAGCGATAACTGCTGCTATTGCAGCTGCTGTTGTTCCTTCTCCACTTTGTAACTGCATATAAAGCCTATGATATATGATATATTAAGAATTAAATTTAAGCTTAAAGATAAAATATTCATCCATTCAAAGTTATCTTCATAGGTTTGAAAAAAGAATTTTCTAAAAATAAGCCATGGTATGATACCAATATTAAATAATAATACACCAACACTTATCCAAAACAAAAGATTTTGTTTAATTAGTAATACGTTTTCTGAGTTCATTATCTCTATAAAATAAAAGATAATCGAGATAATCAGGAAACAAGATCCAATTATAAATGGTATGAATACTAAATCAATCCAATAGTTTTCAAAGAAAATTCCATTTACAATAAATAGAATTCCATAAATTATTCCGAAATAGAAAATAATTTTTTTATATAATTTTCTTTTTAGAAAATGTCCGTAAAGGGAAAAAAGAAAAATAAAATTAACAAAAAGATAAATATTAAAATATATTGGATTGTTTTCACCTTTAATATCTGCTATGTATTTACCAATCAATTCATTAGCAACAACATACCACAATAATATCAAAAAGTATTTTAAATATGAATTTTTATATTTATAGAAATAAATGCTACCAACAATGGCAGCAATTATTTCTAGATAAAGAGTTATATCTTTTATTGAAAAAGTAAATCTATTTAAAAATTCTATCATAAGACAATATTAAACTAGCCTCTTGGTGGTGGTGGACTTAATTGCCCCAAATTAAACGATAAACTTGTTCCATTATCTTCCTCACCACTTTTTGCCATTGACTTTTGTACATTATTTTCAGTTGGTTTGTGACCTAAACTTATATTTACTTCATTTGCTCTTTTATCTGGATAATGTTCGTCTAATAATAAGTCTTTAATGACTTTGTATTTACCAATTAATGGCGATGAAGCATCATTTGGAATGATTGAAAATGGTAAATTTTTCATGTTGTGATAGTCTTCAGATAATTTTGTATCTATCGTAGGATTGAAGAAAACGGTTTGCTGATTTGGGTATTGTTCGTGTTCATTATATTTTCCAAAGTATACACGAATTCCAGATATTTTTGGATTATGAGGATTTAACTTTTCAACATTATCTAAATACTTAATATAGTCACGAATTTTTTCCATGGAAAACCAAACAAACTGTGTTTCTTTAAAATTAGGGTTATTCGGTGTTCCCTGCGTAGGATCATTTAATTTTTTTACATAATTATTATGTAAATTAATGGCGTTATTTACACCAATAGTTCCTTCAGGTGCTTTGGCATTAGGGTTTCCTGGACTGTTATGACCACTTAATTTTTTACAAATAAAATAACCAATTGCAATTCCAATAATGAGCGCAACAATTATCAATACTAAATTTTTCATAAGGTTGTAGTTTTGTGAGTCTTTTTTTATTGATGTTAAAATTAGCCAATCTTTCGAGATAAAAAACTGGAAATTGAAAATTGGGTGTTTTTCCCTTTTAACTAAAAGTGATAAAAATATGAAGTGAAGAAAAAAGCTACATTAGATCTTTAAGAAAAGTATAGTTGGCTAATAAAAGAAACTATATGTAAAGTAGAGTGTAGGTTTGGAGGAAGCTACTTCTAATTATTTTTTGGTGGTGGAGATAATTGCCCCATATTGAAAGTTAAACTTTCATCGTCACTAGCAGTTTCTTCTTTGGCAAAGAAATCATGTTGGAGATAATTTTTTAGCTTTTTGCCTTTTGTGTTGATAATTGTATGGTTTTCAGTACTTGCTGCTAAAAATAGAGTTTGTGCATTCGACTTTAATGCTAAAGCAGGAGTATTATCATATACACCAAAAAAGACATCAATACCTGTAATAGCTAACGTATGCTCGGCAGCTTTCTTGTGTACGTAATTGATATATCCCTTGATTTCATCCAACGAATACCATACGGCTTTGGTGTAAAAATCTTTGCTCACTTTTTTTGCAAACGGCTGAATATACTGTGTTTCATACTTATTAAATAACGTAACCGCTTCATTAAAAGAGATGTAACCGTTTGGTGACAAGACTAAGTGTTCACTAGTTTCGGAATTAGATCTTACGTTCAAATATTGATCAATATGCTTGAATGTTACAAATTCTCCGTTTTCAATCGTAAATGATTCTTGATAATCTAACGAAGCATTTTGTGTAGAAGGCATTAAAAATACGGTGCGTTTTCCGTTTGCATCTGCGCCAAATATAAAACTTGCACCTGTAATTGGAATATTTTTCGTAACAGCAATTGTTTCTAAGTGGTTGATATAGTTTGTGAGTTCTTGTAAATCAAAATGAATTGATTTGTCCTCAAAAGCCGTTTTTCCTTTTCCAATTACAGACATTCGTGTAGTTTGGTCATTTTGAAAAAGTGTGGCAGCTTTTGCATTAGAAATAATCTTCTCAGGCACTTCTAATGCTGAGTCTATATGTTCTTCGTAGTGTTGGTTTGTTTCACAACTTAGGAATAATGTAGTACACACCAATCCTAAAGAAGCAAATGAAATCATTTTTTTCTTCATGGTATTTAGTTTTACGATATTAATAAATGGTATTGAAAGAGATTCCGCTTTTCAGCAGAATTAATTCAATTAGCAGTTTTGAGTGCATCTTTGATACTGAATCAAGTTCAGCACAAGCTTCTCATAACTGAGTTTTATTAAAAGTCGCGACTTGTTGTGTAATTACTATATAAATGTAAAACAAAAGACTCTTACATAAGTGCGAAGATGTGTAACTGTCGTTTTTTTATGTATAGTTGTCAGTTATCTTAATAAAATGTTAAAAAAAGAGGTTTTCTAAAAAATTTAAAAGACGTTTTTACGAAGAATTTTTAATGCTAAAGCAACCTGTAAATCAATAACTTAGCTTCGATAGATTATTTCATTTCATTCGCAATGACGACTTTGCTTTTCAGATAGTCTCTTTACAACAATAATCAACATGAATTTAAAATAGATTAGTCTTCACAAATAGATATTCTTCCTTTTTCATCGTAAGAACCTTCAAAAGAGGTGAATAATTTTATCAAGATAAAATAAAATTTTGTCTTGATAACTTTACCAATTTATCTTGATAAAATATTTTTTTGTCTTGATGTTTTTGCAAAGTTATCAAGATGTTTTTCCAGAAAAGACTTGATGAAATTTTAAACCATAAAAAAACCGACAACATAAGTTACCGGTTTTTATTACTTCTTTAATGTTATACCATTTTCACTTTAAAATTACCCACAAAAACTTGGGCTTTTTCCTTTATTCTTCAAAATAAAATTTAACCGTAGCTATGGCTATGCTTGCATTTTCTTTTTTGCCTAAAGAAAAAATAACTGCCTTTTTATTGAGTAATTTTAAAGCAAAACTGGTATTACTTGCTAAATTTTACTCAAAATGACGTTTTGTAATACTTCAAAATTATGAATTCAGAATTCATAATTATTGAACCTAATGCGCCTCTTTTTTCAATAATTCAGGGAATTTCTTTTGAAAACGTTTTAATCTTGGAATAGAAACATTTCTAATATAGCCGTTATTAGGATTATTTGCTTCATAATCTTGATGATAAGCTTCTGCATCGTAAAACGCAGTATATTTCGTAACTTCCGTTGTAATTGGTCCATCAAAAACGTTGTCTGCTTTCAATTTTGCAATGTAAGCATCTACTATTTTTTTCTCGTTTTCATCTTTGTAAAAAATCGCCGAACGGTATTGTCTTCCCGCATCTGGACCTTGTCGGTTTAGTGTTGTCGGATCATGCGAACCAAAAAATACTTTTACAAGTGTTGCATACGAAACTACTTTTGGGTCATAAAAGACTTTAACTGCTTCTGCATGATTGGTTCTGCCAGCATTTACCAATTGATAGTTTGCTGTTTCAGCTTTTCCACCTGCATAGCCCGAAACGACTTCTTTTACACCTTTTACACTTTCAAAAATAGCTTCTACACACCAAAAGCATCCGCTAGCAAAGTACGCAGTTTCGTATTTTGACAAATCTTGTTGACTTAATTTTTCTTGCTGATGTGTTTCTTTTTTTCCAGTGTTAGAGTTGCAACTTAGTGTGAAGAATAAAATTGTTATAAATGTTAACGAAATTGATTTCATCTGTTTTTAATTTTTTTATTCAGTCGCTTGTAATTTTAAACCTTACGAAGAAATTAGAGCAACCAATATTTATTTTTCTCTTTCATGGTAAAGATACAAATTGAACGATTGTTTTTTTCTTAAAGAAAAGGGAAAATGTTTTTTAGACTATCTTAGACTTGATTAGACTTTTTAGACAAGTTAGCTAGTTAGATGTTTTTGTTAATGTAACAAAGTCTAATGATCTAATAAAAAAACGACTGCTCATCCTAAGATAAACAATCGTTTTTTGCTAACTAACAGTTCGTTTTTGATTGATGAAATCAATTATGCTTTCTCAACTAATTTTTTTGTTAAGAAGAAACCTGTAAATAATGAAATTCCACCGACTAAGAAAATAGTTCCTGGATACGCAACTTCTTCAGGTAAACCGAAAGATACATGCATCATGTTTCCAATAAAAATTCCCAATCCGATGCCCATCATTAATACGGCAACATTCAACACCAATACTTTCCACGTTGGCGTTAATGACTTTTTAGAACTGAAAAAAATGGATGCGTCTGCACCTTTTTCAATCAATGCCATACGTTCTTTATTTCTCGAAGAAATATACAAGTAGTAGACTCCGAAAATCACTCCTAAAATTGCAGGCATTATAATAACTTCTGATCCCATAATAATTGTTTTTTTAAAGTTTAGTTTTTATGTATTTGCCATTATGACGAACAGTTTTTTGTTTTGGTTACAGAAAATTTGAAAAAAATAAATTTTAAATGTAAAATGCTAAATTTTAAATTAAAAAGTAATTTTACCTAATACCTAAATAATTCGCAAAAAACTGTAACCATTATTCAAAAGTAGTCGTCTTAACTACAAATGACTCAAAAAACTGACCAAGACTATATTCTGGAAATTCGTTCTGGAAACGTGAATGCGTATGCGATGCTTGTAAATAAGTACAAGGATATGACATTTACATTGGCGTTGCGTATGGTTGGCAATCAGGAAGATGCGGAAGAAGTGGCGCAAGATACATTTGTAAAAGCCTACAAAGCCTTAGATTCGTTTAAAGGAACTTCCAAATTTTCTACGTGGTTGTACCGAATTGTGTATAATACGAGTTTGGATTACATTAAAAAGAATAAAAGAACTGTACATTCAGAGCATATTGATGAAATTCACGAAAGTGATATTGGAACCATGCAAGATGCGTTGAGTTATTTGGAAGCGAAAGAGAAGAAGCAAACCATAGAAAAAGCTTTATTACAGTTGCCTGAAGACGAACGTGTGCTGTTAACGTTGTTTTATTTTGAAGAATTACCATTGAAAGAAATCTCGGAGATTACCAAAATATCGTATGATAATGTGAAAATTAAATTGCATCGAAGCAGAAAAAAATTATATCATATCTTGAAAAATGTTGTAGAACCTATATATTTGAATCATGGAAGTAGAAAATAAAAAACTAGATCAATTTACGAAAGAAGTCATCCAAGAAGCTGGCTTGACAACACCTTCCGTAGATTTTCTAGCCAATGTAATGGCAGAAGTTTCCAGAGAAAAAGTTCCGGTACACGTGTACAAACCACTTATAAGCAAGGTAGGATGGATGCTTATAGGTTCATTATTTCTTGTTTTTGCGTTTGTGTTGACACGTTTTTCCCTTGGTTTTTCTATTTTGGGCGATTGGAATTTATCCAGTTTATTTATTGAAAAATACGATATTAAGTTTACCATTCCAGCAACGTATACCTATAGTTTCTTCTTTTTGTTAGTCTTCGTGATGATTCAAGTGACTATGATTAGCAAGCGATTTTCTAGGAATTTGGAAGGTTAGACTTGCTTAGATTGTTGGACTTCTTGGATTGTTAGACTTACTTAGACGGTTTTAGGGTTTTTATGGAAGCTTTTTTTTAATCTTTCAATTTTTTAATCCTTTCATCACAAAAAACAAAAACTCCCATGTTTCCATGAGAGTTTTGATATATTATAAGTGCGATAAAGCACTCGAAGCTTAAGTAATTGAGCTTGTCGAAATTACTCTTCCACAATCACCCATTGTCCTTTTTCAATCAATGGTTCTGCTTGTTTGTACTTTACCGTTTTGTTTTCGCCTGTCATAACATTTTTAATCGTAACACGTTCGTTACGACCAATTTTTGGCTTATCACGCACAATCGTTTCCGTTATTTGCGGACGTTGCTGCGATTGTTGCATGGCTTGACGATTTACGGAAGCTTTTTCATCACTATTTAATACTTCTTCTTTTGACGTTTTGTAATTTTCTTTTTTACGTCTTTGCTCGCGTGCTTCTTGGATACGATCTGGATTATTGTCTGCCAATTCTCCTTTGAATAAGAACGAAAGAATTTCACGATTTACTTTATCAATTACACTTTTGAACAATTCAAATGCTTCAAATTTGTAAATTAATAACGGATCTTTTTGTTCATGTACCGCTAACTGAACCGATTGCTTTAATTCGTCCATTTTACGTAAATGTGTTTTCCAAGCATCATCAATAATTGCTAACGAAATATTCTTTTCAAAATCATTTACCAATTGTTTTCCTTGCGAATCGTAGGCATCTTTTAAGTCACTAACTACATTCAATTCTTTAGTTCCATCAGTAAATTTTACAACAATACGTTCGTATTTGTTTTCAGGATTTTCATACACTTGTCTGATCACAGGATAAACCGCTTCCGCGTTTTTCTCCATTTTCTGATTGTAGTGTTTGAAAGCTGCGGTGTATACTTTTCCAATGATTTCTTGCTCTGTCATTTTTCCAAATTCGGCAACTGAGATTGGACTTGGGATAGAGAAGTAGCGAATTAACTCAAATTCAAAGTTTTTATAATCGTTTGCCGATTTGTTTGTTTGGGTAATAATTTCGGCAGTGTCATACACCATATTTGAAATATCAACCTTTAAACGCTCTCCGTGTAACGCATGACGACGACGTTTGTATACTACTTCACGTTGCGCATTCATAACATCATCATATTCTAATAAACGTTTACGAATTCCAAAGTTATTTTCTTCTACTTTTTTCTGTGCACGTTCAATAGATTTTGTCATCATGGAATGTTGAATGACTTCACCATCTTTTAACCCCATTCTGTCCATCATCTTCGCAACTCGTTCAGAACCAAATAAACGCATTAGGTTATCTTCAAGCGAAACATAAAACTGAGAACTTCCAGGATCTCCTTGACGACCAGATCGACCACGCAACTGTCTGTCTACACGACGAGAATCGTGACGTTCTGTACCAATAATAGCCAATCCACCAGCAGCTTTTACTTCTTCACTTAATTTAATATCCGTTCCACGACCTGCCATGTTGGTTGCAATCGTAACTTGTCCGGGCTTTCCAGCTTCTGCTACAATATCGGCTTCACGTTGGTGTAATTTTGCATTTAACACATTGTGAGGAATTTTACGAATAGAAAGCATTCTTCCTAGTAATTCCGATATTTCAACCGAAGTAGTACCAATTAAAACCGGTCTTCCTTGTTGTGACAATTGAGTTACTTCATCAATAATGGCATTGTATTTTTCACGTTTTGTTTTGTAGATTAAATCTTCTTTGTCTTTACGTGCAATAGGTCTGTTGGTTGGAATTTCCACAACATCTAATTTGTAGATTTCCCAAAATTCTCCTGCTTCTGTAACCGCCGTACCTGTCATTCCTGATAGTTTACGATACATTCTGAAGTAATTCTGTAAAGTAACAGTTGCAAACGTTTGTGTAGCATCTTCAATTTTTACATTTTCTTTTGCTTCAATCGCTTGGTGTAATCCGTCAGAATAACGACGTCCATCCATGATACGACCAGTTTGCTCATCTACAATTTTTACTTTGTTGTCCATCACTACATATTCTACATCTTTTTCAAAAAGTGTGTAGGCTTTTAGTAATTGACTTAGGGTATGAATACGTTCACTTTTTACGCCAAATTCACGGAAAAGTTCTTCTTTGAGTTCTACTTCTTTTTCTTTTTCTAGGTTTTGCGCTTCAATTTTGGCAATTTGCCCGCCAATATCAGGCATTACAAAGAAATCTTTATCGTTACTTCCCGTAGATAAATATTCAACTCCTTTGTCTGTAAGATCAATTTGATTGTTTTTTTCTTCAATCACGAATAATAATTCTGCATCTACTTTGTGCATTTCGCGATTGTTGTCTTGCATGTAATGGTTTTCTGTTTTTTGAAGGATTTGTTTGACACCTTCTTCACTTAAAAACTTGATTAATGCTTTGTTTTTTGGTAATCCTCTGAAAACTCTTAGAAGTAAGAAACCACCTTCTTTTGTATCACCTTCTTTGATTAATTTTTTAGCTTCCGCCAAAACGCCTGTTAAGTATTGACGTTGTTTAGCAACTAAATCTGCTATTTTTGGTTTTAATTCATTGAATTCGTGTAAATCTCCTTGCGGAATAGGTCCAGAAATAATTAATGGTGTACGTGCATCATCGACCAATACAGAATCGACCTCATCGACAATGGCATAATTAGGTGCGCGTTGTACTAAATCGTTTGGCGAATGCGACATATTATCACGTAAGTAATCGAAACCAAATTCATTATTTGTTCCGTAAGTAATATCAGCGGCGTACGCTTTTCTTCTTGCTTCAGAGTTAGGTTGATGGTAATCTATACAATCAATCGTGAATCCGTGGAATTGGAATATTGGAGCCATCCACGCACTATCACGTTTTGCTAAGTAATCATTCACCGTTACTAAATGCACACCTTTTCCTGGTAAAGCGTTTAGATATACAGAAAGTGTTGCTACCAACGTTTTTCCTTCTCCTGTTTTCATTTCGGCAATTTTACCTTGGTGCATGGTAATACCACCGATTAATTGCACATCATAGTGAATCATATCCCAAGTGACTTGCTTTCCGGCAGCGTCCCATGAGTTATGCCAAATAGCATTATCACCATCAAGTGTTACATAATCGTGCATTCCAGATAATTCTCTGTCGTACGGAGTTGCACTTACTTTTAATTGTGTATTGTGAGTGAAACGTTTTGCAGTTTCTTTTACCACCGCAAATGCTTCTGGTAATAGATCAAATAAGACAGCTTCGGTGATTTCGTATTCTTCGTCTCTCAATTTATCAATTTCTTGATAAATATCTTCTTTACGTTCGATATCAGAAGTAGCTTCTGCTTCTTCTTGTAGCGACGTAATTCTTGCATTATTTTCTTTGCACGCATCAGCGATTTGTGCTTTAAAGTATGTTGTTCGAGCCCTAAGATCATCAATAGACAACTTTGCTAGTTGTTGTTCGTGTGATTTTATTTTATCAATAATAGGCTGTAAGCCTTTGATATCTTTCTTGGATTTGTCTCCAACAAAAACTTTTAACATTGAATTTAAAAAACTCATGGTTTTATGTGGTTTTAGTATTAAACAAAAAAAAAGCCTCAATATGGAGACTTTTTCCTTGTTTAACTTGTTTTAATATTCATCTTCGTTCCAGAGATAATCATCATCTGTAGGATAATCTGGCCAAATTTCTTCGATAGATTCATAGATTTCACCTTCATCTTCTATTGATTGTAAATTTTCAACAACCTCTAAAGGAGCACCTGTTCTAATTGCATAGTCAATCAACTCATCCTTTGTAGCTGGCCAAGGAGCATCACTCAAGTGAGATGCCAATTCTAGTGTCCAATACATATTTTTTGATATTAATTTTTTGCAAAAATAAATTTTTAAATGAAAAAGTCAAGTAAAAAAATCATTATTTACACATTATTTTTATGAACGTATTTTAAAGGATGTTTATCTCTTTAATTATCAAATGGTTACGAATTTTTCTTCGGAATCCATTTTATCTCATTTGCTTGTAGATCATGGGACAACTTTCGTGCCAACACAAATAGGTAGTCAGAAAGTCGGTTTAAGTATTTTAGGGTATGTTCTTCAAAAGGTTCTATTTCGTAAAGTGCTGATGCTAAACGCTCTGCTCGTCTACAAACACAACGCGCTATGTGACAGAATGACACGGTTTGGTGTCCGCCAGGCAATACAAAATGTGTCATTGGTGGTAATTCAGCATTCATTGTATCCATTTCACGTTCTAAAACTTCAATGTTATCTTCTGAAATTCTAGGAATATTTAATCGATCTTTTCCATTTTTCAACGTTGCTTTTTCAGGATCGGTTGCTAACACAGCGCCAACCGTGAATAATAAGTCTTGAATTTCCATTAAAACCTCTTGATAATGCGGATTGATTTCTTGATCTCTAATTAAACCAATATGCGAATTCAATTCATCTACCGTTCCGTAACTATCAATTCGGATGTGATGTTTAGGAACGCGCGTCCCGCCAAATAGGGCAGTAGTTCCATTATCACCTGTCTTTGTATATATTTTCATCGTTTCTTTTCGTAGCTTTTTGGTTGTGATCTTCTTTTATTTTCAAAATGATCTTTTAGCTTTTTTTCCGTTTTTCTATTGTTTAAGTAGACAAGAAAAAGTCCGATAGAGACCGCAACAGGAATTAACGAATTAGTCATTTTTCTGTTCTTTTTTCTTTTCTAAATAATTCTGCTTAAAGTTTCGTCCTTTACGATTGTATAATTTGTTTTGATTCCGTTTATTATTGACCAATAAAAGAGGAAATATGATTATTACAATTATGAATGTCCAAATTAACATAGTCTAGTTGTTTTTTGTCATTAACATCGTTAAGTGCATACATTTGTATAAATGGCGCTCATTGGTTTGCGTTTGTTCCCAATCTTTTTGATGCAACTTTTTGATATAATTGAGTCGCTTTTCGGCGCTCATTGGAATTAAATTTAAGAAAAACGCCCATTTAGAACTTCCCAAAATCGCTCTGCGTTCCACAACCTTAAATTCGGTATGAAAACGTTGTACGGTTTTCTTTGAAAATGGCCATTCCCAATCTGCATCTGACTGAAAAGGCCTGTAAATTCCGCGAATGATGCGCAATGGCAAACTTGTTTTTAACGGATCATACGAGATGAGTTTTCCGTCATCAGCTAGTTTTTCTTTGAGTTTCCCGAATAACAAATCCAAGCTTTCAAAGTGATGCAACACGCCATACGCGTACACAATGTCAAAATCTGTTTCTGTAAATTCAGGCGATAAAAAATCAATTGCTTTGGCTTCTGCATTTGGAAAGTCTTTCAAGCGTTCGTTTAACTGTCCAATGGCTTTATCGCTCAAGTCAATTCCTAAGTAACTTTTAGCATGTTCGGCTAAGTATAAACTCAAATGATTTCCAGCATAACAACCTAAATCGAGCACTTTTTTATCGGACAAATCGCCTAACCAAGTTTTGTGTTTTTCATAGACTTGATCGTTGATTTTCAATTCTTTTCGAAAGTCAGATAGTAATTTATTTCGCATAAAAGACCAAACTTTTGTCGCAGCATTTTTCTTCTTTACATTATAGAATTCCTTCTGCTTTTTGTTGGTTTCTAAGACTTCTTGTAATTGTGTGTTGCTCATAATATTGCTCTTGGGACGAGATATTCACCTCAAAATTAGCTAAAAATTATAGTTTTTGAGGAATCCTTGGTGATTAATTCCTTTTTGATGACTGAAAAAGCGTTTCATATCACACACGAATCGTAAAATGTTCTTTGGCTTGTTCTTGACGAATAAAGACAAATCCCCAGAAAAATGTATCAATGGTGACAGTCACTTCAGGACGATTTTTAATAATTTCCCATGCTTCCGACATTTCTTTGCTCCAATGAATATCATCAAAAATAAAAACAGTATCGTTGAGTGCGGTTTTTACTAATTGATCAAAATAGTGTAAAGTCGCTTCTTTTTGATGATTTCCGTCGATATAAATTAAATCATAACTTATATTAGTGAGTTTTGAGAGTGAAGCGGAAAATTCATCTACATACAGATTTACATTGGTAAAATCGTATTTTTTAAATTGTTGCTGTGCGATGTTTGCCGTTTCAGGACAACCTTCTAAGGTAAAAACTTCACTCGATTCTTTCATCGCAATGGTTGCCATTCCTAAAGAAGTTCCGAGTTCCAAACTGTTTTTTATGTTAAAATAAGAAACGAGTCTTGCTAATAATTTGGCTCGTTTGCGTGTAATTCCTGCATTTTTTGCAATCGCAGAAACTTTTCGTTTGTTGGATGAAAATACTCGGCTTCCCGCACCAAAATCTTTGACTTCTATGGCTGTGTGATTGTTCAGTAAATCATTTCGATAATTCTCGATGGTTTGATAAATTTCTTTGGGTTTTTTATCATAGAAACATTTTGTCACCAAATCATACACAAAAGGCGAATGTACACCGTGCTGATTGGTCGATTTCATCAAAAATCTGAAATAGGCAACGATTTGATACCACATAGTTACCCTTCCATTTTTGCCGCCAATTCAAACCAACGTTCGGTTTTTTCTTCCGAATCTTTAATGATTTCTTGCAGTTTTAGTGACTTTTCTTGAATTTCATCTTGCGACAATTCGCCAGAAATAAATTCTTGTTCTATTTTTTCCTTTTTTTCTTCTAAACGTTGAATGTCTTTTTCCAAACGTTTGTATTCTTTCAGTTCGTTGTGTGTGAGCTTTTGCGTTGTATCATCTTGTCGCCACGATTGTTTTTCTTTTTTTTCAGTCGTTTTTGTTTCAGGTTCTGCGCTGTCTTCATACACACGGAAATCGGAGTAGTTTCCTGGGAAATCTTCCACAACGCCATCACCACGAAATACGAATAAATGATCGACAATTTTGTCCATAAAATATCGATCGTGAGAAACGACTAATAAACAACCTGGGAAATCGAGCAGGAAACTTTCCAAGACATTGAGCGTGACAATATCTAAATCGTTCGTTGGCTCATCGAGAATTAAAAAGTTAGGATTTTGAATTAAAACGGTACATAAATACAAGCGTTTGAGTTCGCCACCAGAAAGCTTTTCCACAAAATCATATTGTCGTTTTCTGTCAAATAAGAAACGTTCTAACAATTGCGCCGCCGAAATTAAGCGCCCTTTTTTGAGCGGAATGTATTCGCCAAATTCTTTGATGACATCAATTACTTTTTGACCTTCTTTCGGGTTGATTCCACTTTGTGTATAATAGCCAAATTTGATGGTTTCGCCTACAATTACTTTTCCTCCATCGGGTTGCAAACGACCTGTAATCATGTTTAGAAAGGTAGATTTTCCTGTTCCGTTTTTTCCAATAATACCAATGCGTTCGCCGTTTTTGAAGACGTATTCAAATTTGTCTAACAACACTTTATCTTGAAACGATTTGGAAATATTATGCAATTCCAGAATTTTACTTCCGACACGTTCCATATTGATTTCCAATTGTACTTCGTGTTCGTTACGACGTTTGTGCGCTTTTTCTTTGATATCGTAAAAATCGTCAATTCGCGATTTCGATTTGGTGGTTCGTGCTTTTGGTTGACGACGCATCCAATCGAGTTCTTTTTTGTATAAATTTTTGGCTTTGTCTACCGAAGCTTGTTCTGACTGAATTCGCGCTTCTTTTTTATCTAAATAATATGAATAACTTCCTTTGTAATTGTATAATTGACCGTCTTCTAACTCTACAATTTCATTGCAAACACGTTCTAAAAAGTAGCGATCATGCGTAACCATGAAAAGCGTAATGTTTTCCTTTTTGAAATATTCTTCGAGCCATTCAATCATTTCTAAATCTAAATGGTTGGTAGGTTCATCTAAAATTAATAAATCGGGTCTGTTGATTAATACGGTAGCTAAACCCAATCGTTTTTTCTGTCCTCCAGACAAATTACTTACTTTTTGTGATAAATCATCGAGTTTTAGCTTGGATAGAATTTGTTTGTATTGCGTTTCAAAATCCCACGCATTGTGCGCGTCCATTTTTTCAAATGCTTTTTGGTAAGCTTCTGCATCATCCGGATTGAGCAAGGCTTTTTCGTAATTGGCTATAATGTCCAATACCGGATTGTCGGAAGCAAAAATGGTTTCTTCTACCGTAAGTTTTGGATCTAAATTTTCGTTTTGAGAAAGAAATGCTACGTGAATTCCTTTTCGGATGACAATTCGTCCGCTATCCGCTTCTGCATTTCCCGTAATAATATTCAATAAAGAGGTTTTTCCAGTACCATTTTTGGCAATAAAAGCTACTTTTTGATCTTTATTGATTCCAAAAGATAAGTCATTAAATAATACACGTTCTCCAAATGACTTAGAGATATTTTCGACAGATAAATAATTCACTTGATAGATTTTTGTGCAAATTAAAAATAAAAAGATCATATAAGTCGCATAGAATTTTATTATTACTGCGTAAAACTTATATTTGCTCATTAAACAAATAGTTTTTTAATGAAAATGAAAGCCCTCATAGTTATTTTGATTATATTTTGTTTTATGACATCTTGTGTATCTAATAAAAACCTGACTTATTTTGGGGATAAAGCGGAACAAGAAGAACTGTTAAAGCAAAGTATAAAATTAAACGAGAAACCGTACAAGCTTCAAATAGGCGACCTACTGTCTATAAATATTAAATCTTCAGATCCGAAATTGGTTAAAATGTTTCAGCCAATAAATATTGAAAATGAGAATGCAGAACAATCAAGACAAGGTTTATATTACAATGGTTTTACCGTAGACATGCACGGGAATATTAAGATTCCATTTATTGGTGAAATGAATGTTTTGGGGTTTACTACAGATGAAATAGGAAAACGTGTGTATGATAAGTTGCTCGATGAGTATTTTACTGAAGAAGCAAATATTTTTGTAGTTATAAAATTGGCAGGTTTGCGATTTACAGTAACTGGAGAAGTTAGTGGAACGGGGATTTATACCTTGTATCAAGATCGTGTAAATATTATAGAAGCATTGGCAGCCGCAGGCGATATTTTGATGCTGGGAGATAGAAAAGATGTATTGATTATACGTCAATATCCTCAAGGTCAAAAAATTCATCATATCGATTTGACAAGTATTGATGCTATGAATTCTCCATATTATTTCATTAAGCCTAATGATATGATTTATGTAAAGCCTTTAAAGCAGAAATCATTAGGAACAGGAGCAACACTTATACAGTCACTTACCACAGTTGTTACTGTGTTATCATTGTTTACGAGCGTGTTATTATTATCAAGAAATTTATAATCGCATGGAAGAAGAATTCGAAGAATTAAAATCACAAAATTCTTTTGATGTCAAAGCTATAGCCTTGCGTGCATTGAGTTATTGGTATCTTTTTGTAATTGCTCTAGCAATCGCTTTTACATTTATCTATTTCTACAATAAAAGATTGCAAAGAATTTATAATGTTCAAAGTTTAATTTCTATTAAAGAAGAGCAAAACCCTTTTTTCTCAGCAAATACAAGTTTAATATTCAATTGGGGCGGAACGAGTGATAAGATAGAAACGATTAAGATTATTTTAAAATCAAGATCGCATAACGAAGAAATTGTACGTTTGTTGCAATCGTATGTGCATTATTTAAAAAAGGGAGAATATCGTTACGAAGATATTTATAAATTGGCACCATTTAGAGTAGAGTTAGATGAACTTCATAATCAAATAATCGATCAGCTGATAAAGGTAAAATTTATAGACAGTGAGTCGTATGAGCTTTCTATTGATTTCGAAGAAAAAGAAAAATATAATGTTATCAATTATGTTTCAAACAGTATTTCAACTGAGCCTGTTACTTCGAGTAAATTCAGTCAAGTTTACAATATAAATGATACCGTTAATCTGCCATTTTTAAGATTTAAAATTTCTGCTGTTCCATACGTAAATTTAGATACAACACAAGACTATTACCTAAAATTCAATTCCATTCAGCAAGAAGTAAATATGTATAAAAATATTGATATTTACTTAAAGAAGAAAGGAGCATCTATGTTAGTATTGGCGCTTGATGGACCTAATAAATCTATATTAGCAGATTATATCAATGCAACAGCAGAGGTCTTAAAAAATAAACAACTCGAACAAAAAAATCAATTTGCAGTCAATACAATAGCATTTATTGATAATGTGATGGTCGGAGTTAAAGATTCTCTAGAGTATGAAGAAAATAGAATCAAAGAGTTTAAGCAGCGAAATGAAGTATTGAATCCTACCGCAGAAGGCGAAATGTTGTTTTCAAAGCTTAATAACTATGAAGATCAAATAAGTGCTTTAAATCTTAAATTGCAATACTGTGAGTTATTGAGAGATTATTTGATTAATGATAACTATTCAGAATTACCAGCACCAGCATCCTCTGGAATCACAAACGCAAATATTGTCAAAGGTGTCACCGATATCATTAATCTTTCTGTAACAAGAGCACAACGAGCAAAAACTACAAAAAGTGCTATTTTCATAAAAGAAATTGATCGGTCTATAGAAGCAACCAAAAGCGTGTTATTTGAAAGTATTGTTACTGAAAAAACATCTATAGAATTGAATCTTAAAAACTTGCGAGCAAGAATGGCAGAATCAAGAGCTGATTTCAGAAATTTACCTGCTGAAGAACAAGAATTGTTTAACATTCAACGTAGCTATGAAATTAGTCAGGCTTCTTACACAATGTTATTGACAAAACGTAATGAAGCAGGAATAGCAAAGGCTTCCAATGTTTCTGATATTAAAATTATCGATGAAGCGCGTGATTTAGGTCAATCTCCTATTGCTCCAAACACACAAAAAAATTATTCCATAGCACTATTTATAGGGTTATTGTTTCCTTTACTTTTTGTATTTATAACAACAATTCTAGATACCAATATTCATACGCCAGAAGATCTAAAAGACAATTCGGGTATTCCTATTTTAGGTGTGATTGGTAGAAGTAGAGTAAGTAATAATTTAGCAGTATTTGAAAGTCCAAAATCTTCTGTCGCAGAATCGTTTCGTGGTATTCGATCGAGTTTACAATACTTCTACAGAAATTTAGACAAAGACAAAACCAAAGTAGTCATGGTTACCTCTTCAGTTAGTGGAGAAGGAAAAACATTCTGTTCTATCAATACGGCTTCTGTATTCTCTTTAATGGGTAAAAAAACGGTTTTAGTTGGACTCGATTTACGGAAACCTAAAATTTTTGCAGATTTTGGAATTACCAACGAATATGGAGCAGTAAATTATTTAATTGGACAAAAAACATTAGAAGAAGTAATACAACCTACCAAGTATGAAAATTTAGATATCATCACTTCTGGGTCAGTACCACCAAATCCTTCTGAACTATTGATAGGTCAAAAAATGGAGGAATTTATGCATGAACTAAACGAAAAATACGATTATATCATCATAGATACGCCACCACTAGGATTAGTGTCGGACGCCATTGATTTAATGCAATATGTAGATGCTACTATTTATATTGTTAGACAAGAACATACAAAAAAAGCAATGTTGAATTTAATCAACAATAAATACCGCAAAAAAGAAGTAAAAAACATAAGTTTTGTATTTAACGATTATCGCCAAAAAGCAAAATATGGTTATGGATACGGCTACGGTTATGGCTATGGCTACGGCTATGGAAACTATGGAAATGGCTATCACGAAGATGAACGAAAACCATTGCTGACAAGACTAAAAAGACTCTTTGTAAAAAGATAAAAAATAAAAATCCCCAACATAAAATACTGCAAAGGTATTTTTGAAAAAACGATTATGACGATATTAGGAATATCCGCATTTTACCACGATTCTGCCGCTGCTATTGTACAAGATGGAAAAGTAATAGCTGCCGCGCAAGAAGAACGTTTTACACGTAAAAAACACGATCCAGCGTTTCCAACAAATGCTGTTTCCTATTGTTTAGAACATGCAGGGAAAACCATTGATCAGCTAGATGCGGTTGTCTTTTATGACAAACCTTTATTAAAATTTGAGCGTTTACTCGAAACTTACTATGGCTTTTCGCCAAAAGGCGTTGCGTCATTCATCACGGCAATTCCAGTTTGGTTGAAAGAGAAAATGTTCTTAAAAAAACTCATCAAAGATGAACTAAAAGAAATTCAATCGTTTGACAAGAAAAAACTAAAATTACTCTTTCCAGAACATCACTTATCACATGCAGCAAGTGCGTTTTATCCGTCACCTTACGAAAAAGCAGCTATCTTAACGTTGGATGGTGTAGGCGAGTGGGCAACCGCTTCCATTAGTTTGGGCGAAGGAAAAAATATCAAAATGCTCAAAGAATTGCAATTTCCACATTCTGTCGGATTATTATATTCTGCATTTACATACTTCTTAGGATTCAAAGTAAACTCAGGCGAATACAAACTCATGGGATTGGCGCCTTATGGAAATCCAAACTCGGAGCGTGTACACAAATTCAAAGAAATCATCAAAACGAAACTCATCAAAATCAACGATGATGGTTCTATTTGGTTAGATCAACAATATTTCAACTATGCTGTCGGATTGCGCATGGTGTACGATGACAAATGGGAAGAGCTTTTCGGTTTCCCGAGAAGAGACTCAGAATCTGAATTTGAACCACAACATTCGGATTTAGGGTTAGCCATTCAAGAAGTGACGGAAGAAATCATCATCAAACTAGCCAAACACGCCAAAGAAATCACAGGTGCGGACTATTTATGTATGGCTGGCGGCGTGGCATTAAATTGCGTTGCAAACGGAAAATTACAAGATGCTAACATTTTCAAAGAAATCTTCATTCAGCCTGCGGCAGGAGATGCTGGTGGCGCGTTAGGAGCTGCGTTAACAGCCTATCATGTATACTTTGAACAAGAACGTGAAATTGTACCAACAGACGCGATGCAAGGTTCGTATTTAGGCCCTGAATATTCAGACTTAGATGTAGAAAATATCAACCGAAAATACAGTGCAAAAGCAACACACTTTTCAGATTTTAATGAATTAACAAAAGAAGTTGCGAAATACATTTCGGAAGGAAACGCCATTGGTTGGATGCAAGGTCGTATGGAATTTGGACCACGTGCGCTCGGTCGTAGAAGTATTTTGGGCGATGCGCGAAATCCTGAAATGCAGAAAAAACTCAACCTAAAAATAAAATACAGAGAATCGTTCCGACCGTTTGCGCCATCGGTTTTAGCGGAAGATGTCAACGAATTTTTCGATTACGAAGGAATTTCGCCATACATGTTATTGGTGCATAAAATTCATCCCAACATACAACGCGAAGTTCCGGCAAACTATCACGAATTGCCGATTCGTGAAAAACTATACGTGGAGCGTTCGTCGTTGCCTGCAATTACACATATTGATTTCTCTGGAAGAATTCAAACGGTTCATAAAGAAACAAATTCAGAATACTGGAATTTAATCAACGAGTTCAAAAAAATTACAGGTGTTGGTGTTGTCGTAAATACAAGTTTTAACGTACGTGGTGAACCAATTGTATGTTCACCAGATGATGCGTATCGTTGTTTTATGCGAACAGAAATGGACTATTTGGTCATTGGAAATTACGTGTACAAAAAAGAAGCTCAGCCAAGTTGGCAAGATACAGACGATTGGAAAGAAGAATTTTTACTAGACTAATTACTGTGTGGAAAACCATCAAATATAATCTTATCATTTTGTTAGTGCTTTTATTGCTAATAGAAGGAATTTTATGGTTTTTCCCAGTGCCAGATCCTTATGAAAATGCAAAGAAAAATATGTTTTATCCAACAATTGGAAACCAATATATCGAATCGCAATTTGATCGAAATTTAGCATTACAATTTACTACTGAAAATGGTTTACTAGGATTTGAAAACTATAAAAAACCTACGAACTTTACCATTAATAATTATGGTTTTCGTGGTGATGAACTCATCGTGCCAAAACCTACTAACGAATACCGAATTTTTGCCATTGGCGGAAGTTCTACGGAAAGTCTTTACATTGATGATGAAGACGTTTGGACGCAGGTTTTACAAGACAATTTGAATCGAGAAAATGATTCTACAGTAGTAAAAGTGTACAATGCAGGAAAATCGGGCGATAACATTCAAGATCATTTGGCAATGTTATCACACAGAATCATTCACTTACAACCAGACGAAGTCATTGTTTTTTGTGGAATTAATGATGTAACGCGATTAATGTTAGACAAAAATCCGCTCAAATTCAATCTGACAAAAAAGGATGAAAAAGAAGTGAGTTTTGGCAATATGTTAGGCGTTTTTCTATATGAATTTCAAATTCCACGACGTGTGTATTATGCGTTTAAAAGTGAAGGAAATGACTTGGAAACGATCGGAATTCAATCTAACTATCAAAAGAAAGTAAAAAAAACACAAGCACGACCTATTGAAAATCAGCTACCTGAGACCGATTACGGCAATTATGAGAATAAACTAAAATCGTTGATTGGTATTTGTCAGGCAAATGATATAAAGCTTATATTTGCGACACAAGTTGTGACTTGGGATACGGAAGATGAAGCCTTGAAAAACTGGCATTGGATGACGTCTCGTGGCGGCATTCGATACAATGCGAAGAAACTACAACAAAAAGTTGACAGCATCAATGTAATTACGGTGAATAAAGGAAAACAATTTAATATTCCGGTGTTCAAAACCGATTCCATCATTCCTAAAACAAGTACGTATTTGTATGATGATTGCCATTTTAATCCTGCGGGAAGCAAAAAAATGGGCGACGAACTAGCAACATTTATAAAGACACAAAATAAATAGATTATGGAGTTTTTGAAAGACATGTTTAATTTCTTAAAAGAGCGAAAAAAATTCTGGCTATTGCCAATGATTATCGTATTACTATTACTAGGTGTTATCTTGGTTTTAGGTGGCGGATCTGCCATTGCACCATTTATTTATACATTATTCTAGGATGAAAGAAAGCAATACGAAAGTCATATTAGTAATGGTTGTTGGGTTTTTACTCATTGCAACCTATCTAAACTACAAAGAACATACAGATGCGGCAAGAATATTGTTCTATATAGCACTTGGCGTTGGCGTGGCATCATTTATTCCACCATTAGAACGCTTAATTGTTTGGATTTGGGATAAAATTGCGATGGTTTTAGGTTGGATTAACACAAAAATCATCTTATCAATTGTGTTCTTTATCTTTCTGACTCCATTTGGATTACTATCCCGATTGTTCTCAAAAAACGCATTACAACTCAAGCAAAGTTCTAAAACCACATTTGTAGAAAGAAATCATACCTACACTAAAAAAGATTTAGAAAATATTTGGTAACCTAAAACAAACCAATTTGGACAAGCCCCAAAAAAATAATACATGGTTATTTGAAATATCATCAAAAAGTAATCTCTTAGATTTCAAATTCAAAGAAATTTGGCAATACCGATATTTATTGATACTTTTTGTACGCCGTGACGTCGTAACACTATACAAACAGACGGTTTTAGGACCGTTGTGGTATTTAATACAACCGTTAATGACTTCGGTGATTTTTACGTTGGTTTTCAATGGAATTGCAGACATTAGTACCGGAAGTGTAAATGCTTTTCTCTTTAACCTTGCGGGAATTACGATTTGGAATTACTTTGCAGAATGTCTCAAAGCGACTTCGGATACTTTTAAAAAGAACGAAAATATCTTCGGGAAAGTCTATTTTCCGAGAGTCATTATGCCGTTATCAATTACGGTGTCCAACTTATTAAAATTAGCCATACAACTATTAATTTTTGTTACATTTTATATCTACTTTTCGTTAAGTGGCGATTCAGGAACAGTTTCAATTTACATTTTATGGACACCTGTCATCATTCTCATTATGGGAATGTTAGGCTTAGGTGTAGGAATGATTATTTCCTCCATGGTTACAAAATACCGCGATTTAACATTCTTAGTACAATTTGGAATCCAGTTGTTTATGTATATCTCGGCGGTTATGTATCCAATAGCAATTGTAAAAGATAAATTGCCAAGTTATGTTTCATGGTTGGTAGAATACAATCCGTTGGCACACGTCATAGAATCATTTCGTTACATGGTATTTTCTGGTGCTTACATGGAAAATCCAACAAACGACTTTTCGTCTATTAACATCCTATTCATGTTAGGCGTTTCTTTCGGAATATTTCTTTTTGGACTGATTATTTTCAATCGAACCGAGCGTAATTTTATAGATACGGTATAATGGAGGAAAAAGATATCATATTACAAGTTGAAAATCTATCTAAACAATATCGGTTAGGCGTTGTTGGCACAGGAACCATCAGTCACGATTTGAATCGTTGGTGGCATAAAATTCGTGGAAAAGAAGATCCTTATCTTAAAATTGGTGAAAAAAATGCACGTACAACCGTTGGAAATTCTAATTATGTTTGGGCATTAAAAGATATTTCTTTCAATGTAGAAAAAGGAGAAGTATTAGGGATCATTGGAAAAAATGGCGCGGGAAAATCTACCTTGCTAAAAATTCTATCTAAAGTAACCATGCCAACTACTGGAATCATTCGCTCGAAAGGTAGAATAGCTTCCTTATTGGAAGTTGGAACAGGATTTCATCCAGAATTGACAGGAAAAGAAAATATCTTCCTAAATGGCGCTATTTTGGGAATGACGAAAACTGAAATCAAATCAAAATTTGATGAAATTGTAGAATTTGCAGGTGTGCAACGCTATGTAAATACGCCTGTAAAACGCTATTCTTCAGGAATGAAAGTTCGCTTAGCATTTGCGGTTGCGGCACATTTAGAACCCGAAATACTCATTGTAGATGAAGTATTAGCAGTTGGTGACGCTGAATTCCAAAAGAAAGCCATAGGTAAAATGCAAGATATCTCCAGAGGAGAAGGAAGAACTGTATTATTTGTAAGCCATGATATGAATGCCATTTTGCGTTTGTGCAAAACCGCTATTTTACTCAATGATGGACGTATTCTAAAAAAAGGAAAAGCACCTGAAATTGTAGAAGATTACCTAAGTGCTGAATTTGGAGTATCATCAAAAAAAGTATGGAAATCAAAAGAAGATACTAAAATACAAATTTTAAGTGTTGAAGCGCATGATGCGAAACTCATCACAAAAGATAACTTTTACTTAAATGAAAAAGTAGGTGTAACAATGCGATACAAAGTCAAAAACATTGACCATAAAATCCAAAGTGCATACAATTTTTTTAATACTAGTGGAATCAATATATTTGATTCTCACGAAAGTAACACAAATATGTACCATGATATCAAAGAATCTGGTATATATGAAACAACTGTGTGGATCCCCGAAAACTTATTGTCTGAAGGTGTTATTGTCGTTGGAGTTGCCTTAGTTACACACGATCCGTTCAAAGTTCATTTTCATGAAAGAGAAGCAATTGCATTCAACATGATTGATGAAATGGAAAATAGCCCTACTCGTGGAGAATATGTAGGAAGCTTGCCAGGAGTAATTAGACCATTATTAGATTGGAATTCAAAAAGAATAAAATAAATTAATATGCTAAACATTATAAAAAATAGGAAAGATGAGGAAGTTCGTATTTCTGTCAAATCAATAGATGAAGGGCATCATAAAGTAAGTTACAGAGGAATTAAAGCAATTCGTTGCCCTTTTGATTATGTGATTTATCAAATGATTATAAATGAAGTAAAACCCGATTTGGTAATTGAAATAGGAACCCGATTTGGAGGCGGAGCTTTATATATAGCTGATTTATTAGATAACATAGGAAATGGCGTACTGCATGCTGTTGATATTGTTGATAATGTTAATCCAGAAGTAAAAAAGCATGAAAGAATTAAATTCTTTTTTAACGGTTGGAAAGATTACGACCTTTCACTAACGGAAGGATACGAAAAAATTTTAGTTATTGAAGATGCTTCACACATGTATGAAGATTCAATTGGTGCGCTAAACAAATTTCACAAAGTGGTTTCTAAAGATTCATATTTTATTGTGGAAGATGGAATTGTGAACAAATTAGGAATGGAAAAAAGATTTGAAGGCGGACCTTTAAAAGCAATTAGAGAATTCTTGCCAAAAAACCCAAATTACACTGTTGATAGAAAATGGTGTGATATGTTTGGAAAAAATGCAACGTTTAATGTAAACGGTTACCTGAAAAAAATATCTGACTAACCGAAAAATTTATTTTTCAATACTAACGGAAGCTATATGTTTACAGGAGAAAGATTAGAAACATCAATAGATGGTAGAGTTGCCATAGAACATTTACATCGATATGCTATTGCAGGTCAATATGTTCAAAACAAAGCAGTTTTAGATATTGCCTGTGGTGAAGGTTATGGAACAAACTTACTCTCTAAAAATGCAAAAACAATCTTTGGTGTTGATATTGATGAAGGTGCTATTCAAAGAGCTAAAATTAAATATAGGAGTGAAAACATCAATTTTTTAGTTGGTAGCACGAGTAAAATTCCATTAGAAGAAAACAGTGTAGATGTCGTGGTAAGTTTTGAAACCATAGAACATCATGATGCGCATGAAGAAATGATGTCTGAAATAAAAAGAGTGTTAAAGCCAACAGGAATCATGGTTATATCATCTCCAGATAAGCTATACTATTCTGACAAAAGAAACTATTCAAATGAATTTCATGTAAAAGAATTATACAAAGATGAATTTGCCGAATTGGTAAAAAAATACTTTCAAAACGTTCATTTACTGTCGCAAACACACATAAACGGAACATCTTTAATTCTCAATGAAGAAGATCAAAAAGAATTAGCACTATTTTCAGGGAATTTTAAAAATATCAAATTAGAAGAAAAAGCACCTATGTTTTTAGTTGCAATTGCTTCACAAGAAACTTTAATAAAACCGTCTATCTCTATCTTTAATGGTCGTGAAATAAATGCTGCCACTATTGCTAGAGAAGTTGATAATGTTAGAAAATCAATAACGTTCAAAGTAGGAAATACAGTTCTTTATCCTTTCAAAATAGTGAAGCGTTTGCTTAGTAAAAAATAAGTTTTAAACTCTTGTAATATAAATGAATGTCGCAATCATCATAGTAACATATAATGGAATTTCTTGGCTATCAACCTGTTTAGATAGTTGCGGAACTATTCCTGTGATTGTGGTTGATAACAACTCTTCGGATAATACGGTTGCATTCATCAAAGAAAACTACCCGAAAGTTACGCTTATTGAAGCTACTGAAAACAAAGGCTTTGGCGCTGCTAATAATATCGGAATTGCAAAAGCGTTGGAAATTGGTGCAGAATATTTTTTTCTCCTAAACCAAGATGCGTATTTGCAACCGAATACCATTTCAAGATTAATTGAATGTCACAAAGAAAATACTAGTTTCGGTATACTAAGTCCAATTCATTTAAATGGCGATTGGAGTAAGCTCGATTACAATTTTTCAAAATATATTACTGAAAACAAACAATTTCAATATGATTCAATCAAATTGAAATATAACCAAAATTGCTACGAATTTTCGTTTATAAACGCAGCAGGTTGGTTACTTTCCAAAGAAGCTATCGATACTATTGGCGGATTTGACCCGTTGTTTTTTCACTATGCAGAAGATAATAACTATTGTCAACGCTTATTATTTCATGGTTTAAAAATTGGTGTAGTTCCGGATGTTTTCTTAGCGCACGACCGCGAATACAAAACAAATACTGCAAAGCCAGACACACACAAAAAATTACAACTTGAAGAACGAAAAATTAAAGTTTCATTAGCAGACATCAACAAAGATTTAAACTCGCAACTACAAGCTTTTAAAAAAAAATATTCAAACAATATTCGAAAGTCACTCTTACAATTAAAATGGAGTGACTATGCATATCACAAAAAAGCACAAAAACTAGTCACGGAATTGCTTCCAGACATCAAAAAAAGTAGAGCAATCAACCAGAAAAAAGGAAGACATTATATCGAAACAACTGATGCCTCACAATAAAACGAATGGAAAAACAAATCTCCATACTAATTCCAACATACAATAGAGCGCATCTCATTACGGAAACGCTCAATTCAATTGTGCAACAAACGTTCAAACACTGGGAATGTATCATTGTGGACGATCATTCAAAAGATAACACACAAGAAGTTGTGGAGGAGTACATAGCGAAAGATGCTCGTTTTCAATACTATAAAAGACCAAATAATAAACCAAAAGGCGCAAATGCGTGTCGTAATTACGGAATAGTAAAAAGTAATGCGAAGTATATAATTTTCTTAGATAGTGAAGATTTCCTCGCAAAAACATGCTTGGAAGATCGAATGAAAGCGGTTAAAAAATTTCCAACAAAAGATGGATTGATATTTACCATGGAACGTTTTCCACAGCGTGAAAATCAACAAAACATTATCAACAAAGATCCAAAAGAGCAAGTAGATAACACTATCTATCTAAAAATGTTTTTAGCACATCAATTACCGTGGGCAATAACGTGTCCTATCTGGAAAAAAGAAACGTTAAAAGCCGTTAATGGTTTTGATGAATCCTTGCAGCGTTTGCAAGATGTAGATCTAGCAATTCGATTATTACTAAACAATAGTCAAGTTGAACGCATTCAAAAAACGGATTGTTATTATAAAATTGATGCAGCAGGCGAAGCAAAATATAAAAACATTCAATTCATTCAAAAAGCAGTTCAAAGCTTCATTCCTTTTTTAGATAGAACACTAAAAAACATTGAAAACCGAAGTGATACAAAAGAATTACAATTATATATAAAATCTTCTGTATACATCTTTTTAAAAAATTATATCTTCCCAAACCATATAGAATTAAAAGAAGAAAAGCGACAACTATATCAAATCGTAAAAAAACACGCTATTTTTGTAGCAAAAGATTTTCGCTATCTATGGATATTACAGCAAATCACACGCTATAAACTTCAAACCGTAAAAGGTGTTGGAATACATAAATTTACATCGAAAATCAAACAGTATTTTTTAAAAACCTTTGAACTAATCCAAGAAGCTACATGAAAATCCTTTTTGTTGCAATGCAATACATACATTCCGCAAGATGGATTCATCAATTAAAAGATTCTCATCATGAAATCTATTTGTTCGATTGTCTCGATAGTCCAATTCACCCAGATTTACAGTGGACAAACTACACAACCAATTGGAGCAAACGAAAGATAAAACCACTAAAAGGAGAAACATTTCTCAAAAAACAGCTTCCTTCGCTCAGCGAAAAAATTCAACCATTCTTAAAAGTTACAGCTGCTGAAAAATTACAAGTACTCATTCAAGAAATTCAACCAGATGTGGTACATTCCATGGAATTACAATCGGAAAGTTATCCGTTAATTCAAGTTCGAAAAAAAATCAAGTTCAATTGGATTTGCTCTACTTGGGGAAGCGATATTTATTATTTTTCGAAAGAATCATTTCATCAAAAACGCATTCAAAACGTATTAAAAAATGTAAATTTTCTATTTACAGACAATTTGCGTGATATTTCATTGGCTAAAAAATACGGTTTCAACGGAAAAGCATTGGGAAGTTTTCCAGGTGGCGGCGGATTTGAAGTGAGAGAAGATTTTATTCAACCAATAAAAAACAGAAACTTAATTCTCGTAAAAGGCTATCATCATTGGGCTGGACGTGCATTAAACGCATTAAAAGCATTGGAAACTCATCTGGAATTAATCAAAAATCATCAAATTCATGTCTATGCGGCACATCCGAATGTCATTGCCGAAATTGAACGTTTACAAAATGAACACGATTTAGAAATAACATATACAGCACGTGGAATTGAAGAATCGCATGAATCGTTATTGCAAAAATTCGGTCAAGCCAGAATTGCCATTGGAATCAGTATTACGGACGGAATTCCGAATACCCTATTAGAAGCTATGATTTATGGTGCGTTTCCAATTCAGACCAATCCTGGAAAGGTTTCGGAAGAATATGTAACTCACAAAAAAAATGGTTGGTTAATTGAAAACGCAGAGAATCATCAAGAAATTTCGGAAGCTATCAAGCAAGGATTAACGAATGAAGAATTACGTTCAAAAGCGTTTGAATTCAACAAAAATTATCGTGTATCTTTAAGCTACCAACACATTCAGCAAAAAGTATTAGAAGCCTACAAAACGATTGAAGAAACACTATGAACCTACTTTTCCTTGTCAATAATACCAAAATTTCACCCAACGCAAATGGCGGCGCTTCGGTATATTTCAGTCATTTAGAATTATTGTCGAAAATGGGCTATAAAGTTCATGTTTTAATGGTAGATTTTAAAAATGGTGAAGAAGGAAAAATTTCAGCAACAGTAAATTCGGAATACATTCAAGAAATAAAAGGATTTTACAGTGAAATCAAACATTTTCAAGTTGCACAAATTCATCCAAAAGGAATTTTAAATAGAATCAAATCAGCAATTTCAGCTCCAGAAAAATTTGAATATTTCTTTGTCAATTCTCAAAATGAAAACATTCTCAAAAATTATATTTCCACACATAAAATAGATATTGTTTGGGCAGAATGGCGCTGGACAGCAATATTGGCGCACTATTCAAACCTAACAGTTCCAGTAATTTACGCGCATCACGATTGGGAATTTAAGCTGAGAAAACTAAAAAGTAGTTTATCATTTTTGGAAAAATTCCACCTCAAGCAAAAGAAAAGAGTCGAATTAGATTTGGTAAAACATGTTTCAGGTTGTGTGTCGGCTTCATTCACGGAAGCGGAAGAAATCAAAGCGTACGGAAACTCAAAAGCGATGTACATTCCGCTAACATATCAAGAAGTGGAAATGACAAAAAATGATTTTGAAACACCGTCAATAGTACATTTAGGCGGAATGGGAACTACGGCGAACAGAATTGGTTTAGAACGATTTTTAGAAGTTTGTTGGAACGATTTAAAACAAAAACTGCCAAGCGTAACACTAAAAGTCATCGGAAACTTAAAATATGCTTCCGATTCCTTAAAAAAACGGCTGGAAGATCCGCAAATCAACTGTTTGGGTTTTGTGGAAGATTTACAACCAGAATTAAAAGCGTACGACATTCACATCATTCCGTGGGAATACAACACCGGAACGCGCACGCGAATACCGTTGGTGTTCAATCGTGGACAGGTTTTAGTCTGTACAAAAGCGGCAGCAAGCTGTTATCCGGAAGTCATTCACAATAAAAACAGTATTTTAAGCGACGATTTAAGTCAAATGACCATACAATTACTAGATTTGTATAAAAACCAAGAAAAGCGGATATTTATAGGCAATAATGCTCGAAAAACGTTTCAAGAGCATTTCACTTTTGGTCAGCATATTGGAAAATTGAAGGCGTTTGTGGAATCTATAAAATTATAAATTTTGAATGTTAAATGCTGAATTATAAAAAGACCTAAGCGTCATTTCGAGTGATTTTTTGAAAAAAAATAGTATCGAGAAACATTTTAAAGTTAGGAGTTTTCAATACAAATTTGCCAAGCAAATTCACTCGAACTGATGCTTAGAGTCAAAATAACGAATCAAAGAAAAACAAATACACGAATAACGAATCAACAAAAAAAATACAACCGACAACCAAATGAAAAAAACCTACATCATCGCAGAAATAGCACAAGCACACGACGGAAGTCTCGGAATGGCGCATGCGTATATTGATGCTGTGGCGAAAACAGGTGTGGATGCGATCAAATTTCAAACGCATATTGCTGCGGCGGAAAGTAGCGTGCACGAACCATTTAGAGTAAAATTCTCCAAACAAGACGCAACACGCTATGAATACTGGCAACGGATGGAATTTACGTTGGAACAATGGAAAGGATTAAAAGCGCATTGTGATGAAGTTGGCTTGGACTTTCTTTCATCGCCATTTAGCAATGCGGCGGTAAATGTATTGGAAGAAGTTGGCGTAAAACTATATAAAGTAGGTTCGGGAGAAGTCAATAACTTTCTATTACTAGAAAAAATATCAAGTACAAGAAAACCAATCATTATTTCTTCGGGAATGAGTTCGTTTGCAGAATTGGACGAAACAGTTGCCTTTTTGAAAAAGAAAAACTGTGAATTCTCTATCTTACAATGTACAACATCATATCCGACATCTCCAACACAATTTGGATTAAACGTCATTCAAGAATTAAAAGAAAGGTATCAAGTTCCTGTTGGGTTTTCAGATCATTCCTCAGGAATGGAAGCAGGAATTGCCGCGGTAACACTTGGCGCAGAAATCCTAGAATTTCATGTGGTTTTTGACAAAGAAATGTTCGGTCCAGATGCGAAATCATCCTTAACATTTCCAGAAACGACGCAACTCGTCAAAGCAGTCAGAAACATTGACGAAGCGTTAAATCATCCAATTGATAAAAAAGACAATTCACAATTTGCGGAATTAAAACAAATCTTTGAAAAATCGTTAGCAGTCAATAAAAATTTACCAAAAGGACATACCTTAACGTTTGATGATTTAGAAGCGAAAAAGCCTAAGAATTACGGAATATTAGCGTCAAAATTTCAAGAAGTCATCGGCAAACAACTTGTGAAAGACTTAAAACAGTCGGATTTTTTGAATGAAGAGGATGTTATTTGAAATTATAAATGTAATTTTTTGTTGTGAGTTATGAGTTACGGGTTAAATGAAGAATAGAAAAGTAAATTATAAAAATGAAATCATATAAAGATTTAGATGTTTATAAAATAGCTTTCGATTTGGCAAAAAAAGTACATGAAGTATCTTTAAAATTACCAAAATATGAACTATACGAGCAAGGAAGTCAAGTAAGACGTTCTTCTAAAAGTATAAAAGATAATATTGTAGAAGGTTACGGAAGAAGAAAATATAAAGCAGATTTTATTAAATTTCTAATTTATGCACATGCTTCTTTACTGGAATGTTTATCTCAATTAGAAATGATAGATGAGTTATACGAACAAAAAGAAGTCAAAATGTTAGTATCAGAATATGATAAATTAGGCGGAAAGTTATATAACTTCATCAAATACGTTGAAAAAGATTGGAAAACAACCCACAACCGATAACCCACAACCGATAACCCACAACCGATAACCCAGAACCGACAACACCATAACTGACAACCGATAACCGAACATGAACAAACGAAAAATATGTGCTGTCATTACGGCGCGACCATCTTACAGCAGAATCAAAACGGCACTAAAAGCAATTCAAGAACATCCAGAACTCGAATTACAATTAGTGGTTGCTGGTTCGGCGTTGTTGGGACGTTACGGAAACGCAGTAAATGTGATTGAAAAAGATGGTTTCAAAATTGACGAAAAAGTTTTCATGGTGTTAGAAGGCGAAAGTCCAATGGCAATGGCAAAAACAACGGGTTTAGGTGTCATGGAACTTTCCAATGTATTTTACAATCTAAAACCAGATGCTGTGATTACAATAGCGGATCGTTTTGAAACCATTGCGACCAGTATTGCAGCGGCATATCAAAACATTCCGTTAGTACACATTCAAGGAGGAGAAGTTACAGGAAATATTGACGAAAAAGTACGTCATGCAAATACAAAACTTGCTGATTTACATTTAGTTGCTTCAGAAGACGCAAAAGATAGAGTCTTAAAATTAGGCGAAGATCCTGAATATGTCATCAACACAGGTTGTCCGTCTATTGACATTGCAAAGCAAGTTTTAGAAAACACAAACTATCAGTTCAATCCGATTGAAAAATATGGTGGTGTTGGTGCTGATTTAGATACTTCTAACGGATATTTAGTCGTGATGCAACATCCTGAAACGAATCGACATAAATCGGCAAGAGAAGACGTTTTATGCACGTTAAAAGCGATTCATGAACTCAACATGCCAACGTTTTGGTTTTGGCCAAACGTAGACGCAGGTTCGGATGGAACTTCCAGCGGAATTCGTCACTTTCGGGAAGTTCACAATCCCAAAAACATTCGATTCTTCAAAAACATGGAACCGAACGACTTTTTACACTTGCTAAAAAACAGCGATTGTTTAGTAGGAAACTCAAGTGTGGGAATTCGTGAATGTTCATTCATTGGCGTTCCAACGGTCAACATCGGAACACGTCAAAATCGTCGTGAACGTGGAAAAAATGTAGTAGATGCTCCATACAATAAAGAAGCCATCAAAGCAGCAATTCACGAACGTATTGCCAAAAAAGGAATGCTTTCAGAAAACATTTATGGTGATGGAAACTCAGGAAAACGCATCGCGGAAGCATTAGCCAACACAAAATTAATTGCACACAAAACGATTATGTATTAATTGAATGCTGAATGTTAAATTTTGAATTATAAATATCAAATAAGAATCATTCGAGTTCATAAATCATAAGTACAAAAACAAAATATTCAAGAATTTGAGATAGAGAACTATACTATTTAATACAATAAAGTACTTTTTAAGAGCCATGAGCAAAATAACAAAGCGACTTTAAACAGATAATAGACAACATGAATATTCTAGCAGTCATTCCAGCAAGAGGCGGAAGCAAAGGTGTTCCTGGGAAGAACAAAAAATTGCTGAACGGAAAACCTTTAATTCAATACAGTATTGACGCAGCTTTGGAATCCAACTATATTACGGAAGTAGTGGTGACAACGGATGATGAAGAAATTATTTCTATCGGTAAATCGCTTGGCGCGAATGTTCCCTTTGTACGACCAAAATACTTGGCGGAAGACGCAACGCCAACATTACCAGTCATTCAGCACGCAATTTCATATCTTAAAACAGAAGGAAAACAATTTGATGCGATATGCTTATTGCAACCGACAAGTCCATTCAGACCGAAAGGATTTTTAGACAAAGCACTTAAAACATTCATAGAAAAACAAACAGATGCGCTCGTTTCGGTGTTGGAAGTTCCACATCAATACAATCCGCATTGGACGTTTGAACCGAATGAAAACGATACATTACAAATTGCAACTGGCGAAAAAAACATCATTCCAAGGCGACAAGAATTACCGAAAGCATATCATAGAGACGGAAGTATTTATATCACAAAAACGCACATAATTCAGGATGAAAATTCGTTATATGGCAATTCTTTGGCGTATATTGTTTCTGATTCAATGTATTACGTGAATATTGATACCCAAAAAGATTGGGAACAAGCGGAACTATTAGCAAAAACAATGCAACTGTGAAATTTGAAAAACATACTATAACGAACTTTCATATCTCTTTTGACCAAAAAGCGTTTCAAGTACGTTTGTTCAAAACAGAAAAACAAGGCAGTACGTTGTATTGGTTTGAAGACGATCAGTATGAAATTATTTGGTATTCGTCAGATCATCAAGAAGGAAAAATTAAAAATTTCATAGAAAAACTACTAACAAATTTTCATGAAACACTAACAGATATTTATGATCAAATCGGTGGAATTTTTGAAGTGTTTATTCTCAATAAAAAAAATCATAAACTATTTATTGTAAATGATTTATATGGTGTAAATGGAAGTTTTAATTTAACAAAAGAAGAACAGCAAAAATTCTTCTTAAACTTTCAAAATTTCAACGAATTACAAGTTCCGTTAGAGTTTGATGTAACTGGCTTACAAGCACATTTTGCATTTGGCTATCAAGTTGCGCCATTTCCATTACCCTACAAAAACATAGCCCGACTTGAAGGTGGAAAACTGCATACATTCGATTCAGCATTACAACATGAAACAACACGTTTATCCATCGAATTTTCAAATGAAAAACCTTCATTTTCGTTAAAAGATGGCATGAATGCGACTAAAAATCTATTCTTTGGTGTCACTGCTGGAAAAGATAGTTTGGCATTGTTAAGTCAAATAAAAGAAGGAAGTGAATATATCAAATCGGGAAATTTTGGGCATGTATATTCGGCAGACGTGATTCAAGGAAAGGAAATCACGGTCAATCTTGATATAGAATATAAATATTCAACAGTATGTGATGAAGAAGAATTTGAGCACTATGCTACGCAAATAGCCATGATTTCTGGCGGATTGGCAACGGTTTCGTATGTAGACATGCTCAAATTTGTAGCCGAAACAATTCCTGAAAATTACAGTTATGTCATGGGCGAAGCAGGCGAGTGCGTTCGTATGTTTTTTCCAGAAGATGCAAATCTAGCGAAAGCGATGCACAACTATATAACGCCAAAAGAATTTTTATCAGGCTCTTTTATAGATGATTATGATGAGTTTTTAAACCAATATCCTGAAAATATTACGACGGCTGTTGCCGAAAATTACACAGGAAAATCGAATGCCGAAATCTTAATCAACTTTTACAGAAGCGGACGTTTACCAGGGAATTTTGGTAACAGACACAAATTACTATCCGTTTTTCGAAACAAAATCACACCGTTTTTACACGAAGATTTCATCAAACAAACGCATCATTTGTCGTATGAACGCTACAAATTTGATAAAATTCATGAGCAAATCATTTATGACGGTAATCAAGATTTATTGACCTACTTTAAAAATCCAATTCACACTGAAAAATCAGTTCAACAGTGGAATGAACGTATTTCAAATGGTGTCGGAAAAACGCTGCACAAACTCTTAGAACTTCATCTAGACGCTTTAAAAACTGTCTTCGATACGGAAAAAGTATTACAACTGGCAAAAAAGCAACAAAAAAGTCCGAATAGAGGACTCTATTTTCTTTTTAGAATCGTTTCAATGGCTATATTTGTTGACAGTATTAAAAACGCTGTTGCTCCATGCGAAAAAAGATAATATCCATTTTTGTTGGATATCAAAGTTTTGAAAATCATTATGCAAGTGATTTCTTTGATATTCCACAAGAAATAGACATGTTGGTTTGGCACCAAGTAAAATCGTCAGCACTAGAAAAATTACCAGAAAGCATTCAAAAACAAGCACTTCCAAGCTTTGATTACAATGGTAAAACGGACTTTTTACGCTATTTAAAAGCAAAAGCGACCTTGCGTTACAATGACAAAGTACAAACGCAAAAAGAGCATTTATTATACAGAGTTTCGCCTGGGAAAAGCAACATCAAGAAGAAACTAAAATTTGGTTTCATTAGCTTTCTATCAAGATTTTACGCTTCAAAAAAAGGAATTCAAAAACTAGAAGACAAATTCTTCCAACAAACGAGAACTTCAAACTATTACAAAGAATGTTTGGCATATTTAAAAGCGGAACAACCTGACCTGATTTACTGTTCGCATCAAGTTTCTAGTTTATCGCTCGCGCCAGTATTAGCGGCACGTGACTTAGGAATTATGGTAGTAAGTTTTATATATTCATGGGACAATCTTCCGAAAGGAAACAAAATGTTAAAAGCCGATCATTACTTCGTTTGGAGCGATTATATGAAAGCTGAAATGACGCAATATTATCCTGATGAAGTCCAAAATAACATTACTGTAACAGGAACGCCGCAATTTGTATTTTACACAAAACCAGCGTATTTAATTCCAGAGAAATTATTTTACAAAGCGTACAATCTGCCAACGGATAAAAAATTGCTCTGTTTTTCAGGGAATTTCACATCAATCGGAATGGACGATCCGTTGTATTTAAAAGATCTAGCGGAAGCGGTAAAAACTCATAATCAAGAGAATACAAAGCAATATCATGTCATTTTACGTGCAAATCCAGCAGATTACAATGAAGGATTTCGTCCAATTTTAGAACAATACAAAGAAGTCATTACAGAAGTTATTCCAACATGGAATCATGATGAGTTTCCATTGCCAGAAAATTATAATGTCAACTCTAATTTAGGCGTTTTATACAGCACTTTATATTACAGCAGCGCAATTTTAAATATTGGTTCTACGATGGCGCTTGACGCGATTTTACTCGAAAAGCCAGCCTATTATTTTAATTACAAACAACCCAACGGACACAAAGATTTTGACATAGATCGACTGTATCAATTTGTACATTTTAAAACTTTTAAGGAACATTCAAACGCAGTTCATCTGTTGAATTCTGAAGATCAAATCATGAGTATGCTACAGTATTTTGACACTTTAGCACTGAAAAATCGTGCTGAACGAACGGCTTGGGCAAAAAGCATGACAAAATATCCATTAGAAAATGTACAACAGCGTATGTATACTGCGTTTCAAAACCTATTGAGCTAATGCATATCGGTTTTTTACTTCCTGAATATCCACATGAAAAACTCCCGAAATCCGCGGGAATCGGAACGAGTACGAAAAATTTACTCAAAGCGTTGGTCGATGCAGGAATTAAAATTACAGTGTTTACCTATTTTCAAAATATTCAAGAAGTATTTCAAGATGGAGAAATCACGATTCACAAGATAAAATTGCGCAAATATCCTGCGTTGACTTGGCGATTGAACGAAGGAATCATTGAAAAATATATCAAAAAAATCATCAAACAAGATCAAATTGATGTTTTGGAAGTGGTCGATTGGACAGGAATTTCGGCAAATATGAATTTTCCAATTCCACACATCATGCGTTTGCACGGAAGTGATACTTTTTTCTGCCATTTAGAAGGTAGAGAAATTAAGAAGGCAAACTTCAATCGAGAGAAAAGTGCCTTTCAAAAAGCAGACAAAATCATTGCGGTTAGTCAGTTTGTAGCAGAGAAAACAAATATGTTATTTTCTGATAATAAGAACATTACCGTTATTCCTAATGGAATTTATATAGAGGATTTTCAGCCAGATAGAAAAGAAATAGTAGATGGAGTCATTCTGTATTTTGGAACTTTAATTCGTAAAAAAGGAATTTTAGAACTAGCACATATTTTTAATGAAATACTAACATATAATGATAATTGCACGCTCGTTTTGGTTGGAAATGATGCGATTGACGCCATAGAAAAGCGTTCTACTTGGGAACTATTTCAAGAGAAACTTTCTGTAAAAGCTTCGAAAAGAGTGAATTATCTAGGAATAGTGAATTATGAGCGAATGAAAGTATTGATTAATGAAGCTAATGTTTGTGTGTTTCCTTCGTTGGCAGAATCGTTCGGAATGGTTACAATCGAAGCAATGGCACTCGAAAAACCATTTGTAACTACCGATTATCCTTGGGCGCAGGAAATTGTAGAAGATGGAGAAACAGGTTTTTTGGTAAACCCAAAATCGCATAAAACGTTTGCAGAAAAAATAAATTTATTATTGATAGATGAAGAATTTGCTTCCAAAATGGCGAAAAAAGCACGAAAAGAAGCGATCAAAAGATTCAATATTACAGAAATTGCGAAACAAAATATAAAAGTGTACCAATCACTAATTGCCTAATGTTTATGAAATTCAGTCTCATTATATGTACATACATGCGCCCAAAACCGTTGCTAACGCTATTGCAATCGGTCGCGGAACAAACCTTGTATCCAGATGAGATTTTAATTATTGATGGCTCTACTAATGATGAAACAAAAGAAGTTTTGAATCAAAATTCATTCAAAAATCTTATATATCATAAAGTTTCAGCTACTGAAAGAGGTTTAACAAAACAACGAAACTTCGGCATCAGAAATGTGTCGGAAACCATGGAAATTGTCTGTTTTTTAGATGATGACACCATTCTTTCAAAAACCTATTTTGAAAACTTACTCAAAACCTATCAATCGTATCCAAATGCACTTGGTGTTGGCGGTTATATTACGAATGAAATCAGTTGGACGAAAATATCAGAAACAAACTCTCCAACTTCAACATCATTTATATATGATGGTTGGTTTCGCCACGAATCACAACGTTTCCGATTGCGGAAAAAAATAAGCTTACTCGATGATACAAAACCGTGTATGATGCCCACTTTTGCACATGGAAGAGCAGTTGGGTTTTTGCCACCTTCAGGAAATACGTATGCCGTGGAAGTCTTTATGGGCGGCGTTTCGTCGTTTAAAAAAGAAATTTTTAAAACACTAAATTTCTCCACTTATTTTGATGGATATGGCTTGTATGAAGATACTGATTTTACATTAAGAGTTTCAAAAATCGGACAATTATATGTGAATACTTCGGCACAATTGGAACATCATCACAACGCTTCTGGACGACCAAATCAGTACAAATATGGCAAAATGGTGGTGAAAAATGGTTGGTATGTTTGGCGCGTTAAATATTCAAAACCAGCACTAAAAGCAAGAATAAAATGGAATGTAACGACTTTGTTTTTAACATTTCTTAGATTTACAAATATATTTACGCAATCAAAAAAGAAGGAAGCATTCACAGAATCAGCAGGTAGAATAGTAGCTTGGTTCACATTATGGTTTCAAAAACCCCGAATTGAAAGATGAGTTTTCTCAAACAAATTTACAAATTATTGCCTTCTAAAGGCTTGAAGGAATCACTTAAACAAGTGTATTTCAACACAATTCGTACGGAAAAATTCAAACGCAAAAACGGCGCTTACATCACGAAATTTTCAGATAACATTGAAGTAGCAACAAAACTTCCAATGTATTATATTGTCAATGATATCAATAGATACGAGACGTTTTACACCGTAAAAAAAGAGGATGTAGTCATAGATGCTGGCGCAAATCATGGGTATTTGTCAATTTACTATGGAAAAAAAGTAGGTGCTAACGGAAAAGTATACGCTTTTGAACCTGACGCCATTAATATTGTGGAAATGGAAGCGAATATTGCGTTAAATCCAATAGTAAAAAATATTCAAATTCAAGAAGAACTCATCTGGAATGAAAATACAAAATTAGCATTTTTTGAAGCTGGAAGTGTTTCATCGTCCATTCATTACCAACCCGAAAACGCAAAATCGATTGAAAAAGATGCAATTACAATCGATACTTTCCAAAAACGAGAAAATTTACACCGTTTAGATTTTATCAAAATGGACATTGAAGGTGCCGAAATAGAAGCTATGGATGGTTTAGTCGAAACCTTAGAAAAATTCAAGCCAAACTTCGCCATCGCAAGCTATCATTGGGTAAACGAGGAACAAACATATAAAAAAGTAGAAGCATTTTTTGCAGAAAAAAACTATCCGTACAAAACCATTTTTTATAAAGATGGCGAAATTATAACCTTTGCAGGATCTAGTGTAATTTAAAATGAATTTTCTAATTGTAACACATGTTGAACACGCCCAAAAAGGTGCAAATTACTTCGCATACGCTCCGTATGTGAAGGAAATGAACTTGTGGTTGAAATACGTGGATAAAGTCACGATTGTTGCGCCATTGTTACCAAACAAAGAAATTCGTCCGATAGATATTGCGTATGAACACGATCAGGTTGATTTTAAATCAATTCCAGCATTTAATATCTTAAATTTAAAGTCAAGCTTAAAAGCACTTTTGGTGTTTCCAATCATCTTTTTTAAGATCATTTTTGCCATGCGAAAAGCAGATCATATTCACTTACGATGTCCTGGAAACATTGGGTTAATTGGTTGTATGGCACAAATTTTCTTTCCGTCAAAAACAAAAACGGCAAAATATGCAGGAAATTGGGATCCAACAAGTTCACAACCATTTAGTTATCGATTGCAAAAGCGAATTTTATCCAATACATTTTTAACAAAAAACATGCAGGTTTTGGTGTATGGCGATTGGAAAAATCAAACAAAAAATATTAAACCGTTTTTTACGGCAACGTACAGAAACAGTGATAAAGAAGCAATTTTAACGCGAAAATTAGATGAAACGATCAAGTTTAGTTTTGTCGGTTCGTTATCGCCTGGAAAACGTCCATTATTGACGATTCACATTGTAGAAGAATTACGAAAACGCAATTACAATGTGCGTTTGGATATGTATGGCGATGGTGCTAAACGAAAGGAGTTAGAAACTTATATTGAACAAAATCAGTTAGAAAAACATATTGTTTTGCATGGAAATGTAACGAGTGAACAAATTAAAGAAGTGCATAAAACAGCTCATTTTATGATGTTGCCTTCAAAATCAGAAGGTTGGCCAAAAGTAGTTGCAGAAGCGATGTTTTGGGGAAGTTTGCCAGTTGCAACCAAAATTTCTTGTGTTCCGTATATGTTAGATGAAGGAAATCGTGGAATTTTGATCGAGCCAAATGTTGAAAATGCGATTATTGCAATTGAAAGTGTATTGAAATCACCCGAAAATTACCAAGATAAAGTAGCAAAAGCAATTGAATGGAGTAGAATTTACACACTTGATACTTTTGAAAACGAACTAAAATCTTTGCTTTAAATGTTGAACGTTTATACAGATAGAAAATTTTTAGAAAAACATCCAAAAGGAGAGAAGTTTCCATTGATCAATGCTTTATTGTTTGATGAGCGTAACGAATTTCCAGAAGCTAAAAACTACTATCAATTGGTAGAAAAAATAAGCGATGCAGCAATTGCTTTTTTGCCATTTTCGTGGAATTTTTACATAAACAATAACTTTCAGTCAGACGCGGAACGTTTTATAAATGAATGTCATACGAAAAATTTAAAAGTATTAAGTTATGTTTCTGGTGATGCTGGCGTAATGCCAACAAATAAAGATGTGTACGTTTTTAGAAATAGCGGATATAAAAGTAAAAAGTTACCAAATCAGATTGCGTTTCCAGCATTTTTTAAAGATCCATTAGTTCATTATATTGAGAAAAAAAATCATCAAGTTCGGATAAAAAGTTCAACACCTGTGATCGGATTTGTCGGTCAGGCGACACCAAATTTGTTGAAAGCTGCAAAAGATATTGGATTAATTATCTATCGAAATGCAAAATTTCATTTAGGAAAAATAAAGTTAGAACCGCAACAATGGTTTGCTGCGCCATTTATGCGCTATAAATATTTAAAGCGATTAGAAAAAAATAAAGATATTCAAACGAATATTATTTACAGAGAACGCTATCGAGCTGGCGTGCGAACCAATCGTTCAACGGATAAAACTACGTATGAGTTTTACGAAAACATCAACGATTCAGATTATATTTTTAATTTGCGTGGAGCGGGAAATTTTTCTGTTCGATTTTATCAAACGCTCGCAATGGGAAGAATTCCGGTGTTGATTGATACGGATTGTTTGCTACCACTAGAAGGAATCATCGATTGGACAAAACATTGCATCCGTATTCCGCAAGAATCAGCGCACGAAATGGAACAACGTTTATTGGAATTTCATCAAAATTTGACACAGGAACAATTTGAACATATTCAACAGGAAAATAGAAAACTATGGGAAGAATATTTGACGTTGACGAGTTTTTTTGCCCGAATTCACGATCTTTTGAAAAGTGGTAAACTTTAATTATGAATGTTAAATGTTGAATTTTAGTTCTCGATACTATTTTCTAGCGAAAATCACTCGAACTGACGACTTTGTATAAATGTTGAATGCCGAATGTTAAATTATAAAAATTAATTTTCACTCATAACTCATAACCAATAAAATGAAAGTCCTTCAAGTCATAGACACATTAGATGCTGGCGGCGCTGAGAAATTGGCAGTTACGTACTCAAATGCGTTGGCAACAACAGTAGAAGCTTCGTTTTTGTGTGTTACTCGAAAAGAAGGCATGTTGAAAAATCAAGTTTCTGGCGAAGTTGACTATTTGTTTTTAAACCGAAAAAGTACATTTGATTTTTTAGCTATAAAACGGTTAACACGATTTATCAAAGAAAACGAAATTGATATTGTACATGCGCATGCAACGTCGTTTTTTATTGTGTTTTTAGCGAAATTAATCTATCCGAAATTTAAAATGGTTTGGCACGATCATTATGGAAATAGTGAGTTTTTAGCACAGCGAAAATCGTTGGTATTGAAAATTGCTTCACGATGGATGAGCGGAATTATTTCAGTAAATCAACACTTGAAAGATTGGGCGATTGATACGTTAAACACTAAAAAAGTAATCTATTTGTCAAATTTCCCTGTAAAAAATGAAAGGGTAAAAGCAACGACGAAATTGCATGGAACTGATGGAAAACGCATTGTCTGTTTGGCAAATTTACGACCACAAAAAGATCATCTTTTATTGTTGGAAGCATTTGAAAGTATTCAAAAAAAATATTTAGATTGGACAATACATTTGGTTGGAAAAGACTTTGAAGATGAATATTCAAAAGAAATCAGCTTGTACATTCACGATCATGGATTGCAAGAAAATGTATTTGTGTATGGAAGTAGGGAAGATGTTTCGCATATTTTAGCACAATGTGAAATTGGTGTCTTATCTTCACAATCAGAAGGTTTGCCGATTGCTTTGCTAGAATATGGTTTGCATAAATTAGCCGTATTGGCTACAGATGTCGGCGAATGCAATCGTGTTATTCCTGATGTAACAAAAGGTTTTTTAGTAGCTTCACACGATGTAGAAACGTTTGCTCAAAAAATAGCATATTTAATTGATAACAAAGAAAGTAGAGTCGAGAAAGCAACACAATTATATGTGCATATTCAAGAAAATTTTGCTCAAAAAGCCATCATTCACCAACTGGTTAATTTTTATAACGAATTGTAATGTCAAGTAAAAAAGAAATCATTGAAAAACGCTTAGCGATCCTTAGGAAATCTACCTTTCTAAAGTTTACGCTATTTGCTATGTTGGTTTCATATTTTTATAATGTAGCCGTTTTTAACTACAGTATTACAGGAGAAAATGAACTGCGTTTGTATGATTTTGTTGGACTCATCGTCCTCTTTCAATTCTATCAAAACAGGATCGTTTTACTTTGGTTTATCAAGCAAGAAAAATTTACCCACTACTTATGGATTTTTATTCAGTGGTGTTTGTTTATGATGATTTTCACGTTTTTCATCAGTTATCTCACAGGACGATTGACTTGGATTTTGCGGACAACATTATTCATGTATCATTTCCTTACCTTCTATTTTTCGTTTATATTTTTTCTCGTATTCATGCGAAACGTCAAAATCTTACGACAGTTGGTATACATTCATATTATCATGGCAATTATTGCTTCTTTGGTGGTGTTACTTCAACATTTTGGGCTTGTGAGCTACTTGTGGAGTGAATTGGACAGAAAAGCATACGGAGGTTTTTTATCGGGTATTTTAGGACCAAATAAAATTGTATTGGGAATGGTAATGATGATTTCGTTTATTTCGTTTATAGGTTTATTTATTCAGAAAGAATTGAAAATCAACAGAATAATGCTTATTTCAGGAATCATTTTTACAGTCTTAGGATTAGGTTTAAGTGGTTCTCGAACAAGCTACTTAGGACTTTTGATTTTTTTATTCTATTTCTTTGTACGTTCCACAGGGAAATTCATTTATATGTCGTTCATTGTAGGAACGGCTATCATCATTGTTGCAAGCTATAATCCAGAAATATTTTCTATAATAACAGATATATTTGAAGGAAGAGTAGTGAATAAAATTTCAGATCCAAACTTGATTGCAGAAGGAGATGTGGAGCAACTATATGACGATTTAGGCGCAGGACGAAAAAATTTATCGTTAAAGTATGTCGATTACTTATTAGAACATATTTATATAGTTCCTTTTGGTTCAGGGTTTAACAACTTTATATTGGTTGGAAATTCGGCACATAATATTTACCTAACGCTGATTAATGAAGTTGGTTTGTTAGGATTATTTTTTTATGTACGTTGGTTGTTGAGTTATTTTAGACTGAGATTTATGTATTTCAAATACTTAGGAATTACCTTAAAAGGATTAGTCCTTGCCATGATGGTAACCTTATTTTTCGGAGAACATTTATATGTATACAGACCTATTTTTGCTATATTGGGCTTGTTTTTATTTACCACGGCAGTATTACTTACCCCAAGATATTACATAAAGTCATGACAAACTTTACCGAACATAACATAGGCGTTGTTATTCCGTACTATAATGCAGCGAAACACATCGAAAAAGTAGTGGAGAAATTGCCTGTTTATATTGACAAAATTATCATTGTGGATGATTGCGGAAAAGAACCAATTCCTGAAAGTTTGATAGCACAAGCAGCGTCAGCTGACAGAATCATCATTGTAAAAAATGAAAAAAATTTAGGTGTTGGCGGTGCAACTAAAAGTGGTTTTACGAAAGCGATTGAATTAAAACTAGACTATATTATAAAAGTAGATTCGGACGATCAAATGGATAGTAAATTTATTCCTGATTTGTTGCGTCCGTTGCTTGAAGGAAAAGCAGAATATGCCAAAGGAAATCGTTTTAAAGACTTCAAAGCATTGCGACAAATGCCGTTTACGCGGAAAATGGGCAACTTAGGACTTTCTTTTTTAATCAAAGCGGCTTCGGGTTATTGGAATAATTTTGACCCGACCAATGGCTTTTTTGCGATTAAAGTAGATGTATTAAAAAAACTAGATTTTAAAAATATCCATCGTGATTACTATTTTGAATCGTCGCTCATTTCAGAATTGTACTTTCAGGAAGCGCGCATCAAAGATGTAGCAATGCCAGCCAATTATGGCGATGAAAAATCGAACATGCAAGTCTGGAAAATACCGTTCATCTTTATTCCCAAACTCACCAAAACATTTTGTAAACGAATCCTAAAAAGTTACTTCATTTACGATTTCAATATTGCTTCTGTTTACTTAATTTTCGGTGTCCCGATGTTTCTCTTCGGATTCATTTACGGAATTTATAATTGGATTCATTACGCTTCCATTGGCGAATTTACGCCAACAGGAACCATTATGTTAATTACGGTTTCGCTAATTCTTGGGTTTCAATTACTTTTACAAGCGATTCAGTTCGATATTTCAAAAGCTCCAAAATCTAGTTCATGAAACGCAAGCATCTCTTTGTGATTTTAATTAACATTTGCATTGCTTTTGGATATTATTTTGGGAATATTTCCGCAAACGAAACACAGTTAAGTTCGGATTTACACAACATCATTCCGGTGTGTCTCAAAATGGACGATCCAAGTTTATTTGCGAAAGATTTATTCTGTAATGATATTGATAATGTAAAATATTACACACCTTTTTACGTAGAAACGTTACGCTTTTTGGCAAAATTCACCGATGGAAACTATGTACAAGCACTTAATATACTTACCTTTATTTGCCATATTCTATTCGGATTGCTTTGGTATTTCTTACTCTTCAGAGTTACAAAAAACTGTTGGATTGCCTTTTTCATTTCCATCTTTATGCGAGGTATTATTTGGATTCCTGGTTATGAATATTGGGGAATTTCCGATTTATGGTCCATGTTGCCACGTGTTGTTTACTATGCAGTTTTGCCACTACCTTTTTTACTATTAAATTTCAAAAACAACATCACACTTTATATAGCCGCTTTTTTAGCAGGATTATTATTTAACTTTCATCCAATCAGTGGACTAGGTGGTGTTTTAGTATTTATAAGTTATATCATATTACATTCATATTATGAAAAAAAACAATTCAAACAGATATTCAGTGTAAAAAACAGTCTTGTAATTCTGTTGGCATTTATAGGAATGTTGCCGTTTTTTCTAACCTATTTTATGAATGTTTCTGTAAATACAGATTATGACTTAGGATTATATCAAAAAGCACTAAGTCTTAAATTTTCATCATTTCTAAGTGAGCCAACTACGTTTTGGAAACAATGGCTCAGCTTAAAATACGGAATTTACTTTTTACCCATCATTCTATTTGCGATCTATACCCTTTTACGAGGAAACAAAATCGATAAAATTCGATTGAATTATCTATTAATTTTAAGTGCTATTGTATTGCTATTGCCCAACTTAGCAACCTACTTAGAATTAGCCACCAATTCAGTATTTAACTTAAATATTAGAATGTCGTTTCAACTAGTTCGGATTCAAAAACTATTCATCTTAGCGTTCTTTTTTGCGTTACTTTTTATATTAGATATTGCTTATAGAAATGAACGTTTTAAAAAAGTATTTCCATGGCTCATAAGTGTTTTTCTATTGATTTTACTGGTTTCAAAACATGATATATTTGATAAAATTCCAATAGTTTCCAACGATATTATCAGACGGGTTTTGCCAAATTCACTATCAATCGGAACTATAATGAATGGAAATGAAAGTGAAGATTTAAACCAAGTTTTAGACTATATTAGAGAAAACACACCAAAAGATGCGTTATTTTTTGCGCCAGACATTGGTCGATCGGGCGGAAGACGCTCCGTAGTTTTGGACAGCAAAGGCGCAAACATGCTAATTGAAGGAAATCCAAAACGATTTGTACAATGGTATCAAGATTATCAAAAATTCAATAATTTGCCACGCTTGGAAGCCAATCAATATTTACGCAATTATGGAGTCGATTATGTATTAATTTATATAGATTTACCAGAATTTGAATTGCTATTTCAAAAAGGAAAATGGCGTATATATAAAGTAACAAAATAGCATGAAACTTCTAAAAAAAATCATAGGATTTATCATCATACTTGGAATACTCTTTTCGGGATATATCGGGTATTGTTATTTTATGAAAAAACCAGTGCCATTCTTCGGGAGAAAAATCACAGGAGCCTATTATTCCATCGCAACTGCAACTTCCATAAATCCATTGCAATGGAATAGTCAAGGTGCGAAAGTATTTGATAGAGAGGTAAATAACATTCCGTCTACGTTACTAATGGCAGATCCTTTCATACATCAAAAAGATGGAAAATGGTATGCTTTTTTTGAAATCATGAACGGAAAACATGCCGATATTGGCGTGGCTGTAGAAGAGAATGGCACTTGGAAATATCTTGGAATTGCGCTTGATGAAACAGTTCATTTATCATATCCATTTATCTTTGAAAAAGATGGAATTACCTATATGATTCCGGAAACAAAACGGCATGAACAAGTCCGATTGTACAAAAGCACTCAATTTCCTTTCGGTTGGGAACTTGACAAAGTTTTAATAGATTATAAACGCTTGGTGGACAATACATTATTTGAAAAAGACGATGTTTTATATCTACTCACCACAGAAAATGAAAAGTTACGATTATATTTTTCAGATAGTTTACACGGAAATTTTACAGAACATCCAATGTCACCTTTGCGAACAGGAAACTATACGCGTTCGGCAGGTCGTGTGTTGCAAAATGAAGGAATAACCATTCGCTTTGGACAAGATCATTTTGGCGGTTATGGTCGTGCTGTATATGGTTTTACCATCGATTCTATCTCAAAAACATATTACAAAGAAACATCGCTTCCTAACAATCCAATTTTAAAAAATCAAGGAGACACTTGGGCGAAAAATGGGATGCATCATATTGATATTCACAAATTATCGGATGGAACCTACAAAGCTATTTTTGATGGTTATGGTTACGGAAAAGAAAAAATAACCTTTAGTTTTTCAAACAACTTTTAGCATGATTGTCTATGTTGGAAATATCGTTTCTGGTCACGGAAAAACGGCGACAACCATTGAAACCTTGGGGAAATTACTCCAAAAAGAAGGTGTTGATATTCGATTAACTTCCAACAAAAAAAACAAAATACTTCGAATGTTGGACATGCTTTGGACAGTTTTTCGCTTCCGAAAAAAGGCACAATACGTTTTAATTGATACGTACAGCACTTCCAATTTTTACTATGCGTACTTGGTAAGCAAACTTTGTATTTTGTTGAAAATCAAATACATTCCAATTTTACACGGTGGAAATTTAGAAGAACGTTTGCAACACAGCAAAGTAAAAAGCGATGTCATTTTCAAGAATGCAAACGTAAATGTGTGTCCTTCATTATTCTTAAAAAACATATTTTCCAAATATGGCTATGAAAACTTAATTCACATTCCGAATAATATCGAATTGAGCGATTATCCGTTTAAAAATCGAGCAAACGTAAATGCAAAACTTTTGTGGGTTCGATCGTTTGCCGAAATATACAATCCGACGATGGCAATTAAAGTTGCGGAAAGCTTGAAAGTAAAAGGAATAGAAACTTCCTTATGTATGGTGGGACCAGAAAAAGATGCTTCTTTTCAAAAAACGAAACAATTGGCTTCTGAACTGAATGTTGGTGTAAAATTCACAGGAAAACTTTCCAAACACGACTGGATTAAACTTTCTACGGAGTATGATATCTTCATCAATACGACAAATTTTGACAATACACCAATTAGTTTACTAGAAGCGATGGCACTCGGAATGCCTGTCGTTTCTACAAATGTTGGCGGAATTCCGTATATAATCGATCATCAAAAAGATGGTTTATTAGTCGAGCAAAATAATAAAGATGAAATGGTCAACGCGATTGAAAGTTTACTAAATTCTCCAGAATTGGTTCAAAAACTGACCAAAAACGCACGAAATAAAGTAGAAAAATTTGATTGGGAAGTGGTAAAATTAGATTGGAAAGCGTTGCTTTCAGATTCTTAGACTTGTTTCACTCTTAGGTTTTTAGACAGTTTAGATCTTTTAAATCAAATGGTTATTGCTATAATTTTCAAATTGATTCATCATCAAATTATCAAATTAGAAATTATTTCACTTTCAACAACACATTAATACTTCCAGCTAGTAATTCTTCTTCTGTATAATTTTCAAAGTCTTTATGAAGTGTTAATTCCTTGAATTTCAGATACTTTTCAGAATTTTTATCGCAAGTATCATATTCTAGTGAAACAATTTCAAAACCAGCTTTTTCAAAGATGTTCACATAATCTGGCAAACGTAAGCGATTGTGATAATCAAACTTCGTGTGTTGTTTTTTCCACTCTCCAGAACTGTATTTTAGAAAGTCGTAATAGGAAAGTGATTTGTCCGTATACGCTCTGTGATCGCTTGGCGAAATCATGTGTAATATGTGAAAAGGCTTTGGCAATTTTTGCGCAAAGTTTTCATGAATCCGCAATAAATCTTCAGGCGGAATATGCTCTAACACAAATCTTGAAAAAACCAAATCAACCGCTTCAGTAGCAAGTGCTTCAGGGTTTGTTAAGTTTCTATTTGGAAAGTACTGAACCGTGTTTGGCAATTTATAAGCGCCTTTTTCGGTAGCAATTTCTATGCAAAACTCATCATCAAAATAAGCATTTAACTTTGCGATGGTTTTGTTGTCGTAATGCTCGTTAATATCATACGTAACCACTTTAGAAACTTCTTCAAAATACAAAAAGAAATACGGGATTATGGGTGCCCAACCAGAACCCAACTCGAAAATTACTTTGTCTTTCAGTTCAATATTTGCATCCGCTAAAATCTTCATAGCTTCGTCAAATGACCTATCATTCGTCTTTATCTTATTGTGTATACTATTTCTATTTAGAAATTTTTGCAATTGGTGATAAATACCATAGCCTATCTTGTTAGGCAAGACGTCTAATGATTTAAAAATTAATGATTTGATTTTATGATTCATAAATGATAGATTGATTGCAAAATAACAAATAAATAATGATTATTTTCATCTCTTTATTTTTATTAGATTAATTTAGTCAACTATAATTTGCCTAAACTCGAAAAGTGAGTATGATGGTGTATTATATAACAGATTCGTTTAAAAAAAACATGCTTCATAAACTTATTTTCAATATTGGCGAACGTTTGCGAAATCCTTCCATACGGAAATGGTTTGCATTTTTGAAACAATCAGAACATTGGTCCATTGAACAATTAGAAACCTATCAACTGGAGCAATTAAAAGCATTGATTTCGTTCGCAAAAGCACATTCAGATTATTATAAAGAAAAATTTAAAAATATTGATAATGAGTATTTTACATCATTAGAAGACATTCAACAATTACCGTTATTGTCGAAACAAGATGTGATTCAATTCAATGAAAAAATTCACACAAATCATAAATTTAAAAACGTATTTACTGCTACAACTTCTGGTTCTTCGGGCGATCCGTTAGTGTATCAACGGGAAGAAAGTGCTGATTCTTTCAACAGAGCGTCCATTTTTAGAGGATATTCGTGGCATAACGTACAACCTTGGGAACGCAATGGTTATTTTTGGGGATTTGATTTTTCTCCTTTTAAACGATTAAAAATAAGCATTTTAGACGCATTGCAAAATCGTTTCCGCGTGTTTGATTACAAAGAAAAAGCATTCAAACAGTTTGTAAAAAAGTTACAAAAAGCGACGTACATTCATGGCTATTCTTCTATGATTTATCAAGCGGCAAAGTTGATTAATGATAAAAATCTTCCGAAACCGAAACATATTAAAATGGTCAAAGGAACTTCGGAGAAAATTTACGACAGTTATAAAGCGGAAATTGAAGAAGCTTTTGGCGTGCCAATTATCAGTGAATATGGTGCGGCAGAAACCGGAATTATTGCGTTTGAATGTAGCGAAGGAAACATGCATATCAACATGGAAGGCGTGATTGTAGAAGAAATTGAGAACCAAATTGTGGTGACCAATTTGCAAATGAAAACCTTTCCAATTATTCGCTATCAATTGGGTGATTATGTAGAATTAGCTCCAAAGGATAGCAAATGTAGTTGCGGGAAATCGCATTATATACTCAATGAAATTACGGGTAGAATAGGAGCGAACGTGTATGGGAAACAAGAAATATATCCGAGTCTATACTTTTACTATATTTTTAAAAATTTAGGAAAGAAACATAACTTAAAACTAACGTATCAAATTATCCAAAAAGAAAAAGGAATCCTTATATTTAACCTCAAAGAAAACTTAACCGACAAGCATGAACAATTGCTAAAACAAGAGATTTATAATTATTTTTCCGACGATATTTCTTACGAAATCAATCAAAATGTGAAGAAAAAACATGACAACGGCAAAACTAAAAGTTTTATCTCTTATATTTAGGATTACATTATGGCCTCAAAATCAAATATACATTTCGAAATTTCGGAACGAAAACTGCTACTCAGAGTTGTAGATGTGGTATCGCTTATTTTTGGTTTATATATTGTATCAAATATTTTCGATTTTGATTACTTTATGGTCACGCATGAACGCTGGTTGTGGATTGTAGTTTTAGTGTTTTATTACTTGCTTTTTTCGACCGTTTTTGAGTTAAATAATTTGCAGAAAGCAAGTCGCTATGACACTACATTTCAAGGGATTGTGTTAACGGTTTCCATTACTGTATTGTGTTATTTATTAACGCCTTTCTTTACACCAGAATTGCCTGTAAATCGTCTGCAAATTATCTATTTTTTCTTAGCCATTTCTGTTGCCATTTTTTTGTGGCGTTGTGCGTATATTTTCTTTATTTCTTCTCCGAGATTTTTTAAAAATATCTTACTCATTGGAAATACCGAAGAAATTAAAATCATGTCCGATGCTATTCAAAAAAACACAAATTACTTTAAGGTTGTCGGATATATAAATTCAAGTTTAGATTCAAATATAAATGATGAGGAATTAGTTGAATTAGAGGAAATTACAGATTTAGATCTTAAAAAAGTAGCCAAAGAAAAAGCAGTTTCTGAAATTATTATTGCGAGTAATGAACGTGAAGAATTGAGCAAACCGCTGTTTGATAGTTTAATTTCATTGTTAGAAACTGGTTTGCCGATTAAAGAATACATGCAAGTGTATGAAGAATTGACATTTAGAGTACCGGTACAATATATTGGGAAAGATTTTTATAAATATTTTCCGTTTAGTCGAAGCAATCAAAACAAACTGTATTTATTTGTACATCGCTTGTTTGATGTTATTTTTGCGATTTTAGGCTTATTGGTTAGTATCGTATTTCTTCCGCTTATCTTGATTGGAAATTTGATTGGAAATCGCGGACCATTATTATACACGCAAGAACGCGTTGGAAAAAATGGCGTGCCATTTAAGATTTACAAATTGCGCAGTATGATCGTTAATGCGGAGAAAAATGGTGCAGTTTGGGCAACGAAAAATGATGTGCGTATTACGAAATTTGGTGGTTTTTTGCGTAAATCTCGTTTGGATGAAGTTCCACAATTTATAAATGTTTTAAAAGGCGAAATGAGCATGATTGGTCCACGACCAGAACGTCCCGCTTTTGTAAAACAACTTTCGGAACGTCTTACTTTTTATGAAATTCGTCATGTGGTAAAACCTGGCGTAACAGGTTGGGCACAAGTAAAAACAGAATACGGCGCTTCGGAAGAAGACAGCCTGCGCAAACTTCAATATGACTTGTATTATATAAAACACCGAGGTTTTTTCTTAGACTTGAACATTATTGTTAAGACGTTGAGTACCGTGTTGTTTTATCGGGGAAGATGATTATTTTAAGATTTAAATTACTTTTTTAAAGGAATATCATTATTTTTATTGCTGAAAAATAGTATTAAAAAGTGAATGATCTAATAGTAGAAATTGTAAAAGATTTATTTTACGTCCCTGTACGGCATATTTTAATTTGTTTTGGTTGGGAAAATCCAAAACAGATATCATTAATAATTTTATTTTTATTTTTATTTTTTTGGAAATTATATAAAATATATTTTCCGCGAGTAAGAAATTTTTTGTCCGTACGATGGTCAACTAAATATTTGGCAAAAGTTTGGACTGCTACACAAATAAAGTTATACACACAATATTTTGTTAGACCACGGATTAGTAAAATATCTCCAAGTAAGCTTTTAGAGGGTGAGATAAAAATATCTACAGACTTTACAAAAGATGCAATTAAACACTTTACGGATAAAGTATTTAAGGAAAATGATGATCAAAAATTTTACATGATATTAGGTGAGTCTGGTGTTGGTAAGTCAGCATTCATAATAAATTTGTTAGTTTCCTTTAATAGAAATTATAAAAATATATTTAACAATAGACATATTGAAGCAATTGATCTATCTCACACTAATCCTAATTTATTAATAACTGAAATTAAAAATAGAGTAAATACTAAAAATACTATTTTATTACTAGATGCATTTGATGAAGATGATAAGGCTCGTGAAAATTGGCGTAATCGTTTGGACGAATTGGGTAGGTTAACACAGAATTTTGCTAAGGTTGTTTTTACTTCTCGATTACAATTTTTTCTTTCTGAAGATAATGAACCCAGAGAAATTGGCATAAAAGTATCAGGTCCTGAAAAGCGTTTTCATAAGGTTATTACATTTTACCTATATCCATTTAACGAAAAGCAAATAAATAAATTTTTAGATTATAAATATGGTATTTATCCACTTTTTAGAAATTTAAAAAAGAAAAGAAAAGCTCAAAAAATAACTGAATCTTCTACTAAGCTAATGGAGCGACCATTTTTATTGCAACATATAGATGATTTAATTCAAGAAAATGATTATGTGTACGAGTATCAAATTTACAATAGGTTGATTTCTGAATGGATTAAACGAGAGTCACAATATGAAATAGAAAGTGAACGAGATAGCTATATAGAAAGTTTAAACTTTTTTTCATTAAAGTTAGCTAAAAATATGTATGAAAAATCACACGAAAGAAATGGATTTCATATTTCCACAGAGGAAATTAAACAACTTTGCGAAGAAAATAAAATAAATATAAGCTTGCTTGATGCAAGAAGTAGATCACTACTCAGTAGAGGTTCATATTTTTATAAATTTGTACATAAATCTATTTTTGAATTTTTATTAGCCAAGGAGTCTTTAAATAGTAAGGTGTTTAGAAATTTACTTAAATTAAACAACCTCTCCGATGCAGATAAATATTATAGACAACTTAGCAAAGTAGATATTGTAATGAAATATTTAAAAAATGAAAAAATTAAAATTTATATTGATTATAACAACATGAATACCATATGCTTAACAAATTTAGAATATGAGAAGTTCGTTAACAAATTAGAAAAACAACAATTTGCGTCTGGAATAGATGAAATGAATATTCAAAACATTTTTATAAAGGATTCAGGCAAATACGATTGGAGTAAGTTAAAAAATATAACTTCACTAAAAGAAATATCTTTTTACAATAATGATGTAAAAAAAAGTATAAATATCAATGAGCTGAAAAAACATCTTCCTTACATTAAAACATCTACTGATAGATATAATTATGATCTTTAATCTCATTTAGTATCATAAGAATCTTCCTTCAACCTCCGAAAATAATACACCAAATACACATACCGAACTGCCAACGCAATTAATAACGGAATGGCGGCTAAGGCAAACTGTTGAAAGTCAATCAGCCAAAAGAATAGTAAAAGGACAAGCAATGCGAGTAAAAGTGTCGTGTACATCCAAAGTGACGAATGTTCGTTTTTCGATAGAAACTTAAATGCAAACCAAACATTTGGCGCAAATAACCACAACACGTTCATGTTGGTATAGGTAGCGGTATGATCAGTCGCAAACCAAAGCAATAGAATCACGATTCCAGCGATTCCGTTGACCAGTAATATCGTAAAATCTAGCCAGCGTGAACGTTTGTTGTTTTTGTAATCAAGAAACGTAATGATTAAAATAATCAACATAAATATTGAAAAAACCACATACGGACTGAATAGTATATTTTTGCTCCTAGTTGCGTTTTCAGGCGCTTCTAAGATCAAATTGGTTTCTTTGACTAATGGAGTGCCATCTTGTTTTGTAGCATTCGCAAAGGCTTTAAAAACATATTCTGGTAAAAATTGATATTCTTTCGGTTGCGCCACTTTATCAATGACAGCGCCCAAAGCAATGTCAATTCCGAAACTCGACCACGAATTTGAGTCTAAATTATCATGAATTAAATCTCTAAAAGTCTTTGTTTCCGTTAAATGATCTTCATGGAAAATAAACGCATCTCCAAAATTCTCTTGGATGATATCTCTTTTTTTAGTGGCACAATTGTTAAAGAAGAAATCGTATTTATAATTTCTATTTTCTTCTTTGTAATTGTTTTCTAAATAGTCAAATAATTGGCGTACTTGTGCTGGAGTTAAATCTAACACTTGCGCTTTTACCCAACGTTTTTCGTACTTATACACTCGCACAAAGTTTCTAAAACTACTTCTGCCAAGTTGATAGGGAAGTTTTCCACGCGCAAATTTTACATAAAATAAAGGTGTGTCAAAATCAAACGTTCCGTAGTTATACACCACATCATAGCCGTAAACAGGATCTTGCAAACGAAATGCACTATGTCCGAAAGAGGAATATAATTCTTCGCCTGCGCTACACGTAATGACTGAAAAATAGGCTTCTGAAGATAGTTTTACTTGGTTTGCTTGTTGTGCAAAAAAGAAAGTTGTGCAAAGAAAGAGTAGTAGAAGCAGTGTTTTTTTCATGTGTTTACGGTTTGATTACCTAAACAAACTCCAATCGATTTTTAGCGAAAATACGTTTGAATACACAGCTGCACTTTGATCGCCAATATCTGTCAAGGCGTAATCTACTTGAATTCCTTTGTATTTAAATCCAATTCCAATATTTGGTTGAAAGGTTAAAGATTCTGAACCAAAGTTGTTTTCATTTTGGAAATTTCCAACGCCAGCACGTAAAAAGACCAAATCGGTATACGCAAATTGCAATCCGACAGCAGGCGTAATACTTGCAAATGATGTAGAAATCACATCGTTAGTTTCTGCAAAACGCATGTTTAAGTCTACTTCGGCAGTTAGCTTATAATCATAATTAAACGTGAATGATCGTGCGACACCAAGTTGTAATTTTGGAATGGTAATTTCGGTTGTTTCTGGTAAATCTTGTGTCGGAATTTGATCGCTTACGCCATTGAATAAATCTTCATCAATGCTCCACGTATTGAAAGTTGTTGTGATATCACGTGCCATCACCCCAAATTTCCAATCTTTATGTTTAAACTGAATTCCCACGTCAAATCCAAATCCCCAAGAAGAAGCAAAATCTCCAATGATTCTACGGATTACTTTGGCATTGATTCCATAATTTAATCCTTGCACGGGTAATTTTCGTGCGTACGAAAACGTAATTCCATAATCGGCAGTAGAGAAGAGGCTGATTCTATTAAAATCTATATTTCCTTGACTGTCAATTAATTGTGTAGTATTTAAAATATCATCAACTCCAAAACGAATTAATGAAATTCCCCAAGCACTCCGTTCGTCAATCGGCATAGCAAACGCTGCATAATCGTACAATGCAATATTTGCAAAATAACTAGAGTGCATCAATGCCATTTGTTTATCTTCCAAACCGATCAATCCCGCAGGATTCCAATAGCCAGCATTTACATCATTAATATTTGCTACAACTGCATTTGCCATACCAAAAGCACCTGCATCTACACCAATATTCATGAATTCATTGGAGTATTTGGCAACAGATTGACCGTATGCTTGATGCGCAAATAATATAGAGAGGAAAATAAATAACTTTTTCAAGAGTGTAAATTTTTATACAAATATGCAATTTTCTAACCTAATAAACTCAAAAATGAAGTAGATATTGTATTGATTCATGGAACATTTTCACATCTTTTCATTAGAGTTTCTAAACTTTAATTATTTTTACAAAAAATCAGATACATGAAGATTAAAAAACATATTCCAAACTTTATCACCTTGTTAAATTTATTTTGCGGTAGTTTGGCAGTTATTTTCGCTGTGAAAAATCAATTAGAAATTGCGGCATTTTTAGTGTTTTTAGGCATCTTTTTTGACTTTTTTGATGGCTTTGCAGCCAGAATATTGAAAGTGCAAAGCGAATTAGGCTTACAACTAGATTCGTTAGCAGATATGGTGACAAGTGGTGTAGTTCCTGGAATTTTTATGTATCAATTATTCAATAAATCCTTAGATATACACGAAAAAGTAAATGACGGACTTTCTTGGTCAGATTCGTGGCATTGGTTTCAAAATGAAGTACAATTGTTACCATTATTTGGACTTTTAATTGTGCTTGCTTCTGCGTATCGTTTGGCAAAATTCAACATTGATGAAAACCAAACCTCTTTTTTTATCGGATTGCCAACGCCAGCTAATACTTTGTTAATCATTTCATTACCTTTAATTTTGATGTATCAAGGAAGCGACATTGTTGATGCGATTATTTTGAATAAATGGTTTTTAATACTAATGACTTTACTGAGTAGTTTTTTGCTCAACGCAAACATTCCGTTATTCGCTTTAAAATTTAAAGATTGGAGTTTTAAAAACAATGCGGTCAAATACATTTTCATTATTGCTTCCATTTTGTTGTTGGTTTTCCTTCAATTTTTAGCCATTCCGATGATTATTTTATTATATGTGTTGGTTTCTATCATAAAGAAATAATTTTCAAAAAAGAATATGTGGACATCAAGAATTAACAAGCTATTTTATGTTGCGCTATTAGGTTGGTTTTTGATTTTTTCGCTTCCACCGAGTTATAAATTTGCTGTCTACACACCGAATTTTCTCGGTTATTGTATGATTTCACTGTTTTTCATTTCAATATTAGCATTGCTTTTTTTGCTTATTTATCGAATTGTGAAACAAGGTTTTTTTACAGGAATTAAAGCATCAAGTTTGAATATTTTTTCAATGTTGCTCATTCTTACCGCTTCTTTCTTTATTTTAAAAGCTTACGTACGCGTGGCTAATAAAATAACCGTTGATGTTTACAATGGAAGTGCGTTTAAAATTTCTAATATTAAACTATTAACCTGAGTTCGATTAAAAAGCAACAAGTTGATTTGAATTAATTGTTTGATATTTAATAGACGGTTTTTTAGGTAAAAAGCTATATGCAATAAGACCTGCGATGATATTTGACAAGAAATTCC